>Ga0116145_1000126_pt1 | contig 94325 bp, 77 predicted proteins | sample AD_JPNHG1_MetaG_FD_89747 | JGI IMG/M metagenome (GOLD analysis project Ga0116145, IMG submission 89747) | Active sludge microbial communities of municipal wastewater-treating anaerobic digesters from Japan - AD_JPNHG1_MetaG | ecosystem: Engineered > Bioreactor > Anaerobic > Digestate | place... | reverse complement strand
TCGATCCGTGGCGCGCCTGATGACTTCATCGGGCGATGGCTGCGGATTATACGGGATGATGTACTGCTTCTTGCCCTTGGTGAAGGCCTCCAAAGGCGTTCTACGGATAGCAGCATTTATCCGATGCAACGGCGAGCCGGTGTAGTGGATGACGGTGCCGTCGCCGCAGTCAATACCGTGATGGGAATACAGGAACCGCCGAACCTTTATATGATCGCCTCGTGCCATGTCTTATCGTGCTCCGGACCCTGTTTCTTACAACAACTTCTCCCAGAGATCCCACTTCATGCAATGGTCAACGGCGCGGGGGGAGCGGCCGGGCTGGGCGAGGCACGGGTGGTTGCCGGTTGGACAGTCAACATAGGTGGCTTGATACTTGACGAACTTGATCCGGCGGTCGTCCGCATCCCAAAAGCGGCAGGTGGCGCATTTGCGGACGGATACGCTATAGGTTCCCGATGCCATCCCCGTTCCCTCCATTGCTCGAATTTTCCATAAAACCCAAGACTGATTTTTTTATAGCGCCATTTTACTGGTTGTGTCAAGCATAAAAATCGGCAAGAATTCAGTACGAAGGGCACAAAGATCACGAAGGGGTTTGGGGTTTGGGATAAGTTCCCGATGCCACCAGAGTTCCCTCCGTTGCTCGAAATCAATGTAAACCCCACGACTAAGTTTCTTATAGCGCCATTTTACTGGTTGTGTCAAACGGAAAGATCTATAGGGTCTGGGAATGAAAGAGGCAGAGGGTTGAGTTTTTTTCATTTTGTGTTTCTCCGTGAATATCTGCGATCATCTGCGTAATCTGCGGTTTATTGGTTTGATTATGGAGAAAAAATAGGGCATGATCGTTCCAGACTGTGGAATGATAAGGAGTTAGGAGTTAGGAATCAGGACGCGGAAGACCTGTTGGAGGGAAGATAATGCCGAGGAAAATAGACCCGGATGCGAATGCGGCGATCAAGCTGCTGGGACTGTTTGGCCTGTTGTTGTTCAGCGGAAAGCGGTATTCGCTGTCGGAGCTGGCACGGCGGTTTTCGTGTTCGAAGCAAACGGTGCTGCGGATGCTGGCGCAGATCGATCAGGCGTATGCCATCCCGGTGAAGGTGCGGTCGCAAAAGAACGGGCGGCAGCATGAGTATTGGGCGGAGGCGCCGCGGCGTCCCTTGAATGTCAGTCTGTCGGCGGAATCGCTGTCGAACCTGCTGATCTGCCGCGACCTGGTGTGCCATCTGTTGCCGAAGGATTTGCGCGAGGAGGCGGGTGCAACGGTGCGGCATGCGACGGCGCTGTTGACGGATTTCGATCAGCGCGGCGGGGTGTCGGACGGGCTGGCCGAGTCGCTGCCGAAGGGACGGATTGACTATTCGCGGCAGCAGGCGCACATCCAGATCGTTCTAAACGCGATGCGGAAACGGAAGATCTGCACGGTGGTCTATCACGCGGTGTCGCGGCACGCGACGAAGGAGTACCGGGTCGGACCGCTGCGGTTTGTGGGTTATCGCGACGCGTTGTATCTGAAATGCCAGTTGATCCCGAAGCCGGGCCAGGAACCGTACAAGGAACCGATGGTTCTCGCGGTGCATCGCATCGAGTCGGTAACGATGACGAACGAGACATTCAAACCGCCCGAAGGCGAGCACGAATCCGCGCCGGAGGTGTTCGGGTTCATCGTGAAGCAGCCGTTTCCGGTGCGTATTCGGTTTTCGCCCGACGTGGCGGAGTACGTGTCCGAGCGGACGTGGAGCGCGGACCAGAAGATTACGCGGCGCGCCGACGGGAGCGTGGAACTGAGGTTGTCGGCGGGCAACGAACTGGAACTCTTTGCATGGGTGCTGAGTTTCGGCGCGCACGCGGAACTGCTCGAACCGGCCGACACGCGGGACCGCCTGAAAGAAACCTTGTCGCTCATGACCGCCCGTTATGACCCTCCGGCAACGACAAAGAACTGAGGAGTCACGGAGCATGGCCGCCGAATGCGCGATATTGATCCACGGATTGGGACGGCGGAAGAGTTCCATGCATCCGATAGAAGACGCCTTGAAGCTCCAAGGCTTCAACGTCGTGAACTGGGACTACTTGAGCACGCGGCAGACGATCGAGGAGTCCGCCCAGGCGCTGCACGAGTGTTATCTGCTGAATGAGAAACTCAACGCAAGGATCCACTTCGTGACGCACAGCCTGGGCGGGATCGTGGTGCGAAGCATGATAAAGAGCCACGACACGCCGAAACTGGGCCGGATTGCGATGATCGCGCCGCCGAACCAGGGGTCGGCCGTGGCGAGGATGCTCCTTGACGACACGCCGCTGAAATGGCTGTTCGGACCGGCGGGACAGGAACTCATGTCGAAGGGGCGCCTCGATGCGATATGCGCGATTCCCCGCGCGGATACGCTGATTATTGCCGGCACGAAATCATTCGATTGGAAAAATCCCACGTCGTGGGTTAGCCGGGGCCGGTTGGCATTGCCCAACGACGGGACCGTTTCCGTGGCGGAAACGCGGCTTCCGGGGTTGGACAGTCCCTTGGAGGTCTATGACTCGCACACATTCATTACGCGGAATCCGTGTGTCGTGGACACAGTCGTGGCGTTTCTGACCGGTTCGCAAACAGGCGGCGCTCCGAAAAAGACCGGCGCGAAGGGTCCGGCGGGCTCTCCTGAGTGGGAAGACGCAATTCCTTCTGCCGCGAAAATGGGCGGGATGCCCAATCTGAGCATGCCGACGCTGGGCGGACGGTTCTGGTGGGCCGATCTGGTCGTCTTCAAGGGATGGCGCGTCCAGCGCAACGTGCTGACGCGGACTTGCCGGCTGTTGGATCCCGGCAATGTCCGCCGGGCATGGGGAAGCAAACGGGACGTGCTCAAGTCGTTCCATGCCCTTATCGAAGGCAAGGAATGACGCCCCGCGCTTTGTGCCGTACCTGTGCGAACAGATCGTGGGAGAACAATCCGTCAACGATGCCTTGCATGTGGCGCCGGCCGCGGCGATCCATCGCGGAAAGCGCGAAAAAGCCGTCAATCGCCCGATTCGTAGTGGACCCAGGTTTTCGACAGGCGGATTTGCAGCACGGTCAAGGCCAGCACGATGCCGAACAGGACCCATGCCATGGCGGACGCGTAGCCCATCTTCAGATAACGGAAAGCGTGGTTGAACAGGTTGTACGCGTAGAACAACGTCGAATCCACCGGTCCGCCCTGCGTCATCACATAGGCCTGCGTGAAGATTTGGAATGTTCCGATGAGTCCCATGATCAGATTGAACAAAATATAGGGACTCAGCATGGGGAGGGTGATATTCCAAAAACAACGCAGCGGTCCCGCGCCGTCCATGCGGGCCGCCTCGTACAAATGCGCGGGAATGCCCTTCAATCCGGCGAGCCACACGATCATGCCCCCGCCCGCGCCCCACAATCCCATGACGATCAGGCCGGGCTTCGCCCAGTGCTGATTCTGCAGCCATGCCGGTCCCGCGATGCCGAATTGGGCCAGCAGGGCGTTCAGGATTCCCTCGTGTGGATTGAAAATCCAAATCCAGAGTATGGACGCGGCAACAGCGGGCATAATCGCGGGAAGGTAGAAGAAGGTGCGGTACACCGCCATGCCCTTGATTTCGTGATTGAGCAACATGGCGATGGCGAGGCTCAGGCCCATGCCGAGCGGGATGCCCAAGGTCATGTACAGCGTGTTCCACAGCGATTTGTAGAACAGGGGATCGTGGAAGGCCATGTCGGCGTAATTTTTGAGCCCCACGAATTTCGGCGGCGTGAACACGTCGTATTGGCAGAAACTCATGAGCAGCGAAAACAGGATCGGTCCGCCGCCGAATACGGCGAAGCCGATGAACCACGGCGCCGCAAACAGATAGCCCGCGTGGTATTCGCGGCGAAAATACCCGCGCGCGCGAATCGATCGCCCGAAATGCCAGTACATCAACACGCCGGCGAATACGAGCAGGACAATGTACGCGACGACGACCGGCCTCCAGGAAAGGACCGGATACGGCGGCGGATTGAATATGTTGTCCAATTCGGCCTGAACGACTTTCGCGCCGCTTTCAAGGGCAAGCCGGGCGTTGCGCCGCAGATCGTTGGGGTCGAAACGCTTGTACAATCCGTTCTCCATCGCGCGGACGTGCTCGTTCCACAACAGTTGGCTTGCAGGCGTGCGCGGGCGGTACTTCGCAATGGGAAGCGTTTCGACGGCGACGCGCTGGGCGTCCTTGAATCGCTGTTCGATGGTGGCGTCGCTGTAGACATAATGTTCGGCGGCCCATAGATTGATGTCGGGACGGCCGCACAAATAAGGAACATATACCGTCCCGCTGGCGCGGGCGAATTGGCGTTGCGCGTCGGCCCGGATCTGAAACGCCCGTTTCGACGCCATGAACTTGATGAATTCCCATGCCTCGACGGGATGCTTGGCGCCTTTCGGAATTACCCACGACCAGCCGCCCGACCAGCCCATGCGCGGCTTGCCTTCCGGCGCGGGCGGCAGCGTAACGCCGAAACGCAGATCGCGGCGGGACGAGGCGATGTATCCGATAAACGGTTCGCAGTCAATTTTCATTGCGACCTTGCCCGACATGAACGGGTCCATGCCGGTGCTGGGCAGCGAGGTTTCGAAGGCGCTGACCGCCTCGATTCCGCCCATCAGGTCGTAGAGTTCCGTCATGAAGACGAGCGCGTCCACGATCTCCGGGGCATCGAGCGTGCAGGTGCGGCCGTCCGGACTGATGAATTCGCCGCCGTTCAGCCAGCCGTAGAGATAGAGCCATGCGTTGCCGTAATTGGGGATGAAGCCGACCTGGCTCAACCGGCCCTGCGCATCGAATTGCGTGAGAATGGAAACGCATTTTTTTAGTTGTTCCCAAGTCTGCGGCGGGCCAGGTCTGGACGGATCGCCGGGCGCGACGCATCCGGCGGCCTTGAGCGCCCCGGCATACTTGTCCAAGATATCCTGGTTGTAGTAGAGGATGCGGTTGTCCGCCGTCGCGGTGATGGCATAGACCTGGCCGTCATACTCGGACTCGTCCCAGCATGCGCGATAAAACAGGTCCTTGCGCAAGGTCAACGGGTCGCTCGGACGCTCGGCCAAATCGCGATCCAGGTAGGGTTGCAAGGATTCGAGCGCACCCATCTGCACCCAAGCGATGACGGCGAATCGCGGGAACCAGACCACATCGGGCGGATCGCCTCCCGTAATCGAGCAGAGGAGCCGCTGCGGATCCCCCGTCCGATCCAGCGATGCCGTCTGGCCCATAATCACCCGAATCGGCGTGCCGCCGTCCGAACCATTGTGACGCTGCTCGAATTCCTGGATCAGGTCCAGCGCCAGGACATCGTTGTCCGTGCCCCAGTAATACAAAGTCACCGGTTCGACGGCATGGGCCGCACAGGCCGCCGCCATGAACGCCACAACAAAGACGATTGTCTTCAAAAATGAAACTCCCAAGCCGGCGGACAGCATACCATGTTCGTTCCGTTCCGTCATCCGCCACAGGCAGGCCAAAATCGGCCGGGATTCAGTGAAAAGCGGCCGGTCGCCTACCGGTCTGATGTGCGTTCGCCCCGCGTTTTGGATAACCGGACCAACAGCCAGAGAAAAGCATGGACGCAGCTCCCCCTCAGGCGCCTTGCAAGGAGCAGCGCCATCGCGGCGGGGAACGAGGCCGGCATAGGAAGCAAAACGCGGTTTGGAAGCAGGCAGGCGGCCTTGCACGGGCGCGCCGCCCCGGCCATGGCCATCAGCCGGGGACTGTCAAACAGCACGATCAGCAGGTCGAACCGTTCGCGCCGTAGACGCCGAATCCATTGCAACAACGGCCACGGATTGCGTAGCGTGTAATGAGCCTCGCCGGCCTGGATAACGTCCCGCGCCAAAGTTCGTTCCGAATCGTTCAACGGGTATCCCTGTGGGACAATGGCGCACAGGCGGGCGTCCGGTTCGGTCGCGGCCATGGCTTCAAGCGCCGATTCCAGCGATCGGCCCGGACTCCAATACACGGCTATGCGGCGCGCTTTGTTCATGAAGCCAACCGCTCCAAAATGCGCGGGTAATGCCTCGCGACAATGCGCGGCCAATCGTACTCCGATTCGGCGCGGACACGTCCCGCCGCGCCCATCCTTGTCCGCAAGGCCGCATCGTCGAAAAGCCGGCCCATGCATTCGGCCAGCCCCGCATCGTCTTCCCGGTCGAAAATAAAACCGGTCTCGCCATCCACGACAATGTCCTGAAGCCCCCCGACTCGGCTTGCGCAAACCGGACGCCCCGCAGCCATGGCTTCCGCCGCGGCCATGCCGAACGGTTCGTCCCACGCCGACGGGACAATGCAGATATCGGCCCGGCCGTAAAGATCCCGCAGGGCTTCGGGCGCCAGCCAGCCGGTCGCCTTGAACCCCGGCGGCGCATCGGGCCAGTCCGGGCGCGTGACCCAAACCTCGAAGTCGTCGCGATGCCGTCTCAGGCGAACCGCCGCGCGCATGAGGCAGCCCAGGCCTTTGACCGGATCTTCGACGCGGCCGGTCATCAACGCCACCATCGGACGGTTTTCAGGCTTGTTGCATACCGTATATTTTCCCACCTCCACGCCGCCGGGAACGACAAACACGTTTTCGTTGAATCCACCGAAGAGGCGCCGGGTCATTTCGTTGTAGACGACAACGGCCCGGCAGTTTCGCAAGGCGGCGGCGAGCCGCGCATGATAACCGGGCATAAACGCGCGCGCGGCCCAGTAGTCGCGCCCCCATGCGAGGAAACGCCACGACCTGATTTCCGGCGCAAGCGACTTCAGGGCGCACCGGCGGCATATGTCAGGCGTGCGCAGATAGTCGTAGGGGCATGGAGCGCCGTCCTTGAAGCGTCGCAAATCGCGCGGGCAAAACGGTTCGTACGCATAGAAACGCGCGATGGACGGATAATGGGCCAACGCCTCCATCACATACGGTTTCAAGAAATACCCGAAGGTGAAAAACACCGCGTCGGGGCGCCAGGCGTCCACCGCCTCGCGAAACCGCGCCGGAACGCGTTTCCGGTTCATGGCGGCCTCGTCGAAATCCAGCCGGGTCGCGGGAAAAGGCAGAGCGGCCGGTTCAAAGCCGGTTCGTTCGCGCGATTCAACGTGGCGCGCCGCGAACAAATGCACGTCGTGTCCGAGCGCCTGAATGCCCGCGCAGGTATGGAATACGTCCGCATCGGCCCCGCCCTGCGGCGGCCATGAAAAAAGCAAGTCTACAAATGCGATGCGCATGGGTGCATTTCAACACATCTGCGCCGCGAAACACAACGAAAAAAACAGGCAAAACGTGTACGAAAACGACGTGCGACAGGCTGTCCAGCTCATTTCTCTTTCCGATGGAATTATTCGTCGAGGACAACGAGATCCAATCCCGTCATTCGTGCGAAGCATTCGAGTTCGGGCATGACGTCGCCGTGAACGGTTCCCCAATGCTGAATCAGCCCCCGCTGCACGATTCGTTCGAACAGCCGCTCCACGCGGCCCGAAATGCGCACAAGCATGTGGGCGTAACCGTCCATCAGACGCGGGCCGCCCTCCTCGACGCCGCGAAACGCCGTCGCTTTGAGGTTGCCGCATTCCGGCGTAAGGTTGAAGAATGTCATGGGGCCGGGCTTGGCGCGGTAGGAAAGCCACGCGCCCGCCGGTTGCGACGGATCGAATTCGAGATCGCGCGTCACCATGAACGTCGCGGGATCCCCGAAGGCGGGTTCGCCGTAACCAGGATGGCCCATGAGAATCGCGCCGGCGTCGCGATCGATCGTGAAGAACTCGTTGAACATGCCCGGACGATTCGCGAGACGGCTTGCAATCAATGCTGACAGAATTCCAGGCACGTCGGCTTCCATGCCCACGATACAACCGAATTCGCCCAATTTCGGATGGGCAAGGTGCGGGCGAAATCCAAAACGACGGTAAAATTCGGGATGGAAATCCTCGATGGCGATACCGGACAGGCCGTTTTCTTCGGTTAGTCGCACCATGGCCAGCGCGTGCCGCGCGGAAGCGCGGAGTTCGTCGTCCGTCACGCCCGTAATGGGACACAACGCGCGCAGATACGCCTCGTATTCGTCCACGTCGTTGTCGGATATGCCGTCCACGAGACGCGCATATTCTTCGACCGAAACGTGCAGCAGTTCGACGCCGAAACGTTCGAGCAAATGAAACGCGTCGGCCCATGTGGACATCACCATCTGGCAGGGCGCCGGCAGTACGGCAATCCGTGTGCCGCGCAGTCCGCTGCGAACCGCGGCGGCGGCGGCAAACGCATGGATGCGGCGCAGGGTACGCGGGTCTTTTTCGCTTCCGAAGACGCTTTCGTAAGCCCAGCCAAAGCGGCGGAAGATGTTCGAGCATTGCTGGACGCTCACCGGGCCGCTTGCGCGCAGACATTCTTCGATGTGGTAGTGCGGCAGGAGACGTCCATACGGATCGTGGGCCCACAGCATCACCGGCACGCGGCGGGCTTCCTGGATGAAGGCGACGACAGGCCGGTCGTTCGTCCAAATGATCGGACAGAACAGGATTGCGTCGAGATCCTGGGCATTGAAAAACCGTGCCGCCGCGATCGTTTCCTCGACAGTGTGCAACAGATCCGTCGCGACCACATCGGCTGTTTCGGAAAGCGCGGCAGCGGCGGCGCGGCAATCCCGGCGGACGAGGTCCAGGAACCCGGCATACGGGCCTTCCTTGGCGTCGCAGACACCCGCGTCCCACCACGAATCGCCTGCCAGAAACAAAAGGCCTATTTTGGGCTTTTTCATGCCGCGACAGCCTCAATTGGGGTCCGGCGCCTAGACTCCGGCGTTCAAGACCTGAGACACGGTATCGCGCAGCATCTTGGGCGAAATCGGCTTGCTGAGCACGGCGGCAACCGGCAGATCTTTCGGATCGAAGATTTGATCCGACTCGTTCAGAATGGACGAAAGAAGAATGATGGGGATTGTCCCGGCCAGTGCGTCCGCCACGCGATACCCCGAATCCAAACGCTCCATGATGATGTCGAGAATGATCAGGTCCGGGTTTTCCGTCCGGGCCATTTCCAAGCCGGTTTCACCGCTGTCTGCGGTAATGACATTGTATCCCGCGCCCCCCAGTACCGTCGTGCAGAAAAAACGGATATCGGGATCGTCGTCAACTACGAGGATGGTCTTGCATTCCGCCATGGCGCTTCACTCCCCGGGAAAAAACCCGTCATAAATCCGGGGTGATTATGTCACAGGGGCAAGACAGGCCGCAAACCCGGCGGCCGCGGACCGAAACGACAACGGCCGCCCAAACGCTTCCCGCGTTCCGGCGGCCGTTGTGAAATTCATTGGTGGGCGACCACAGGCTCGAACTGTGGACCTCCGCCGTGTGAAGACGGCGCTCTAACCACCTGAGCTAGTCGCCCAATGCCCAAAATGCTAACACAAGGGCGCAATAACGGTCAAATGCCTCGATGCGGCAGGCGCGGATCTTGCTTTCACGGGCGGCGGCATAGTCTAATGACGCCCGTGCGTTGGGAACGGCGGAGGAATACTCATTATGCCGGCTACGGGTGAGCCATGGCCGCACGGCGCGGCTGGTTATGTGATCGATTGCGCGCGGCACGTCATCGAAACGTTCGGGGCGCGCGATCCGGGCAGCGAGGGCGAACGCCACGCGCAGGAATTTGTCCGGGATGAACTGATCGCCTGCGCCGACGAGGTTCGCATCGAGCCATTTTGCGTGTCGCCGAAGGCGCTCATGGGATTTCTGCCGGTGTCGGGCCTCCTGTTTCTCGTGGGCATTTTCGCATACGAGTCGTTTCCGTTAGCCGCCAACGCCGCCTGCGTGCTGGGTGTGGGGATTGTCGCCTTGCAATTCAGGCGATACTGGCGCGTGCTCGATCCCTTTTTCCCAAAACGCACCTCGCACAATGTGTACGCGGTCCGGCGCGCCTCGGACGATTGCCGGCGGCGGATCATTCTGGGCGGCCATGCCGACGCGGCCTATGAATGGCGCTACAACCTCATGGGACGCGGCGTCCTGTTGGGCGTCATTTATTGGACCATCGCCGGCGTTTGTTTTGTGTCGCTCCTCAATTTCCTGCACCTCTTGCAACCCGTGGCGCCGTGGTTGTCCTTCCCCGGCTGGCATGGTTTGGAATGGGCGCGATTCGCGTTCGCGCCGGCCTGTGTTCTGGCCATTTTCTATTCGCGTTTCTCCGTCGTGGCGCCCGGCGCGAACGACAATCTGACCGGCACGTTCGCGGCCGTTGCCGTGCTCAGGCATCTGCATGCCATGAACGTCCGTTTCGACCACACGGAAGTCTGCTGCCTGGTGACCGGCTCCGAAGAGGCCGGCCTGCGCGGCGCCAAGGCGTTCGCCGCGGCGCACAATCGGGAGTTGAAGGAAATCCCCACGGCCTTTCTCGCGCTGGACACCTTCCACGACACGGAACACTTCATGGTATACACAGGCGATCTCAACGGCACGGTGCGCAACGACGCGGCCTTCAGCGCGCTGGTGCAGGAGGCGGGAAAAGACTGCGGTTTCGACCTTCCCGCCGGGACAATCCGCATCGGCGCCACGGATGCGGCGGCCTTCACGCAGGCCGGCATCGCGGCGACGGCGCTGGTCGCGATGGACCCGTCGCCGCCAAGGTACTACCACACACGCCTCGATCATTGGGACAACATGGATCCGGAATGCATCCGGCGCAGTTTGGCCGTCGCGCTGGCCGCGGTCGAACGATACGACCGGGCTCCCGTTTGAAGGGAATTGCCACAAGCGCGATCAATCGTTTTCGGCGCCGCGTTTCAGTCCCAACCGCCGCCAGAGCCGCGCATGGGCGATATCGTCGAAAAGCGAATAGGCCACGGGCGTCGCCAAGAGCGTCAACAGCAGCGACAGCGACTGGCCGCCGATGACGACGCTGCTGATGGTACGGTTGGCCGCCGCGCCGGTCCCGCTCGAAATCAGCAGCGGAAGCATGCCGGACACAAACGCCACCGTCGTCATTAAAATGGGGCGCAAGCGGTCTTTATTTGCGAGCATGATGGCTTTGTGGCGGTCCATGCCTTCGGCGCGCAACTGGTTCGTGTGATCGATCTGAAGGATCGAGTTCTTTTTCACAACGGCGAACAGGACCAGGATGCCGAGGATAGACAGGATGTTCAGCGATTGGTTGAAAATAAACAGGGAGGCCAGCGCGAAGGGAAACGTCAGCGGCAAGGCGAGCAGGATCGTGATCGGATGAAGCCACGACTCGAACTGCGCCGCCAGCACCAGGTAGATGAAGATGAACGCCATGATGAACACCATGATGAACGCCGAGAAGGCGCGGCCCAGTTCCTTCGACTGCCCCGAAAGCTCGGTCTTGTATTCGGGCGGCATGTGGAGATCCGCCACGATGGCGTTGAGCGCGTCAATGATGCCCTGCTGCGACGCGCCCGGGCCGAGATTGCCGTAGATGGTCACTTCGCGCATGCGGTTCAGCCGGTTGATCTGCGAGGGACCGGTGCCTTCCTCGAACCGCACGACGTCGCCGAGCGGCACGGCGCCTCGCGTGAGCGACGGGACCGTGACCAGCGCCAGTTCGTCGAGGCTGTTGCGGTAGGCCGCGCCCGCCCGCAAAAACACCTCGTATTGTTCCCCGCCCTCGTTGTAGGTCGAAACGTTGTCGCCGGCCACCAGCAGCCGCAGGGTTTGCGCGATGTTCGCCACCGACACGCCGAGATCCGCCGCCTTCTCGCGATCCACGATGACGCCGTATTGCGGTTTCCCCACGATAAGATTCGAATCAATGTCAACGGCGCCGGGCACTTCCTTGAGTTTTTCCATGACGGTTTGGCCGTAGGCCGCCAACTGTTTCATGTCCGGCCCGGCAATGACATACTGGATCGTCTGGTAACGTCCGCCGCCGGAGATGGCCGCCACGGGTTCAACGCTGACCCGCAGGTTTTCGGCGGCATACCGGGGCAGGAGATTGTTCCGAAGGTAGTCCATGAAGGCCATTTGGGAGAACTTGCGCAGGTGCATATCCGCAAGACGGACGTAAATCGTACCGAGATTCGGCGTGCGCTGTTCGGTGTCGGCCGTACTGGCCACGGTATAGTTGACGCCCTCGAGCCGGCGGATGTCGCGCGCGATTCGGCCCATCAATACCTGGGTGGCTTCAAGCGAAGTGCCTTCCGGCGTCCGGACCGTCAGTTGGAATTCCGACTGATCCTCGTCCGCCATGAAGTTCTTGCGCAAATGCGTGAGTTGATAGGGAACCGTCGCGAGCAGCGCAATGCAAATCAGCACGACCAGCCAGCGGTGATGCAGGCAGAAATTCAGCAATCCGAGGTAGCCGCTTTCGATGGCATGGTAGAATCCGCGGCTCTTCGATTTCGGGGCGTGTTCCGCGTCCGAATTACCGTTGTCCGGGCGTCGCAGCCAGCGCGACGCCAGCATGGGCGTCAAGGAGAAACTGACGATCATGCTGATGACGATCGCCGACGCCATCGTGATGCCAAACGACACCATAAAGCGTCCGATGATGCCTTCCATGAAGGCGATCGGCAGGAACACGGCCACCAGCGACAGCGTGATAGACAGCACCGCCATGCCGATTTCACGGGTCGCGGCCTTGGCCGCCTCGATTGGAGAGCATCCCTTTTCCTCGATATAGCGGAAGATGTTTTCAAGCACGACCACCGCGTCGTCAATCACGATGCCCACGGACAACGTCAGCGCCAGCAGCGACAGCACGTTCAGGGTAAACCCCATATAGTACATGACCGCAAAGGTGCTGACGATGGACGTCGGAATCGCCAGCGCGCTAATCACGGTCGTCCGTGCATTGGCCAGGAATATCAGCACCACCACCGCGGCCAGAATGCTGCCGATGACCAAATGCTCTTTCACGGTGTTCACCGAACTTTCGATGAAGACCGACTGGTCGCGCACAATCTGCACCTCGTATCCCTTGGGAATCGTCTTCAAAAGGGTATCGAGCCGTTCCTTGACGTTGCGGATCACTTCGACCGTATTCGTGCCCGATTGCTTCCGCACATTGAGCAGCACCGCCGGAGTGTCGTTCAATTGGGCAAGGCTTTTCGGTTCTTCGGAACCGTCCTCGACCACGCCCAGATCGTTGATGCGGACCACGCGTCCCGCGATGTTGACCACGGGAATATTGCCCAAATCCTCGACGGCATTGACCCGGCCCAGCGTGCGCAACGTCAATTCCTTTGCGCCTTCTTTCACGGTCCCGCCGGGCACCTGGATATTCTGCGTCTGCAATGCCACCGCCACATTCGATATGGTCAATCCGTATGCGCGCAGTTTCGCGGGTTCGAGCCGGACATGGATTTGACGCTTTTGTCCCCCGATCAGCGAGGCTTGGCCGACGCCCGCCACCGATTCGAGTTGCCGCCGAAGCACCTTGTCGCCGTATTCCGTGAGTTCCCGGATGGGAAACGGTCCGCTCAGCGCCAGCGTAAGCACGGGCGACGCATCCGGATCCATCTTTTCGACCGTGGGCTGTTCGAGGTCCTTCGGCAGATCCGGCAAGACACGGTTGAGTTTGTCGCGCACTTCCTGCGACGCCACATCAATGTCTTTTTCAAGGTCAAATACGACGATGATCTGCGATACGCCTTCGGCGGAAATGGATCGAAGTTCGTCTATGCCGCTGACGGTATTGACGGCCTCCTCGATTTTTTCGGCGACTTCGGTCTCCATTTCCTCCGGCGCGGCGCCGGGCAGAATGGCGGTGATGGTAATGATGGGGAAATCCACTTTCGGGAACCAGTCCACGCCCAGTTTCGAGTAGCCGAAAACGCCAAACACGACGAGGACAAGGATCAGAACGGTCGCGAAGACCGGGCGGCGCACGCAAATCTCGGCCAGTTTATGCATTACTGAACGGCGTCCCCGTCTTTGACCTTGTCCGGCTCGGCAATCACCCTATCCCCTTCGGCAAGGCCCGTCACTATCCGCACGCGCCCTTCCCGGGTTTCGCCGGTGGATACGACCTGCGCAAGCGCTTTTCCGTCGCGCACGACAAAGACCCGGGCCACGTCGTTTTCGCGCACGACGGCCGATTCCGGCACGAAGCAGTCCTTGCGCTTTTCAGGCAGCACCAGTTCGGCCGTGACGAAAAAGCCCGGGCGTAGAACGTGATCGGGATTGGGCACGAGGGCCTCCACCGACATGGACCGTGTCATGTTTTCCACACTCGGACTGACGTAGCGCACCTCGCCGGTGAAAATCCGGCCGGGAAAACTGTCCACCTGAAACCGGACCGCGCCGCCGGGCTGCACATGCGCGATGTCCTGCTGAGGCACCATGAGCAACAAGCGCAACGGATCCACTTTTACCATCGAGGCGACATTGGCCCCCGCCCCCATCGGATTGGTCGAAACGCGCTCGCCTTTCGACACGTACCGTTGCGTCACCCAGCCTGTAAAGGGCGCCTCGATCGTCGTGTCGTCCAGAATCTTTTCGAGCGTCTTGAGTTTGGTGCAGGCGGTCTTATAACTTTGGTAAAGTTGCCGCGCTTGGTACAGCGCCTGCTGATGGCGTTGCCGGGCCGATTCGTATTCGGTGTTGGACTGGTCGTATTGGGCCTTCGATACGGCGCCCTGTTCGAACAATTTCGTGATGCGATCGTTGTTTACCGCCGCAAGATCGAGTGCCGCCTTCGCCATCTGCACGCCCGGCTGGTTCTCCACGTTGTATCCCTTGCTGTCGCGGTTCTCGTCCCATCCCAGCGCCGCCTTCAATTCCTCGATGCCGGCCCGAGCCTCGCGAAGACCGTTCTCAACATCGGTCGGATCCACCTTCACTAGCACGGCCCCCTTCTCGACAAGGCTGCCGCGCTCGACATAGACCTCCTCGACGATCCCGTTGGCGGTGCTCGCCACCTCGGCCTTTTCATCCGCCGTCAATGTCCCTGTAATCCGCAACACATTGTCCGCCTCGACGATTTCGACCGGCACGATCGCAATCGGCGCCTTGGCCTCGCCGCTGTCCGGTCCCGGTGTTTTTTCCATGCCCAGTTCCGCTTTTTCAGCCGACAATCCAAACAACAACGCGCCGCTTTCCGAACCCGCCAGCGTGGATCGCACGAAAACCGCGCCGGCGCCAAGCGCCGCAAGGGCAACCAGCGCGATCAATACTCTGTGTCTCATACCCGCGTTACTCCTTATCCGTCGCCGACGCCGCATAACTGCGTATGGCATTCAGGGAAAACCGGGCAATGCGTCCGGCCAATGCATCCAGCGACGCCGCATCAAACCGAAGTTCCGGATTCATCCGGACGACGACTTCTTTCGCGTGGTGGTAAATCACGCACTGGCCCAGCACGCTTACGGTGAGAAACTCCGCATCCTCGGGATTCGCTTTCGCGCCAAGCAATTCATTGATAATTGCGAATAACGTGTTGTGAATGGGACGCACCAGATGTTCGATCACCAACTCGATTGCCGGTGTGGGATCCGACAACTCGTGCGAAAGCAATTTCCCATGCCAAGCCGGATTTTCGGAACTCAGCGTGGCCATGAGAAACGAGCCGATGAATTGCCGCAGGCGAACATCCGGAGGAGTTCCGGGCGTCCCGGCCAGACTTTGCAAAAAAGTTTCATCGGCATCAATGGCATGAAGAATCACCGCTTGGTAAAGTTGTTCTTTTCCCCCGAAATGATAATTGATTGCCGCCACGTTGGCCCCGGCACGATGGCAAATATCCTGGACTTTTGCATGTCTAAACCCATACTCGGCAAAGACTTCTCCAGCCGCTTCCAGCAGCCGGGCCTTGGTTTCATTGCCGGTAAGGTAATGACTCATCTCTAAATCGCTTTCAAAATAAAGTTTTCAAATAGCAATTTGAAAATACTATATCATTTTCATGACTTTTTGTCAAGTCAAAAAGTGTGGTATAAAGTGTGGTATAATCAGAATAACTTCCCGCGGAAATTTCTCCGCTTGGCGGGGGTGTTGAACATTACGTTCAAGACGGGTATTGTGTACGGATAGCAGACGGCAGTAAACTCGACGAATGCTTTATTTCGGGAGGAACGGATATGCCAAGCATAAAAGTATGGGCGTTGGGAATGGCGGCCGTGTTCGCCATGCTGTTTTCGGTTGTGGCGGCGGCGGTGCCGGCAAAGGGCGAACAGGTGCCGAGTTTTAGGGCGCTGGACATTCGGGGCCAGGAAGTGGATTTGGACACCATAATGGGGAACAAGCCCGATCTGGTCATTTTGTTCTTTTTCACGACCAGCACGGGGGAAGAAATTGCCGTGAAGTTGCGCCGCCTGGATGCGCTTTACAAGGAGAAACTGCGGATTGTCGCCATCGGCTGGAAAGAAGACGAACCCGCCCTGAAAAAATTCGCCGACGATCTGGCCATTGACTATTACATCATCAAAGACACTCCGGAACTCGGATCAGAAAAGAATTTCGGGCCATTCACCACGCTGCCGCTGACGTTCATTTTGACGAATAAGAAGGTGGTGTTGAAATCGCTGGTCGGCAGCGGCAAGGCGGAGGCGGACGTCATCAGCGACGTGGCGAATGTCTATTTCCAGCAACGCAAGACCGAACAAGCCAAGGCCGTGGCCGAAGTCGCCATCGAGGCCGGCGAAGATCCCAAGGTTGCGCGCAACGTAAAGGGGTTTGCGCTGGCTGCCGAAGGCAAACTGGATGAAGCCCAGGCGGAATTCGGCCAGATTGACTCGAAAGAAGGACTCGCCATGGTTGCGCTGGAAAAAGGCGATGCGGCCAAAGCCATCGAATTGGCCAGCGCCGCGGACCCCGGCAACGCCTACGCCGAAACCGTCAAAGGCACGGCGCTGATGCGGACCGGCAAACTGGACGAGGCCCAAGCGGCCTTTAACGCGGCGGCGGCCAAACCTGCCGAGGATTGGCAGAAGGCCGAAGCGGTCAACGGCGCGGGACGCATCGCGCAGGAAAAGGGCGATGTGGACACCGCCATTAAAAAGTACCAGGAATCGGTCGCCTTGGATCCCTACAACGTGGTGGCGCTGAGCAACGAGGGCGCCGCATATCGCCAGAAAGGCGATCTCAAGAAGGCCGAGGAAGTGCTCTCGAAAGCGCAGGAAATTCGGGACGACGGCATGGTCAAGGCCATGCTGCAACAAATACAAAAAGAAATGAAGGAAGCCAACGACGTCAAGCGCGGTGAACTGATTCGATCGCAGATCAACGATCTCAAGGCACGCTACGAGGCGCTCAAGGCGTCCGGAAAGGAAAAGCCCCTCGATGAGTGGTCCACGCGCCCGATGGTGCTGGCGTTCCTGCCGTCAACGTCCGAGCAAACCGCCTTCTTCGATCGCGCCGGCACAGATGTTGTCCTGCAGCGTGAAATTGAGGCAAGGGTGCAGGCCGACGGCCGCGTGAAACTCGTCGAACGCGCCGTCCTTGACAAACTTCTCCAAGAATTGAACCTGGGCTCATCGGATCTGGCGAAACAGGATACCCAATTGCAACTCGGCAAGGTCATGTCGGCCCGCATGCTCGGTTTTATTGATTTTGCGACGCTGGGCGCCGACACAATCATGTATATCCGTCTAATTGACACGGAGACCACTTCGATCGCGGCGCAAATCAAGCGCAGCGTGAAGGACCTATCGAATCTCGACGCTCTGGTGGACGGCGTCGTGCAGGAGATTGTCAAGAAAGCCGCCGAGGATCGTCAGATGCAGGGGTTGATTGCGGATGCGTCGGCCGACGATGCGGTGATTATCAACCTCGGCAAGGCGCACGGCGCAAAGCCGGGCCAAAAATTCATGGTCGTCAAGGAAGGCGAACCCATCGAGGCCGGCGGAAAGGTTATCGCGCATCGCGAGGCAAAGGTCGCCATGCTGGAAGTCACCAGCGTGGAAGACGAATACGCCATCTGCAAAGTGGTCAAGAAGGAAGAGGGCGTGCAACTCACCAAGGAAATGCGAATCAAACAGACTATGACGCAGTAAACCGCGGACCTTTTCGCCGATCGGGGATCGGTAAACGAACGCGGATCTGTTTTCCCGCATAACGGGCATTAAGGCCTAGATGCGTGTGTTGCTTGGCAGGTAACGTCTGCAATGTCTATGGCGTTGAGACCATGTCGTCCATGGGAAGGGGCGGACATGCGGGGTTCATACTGTCGGTAGCGCGATTCCTACCCGGTTTCGCGCCGCGCTTTTGGGTCTGCGCATCCAGGATGCGCATCGGAATATCTTCTGCTACAATAACCGCACGATGAATCTTCCCAACCGGTTGACATTGGCGCGTTTCGTGATGGCGTTGGGGTTCGTGGCCCTGATGTCGCTGCATCACTATTACACTTTTCTGGCTGCCTATGTGGTGTTTACCGCGGCGGCGATAACGGATTATTACGACGGTAAAATCGCTCGGGCACGCGGGCTGATAACGAATTTCGGCAAATTGCTGGACCCGGTGGCGGACAAGGTGCTGGTCGTCGGGGCGCTCATCATGTTGATGGACGTTCCGTGCCTGTGGATTCCGGGCTGGACTGTCGTGGCGATAATCGCGCGCGAATTTCTCATCACCGGCGCGCGTGCGCTGGCGGCCAGCGACGGATTGGTCATCGGGGCGAATTGGTGGGGCAAGACCAAAACCGTCACCCAACTGGTCTTCGTGTTCATATTTTTGTTCCTTGCGATTGTCGCGCAGGTATGGGAACGGTACGAGGCGGCGCTGGCGCCGGCCACGCGCTATCTAGACACATACCTTGCCGCGGTTCGTTACGCCTCGCTGTGCGCGATCGTGCTGGTGGCCTGCATAACCATCTATTCCGGCGCGCAATTCCTGTACGCCAATTGGCGCGCCATTCAAGGGGGAGGGCAATCATGAGCGACACATCGTCATCGCGGGCCATAGTGGACCTTGGCGCCTACGCGCATAACCTGAGGCTTGTCCGCCAGATTATTCCGGCGGATTGCCAGATCATGGCCATCATGAAAGCCAACGCCTACGGCCACGGCGCGGTTCCCCTCGCCCACCGCGCCATCGCGGAAGGCGCATCCATGCTGGGCGTGGCCATGGTGGACGAGGCGATCGTGTTGCGCGAAAACGGCATAAAGGCGCCGATTCTCGTGTTGGTGCAGCCGCCCGAAGATGCGCTTCCGGCCCTCATCGAATACAACCTGCGCCCGATGTTGTCCGACGTGCGGGCCGCCGAACGGCTCGGCGAACTCGCGCGCAAAGCCAACAAAATGATCCCCGTCCACTGCAAGGTGGATTCCGGCATGGGCCGCCAGGGCTTCGAACTCGACGAGGCCGTGCGCAACATGCTGTTTTTAACCCGTGTGCCGAACATAGACATCGAGGGCGTGGCGACGCATTTTCCCGTGGCCGACCTGCCGGACAATCCCTTCACCCTGAACCAAATCCGGCAATTCAAGCAGGTGCTGCGGCAACTCGACAAAGAAGGCATCCCCTACGAAATCGCCCATGCCGCCAACAGCGCGGCCATTCTGAATTACCCTTCCAGCGCGTTCGGCATGGTGCGGCCGGGATTGATGACCTACGGGGCGTGGCCGGGCGAAACACCGCCCGCTTCCTCACCGCTCAAACCTGTCCTGAGATGGGAAACGCAGGTCATTCTCGTGAAGGAACTCGAAGCCGGCGCAAGCGTCGGGTACGGCCGAACCTACACGGCCCCGGAAGCCTCGCGCGTCGCCATTCTGCCTGTCGGATACGCCGACGGCTACAAGCACAGTTTGTCGAACAAGGCCGATGTCCTTATCCGCGGCAAGCGCTGCCCGGTCCGCGGAAGTGTTTGCATGGATCAAATTGTGGCCGACGTGTCCGCGCTCAAGCATGTCGAGGCCGGCGATACCGCCACCCTGATTGGCACGGACGGCGACGAAACCATTACCGTCGAGGAACTCGCGCGGCACGCCCAGAGCATCCCCTACGACATTCTTGCCGGCATCGGCACGCGCGTCCAGCGAAAATACATCGAATAAGGCGCCATCACCCCTGAATGTTCATCACGGCCGCCCCGTGCGGGTTGATCTGCGGCGCGGCGGGCTTTTCCTCCTTGGCGATTGTCTCGAAGAGTTCCTTCCATGTGTCGCGCATCGCGGTCATGTGCTGGATGCATTCCTCGATGGGCGCCGTCTGCTTGCGGATGTTGGCCATAATCAGAAGGTGCTGAAAATATTCGTAGAGCCGGTCGAGATTCCGGGCCAGTTCCCCCGCGTTCATATTTAGCGCGCCGCGCAGCTCGCCGAGGATGTCCTGGGCGCGTATGAGGTTGTTGTGAACGCCCTCGACGCTGCCGCGATCCAACTGCCGCCGGGCCTCTTCGGCGCGCTGGATGGCCCCGTTGAACATCATCACGATCAGCTTGCCTTGCGAAGCCGTTTCAACATCCACTTTCTTGTATACGCCATATCCGGCTGTTGACGTGGCCATGTGCAACTCCTTATCCGTCTTCACCAATCGTATTTCGACAAGGCGGTAATTGCCGTGCTTTGCGATTGCATTTGCGAGGAGAATTGTTCGAGCGCCGCAAACTGTTTTTTCAATCGCGTTTCCTTCTTCGCGATGGATGCGTTCAAACGATCTATTCGGGCATTGATGTCCTGGACTTGCCGGTCAATGCTTCCGTTGGATTTCGCCCGGTCGTTCAGGAATCCACCCACTTTGGTGATGCTGTCCAGATAGGCATACAACTGGTCGGCGACACCCGTCGTTCCGGTGTTGTAGAACACATTCTGCACGTTGAGCCGCGCGGTGCGCAATGCCTCGCGCAGGGTGTCCTCCTTCAGTTGCAGATGCGACGTCGTGCCCGCGTCGAACGTGTCGCCGGTCGTGATGCCCAGGTCAATCAGGGACTTGTACGAACCGCTGATGCCCGACACCGATCCAAAAACCAGTGTTTGCAGCGTGGCCTTGATTTCTTTGATGGTCGCGTCGTTGGCCAGCGTGCCGTCCTTGGCCGTCAACGCCACAATCTTGTCCACGGACTCGTTGAACGACGTGATGAACGAATTGACGCTTTCGACGATTTTGTCGTCGTCCGCCGCAATCGTCACTGTGCTCGTACCCGTGCTCAGCAGCCTAAGCGTCACGCCGCCGATGGCGTCCGACACCTCGTTGGTGTTTCGGGTCTGCACGGGCCCGCCGTTGATGGTAAACTGGACGTCGCTGCCCGCCGTTTGCGTCGGCGAAACGAGGTTCGTTACCGACAGGAAATTGCTCGTTCCCGCCGTGAAACTGATGGTGCGGCTACCCAGCGTCTTGGCCACGAATCGCAGCGAATCCGTTGTGCCGTCGTAACTTGCGCTCACTTGCGCGCCGGAATCGTTAATGCGCTGCACAACATCGAGCATGGTGTCGGCGGCGGGATCCACCGAAATTGTTACACCGTTGATTTTGAATGTGCCCGCTGTGATCGCGCCGTTGGCGAAGGAAACCTGGTTCAGCAATTTTGCACTATCAATAGCCCCAAGGTTCCGTGTGCTCGTCGCGACCGTCGAACCGCCGCCGCTTGTGCTCTGAGTGGCTTCCGTCACATGGATGGCCGAGAGGAAGTTGCTGGTGTCGTCGTCGGCCCCGAAATTGATGATTGCCGTGTTACCCGGCGTGCTGTTTTCAAAAGTAATTTTGTCCGTGAGCGCGTTGTAGGAAGCCGTAACGCCCGCGCCGCTGGCATTGATGGCCGTCAACACTTGATTGAGCGTCTGCGTCGCGGGATCGACCGTAATGGAAACGCCGTTGATGGTGAAGGTTCCGGCCGTCACCGCCGTGGTCATTCCGCTCGACGACAGGACCGCGCCGGGATTGATGGCTTGCCCCATCGCGCTGCTGCCGGTCGCGACGGTGGCGCTGGCCATTTGCGTCACGTTCACGGCATAGGATCCGACGACGGGGTTGGGCCCCGATATGGAGGCCGTAAGCACTTTGTTGTCGCTTGTAGTCGCCGTATATTGCGAAAATACACCCAGAAGACGGAAATCCTGAATTTTCGCGCGCAAGGTCTGGAGTTGCGTGCGCAGTTCTCCGATGGCGCTTTTCTGGGAATTGAGGGCTTTGATTTGATTCTGTAGACGGGTCACGGGCTGGCGCTCAATGGCCATAAGCTGGCTGACAATACTGCCTGTGTCCAACCCCGTCATGAGGCCGCCGACACTGAACGAACTCGACATACTCGATCCTCCCGCCGCTTGCGGTCCGGCGTCTGCCCGGCAACCCCGCCGTCTGCGTCCATTCTCCACAGCCGGCATGCCGCAATCGGCCTAACCTGTCTCAATTATTCATCGCTCCGTTTATCGGTTTCCGAAGCCTGAACTTTAATCAATGGGGCAAAGAATCTTTGTTTTATGCCTCAAATACCTTTTTTACGCATTATTCTTCATTTTATGCAAGCATTGTGCCGAGGATCGCCATAAAATTGATACGAAATCCTTTTGGCGATACAATAGGGACCGTGGTCAAGCGCCGAAGGAAAGAAAGTGAAAAAATGGCACGACGTATCAGCCTTGTGATGTTGGCTTGGTTGGCCATCGCGGTTGCGGTAAGCGCCAGCCTGTTTTTCAAAGGGTCCAATGGCCCCTTTCTTCCCGTCTTGGCACAAGGCGCGGAACAGGTGTCGGCGTCCAATGGCGGCCGGGTCGTGATTCTCGGATTCGATGGCGTCGAGCCGTCCATCGTGGATGCGATGTTGTCGGCGGGGAAACTGCCGAATCTGGCGAAATTGCTCGACAACGGCGGCTCCTACCAGCGGCTGGCGTCCAGCAATCCCCCCCAATCGCCGACGGCGTGGTCGTCGTTTGCCACGTGTAAAAATCCCGGGAATCACGGTGTCTACGATTTTCTGCGGCGCAATCCCAACAATTATCTGCCGGGTCTGGGATTTGGCGCCATGAAACAGCCGGAACTCGCGCCGGACGGATCGCTGGCGTCGCCGGCCGCATTCACCAATTACCGCAAAGGCGAGACGTTCTGGGCGGTGGCCGGCGCGGCGGGGCTTGCGACCAAATTGCTGGTCGTGCCGTTTGCCTATCCCGTTGAACGCATTGCCGGCGGAACGATGCTTTGCGGTCTCGATGTTCCGGACATTCGCGGCACGCAAAGCACCTATTTCGCCATGTCGGATCGTTTCGAGCACGTGGAGAGTGTTCCCGGCGGCGTGCGGCTCCCTATCAAGTTCGAGGGTGGCGCGGCAACGGTCATGGTCCCCGGTATTCGCAATCCCGCGACCCGGCAATTCGTCGAAGTCCCGCTCAAACTCATGCACGACCGCGAAAGCCGGGCGGTTGCGTTCGATCTGGCCGGAACGACGGCGAAACTAGCCGAGAATACATGGTCCGAATGGCTGGAATGGACGTTCGAGTTGTCCCCGCAATTCAGCGTGCGCGCGATCAGCCGACTGCACGTGCTCGAAGCCGGCGAACATGTGCGCCTCTACATGACCTGCCTTCAAATGCACCCGCGCGCGCCGCTGGCGCCCATCAGCAATCCCGATGATTATGCCGGGCAACTGGCGGACCGTTACGGCCTGTACAAGACGGTCGGATGGCGCTTCGACACAAAAAGCCTGCAACAGGACGATATGACGGAAGACGTGTTCCTGGAAGACGCGCGGCAGACCATGGCATGGCAGGAAACGCTCACCCTGGATGAGATAACGATCAGCCCGTTCCGGCTGATGGTTTCCGCATGGACCGCCACCGACCGCGTCGCGCACATGTTCTGGCGCTACCGCGATCCGAAACATCCGCTTTACAACGAGGAAGGCGCGAAAAAATACGGCGGGGCCGTCGAGGAAACCTATGCCAAGATGGACGACATCGTGGGAAAGGTCTCGGCGAAACTCGGCCCGGACGATTTGCTGATGGTCATGTCCGACCACGGATTCCATAGTTTCCGCAAAGGATTCAGCATCAATACCTGGCTAATCCGCAACGGGTATCTCGCCGTCAAGGATCAGTCGGACGCGGCGACGGCCTTCACGAACGCCAAATATCTCGAAGCCTTCGACTGGTCGCGCAGCAAGTCCTACGGGCTGGGCCTCGGCAGCATTTTCCTCAATCTCAAGGGACGCGAGGGACAGGGCATTGTCGCTCCAGAGGAATCCGCGGCGCTGCTCGCCGAAATCCGCCAAAAACTTCTGGACGTCAAGGATCACGAAACGGGCGACAGCGTGTTTCGCGCGGTGTACATAAAGGCCGATGTGTACAAAGGGGCCGCGGAGGCCGACGCGCCGGATCTGCAAGTCGGCTATGCGGACGGCTACCAGACAGACAAGGCGTCGGCGGCGGGAGCCGCGCCGAAAGACCTGTTCTCGCCCAACGACGACAAGTGGAGCGGCGAGCATGCCGCGTCGGATGTGGCGGACACGCCCGGCATCCTTTTCGCCAACCGTCCCATGGAACCCAATGCCGCCATCATCGATCTCGGCGTGACCGCGCTTGCGTTTCTCAACGTGAAACCGCCGGACGATTTCGAAGGGAAACCGCTGATCAAATAAGCCTATGCTTCCGTTCCGCTGTGGGCGACAAAACGCGGAACTCAGGCAAGAAGCGGCTCGGGCGACATGCTCAGATAATCGAGAAAAGCCGCGAATTCGGGCAAATGCCGCAACGACTCGCCAAAGCGCAATCCCGCGTGCGAACGATGCCCGGCGCCATGCCGCGCATGCACCACGTCCGCATGCCCGCTCAAGGCCCGCGGAAGCGACAAACGATCGGGGCAAATCTCCGTAGGAATGGACACGGAAACGCGCTGGCCCGGAGAGAGAGTCTGCCGCGTCTCAATGAGCAGGCCGCCACGCGAAATGTCGTGAACGATGGCGGGGGCAATCAATGTGCGCCCGTGCGCCGGTTCATCAATGGACACGGAAACCTTGAAACGAACCTTCATGCGATCGGATTCGCGCCGGTTTTCGTCATACTTGCCGGTCATCGGACCGTCTCTCCATCGAACGTTGTCGGCCAGGCCACATACCTGTTCATAGTAGCACAAAAAGAATTCAACGTAAAGACGAGAGAAAATCCCAAAATCCGGAAAAATCCGACTCCTTGCGGAATTGCGGCGTGTAGGCGATCCCTTCAGGGCGTCGCAGGCCGGACTGGCCAACGGGCTGAAACCCGCACTACAAACACGCTGCCTTGGCGCAAGAAATTGTTTGGACAACGATGGTTTCAAGCATTGCTTTTCCCGCGATCACAAGACGCTTTGCGATGTCGTTCCTTCGTGATTCAAATGGTTCCGGACGGCAAGGCCATCAGATCAGCCTTCCAAAACAACCGGGCGGGGGTGTTTCGCCTTCCCCTTCCCCTTCCCCTTCACCTTCGCCTTCACCTTCGCCTTCACCTTCTCCTTCACCTTCGCCTTCACCTTCGCCTTCGCCTTCGCCTTCGCCTTCGCCCTCGCCCTCGCCTTCACCTTCCCCTTCACCTTCGCCTTCGCCTTCGCCTTCGCCTTCGCCCTCGCCTTCACCTTCGCCTTCACCTTCGCCCTCGCCTTCACCCTCGCCCTCGCCTTCACCCTCGCCCTCGCCTTCGCCCTCACCCTCACCCTCGCCTTCGCCGGCAATAACATTGAGCGTGATCAGGCGGGTTGTAGTTTTGCTGGCGGTCGTGTCGGCGATTTCGACAGTGTCGGTATAGACGCCCGGTCCGAGCGCGTTGGCGGCGTCGGTCAGGTAGATGGACAGCGCCATCTGCTGCTGTTTCAATAGGCCGCCCTGCAGTCGGCGCTTTGCCCAGCGGCCGTCGTCGAATCGCAACGCCGACCAGTCCGCCGTGTGCGTCACGGTCAGTTCCAAGTGCGCCGTCCCGGTGTTTTCGAGCGTGTACACCGCCTCAAACACCTCCGAAGACTTGCCCGCGGTTTTCTCGATCGTCGCACCGGCGTATGGCGTTGCCGCAAGCACACCGCCCGGTTCGCCGAGTTCCGTGTACCATACATCCCCAGTGCCGGAGGTAATGGAAAGGGGGCCATCCCAGCCGTTGGGCGCGCCGCCGATGACCCACAGTTTGTTGTCGTACACGAGCACCGTCGGCCGGACGCGCGGCGACCACGGCGCGGCATCCGTCGCCTGCGTCCATTCAATCCCGTCTTCCGTGTACCACACGTCGTTCAACTCCGTGTACTTCGTCTCGCCGTCCACGTACTCAGTTGTCACCCCGCCGAGTATCCACAGCTTGCCTCCCGCCGCTATCGCCGAATGGAACCATCTCGCTCTCCACGGTGATGACGCCGCCACTTTCGTCCACTTGCCATCGGGATTCCGGTTCCACACATCATTGTAAACGCACCACGCGTACTCGCTGCATCCCCCAAGCGACCAGATTTTCCCGGCGAACGTCGCATAAGCCGCGGTCCAGTTGGATCCCCGGCCCGTACTGGACCATGTGCCATCATCGGTCAATTGCAGCTCGTCCCCATAATAGTGAGCAAGCCCGACTTCCGCATCCGCCCAGCTTCCGGTAAGGCCAGAATAGTACGCCCTGTCGTTCAGCGTGAAAAAGGCGTGCTCCTGTTTTTCCCATGGTTTGATCGGGAGCGGCCCGCCCTCGAGCGTCCAAGTCAGGCCGTCCGCCGAACTATACGTCTTGTCGCCGACGGCCCATAGTCTGTCTTGCAGCACGAATTCGGGGAAATGGCCGTCGCTGCCGGTCGGCGTCCAGTTCGCGCCGTCCGTCGAGGTCACCGTGTGCCATGCGTGATCCGACGCCGTTTGCGCACGTATCCACATCCGATTGTCGAACACCACCCCGGCCTGCAACTCCGTCGCGTCGAAACCAGGACGAAATGGCCGCTTCCAATCCACGCCGTCCGTCGTAAACCAGGCATCAACGCGTTGATCGGTGCCTTGCATTGCCCAGAGCTTCCCGTCGAGTACCGGCGCGGCAAAGCTCGACGTTGGTGCCCAAGGCCCGTGTTCGACCGCCAGATCCCAATTGACGCCATCGGACGATGACCAGACATCGTTCACGCGCCCTGACAAGGTGCATCCGCCAAGGATCCACAGGTTCCCACCAAATACGGCGCAAGCATGCTCACTGCGTCCCTCCCATGCGGCGTGCTCGACAAGCAGAGACCATTGCAGGCCATCTGATGAACACCAAACATCGCCATAGCGAGTTCCTGCTGTTCCGCCACAAAAATCATGCCCACCAGACAAATACAGTGTCCCGTCCCATTCGACGACAGCGAAGCGGTCTCGCCCACTCCAAGGTGCGAGGTCCAAGTCTCGCCTCCATTCTACGCCATCCGCGGAACTCCAGATTACGTTATGTCCAGTACACGCAACAAAATCAAAGTCCAGGCTGATCACCCATAGTCTTCCCTGAAAGGAAAAGAACGTGCAGATCAACGAAGGCGCCCAAGGTGTGCCATCGAGAATCTTTAACCAGTCAGTCCCGTCATCAGACGACCATAACTGTTCTATGTAGTGCGTTTGGTCGTTCGAGTAGATCTCTTTCCCAAACAAGGCCCAAATACGATCTCCAAGAACCGCCATGTACTGTACGCCATAACTATTAGGCCATGGTACACTACTCGTTTCGGCCGTCCAGTTGGTGCCATCGCATGTTGTGTATCGCTGGTTTCTGGCGAACACAAGGAAACGGTCTGACAACGAAACGGTATTGAATTGGTATAGCCTGGGGCGAACATCTGAAGCACGATCAAGAACCATGGTCCAGTCTTTCCCGGCTTCACCCGCGGCGCCTGGCTCCGCAAGCAGAACCACAAGAAATATCAAAACGTGCGGGAAAGCGCGGCGAATCATGTTGGACTTGAACATGGCTATTTCCTCATTCGCATGGAGGCTGCGAAACGGTGGACTTCACGATAGATATGTCGTCGAAGCTCCATTCGCGCAGGTCCGTAGGAGTGTGCGCTACGATCATCCCTACGTGGATGGCAGGATCTTCCGTAACGGCGCCGGGAAAGTGACAATTCGCATAAGCCGCCTTGTGCGGATAGAGCGGATCCTGTGGATCAAAAATGTCATGGAAGGGAATGACCTCGGCCCAGGCACGACGGGCTTTGTCGGACGAGTCCCGCTCGCGCATCCACACCCGGACCACCTCTCCTTGCGCTTGGATATGCATTTCGTACCAGGTTCCAGGCACAAGCGGCCCGAGTCGGGTCTCTGGATGATTCGAATCCCGGCCGTCCATGTTCGTGCCATCGGGCGCGTGATAGAAGATGTGGCTGAGGGGTATGTCCTCAAGCGGGGTTGATCCATCATACAGCAGGGTCTGCTCATCCTTCTGCAAATCGATATGCGTAATAGTTCCGGTGTTCTCCGGATCGCGCAATTCGACGTAGACCATGTCTTCAGGATTTCGGCGAAATACGAACCGCGAGTATCCGCGCGTCGAGTAAGCGGACCCTGTATACTCAAAATCCAGCGTCAGGTCCAGGTCGCCCGGATTCGGATTTGCCTCAGTCGCGGGCGGCAGCAGTATCCGAATGACATCCTTGGAATGGTTCTGGCTCCACGCGCCGTTACTCTTTAAGACGAGATGTTCCGGATTGGGCGAGTCGTCGGCGATAATCCAGTCGTTCATGCCGCTGACCGGGTCCCACGGCGGCAGACTTGCATAGTAGTCTTCTGAATACACCGTTGGCACGGTCAACTCCTGGTCTTCGAAGTTGTCCCAGACGAGCAGTTCGGTCTTGAACATCTGCGGGTCGGGATCGCCGCCCTGGAACGCCCGCCCGCGCACGACGAGGCTGCCGGCGGGAATATCGTTCACCACGTCGTCCACCGCGCTGAAATACCCCACCACCGTTCCTTCGTGATCCTTGACAATCAGCGAACCATTGGGCGGTTCGAGAACGGGCGGATCTCCTTCGCCCTCGCCTTCCCCTTCACTCGCGACAATCCAATCGTGATGGATGAAATCCCCGGCGAGGTAGAGCGTCGGCCATTGGTCTTCCGTCCGGCTCGAACTCCATGTCCATTCCGGATCGAAACGCACGACCACATCGCCTTCGGCATTTCGCAGCACGAACTGCGGGGTGTCCTCGGCCACGGTGAGATCCAGTTCGCTGGCCGACGGTTTGACCATGCCTTCGATGGCGAAATCGCCATCCTCGTCGATCGAGAAGGCGTCCTTGTAGAACTCGATATTCTCCGTCGCATCCGTCGCGTGGTTGTGCCGGCTGAACGGCGGCGCCGTGACCGCGAACCGCGTTTTCATGGCTTTCTTCACCGCGGCTTCGCAGTCAAGAATTCCCCATCCCGTCTCCTTGTCCCGTTTGCCGTCAACCGTGCAACCGGTGGCGGGATGGAGGAGTTGGAGTTCGTTGTAGTGCTCCTTGTCTTGGCAGTACGGCTTGTAGCCATAGTCGTCTTCATAGCACAGGTCTTTCGCGGTCCACTGCATGATGGCCTGCACTTCCGATTGCGAGAGGTTGATGTTTACGGTCAGGAGCAGGGCCGCCAAGCCCGCCGCATGCGGATAGGCCGCCGACGTGCCCTGATAGGTGAAGTACATCTCGGGAGCGCCGGTCTCGTTTGCCCCCGCATTGGGAAAAAAGAGCGCCCACGGCCCCGTCGACATTTTGGGGCAGAGATTATCTGAGTTCGGCGTAACATAATCGTTTTTCATGCAGCACGCATGGCCGGGAATCTTCTTGCTGCCGGAAGGCGCCATGACGTCGAGCATCCACCCGTAGTTGCTTCCACGAACCCCGCCAAAATCGATGTTGTTGCAGCGCTGGCCGGCATAGTTCACGGCGCCGACCGTAATGACTTCGGGCAGAACGGCGGGATAAACGACATTCGGATTGGCCGGATCGCCGATGTCCTGATTGATATTGCTGGCCGGAACGACCACAACGCATCCTTTTTTGCGCGCGTAACATATCGCATCGTAACTCTCGGGATAATAAGACCGTGTAAGGGCCAACAAAGCGATCACGTGCGCACCGGAATCGGCGGCATACTTCACGGCATCGGCCATGTTTTTATCGTATAGCGTGTCGCCGCCAAGCCCGACGGACATATAAAAGCTGGTATAACGAATGGGCATGACCTTCGCGTGCCAGCAAATACCGGCCATTCCGTAGCCATTGTTGCCGCGCGCGGCCACCTCGCTGATGCCTTCGTTGCCGTGCGCAATCCCCCACAACAGGGGATCGTCCACGGGATAGGGCCAAGGGTCGCCCCCATCCCATGCGGGATATCCGGTCGTGTCCGCGTTGCCTGCGAAGTCCCAGCCGAAAAAGTCGTTTGCCCTGCTGTTGCCGTCGTAGTTTCCGGGGCCGTGTTCGATGACGTTGTTCACTTCCTGCCAGTTGATCCATTGGTTGCTCTTCGCATAGTCGTCCGGCCTGATGCCGTGGATTTCCTCGCCCTCGCCTTCCCCTTCGCCCACGATATCCGATGCATAGAAGTCCGGATGGCCCCGGTATCTGTTTTCATCCTTGTCTTCCGCCGTGCAATGGGGACATTCCGAATCGGAGATTCCCGCTTTGGGCGAAGTGATGTAATCGAGCATGACGCCGTTGTCTATGCCCGCGACGACCACGTCCGGGTGCGTGTCGAAAGGCGGTTTCAGATTGAATCCGTATTCCGGGTTGGATTCATAGAGGATTTTCCATGCGCCCGGCGCGTTGATATGGCCCTTGTCGAAAGTTCCGCAATAGCCGGGCGTTCCAGGCTCGCACTCGTGATTCTGGCAATCGTCCTCGCACGGGTCGTCGTTACACTGAACGGAGTAGCCGTTGTTGAAAAGGGTGTACTGGCGGTGCGGGGAAAGATTATGGGGCGTGGAACCGTACAGCGGATCGTTTGGATGGCCGTCGTCCTCGACCGACGCCCATGTTTCATACAAATGCGAAAAAGAGGGCGCCGCCTCGATGGGCTTGCCGCTCTCTTGCAGCCGATTCGCGATGGCGACGGTGCTGGCCGGATTGCGGGAAGGAACCCGGAAACGGTATCCGGTTTTGCCTATCGCGGAATAGTCGATCTTTTCGAGAATTTCGATATCGTATTCGGCGGCGAGCGTCTGGACTTCGGATTCGGGCGTCGCAACCGGAAAACTGGCATACAGGTATTCGGTTTCGAGTTCCTCGGCGTCCGGCGCGACTTCATACACCGGCCGGGCATCCTCCACCTCGGGCATTTTGCGCAGATTGTGGAGCATGTTGCGCACCTCGCGCTTGGCCTTGCCGGGTTTGACACGGATCACTGCCGCACGGTTACGATGCCGATCAAGCGCCTCCAACTGAACCGAATCCATTTCTTCGGCTTCCGACTGCCTTCTAATTATACCATTCAGGTTGGATTTCGCAACATTTTTCTTGAATCGAACGCCGACTTTCTCCGTGGACATCCGGATGCGAACAGGGATGCCACCCTTGCTGTAGTATACCTCCGGAATCTCATCGCCACCGGGCTTGGCCGCCCATGCGTTCGGAATAATGCCCATTAGACAAATCACCCCCAACGAAACAGACAACCTCGACATCAGGCCGGGTCCTCCCCTCAGTCATACGTCACAATATAATGCTATTAAACACAACTAGACTAATACTATGATATTATCCAAAAACCCGTACGGAAAGCGCGTAGGACAGACTGTCCAGTCTGTCTGGCTTTGTACGTATTGCGTTCCAGGAATGACAGACTGGACAGTCTGCCCCGCATTTCGCGCCCAAGGGACTTTCCGTACACGCTCTTGGAAACAGCCTTTCCATCTTTCGATTTCTATTCCGACGAACCAAGCCGGATCGTTATGCTTCCGTTTGGTTCGATCAAAACACCGGCGTTTTGATTCTGTATGTTGACTGTTTCCCCATAAACAGATACCCAGTTATCGTAACGTATGTTTATACCCGCCACATCGTTATTCGACATGGAAATCGAGTCCGACAGCATAAAGGTACTCGAAGAATCCGTGGCGCTCGAGTACATCATGATGAGGGAAGCACTCGGAGTAACACCTTCTCTCATGGCTGCCAGCCAAGCCAATGATATTTTTGTGTTTGGACACGTGGATAGCAGGAGGCCGGCTTGAGCCGGTTCCGGATAGGCCGTGCTGCTTTCCGGATAGGCCAACAACGCCACGCCGGGTGTAAAATTGCAATTTTCCGTACTGCCCACCGCCACGACGCCCGTTCTGCCCATGAGAAGCGCCGACCCGTCGTGCGCGTCCAAGAGCGCCGAGTGCGGGCCATTCAAATAAAGCGCGGCTTGCTCGTTTCCACATCCTTCTCCTTCGCCTTCCCCATCGTCTTCCCCATTGGTTATGGAAAGATAATCGGTCGAAATGCCGCACTTCGATTCGTCCATGCCGTCCATTTCCGGCTGGGCGCCGATGGAATCCGATTCAACGCTCTGTCCGCGGAGGATGATGTTGCGCATGGGATTTGGAAACGTCATGCCTTCCGGCAATAGCGTGTTTTCCGATCCCCCTTCCACAACGGCTCCAATACACAGTATCGCCAATCCTGCTCCCGGCACGCCAAGAAAGACTTTCTTCATTGCGCATCCTCCCATCGTCCATTGACTGTTCCTGTACGGACGCCGACAAACACCCTTTTCCCGAAACCCAGTATGGCACAACCGGCGCGGTTTGTCAATAGGGCTATTGCACATACTTTACGGGGGGGGGGTACAGATGGTACGGACGGGGCCTTTCAGAACCTTTTCGCCGTTCCGAGGGAAGCAGGTAAACCGCCAAGGTAGCGGCTATCATGCGGTCGTTTGCCAAGGGACCGGAACGCGGTCCTACGGCTTTTTCACGAATTCCTTGTAGCTTTTGACGATTTGTGGTTTGATTTTGGCGCTTCGCGTCTTGATCGCCTTCAGTTCTTTTTCCGACAAAATCACGCCAAATTCAAGCGAGACCCGCTTGCTTTCCCCGGCTTTCAGGGTGTGAAGCAGGCCCAGTTCCTCGTCCACCTGGCGGCCTTCCACGCCGCAGTTGCACGGCTCGAATCCAATCACGTAGTCCTGTTCGCCCATCTGCTTCCACTCGACGAAGCGGGGCAACTCGTCCTTGTTGTATTTCACATAAACGCCGAAACCCTCCCCGCGCGCGAACCCGTCGTTCGCCATGGCGACGGTGACGCTGCCGTCCGGAGCGGGAACCATGTCGTGATAGTAGCACTTTTCCTTGTATTGATGGGTCGGCGGGTCCATCTTGTGCCAGTTTTCCTTGCCGTCTTCGGCCACGGCGTCGCGCGGCGCGACAAAACGGCTCGGCGCGATCATTTCGGAGCCGGCGTCCACCGCCGGCCAGCCGATGTTGCAATGGTACAGCAGCATGTATTTCGTGTCGTTGAACCCCTCGTTCGCGACGACATCGTGAATCCAGAACCGGCGTTCGCCGAGTTTCGTCGAAACGGTGCGGGTCAGCGTCAGGTTTTCGCCGAAGACCACCGTTTCGCGCATCGTGCCCGTGACGCTCATGACGAACTCGCCGCCCTGCCACTCCTGGACGATTTTGATGTTTCGCGCGGGGGTGTGGCCGATGCGGCCATGGAGGCCGTTGCCGAGCAGCGCGCTTTCCGGACGCGGCGCGCCGACATGCGTCAGGCCGCAGGTGGTGACCAGTCCGCCGAAATAACTTCGGAGCCACCGAAGCCCTTCCGCCTCGAAATACTGTGGCGCAACGTCGCCCGTGGCCGATCGCCACCCCATGGCGCGTTGGTTGTGCGAGGCGGCGGAAATATCCAGGCAGCGGTCGAGCAGGACCGTCAATTCAAGCCCCGTGCCGGTATGCAGGATGGCGGCGCGCGCCGGGCGTTCATTGCCGTCGTCCAGTTGTACCGTGCGGATGCCCGCGATTTGATCCATGTTGCCGACACGGCGGCGCAAATCGGCCACCCGGTATTTCTTGCCATAGAGTTCTATCATCGCACGATCTCCCGGTTCCGTTTAGATCCTCGTGCGAATAGCATACGCGCCGAACACGGCGTATTGTCAAGGAAAAACGATCGTCTTGTAATTGATCGCGCGGGAACGAAACAAATGTGGGAATGGCCGTGAAGTGGCGGCGCCGGCCGGGAACCTGATAGCATGCAGGCGCGCCAAGGAAAAGAATGTTTTGGAGGGTAGTTCAGCGTGCTGGCATTGGGCAAGCGCGTCGGCAATGTGGTTCGCCTGGCGGAAGTCGTGCAGGTGTTGATCAAGCACGGTTTCGCCAACGTGGTCCACCGCGCTCAACTCCACGAGGGGATTCCCGCGCGGCTGTTGCGCGGTATGCATATTCTCGAAACACCTTCGGGCGAACCGGAAACCCAGGGCAAGCGCCTGTGCGCGGCGCTGATGGAACTCGGGCCGACGTTCGTGAAATTCGGGCAAATCCTCAGCACGCGGCCCGATCTGGTCGGCAACGCCGTCAGCGAATCGTTGCAGGACTTGCAGGACCGCGTGATAGCCGCGCCGTTCGACGCCATCGAGCAGGTGATTGTGGACGAGTTGGGCAAGCAGCCCTCCTCGCTGTTTGCCCGCTTCGAGCGGACGCCGGTGGCGGCGGCCTCGCTGAGCCAGGTGCACCGGGCGGCTCTCAAGGATGGAACGGCTGTCGCTGTGAAAGTCCAGCGGCCGGGCATCGAGCGCGTCATCGAGTCCGATCTGAGTCTCATGCGTCGCATCGCGGAATGGGTGGCGGCCCATGTCGAGGAAATCGCCTGGACGGATCCCGTGGGTGTCGTGGACGAATTCGCGCGTTCGATCACGCGGGAACTTGATTTCACCATCGAAGGCCGGGTCATCGAGCGATTCCGCGCCAATTTCGCGGGAACCGACGAGATCTTCGTGCCGCGCGTATACGAGGACTTGTCGGCGCGGCGCGTGCTGACAATGGAATGGGTGGACGGGGTGCGGATAGACGCCCTTGAATCCTACCCCGAACGCCATTGCACGCCCAAGGCCGTCGCCAACATTTGCTGCGAAATGTTGTGCCGGCAGGTGTTCGATCATCATCTGTTCCATGCCGATCCGCATCCCGGCAACATTTTCGTGACCCACGACAATCAAATCGCGTTTCTCGATTACGGCATGGCCGGGCACGTCGAACATACCGACGGGATCGCGTTCGCGGAACTCCTGCTGGCCATTTTCCGGGAAGACGCCGACGCCTGCATCAACGCGATGCTGCCGTTGACGATGACCGGCGAATGCGAGAACCGCGCACGGCTTCACCACGAGATCGCCGACTTTCTCGCCTTCGAGGCGCGGGCGGTCGTCAGCGGTGGAAACGTCGGCGAGGGCATCAAGCGGATGGTGGACATCCTTCGCAACAACCGGCTTCAGTTGGCGCCGCGTTTCTCGTTGCTGCTGAAAGCGCTGGCCACCGTCGAATCGGTCGGCCACCTCCTCGATCCCAAAATGGACATGGTGCCCGTGATCCAGCCGCACGTCGAACGGCTCGTCGCGCAGCGCTATTCGCCCGCCCGCATGATGCGCGACGCGGAAAGCGGTCTCACCGCCATGATCCGCCTTTCGCGGGAACTGCCGGCCGACCTGAAAGAGTTGATCGGGCTTTTGCGCAAGGGACACTTTCGCGCACAGATCCGCCATGAGGGGGTCGAGCCCATCGCGGGCGCGCTGGATCGCGGCAGCAACCGCATCGCGTTCGGCCTCATTACGGCCGCCCTCATCGTGGGATCGAGTTTGCTGATACGCATGGGCGCCGGCGTCAGCCATCTCGGACTGGCGGGCTATCTTGGGGCGGGAATCCTTGGGATTGCCCTGCTCGTTTCCATTCTCCGATCGAAAAACTATTGACGTGGGTATCGCCCATAACCCATTTTCTCGCGCTCGCGCTCGTGCATGTAATCGTGCTCGTAATCGTAATCGCTCTCAAAACCCCGCGATTTTCGCACTCGCCCAATTATTGAACTTCAATTGATTGCGCAAGTTATCCAAAACTTTCTTGTTGCTTTTTGTAGAAGCCAGATTTTAAGGTACTGATACGGTCCGGCCACCGCGCCACCGTCGAAAAAACAGGACAGCCGCATGGCAGAAAACATACGGGAGGTAAAAACGATGTTTGGAAAGACAATGGCATGGGGACTCATAATGGCGGCTTTCGCGGCGTTCGGCGCGGACAAGACGGAACCGGCCAAGGAATTCAACGGTTTGCCGCTGGTGTTCACCGAGGATTTTGAAAAAGGATGCGAGCGATGGGCGCCAACCGACGCGAACGCATGGAAAATCGTGGAGGAAAACGGCAACCACGTCTACAGCCTTTTTCAACAGAGCAACTATCAGCCGCCGGTGCGTTCCCCCAAAAATATCGCATGGATAAAGGACCTCAAACTGACGGATTTCGTTCTGGAGGCGAAAATCAAGCAGACCGGCCGGGAATACGGCCACCGGGATTTCTGCGTTTTTCTCGGCGGAAACGACCCGTCCCATTTTTATTACGTCCACATGGCGACAAAGGCGGATGATCACGCCAACTCGATTTTCCTCGTGAACGGCGCGCCGCGCGTTTCCATCGCCAAGGATCGAACGAACGGAACGGCATGGGACGACACGTATCACACGGTCCGCATCGTGCGCGACACCGGCGCCGGATTGATCCACGTTTTCCGCGACGACATGTCCAAGCCCATCATGACGGCGGAAGACAAGACTTTTCCGTCGGGCGGCATCGGCTTTGGATCCTTCGACGACACGGGGAATGTGGACGATATTCGCATTTGGGGCAAACGCCCCTGATCGCGGCGGGATATTGACAGCGAAGATCCAGACCGCGATAATCGTTTCAAAACTGCGGCGGCCCGCGCCGGAAACAACAAGGAGAATGACGTGTCTCCCAAGAGGTTTGGCAAGTGCCCAAGGAATTCCCTGGCGCCGCTGACACGCGCGCGCGAACTGGCCGGACAACTGACGCGCAGCATCCTTGAGGGGACGTATCCAAGCGGTTCGCGCCTGCCCACGGAACGCGAATTGGCCGAGTCGTTCAGTGCGACACGCACGACCGTGCGCGAGGCGCTGAAACGGCTCGAGGCGCTGGGGTTGGTGCGGATTCTGCAGGGATCGGGCATCTATGTGGAAGATTTTCAACTGACCAGCGGCATCGAACTTTTCGATGTGCTGCTCGCGAACGAGGATGGATCGGTCAATTTGAGATTTCTGCGCGATGTGCTCGAATTCCGGGGGCATATGGTGCGGATTATCGTGCGGCTTGCCGCGGTCCGAAGGACCCCGGAAGAACTCGCCGCCATCCGTGAAATGGTACACAAACGGCGACAACGCCCCGACGATCTCGAACGGATTGACGAACTGAACCTCGACCTGTTCCGCGCCATCGCCGAAGCCGCGCACAACCAGGTCTATCGCCTTGTTTTCAACACAATGGGCCGGATTTACGTAAAACTGCGCGGCCTTTACGACACGCCGCTGCTGGGATTTGACCAGACGCAGGTTCTTTTCGAACGGCTCTTGGACGCATTCGAACACCAAGACGACGCCATGGCCGAATTGCTCATTATTCGCTATATGGACGCGCTTCGGAAAACGCTTGGTTTCGAAGAGAAAACCACCGGCATCCTTGAATTGGGCGCATCCGGGGAAGCGGCATGGCGCGCGAACCTTCCGGAAACCCTGAAAGAAAGGTTGTAGCGCACGGGCATTCGTGGTAGGATAACGCATGAGCAAACGAATGTCACAAGGCGCGGCGGGACACATTCAGTCGCATTTTGACCGCCGCGAACAGAGTTTTTGTCTGGAAGCACTTGAATCCGGCAAGTTCGACGGGCTGACGGACGAAGCGTGGGTCAAGTTATGTGAAGGCATATCGAAAGACGGCAAGGCAAAAGTAGCGGACGCTGCGGATCGGACGAGTTCCGAAAGCGTTTCCGGAGTGGTGAAAACGCCGTGAAAAGAACCGAAACGGCGGTAGCGTGGTGTCAGTACAGGTTGTTCGAGGGCTGGATAGATCGGCCGATGACGGCTGTTGCAGACGGGTGAATCTAAAGGAGATCAGACAGGAATGAACATTTACGTGGGCAATATCGCGCACCAAACCACCGATGCGGAGCTTCGACAGGCATTCGAAGCCTATGGGCAGGTTCAGTCCGCCACGGTCGTCAAGGATAAGTTTACGGGTGAATCCCGCGGTTTTGGGTTCGTGGAAATGCCCGAACAGGCCGAGGCACAGGCGGCCATATCCGGTCTCAATGGCACTGAACTGGGTGGGCGCAAGCTCAACGTTAACGAGGCGCGTCCGCGCGAGGATCGTGGTTCAGGCGGTTCGCGCGGCGGCGGGCCCCGTCGCGGCGGCGGTGGTTATGGCGGTGGCGGTTCACGCGGGGGTTCGCGCGGCGGCGGTGGTTATGGCGGAGGCGGCGGATTTGGCGGCGGCGGTTCACGCGGCGGCGGACGCCGTTACTAATCCAAGCGGCCCCTCAACCTTGTCTTTGTGCGCGCTCCATTCAGGAACCGGCCGGGCGGGCGGTTCTTGGGTGGGACGAGGCGGTTCATGTAATTTTGGGAATCTTTCCATGCCCATCTTGTCCGCAGGTTCAGGCGGCCGTGTTTTTCCCCGCTTTTATTCGGATTCCGGATCTGAACTATGCGCAAGGACTTTTTGCGGCGCATCCGTCAGCCAGTGATAGTGGCAGCGCAACAGACGCCCCGACTGGGCATCGCGAAGATGCAGTCCGTTTCCTTCGCACCACGGAAACACATCGCATTCGGCGCATGTTCCGGTCCGCGTCCATGATCGGTTGCGCATGACCTGAAACCGGTCTTCCCAGCAGTCCAGAAAACGATCCCGGTAGATATTGCCCTGAACGTAATCGTCGCGGAGGCTCGGACACGCCGAGATGGATCCATCGGCCAGCACGGACCCGATATTGATGCCGGCGCGGCACCAGAACAGACCGTTGCGCACCCGCCCCTCGTATGATCCCAGAAAGCCCTCGCAGCCATAACTGGCTAAAATGCGTCCGGCCTTTCGCGCGGCTTCGATATAATCGAGCAGGGAACGGAATTGTCCTGGCGACAGGTCGAAGGCCGCGTCACCCCGCGCGCGACCTTTCGGGAAAATCGTGAACAGGCGCCACCGCTTCACCCCCAGCCCGATCAACAGCGCCTCCACATCCCCAAGCGAATCGAAATTACGCTGGTTCACGCAAGTGACCACATCAAACGCAAGGCCGGGCACGGCGGCCGCCCGCCGAATGGCCTCCACGGCGCGCGCAAAGGAATCCGGCCGCCCCCGCAGCCAGTTGTGCGCGTGCTCCAATCCGTCGAGGCTGATCGTCAGGCTGCCCAGTCCGCTTTCGATCAGACGTTGAAAACGGTCCTCATTCAGCCCGTAGCCGTTCGACACCATACCCCATGGAAATCCGCGTTCACGGAACGCACGGCCCGCCGTTTCAAGATCCGGCCGCAACAACGGTTCGCCGCCCGTAAGGACGACGGCTATTTTCGCGGGATTGTGCCGGGCGCGGATATCGTCGAGCACCCGCAGAAAATCGCCGAGCGGCATGTCGGACGCCGCGGCCTCGCGGGTACAATCGCTTCCACAATGAAGACAATTCAGGTTGCACCGGAGGGTGCATTCCCAAAACAGGTAGGTCAATTCATGCAAAGCGGCCTGTGCGTGCCGGTATCGCCGGAACGTGCGCAACGCCAGACGTGTCCGCCATGGGATGCGCCGATCACTCATGCCCACGTTCGTCTATGGGCGCATCATGCGCCTTGTCCCACGAACCGGTACAGCAATAATACGGCCATGGCGCGCCGTACATTGCAATTACGCCGTATTCCGGCTCAAGCGTGTCGCCCGTCGCCCCCCCGCCGATGCTCATCAGCCACAATACAAGGAGAAGGACAAGACTGTACCCCTTCAAGGCGAAACGTCCGGCCATTATCATCAACGTCTTCATAACGCGATCCTCCTCGCTTTCACGAGCCTGCCGCCATCGTAATCGTTTCGGTTTCACTCGTCAATGATTGCCTTTGGTCATTTTACAATCATGTCTTGCAGGCATTACAGGTTACCACGCGCGGAACATAAAAAAAGGAAAACGGACGGCTCGATTTTTCCTGTCAAACCGTCCGTTTTGCTTGAAAATGCGCCTACCGCTCGCTGCCTTATTGAACGCCGCGATTACAACGCCGCTGAGAGGGCCGTCAAGGCATTGGCCACTTGCTCGTTGCAAATATCGTTGCCTTTCTGGTCATAGCGCACAAACGCCACGTGTCCGTCGAGATACAAGACATTGGAACCGCCCGGTATGTGGTTGAACATGCTCGTGGAGGTAGCGATATGGTCGAACATGATGGGCAGGGCGCTTTGGGCCTGGGCCGTTGCCGCCGGATTGTTGATATCCGTGACAAGGAAACGTTCGACGCCTTCACGCAGGCGGTAGATGGTCGTGCCGCCGCCATTGCCCAGTCCTTCGGCTACTTTGATATCGCCGTCAATGTACTGGGCCACTTTTGCGCCGTCCTTGTTGAGCACGGCGGCAACGAGTTCAGGCTGGAAGAGGGCATTCAATCCGGCCACCAATTGATCCAGTCCATTGCCGGGGGGCGCTGTTGAAACACTCCCTTGGCCGATACTGTTCATGAACGTGACGATCAGGGTCATGTCGGATCCGGGTTCCTTGTACCCCACTTGGTCGAAAACCCAGCCGATGTATGTGTAACTGCCGTCAATGGCGCTCGAACATTTATCCGGCGATCGGGCCATGCCGAAACAGATGTTGCCGTCGTCGCCGATGATGTTCTTCATCAGGGTACCGTAGTTAGAATCCGACGGGCAGAACGTGATCTTCGGATCTGTCAGATATTCCGGATACATTGCGAAGGAATTCGGCCCCAGATCGAAATACATGGTGTCTATGACCCTGTCCGGATAACTGGGAAAGATCCCTGCCTGCACTGTCGGAAACTTGTTGGCGCCCGACTCGTTGGCGTACATCTTGTAGATGATGCCCCACTGTTTCAGATTATTCTGACAGCTCGACCGGCGGGCCGATTCGCGCGCGCGCGCAAGGGCCGGCAGCAGAATGGCCGCCAGAATACCGATGATGGCAATGACCACCAGCAACTCGATAAGTGTAAATCCTTTTCTGTTCATGAGGTATTACTCCTTTGCTGTTTTGCACGACTCCAGTTGAAATCACTACGATCTTGACTAGCCTATACCTCCGTGTTCGAGTTGGTAACATCCGGGTTGTAAAGCCAGTTGAAATCACTACGATCTTGACTAGCCTATACCACGCCCGTATGTAATTGTCAAGAAAAAATTGATTGGACCAATATGCCTTGGAGGGACGGCTGTTTTGTTCTTCAGTTTGAAAACAGCCCCTTTTGTCCGTCCATTTCCCTTGGGGGGGTATTCAAGGATCCGTCTTATTGCGCCCAATTCCCTCAAATGCCATGTCCCTTGGACGGTGCAAGGCGCCGATTACAAGAGCGGAAGGCATGACTGCCCGTTATTGCCGATAGAATGCATGGCCCTTCGTGGGACAGGCAGTCGAGCCTGTCGGCCATAATGACGGACTGGACTGTCTGCCCCATGTTTTTCGGCAGACTGGACAGTCCGGCCCGCGTATTGCTAGCATGGTGGCGGGTTGGTTTGTTTTTCGTGCGGAAAGGAACGGTTGACATGAAACGGAAATACGTGTTGGGGTTGGATTATGGCACGGAATCGGGGCGGGCCTTGCTGGTCGCGGTGGATACGGGGGAAGAGGTAGCGACGGCGGTCGAGCCGTATCCGGACGGCGTGATTGACGTGGCGCTGCCGGGATCGGGCCAGCGGCTCGAACCGGACTGGGCGTTGCAGAATCCGCGCGATTATCTTCACGTCCTCGAAACGACGATCCCCAAGGTCCTAAAAGAATCGGGCGTGAGCGGCGAGGACGTGATCGGCATCGGGACAGACTTCACGGCCTGCACGATGCTTCCGACGGACAAGGCCGGCACGCCGCTGTGCATGAAACCGGAGTTTGCGGACCATCCGCACGCGTGGGTGAAACTGTGGAAACACCACGCAGCGCAGCCGGAGGCGGATCTGATCAATGAAACAGCGCGTGCGCGCGGCGAGGATTTCCTCGCGCGGTACGGCGGCAAAATTTCGAGCGAGTGGTTCTTTCCGAAGGCGCTGCAAATCCTGAACGAAGCGCCGGAAATTTATGAGGCCGCGGACCGCTTGATGGAAGCGGGCGACTGGATCGTGCTGCAACTTTGCGGCGAGGAAAAGCGCAACTCGTGCGCGGCGGGCTACAAGGCGATCTGGGATGAAGGCTATCCGTCGAAGGATTTTTTCAAGGCGCTGCATCCACGGTTCGAGAATGTCGTCGCGGAGAAAATGAGCGAGGACATCTATCCGGCAGGGGTGCGCGCGGGTGGATTGCTGCCTGAAATTGCAGCGAAGACGGGCCTCAAACCGGGCACGGCCGTGGCGACGGGCGGCGTGGACGCGCATGTCGCGGTTCCGGCGGCGACGGTCACGACGGCGGGCAAGATGGTCATGATCATGGGCACGAGCGTGTGCCACATGGTCAACGGCACGGCGAAGAAAGTCGTGGACGGCCAGTGCGGCGTGGTCAAGGAAGGCATCCTGCCGGGCTTCTACGGTTTCGAGGCGGGCCAGACGGCCGTGGGCGACATCTTCGCGTGGTTTGTCGAGAATTGTGTTCCGGCATCCATCGAAGCCGAGGCGAAGAAGGCCGGCACGAACGTCCATGGTTATCTGAGCGAACAGGCGGCGGCGCTGAAAGTCGGCGAATCGGGCTTGCTGTGCCTTGATTGGTGGAACGGCAACCGATCGATCCTCGTGGATGCGGACCTGACCGGTCTGATGATGGGGATGACGCTGACCACGACGCCCGCCGAGATGTACCGGGCGCTCCTCGAAAGCACCGCGTTCGGCACGTACAAAATCATCAAGCAGTTCGAGGAAAGCGGCGTGCCCATCGAGGAACTGTACGCGTGCGGCGGGCTGCCGGAACGCAATCCGCTGCTCATGCAAATCTTCTCGGACGTGACGAACCGGGTCATCAAGATTGCGGCAAGTCCGCAGACGGTGGCGCTGGGCGCGGCGATGTGGGGCGCGGTCGCGGCAGGCAAGGCCGCGGGCGGCCACGAGAACATCGAGGCCGCGGCCGCGAAGATGGCCGGCGTGCGCGACACGGTCTACACGCCCAATGCCGGGAACCATGCAATGTACATGAAACTGTTCGCGGAGTACGAACGCCTGCACGACCTGTTTGGACGCGGCGGCGACCGCGCCATGAAGAACCTGAAAGCCATCAAAGCCGCTGTGCGCGGCGGAGGAGCCTGATCATGCGTGCCGAATCGCTCGAATTCCTGAAACGGCTGGTAACGACCGCGAGTCCGTCCGGCTTTGAAGAAAAGGTGCAGGAGGTCTGCAAGGCCTATGTCGAACCGTACGTGGACAAGGTCTACAAGGACGTCCACGGCAATCAGTACGCCGTGCGCAATCCCGATGCCGCGTTGCGCGTGATGCTCGCGGGACATGTTGACGAGATCGGCCTCATGGTCAACAACATTGACGACAAGGGGTTCATCGCGTTCGTGCCGATCGGCGGGATCGATCCGGCAGTGCTCGCAGGACAGCGCGTGACGATTCACGGGGCGAAGGGACCGGTGCAGGGCGTCATCGGGCGCACCGCGATTCACATGATGGACCAGGAAGACCGCGGCAAGGCGCTCAAGATGCACCAAATGTGGGTGGACATCGGCGCAAAGAACAAGAAGGACGCCGAAAAACTTGTCGCGATCGGCGATCCCATCACGACCGATGCCGGATTCGTCGCGTTGCAGGACGACAAGGTCGTGGCGCGCGGGTTCGACGACCGCATCGGCGCGTTCGTGATCATCGAGGCGATGCGGCTGCTCGAAAAGCGCAAGATTGACTGCGCCGTGTACTGCGTGACCACGGTCGCCGAGGAGATCGGCCTGCGTGGGGCGATTACGAGCAGTTATGGCTGCCATCCGCATGCGGGCATCGCCGTGGACGTCGGCCACGCGACGGATTACCCGAGCGCGGACGTCAAGCGTTACGGTGAGGGGAAGATCCACAGCGGGCCCATCATCGCCCGGGGGCCCAATATCAACCCGATCGTTTATCGGCAACTCATCGCAGTGGCCAAAAGCAAGAAGATTCCGTACCAAGTGGCCGCCGAACCGCGAGGAACCGGCACCGACGCCAACGCGATCCAACTCAGCCGGGGCGGCGTCGCGGCGGGACTGGTGAGCATCCCGAACCGGTATATGCACTCGCCTGTCGAACTGATCTCGCTTCGCGACGCCGAAAACGCCGCCAAACTCATGGCCGAATGGATTGCGAGCCTCAAAAGCACCGTGAGTTTTATTCCATAGGCCGCGCGTTTATTTGTAGCGGCCCAGCCAGTCGTTGAGGCGTATACGGAAAAGGTCGCGGAACATGCGCGGCGAATCCGAAAAGATGCTGACGCGGCTTCGTGCGGAATTTCGCCATCGAATGGGGACCTGTTCAACGCGCAGGCCGTGGCGCCGTGCAATAAACAGCAATTCGGTGTCGAAACTGAACCCGTCGAGCCGCTGGCGCGGGAAAACGATTCCGGCAGCGCGCTGGGTGAATCCCTTGAATCCGCATTGGGTGTCCACATAACCGCCGACAACAAGGGCCTTGACGAACAGGTTGAAGATGCGTCCCATGGTTTCACGTAGCAAATGCTGCCGGACTTCGACATTGGATTTGGGCATCGAACGCGATCCGATAACGATGTCGGCGCCGGCATCGAAACAGGGCCAGAATTTTTCCAATTCTTGGATGGGTGTCGATCCGTCGGCATCGGAAAAGACGCGGTAATCGCCGTCGGCAAACTGCATGCCCACTTTCACGGCATGCCCCTTTCCGCAATTGGGGTGGTAACTGATTAGTTTCACGCCGGGAAACGAGTGGCGGACAACCTGCGCGGTACTGTCGAGGCTGCCGTCGTCCACGACGATGATTTCCGACGCAAACGGCTGCCGGGCAAGGTACGTCTCGGCATCGTGCAAAGTCGGGCCGATGCGCTTTGCCTCATTGTAGGCGGGAATTATAAGCGACAGCCGGACCGCCACGATGACCTCACTGCGTTGTTATAAAATACCGGATTCCTTGAGCGATTTGGCGAACGCCTTTCGTTCCGCGGCGCCGAGTTCGCGCTGGGGCGGGCGCACCGCGCCCGGGTCGAATCCGCGCAAACGAAGTCCTTCCTTGTAATACGCTACATAGGAGCCGTAATGAAAGAATCCGCACGCATCCGACAATTTGATTTGCGCGTTCCATGCTTTCTTGAGGTTGCCGGCCCGCACGTTGTCGAATACGGCCAAGAACAACTCCGGCACGACGTTCGCCGTGCTGGAGACGCACCCCTTGGCGCCGGCCAGCAGCGCCTGGTAGGAGTATTCGTCCACGCCGTTGATCACCGTGAAGCCGCGCGGCGCGTGCGCCAGGATCTGCGTCAACGCCGACATGTTCCCGCTGCTGTCTTTCATGCCCACGATGTTTTCATGCCGGTTGGCCAGTTCCACGACCAGTTTCGGCGTGAGCACATTTCGTGCGCAGCCGGGAATGTTGTAGAGCAGGATCGGCTTGCCGTGGGCGGCCTTGGCCACCGCGCCGAAATGAGCCGACAGCGAAACGTTGTCATAGCCGTAGAACCCCGGCGTCACCACGCCGGCCGCGTCCGCGCCCGCCTCGAACGCATGACACGTCAGTTCGATGGTCGAGGTCGTGTCGAAACAACCGGTGTGCGCGACGACCTTGATGCGGCCGCGCACCGCTTTCACCACCTCCGCAATCAGCCGCTTGCGCTCGTCGAGCGTCATCAACAGCCCTTCGCCCGTCGTGCCGCAGGGAAACACGCCGTGCACGCCTTGGCCGGCCAGCCGGACCGCCAGCGCGCACGCCTTATCGTAATCCACCCGTTCGCCCCGGCTTGTAAAGGGGGTAAGCATGGCGGGGATGACGCCTTCGAGCCGGAATTTCATGATCGTTTCCTTCCAATGGGGCACGCGCTCACGCCTTCGTGCCGTATCGTTTCAGGCGCTGCCGGACCGATTCGGCATATTCCGCGTCCGGATACCGGTCCAGATAGGCCTCCAATACACGAACCGCTTCTTCGGGACGGTTCAATTGCCGATTGTACAGTTCGCAAAGCCGGTTTGCCACCTGCAGACACCGCTCGGCCGAATCGAGATAATTCGCGGCCCGCTCGAACCATCCCGCCGCTTCCGCTGTTCGATTCAGACGCAGGCAGCACTCCGCGATGCGCAGCAACACCGCCGGTTCGCGGGGGAACATTCGCGCAATGATCAGATACTCCTGCAACGCACCCTCGAAATCGCCCGCCCGTTCGAGCGCCTCCGCCGGACCGTAGCCGGGCTCGTGCGTCTTCGATCGCTCGGACGGCATGACCATGTCCACGATAATCTGCGAGGACAGCGAGATCAGCATCGGACCGTACAACGCCATGGCCGACACCAGCAGCCCAAGCACCGCAAAGAAAAAATAGCCCGGACTGTCCCGCATGAAACGGTGGAGGAGATAGGTCTCAAGGGCTACGAAAAGGACCAGCCCTATCAAGGTAACGGCTTCGATCCGGCGCGGAATGTCCTCATGAAAACGATAGCGGCGCCGCAGCGCATAGACACCCCATGCCAGATACGGGACAAACGCCGCGCCGGTCAGCAGTTTGCCGCCCAACTCGAGCGCATACAAATCCGACACGAGCGCAGTGACCTCCTCCATCTTTCATGACCGCAAACGACCGAGACACATACTAACCCGTTCGCGCTCCCATGTCCAACTCGCGAACGGATGCGAACAGGGAAGACCCATCTAAGAGCGTGTACGGAAAGTCCCTTGGGCACGGAACGTAGGACAGGATGTCCAGCCTGTCATCCTGGTACTGGAAAATTTACAAGGATCGACAGACTGGACAGTCTGTCCCACGCCCTTTCCGTACTCGCTCTAATTGTGCGGAAGAGCGTGATATCCGATGGTAGAGACCTCCGCCGTGTCTCCTCCCCCCCTCGTGCTCTCGTGCTCTCGTGATCTTGCTCGTACTCGTACTCGTTATCGAGAGAGAGTATGGGGAAAAGACAGTTTGTCCCCTTAGGCAAACGGTTTTGTTCGATTATGATGACGCTTGCAAGTACGAGCAAGAGCAAGAGCAAGAGCAAGAGCAAGAGCAAGAGCAAGAGCAAGAGGAAGAGTGATTGCTGTCCAAAAGAATCTTGACGCAAAGCAAAAAGGCGGGCGCCGGATATTGGCGGTGCTTCGTCAATCCGGTTCTTTTCATTGCGTCTTATTTTGATCGCCGGCAATTGCGTACAATAGCGTTGGTTGCCAGGAAACGCCGGAGGTGCTTGCCATGAGAATTGTCGTATTCGCATGTTTGTGCATGTCGGCCGCAAGTGCGGTTTGCGGAATCGAGATGACCGCCGGCACGGCGAAGGCCGTCATTACGCCGAGGGACGATGTGCCGCGCGTCCTTGTCACCGGTAAGAAGCATGTTGCCGTGGACCACGATCTGTACGCCCGCGCGCTGGTGTTGAACGACGGCACGGCGCGCATGGTCGTCGTGACGTACGATTTGAATTGTCTCGACGTGGCCACGCCCATCCTGCGGGTCCGGTGCCGGGATGAACTCGGTATTCCGCCGGAACGTCTCATTCTTCTCGCCACGCACAATCACGAGGCGCCCATTCAGATCGTGCCGGACAATTTCGCGTACGGCCGCTGGCTCGCGGACCGGATCTTCGATCTCGTCCAGAAAGCCATCGAGAACGAACAAGGCCCCGTAAGGCTCTTTTTCGGTTCCGGCGAGGGCGATTTTGTCATCCGCATGGGCGCGGAAGTGATTGACAAGGAAATCCAGGTCCTGAAAGTGGTCAAGGGCGACGCGCCCGTCGCGGTTCTTTTCAACCATCCCGCGCATCCGATTCAGGCCACGGAGGATCATATCGGCGTCGGCCATTGCGGGTACGCACTCGACGAACTCGAGGCGCGCCTGCCGGGATGCTTGCCCTTGTATGCCGACGCATGCGGGGGCAACCAGTTCGCCGTCATGCCGTTTGGCCACGGTATTCCGCGCGTCCAGCGGCTCGGCAGGGCATTGGCCGACGCCGCCATGTCCGTTCTGAACGGTCCCATGCAGGATGTCACCGGTTCGATTCGTTCGGAAATGGCGGTGATCCCGCTGCCGCTCGCGCCGCCCATGCCGCGCGAGGAGGCCGAGCGCCTGGCCGCCGTCATGGGCGCGCCGCTCGACATCGGTCTCGTGCCCTACCCCCAACGGCACCGCCATACCAACTGGCTGCGCGAATTGCTGCGAAGATACAGGGAAGGGCTGCCGTTTCCCGTGAAAACCACCGACATGGTTTGCACCGACGACGCTTTCCTTGTGGACCGGTTGCCGGAAGCCCGCGAATTCCCCTGCCGCTACGAGGAAACCATCGTGGCGACGATCGGCCCTCTCGTTTTCGTGGCCATGCAGGGCGAAGTCTGCGCGCCTATCGGTCTCCGGGTGAAAAATGAATTTCGAAACGATCGCCCGATCATGGTTTTCGCCTACATGGGCGAGCATAACCTCTACATTCCCACGCGATCGCTTGTCGAGGCGAACATCTACCAGGGCCAGGTCATCCAGATTCAATACGCCTGCCCCGTGCGGTGGGCGCCCGAAGTCGAACAGGAAATGGGTGATGCCGTCATCCGAATGATCCGTACCGCGATTTCCCGGTAAATCGCCCGAGGAGGAAAACCGGTCATGGGAATCTTCGGCAAGGGCAGGCGATGGCCCATCGCCGGATTATGCGTCCTGATTGCGGCCACGGCCGTGTCCGCCGGCTATTTTGCGTATATGCGGCCGTCGCCGGCATACCGGAACGCGCCGCAGGTACGGGATATTGCCGACGTGGAGAGCCGTCTCGCCGCGGCGGCGGCCTCGGGCCGCGTCGTCGTTCGCGAATTGGGAACCGTGACTTACGACGGCTTTGCCGCGCCGTTTTGGCTGGTCGTTCGCGAACCGGGGGAGGCCGTCAAGCGGCGTTGTTTTTTGCTGGGCACGATTCACGGCAACGAACCGGCGGGCGTCGAATGCCTGCTGCGTTTTATCGAACGGCTCGCCGCCGATGAACGCCTGTATCCGGATACCGCCTTCGATATCATCCCCCTCGCCAATCCGTGGGGATGGGCGCACAACCGGCGAAGAAATGGCGATGGATTCGACCTGAACCGCGACTTTTCATCGTGCCGGGGACAGGAAACGCGGTTCGTCCGCGACGTTCTTGACGGCAAGCGCCATGACCTTGCGCTGGATTTTCACGAAGACGGCGGCGCGACGGGATTTTACCTCTATCAATACGCGGAAAAAGACACGGCCGCCGTCCGCGCATTGCTGGAAACGCTGCGCGCCGGCGGCACGCCCATCGATCGGGACGCGTCCATGGCGATCCTCAAAGTGCGCGACGGCCTTATCCGCGCGCCGATGTGGACCCTGCGGTGCGTGCAACTGGCGCGGAAACTGAGCATCGGAAATTATCTCCGCCTTTTCAACGCACCCCGCGTCTATACGATTGAAACCCCGTCGCGCCTGCCGCTCGAACAACGCGTGCGCATGGACCAAACGGCGCTGGACCATTTCCTGGCCACCGCGTGGTAACGGTTCGTTTCAGCCGACACCAAAAAGGTTGGATATGCGATGGCGCATGTGTTCAATGGGTATCGTCAAAGCATGAGGGCGTCTGCCCCGGTGCAGACGCAGGATACCGTTTCCTGGGCCATGGGGAGGAGCGAGTCCAGTTGCCGGAGCAGGGCCGCCTGGTCGGTGGGGAGCCGGCCGCCGATCGCGATTAGATTGGAGACGTGATTCATCCGAAAGAGGGTGTCGGCCAGCGCAAGTCCCGCGAGCATGTCCCGTGCCTCCCGGAGAATGGCCCGATCCGTCAAGGGTTGAAAACGGCCCTGCCGCGTGTCGTCCATCAGGGGCGTCGTGGGCACGATCATGGCGGTGAGGAACGACAGATACCGGGGTTGTATCTTGTTCACGATTTCGACGGAGCCGCGCACGTGGTCTTCGGACAGCGCGCGCCCGCCGGCGCCCAGAAGCACGATGACCGACAACGCAATGCCGGCGTCGCGGGCCTTGCCGGCCATTTCGACCATGTCGGCGGGCGTGGCGCCTTTGTGAATGGCTCGCAGAACGGCGAGGCTTCCGCTCTCCAATCCGAGATAGCCGAGCGAAAATCCAAGGCTTCGCAGTGTCCGCAATTCGTCCTCGGAAAGGCGCAGGATATCCCGCGCATTGACATAACAGGAAATCCGTTCCAGTTGCGGGAAGCGGGTTCCAATATGGCGGCACAGGGCCGCGAAGGTTTCAAATCCGGCGCTCAGGGCGTCGCCGTCGCAGATGAAAACGCGCCGGACGTTGGGCATGGCCCTCGCCGCCCAATCCACGTCGTCGCAGACCTCCGCGAGAGGCCGAACCCGGTATTGCTTGTCCCGGTACATCGCGCAGAACGAACACCGGTTGTGGCTGCATCCCACCGTGAGTTGAATCAGCAGGCTCCGGGCCTCGCTGGGCGGCCGGTAAATGCGCCCTTCAAATCGCATTTTCCGAACAGATCCTTCTTCAACGATCGTTTTGCTTCAGGAGTCGAACGGCAAGTTCTTCGGCCTGTTCGAGCACATCGGCGCGGTTGCGGACGTCGTCGCGTTTCGCGAGGCCGCAGCCACGCAGCAGGTGCGCTTCTTCGATGCCGATGAACGCCAGCATCGCTTGGTAGCGGGGAAAAACATCGGCAAAGATGGAATCGTCCGCGAGTCCTTGCGTTTGCACAAAGACCGCGATCTTTCCCGGCGCGAGTCGCGATCGCTTCGGGTTGGAATGAAAATCGGGGGTGAGAAAACAATAGGTGCGGTCTATGAAGAGTTTCATCTGTCCCGTGACGTCCCCGTAGTAGACGGGCGAGGCAAGGACGACGACATCCGCTTCCCGCACCGCCTGCAGCACACCGGACAGGTCGTCTTGCAGGATGCAGGTCTCCGAGGTTTTCTTGCAGGCCATGCAGGCCTGGCAGCCCCGATAGGTCAGGTCGTTCAAGATGAACGACCGTATTTCCGCCCCATGTTTCGCGGCGGTTTCAAGAAAACGCCCGGCGATGGCGGCGCTGTTCCCGTTCGATCGGGGACTTCCCAGCACGGCAACGATTTTCATGGCACTTCCTCCCCGGCGAAGATTGCTTCGCGGCTAAGACGCATGTTTTTCATATCCTACTTCCTGTACAAATACCACACGGCCTTGTCGTGTGTCCATTTGTGCAAGCCCGGTGAACGGGCAGGAAACGCGTTTCACCGGTTCACCCGTTCTCCCGTTTTTGGGCGAGCCTTTTGGCATAGTCCGAATTCATGAAACGCGGCGAGGGCGTGATGCCCACCCGGCCAAGGTCGAGCCGGTCCGCATCCCAGCAGGCGCCGATGGTGGGATCGTCGTTGAACCGTTCATCCGTGTGCCAGGTGCAGGCATAGACAAGCGTGTCAAAGGCCGGGGCCGGCAAGTCGAACAATTCGCCTTTCAGCAAACGCGCCAGTTCCGCTCCGCGCCTCCCATGGCCCGGGTCGGTATGTTGATTGACGCGCCCGGCGTCATGAAACCATGCAAAAAGCCGCACAACCATGCGATCGGCGCCCGTATGTTCCGCTATGTCCAGTCCGAAGCGTTCGACGCGCCGCCAGTGTTCGGGGCCATGGATCGAGTCTTCGGCCCCGTGATAATGCCGGAGCACCCGTTGCATCAACGCTTCCCAATCGCACCAAGATTCATCGGACATCGAAAGATCCTTTTCATCATGAACCGGATTCATGCCGGTGATTTCGTTTACAGAACAACACGCAGAACAACGGTGGATTTGAACGAATCCCGCGATTCCCGATACCATACCACAGTCAGAGAAATACGGCATAACCGGCGGCGTTCGTGCTTGCCATCATACTCGTTTCGAGCATCCGGGAGATTGACCCTGGAAGCGCGCCACGGGCGGCCCACTCTACTCATGGAACCCGGCGGTTACGCGCTCGAGTTCTCGACGACGAACGTCATTGCGAGCACGGACACGAACTATCATCACGGAGATGTTTTTCATGCATCCATTCAGGACCCACACATGCGGGGCGTTGCGCGCGGCGGATGCCGGGCAGGAAGTCCGACTGTCGGGCTGGGTACATCGCAAGCGCGATCACGGAGGCGTCATCTTCATAGATTTGCGCGATCATTACGGCATAACACAGATCGTGGTGAATCCGGACCGGCCGTTCTTCTCCGCGGCGGAGCAGGTGCGATTCGAGAGCGTCTTGACCGTGACCGGCAAGGTGGTCATGCGCACGCCCGACACGGTCAATCCGAACATCGGCACGGGCGAGATCGAACTGGTCGCCGAGGCGCTCGTGGTCGAATCGGGTTGCGACACGCTGCCGTTTCCGGTCAATCAAGATCTCGAATGCCCGGAAGACACGCGGTTGCAATACCGCTTTCTCGACTTGCGCCGCGAACACATGCACCGCAACATCATGCTGCGTTCGCGGACGGCCCATCTCGTTCGCGAGCATTTGACCTCGCGCGGATTCACGGAATTCCACACGCCGATCCTGACCAGTTCGTCGCCGGAAGGCGCGCGCGACTACCTCGTGCCGAGCCGCCTGTATCCGGGCCAGTTCTATGCCTTGCCGCAGGCGCCGCAGCAGTTCAAGCAGTTGCTCATGATTTCGGGGTTCGACCGGTATTTCCAGATCGCGCCGTGTTTCCGCGACGAGGATTCGCGCGCGGACCGGAGTCCGGGCGAGTTTTACCAGATTGATATCGAGATGTCGTTCATCACGCAGGACGATCTTTTCGCGGAACTGGAACTGCTCATGTGTCGCGTGTTCAAGGAACTCGGCACGAAGCGGATCCAGTCGGAAACGTTCCCGCGGATTCCCTACCGGACGGCCATGGAAAAATACGGCATGGACAAGCCCGATCTGCGGTTTGGCCTTGAAATGATTGACGTCACGGGCATCTTTGCCGAATCGGACCTCAAGGTATTCGCTTCATCGGCCCGCAACCCGAAGGGGGCGGTGAAAGCGATTCTGGCGCCGGGCGCAGCGGCACAGCCGCGCAAATTCTTCGACGACGCCGAGGCGTTCGCAAAGGCGGAAGGCGCGAAAGGCCTTGCATGGATCGCGTTGCGCGAGGGCGACCTGAAAGGGCCGATCGTCAAATTTTTCAGGGAGGACGAAAAAAAGGCGCTGCTCGAAGCGACCGGGGCGAAGGAGGGCGATGCGTTGTTCTTCGGCGCGGGCGACCGGGCCGCGACAAACGCCATCATGGGCAAGGTGCGTGTATATCTCGGCAATGCGCTCGGTCTGATTGATCCGAACCTTGCCGCCTTTTGCTGGATCGTGGATTTCCCGATGTTCGAGTACAACGAGGAAGAAAAGAAGATAGACTTTTCGCACAATCCGTTCTCGATGCCGCAGGGCGGCCTCGATGCGTTGTTGAACCAAGATCCGCTCGAGGTGCTTGCGTATCAATACGACATCGTTTGCAATGGGATCGAATTGTCGTCCGGCGCGATCCGCAACCACCGCCCCGACATCATGCTCAAGGCATTCGAGATTGCCGGATACCCCGAAGAAGTCGTCACCACCAAGTTCCCGGCGCTGTGGAAAGCGTTTCATTACGGGGCGCCGCCCCACGGAGGCATTGCGCCGGGCCTGGATCGCATCGTGATGCTGCTCGCCGACGAGCCGAATATCCGCGAAGTGATCGCGTTTCCGCTGACTCAAAAAGCGCAGGATCTACTCATGGGCGCGCCGAGCGAGGTCACGCCGAAACAGTTGAATGAACTACATCTTCAAATCAAATATCCGCCAAAATCCGAAAAATAAGGGCGCGCCCTACTTTTGCAGGATACGCAGGATCAGATTGACCAGCAGGGTCAACACAATACTGGCCACAAGGCAGGAAGCGATCGGCAAATAAAGGGAAAATCGTCCGCGTTCGACGGCGATGTCGCCCGGCAGGCGGCCAAACGGAAGGCCAAACCGTCCAGCCAGCCACATTACAGCACCCGATATCACCAGCCCAAAACCGACAAGAACCATCCATTTCCCCAAACCGGCCAAGTCCATGTCATCTATCCATAGGATCCGGCGACTTGGAAAGTGACTGCCGCAGGATGTCCCAGTAGGCGCCACGGGCGCCGTCGCGGATGGCTTTCGCAAGAACCGAGTTATTGTTGTAATTGTAATTTGCCCCGAGTTGCGACGGAACGGCATGAAAAAAACGCGCATCGCCATCAACTAGGGCGGCCACCTGTTCGTGAATGTTCTCTCCAATGGCCGCATTGACGTAGAAGATTGGGCGCAACAGCTCCGGATTGTCGCGCACCGCGCCGTGCAGGTTGCGGTTGGCGTGGAGCGGCCCTTGGGCGCGTATCTGGCGCGCCAGGCCGGTGTGCGGATAGACGCGGATGCCGCAGGAAAGACCGACGCAATCGGGATCGGCCTCCCGCGCGAACGCGATGGCCTGTTTCAGGGTTTCCGGCGTCTCGCCGGGGCCGCCGAACAACATGTCGAACATGCAGGCGATGCCGGTTTCACGGCAGATCCGCGCCGCATTCCGGGCATCGTCCGGCGAATGGATGCGGCCCAGGCGGCACAACATTTCCGGAACGCCGTGATCCACGCCAAAGTTGATGCCGCGGCAGCCGGCTTTGGCCATGTGCCGCGCCAGCCGGGCATCGAACGGCACAGGCGCGGCGTAGGCGTACCAGCGGATGCGATGGCCGAGTCCCCGCTGCACGAGGGCATCGCACAGTCTGAGCAACGGTTCCGGCGGAACGTTGCATTCGCTGTCGCAAAGATGAAGCACGTCAATGCCCTGTTCCAGCAAATCCTCGATTTCAGCGATCAACGAAGACGTGCCGCGCGCGCGCGCCACGATTCCCTTCGCGAGCGTGTCCACGCAATAGAGGCAGTTCTGCGTGCAGCCGCGCCGGGTTTCGATGCCCGCCTGGCCGCCCTCGGCAAAATAGCGGGCATTGTCGGCCAGGCGTCGCGCGGGAGCGGGCATGCGTAGGATATCGCGGCGTTTGGGCGCGACTTCGCGAACGAGGCCGGAGCCGGCCCAATAGACCACGCCGGGCACGTCGTCCGGAATCCGGCCTGTGGAAAGACATTCGAGCAGTTGTGGAAACGCCCATTCGCCGTCGCCCGCGATGCCGTAATCCGCCCCGGAAAAGCGCAGGATTTCACGGGGCGCAATCGAAAATCCCACACCACCGAGAATGATCGGCTTGTCCGTCAATGTCCGAATGTGGCGGATAATTTCAACCATTTTTTCAAGGATGAAATCCTGGCTCGCGAAATAGGCGTCGTCGAGATTGCGAATGCTGACGCCGACCGCATCGGGCGACACGCCGTCCAGCGACGATTTCAGACACGCCTTCCAGTCCTGGGCGAAGGCCAGGTCGCAGAGGACCGGATCGAAGCCGTGTTCGCGTAGGTTTGCGGCGACATATTCGAGGCCGATGGGCGCTATGGGCGGCAACATGCGGTTTGGATTGACCAACAGGATACGGCGCATGAGCGGTTACTCCGCGCTTATTTCCAGCGTTACGCCAAACACTTTTTCGAAGAGCCGGCCCTTGCGGACCGCGGCGGCAATATCGCCCGGATAGGCGGCCGGCTGGACAACATGAATGCGGACAGTCGCACCGTCACAATCAACATGCAGCGCCTCGGCCGATTGCGCATGGGATCGGTCGAGGCCGTCCGCAATGCGCAACATCGCGGCCAATCGCGCGACCTTTTCCTGTTCCCGGGGCTTCAGGTCGCGGTAGACCTTGTGATCCGGATCCGGTTCGGGGCCGGTGTGATAGCGTGCGATGCAGGCAATCATCATGAGTTCGCGAATAGACAGGCCCGTCAGTTTTTGGCTGAGGATGCGGTCCCGCGAGGCCTTGTTGTGCTTTGCGACACCGGCGCCATAGCCGGTGTCGTGCATCAGCGCGGCGGCATGCAACAGGACGCGATCGCCCGGCCCCATTCCATGAAAATCGCGCAACGAATCAAACAGCGCCAGCGCGTTCCGGCAGACTTGGCTCGCATGGGCCGGATCGGGGTCATGTTCCGCCGCGAACGCTTCCGCTTCCCGAATGCATGCACCGCTCTTTCTTGTGTTCATCAATCGTCCGCTCCGGTATATAAGATAACATATTATTCGGCGGACATGCCTGACCCTGAACGATCGCGAGATTGAGGCGGAGGTTCTCCACAGGATAGACTACAGACGGCGGTTGCGATGTTTCACGTTGTCGGATTGGATCAACTGGAGAGGAAACAATGATTCGGACACTATGGACGATAACGATTGTGGCTTTATTGGCATTCGGCTGCGGCCAATCCTCGAAACCGGAAAAGACCGGCCCGGATTCGTCTAAACCGGTTTCGGCCAAGTCGGCCAAGTCGGCTCCGAAAGTGGCGTTTGTCACGAACAACGCCTCGGACTTCTGGAAAATAGCCAAGGCCGGCACAGAAAAGGCCGCGAAGGAATTTGGAACCGAAGTCGTGTTCCGTATTCCCTCGACCGGCACGGCGCAGGAACAGCAGGTCATCGTGCAGGACCTGATTACCGTCGGTGTGTCGGGCATTGCAATCAGCCCGAAGGATCCGGCAAATCAGACCGCGATGTTGAACAAGGCGGCCGCCGCGGTGAACCTCGTAACGCAGGATTCCGACGCACCCGAAAGCAATCGCATGTGCTATATCGGAACGGACAATTATCAGGCGGGTGTCGCCGCGGGTGAATTTCTCAAGAAGACGCTGCCCAATGGCGGCAAAATCATGCTGTTTGTCGGCACGCTCGACGCCCAGAACGCCGTGGACCGCAAGCGGGGCATTGAAGACGCCATCAAGGGATCCGGTATCGTTATCGTGGATACGCGAACGGATGAAACGGATCGCGTCAAGGCCAAGCGAAACACGCAGGACGCGCTCGTGACGCATCGCGATCTGGCCTGCCTGGTGGGATTGTGGAGTTACAACGGCCCCAGTATTCTCAGCGGCGTCCGCGATTCGGGCAAACTCGGACAGGTTAAAATAGTTTGTTTCGACGAGGAAGAAGAAGCGTTGCAGGGGGTCAAGGACGGTTATATCGCCGGAACGATTGTCCAGCAACCCTTTGAGTTCGGTTATCAATCCGTCAAGGTCTTGACCGCGTTGGCCAAGGGCGACAAATCTGTCATCCCTTCCAGCAAACAGATTATCATCCCCGTAAAGGTCATCACGAAAGAGAATGTTGACGCTTTCTGGTCGGAATTAAAACAGTTGACGGGAAAACGATGAGGCGGCCCCGCCGCGACGTCTCGGCCCAGCCTGAGATTTCCGGCCTAACGACATCCGCCTATGGCGCACGGGCTGCCGTAAACAAAGGTATTGGCAAGGTTTTCGGCCGCCCGCACGGAGCACGACAATTTGGTTAAATTGAGAAAAGTATTGGGTCTTGTCGTTCTATTGGCGAGTCTCATTGTGCTGACGTGCCTGTGGGAGCGGCATGCCCATGGCGCCATTCGCTTTTTAACCCCGCAGAACCTGCGCAACCTTCTGCCGTGGATAGGGCTTTTCGGCATTCTGAGCCTCGGCGAAGCGCTGGTTATCATCACGGGCGGCATAGACTTGTCCGTCGGCAGTGTCGTGGCGCTGGTGGGTATAATCTGCGCGGTATTGCTGCGCGACTTTGGCTGGCCGGTCGCGGCGGCGATTCCCGCCAGTCTGGGTGTCGCGATAGCGGTCGGCGCGTGGCATGGTCTGCTGGTTACAAAGGCCCGAATGCAACCGTTTGTCGTGACGTTATGCGGTCTTTTTTTCTATCGGGGCATTGCACGGCTCATCACCGGCGACACAACACGCGGCTTTGGCACCGCCTTCCCCAATCTGACGTGGCTGGGCAGCGGTTTCATTCCGGATGATGGTTCCAGTCTGGTTTCGGTTCCTTTTGTCATCCTGATGATGCTTGCGGTTTTGGAGGGCGCCTATCTCCATTTCAGCGCCCAAGGGCGCCATCTCTTCGCGCTGGGCGCCAACGAAGACGCCGCCCGATTCAGCGGCATCCCCATCACCCGGCTGAAGATAACAGCCTACGCTCTTTGCGGGCTTTTAAGCGGATTCGGTGGTCTGCTGATCGCGTTCAACGTCAATTCGCTCGGCCCGACGGATTTCGGCAGTTTCTACGAACTCTACGCCATTGCCGGCGCGGTCTTGGGCGGATGCAGTCTCCGCGGCGGTTCCGGCAACGTGGCCGGCGTCGTGGTCGGGGCTTCGCTCATCGTGGTATTGAAAAATCTGGTGAACATTCTGGAAATTCCGAGCCAATTGGAGTACGTTGTCATCGGCGGCGCGATATTGGCCGGTGTATTCGCCGACGAGATGTTTTCGCGACGGCAGGCCGGCATTCGGACGGCGGCCTAGGAACCTGTATGATTTACGAATATTCAGGATACCTGAAAACCATCCTCGATCGCCCCGATCCGGTCATTCGGGACAGTCTTCCCAGCATCCGTTTCACGGCCGATGACATTGCGCAATGGACACCCGTAGACGCCGAATCGGAACCCGAATGGCGTCATGTACCGTCGAATTGCCGGCGGGTGGACACCGCGCTGCGGATCGAGGGCCATTTCATGGATATCCGCCAGATTGACAATCTGGCCGCGGACGACCCGAGCATCTGGGCGCCGTTGAGCACGTTGGGCTGGAACGATCCGAGGCTGCCCATAGACGTTTCCAAGTATCCGGTTGCCGAAATCACCTATCGCTGCACATCGGCCAACGCGTTTCCCGCATGGCAGTGGACCTATCCCGGCGGCGTGTATTTCGACGGCCTCGCGCCGTCGCGGGAATGGCGGACCATTGCCCGGTGCGTCCAACACAACGGATTTCCCGAAGCGATCGAAGCGGTCATTCTTCGGCTGTATGCAACGGTCCGTGCGACGGAATCGTTCGAAGTGGAGGAAATCCGGTTCCGAGCCATGAGCGAGCAGGAAGCCCATGCGTGCCGGGAAAATGCCGCCCGCGTCGCGGCGGCCGGCCCGCCGAAGCGGTATCCCCTGCTGGACACCTTCATGCCGATCGGATGTTACATGAGCGGCGGGGCCTCCAAGCGTCTGGCGGCCATGCTCGGAATCGCTTTTCAGGAATACTGGGCGCTGGCCCTCGAAGACATGGTCAAACATCACCACAATTGCGTCGTGTTGGAGGATGTGGATCGCCTTACGGAAGACGAGTGGCGCGAACTACTCGCGCTGGCTGAACCGTTCGGCGTGAAATTCATCGTCGTGCGCCCGCTTCCCCTCGATACACCCTATATCTACCGGCGGGAATTCATTCACACCCATGTCGCGCCGCACATAAACTCGCCCAGTGTGTTTGCCTGGAATTTCTACCATGAGCCGCCCGAACGCGCGTTTGCGGAACTGCTGGACGGACGGCGTCTTGTCGAAGAGGCCGATCCCGTCCATCCGATGTCGCTATTGTTGCGATCGCCCAACCAAGTTCCGCTGGTCGCGCCCCTGCTGCCCGCCCTCGGCATTGCCAATTACGGATCGCATGAGCCTTGGCGGATGGGGGAAATGATCCGCGCACACCTGCCGCTGTGCGCCGGCCAGCAATTATGGGCCATCGCGCCGGCCTTTGTCTACGCCACCGACACGCCCGAATGGCACACGTGTCCCGAAATGCGCCTCATGATGAACCATGCCTTCGCCAACGGCGCGCGGGGATGGTTCACCTTTTCCTATCACAATGACCCGATCTGGACGCGCGGCAGCACCCAGCGAACCCTTACGGGGCCTTTTCTGGCCTTCAGCGACCTGTGGTCGGAACTGGGATTGCGGGCCGAAAACCTCGGCGCGTTGGCGCCAATCTTTCTCGGCGCCCGCCCCGACGAGAACTTGCCGTCCTGGTTCAACGCCGACAGCGTTTCCCATACAAACGCGCAATTGCCGGAAGGCGTGCCCCCCTGCCTGATCACGCGTTTTCTGGGGGACGATTTCGAGGTCTTTTGCATTGTCAGCAACGACGTGCGCGAAATGGCGAGTGTATACCTCGACATCGGTTCCGACGCCATCCGGGGGCAGATGCTCTATGATCTAAGTGATTATGTCCGTACCCGGCGGTGGGCGCCCATGGAACCCAAGCGTCACCTCGAAATGTTTCCGGCCCAAATGCATGTCATTTTGGTGGCGTCCCCCGAAGTCTGCTGGCATTGGCGCGATGTCATCGCCGCCCGCATGATTGCGAGCGACCGGCAGCAGCTTTTCTTCGACATGGTTCTTGCCCGTTCCCATGGGATTGATACAAGCGGGATCGAGGACCTGGTCTCGGGACTCACACCGGATGCAGGCTACGACGATCTCGACATCATGCGTCGCGCGCGGGACGCCATGATCAATCTGGTGTACGATTCGCCCGCCATCTACGAGGCGCGCACACAAATCATCAAAGCCAGCGCCGCGGTCTGTGCATGCGACGGCAGTCTCTGCCGTCTTCTCGCCAAGGGCAAAAGCGATCTTGCCCGCCAGTGGGGTTTCAAGGTCGTGCCGCTTGCCCGCGAATTCACAAACCTTCGCCTCGAATTGCGCCGGGGACGCGGCGCGGAAATTCTCGGACAATGCGAGGCGCTGGCCGTCCGGGCCAGCGAAGTTTTGGCCGAAATCCGCGCCTTGGCATGAAAAAAAACGGGATCACATACCCCTTTAAAATGACACATGATAAATGAACTGGCCAATGTCTGGCCGCAAAGCGGCCTATTCGCCTTTTCCGGCGTTGACGGGGAAACTCGCCACGCCGAACCGTTTGTGGCCGCCGGACTTGCCGATACGCTGGGATGGTATTTTTACCTGACCCCCCGGGTTACGGCGAGATTGACGGTAAACGGATCGCCGCTTTTGCCGCGCAAGACACCGGATGGCTATTGCCTGTCGGACTGCTGGCATTGTGCGGTGGCGGATTTTCCCGATATTCGGGTGGACGGCGCCTTCGTTGATCGGCAGACTCTGTTGCTCCGTATCGGGACGAGTGATACGGGAATGGATGTCCAGTTGCTTTTAGATCCGGCGCCACGTGAAATGGACACGGGACGGTTGATTGCGGGAAATGGTTGGTGGCTGGCTGTCCGCCAACGCCGCACGGGCCTGCATGACCAGTTTGGCCTTGCCATATCCTACGCGGACGCGGACGACGCTTTGGCGCACGCATCCGCGGCGCTGGACACCGATCTGGATTCGATTGTGCGTGACCGCCTGCGTTTTTACGAAGAGGCGGCCATTCCCGAATCGTTGTCCGATACCGCGCGGCGGGCCTTTTTCAAGGCGGTTTCCATTCAGAAAGTCAATATCGAAAGTCCCCAGATGGACATGCCATACCGATGGACCACACCGGATCGCATGCCGCACCGGCACATGTGGATGTGGGACACCGCTTTTCACGGATTGGGATTGCAGTATCTGGACGCCGAAATCGCCGACGAGGCCATGCGCGCGTTGTTCGTGAAACAGCGCCCGGACGGCAAACTGCTGTTGGCCGTCCAGCCGGGGCAGCCCAATCGCGAGGAAGAGGATACGCAACCGCCCATTGTCGCGTGGTCGTTGTGCCATCAGAACGAACGCAACGGAAGAACCGAATGCCTGCAGGAACTGTATCCCGCCGTTGTGCGGTATCTTGAATGGTTCGAACACAACCGGAAAAACGGCCATGGATTGTACGGCTGGCGCGTACGGGTGGACGCCGATCCGGTGCGGGGCGCCCGCGGCGGCGAAAGCGGGATGGACAATAGCCCCCGTTTCGACCGGATCGCCGGCATGACCGCCGTGGACCTGTCCTGTTACATGGCGTCCGAATACCGCTGCATGGGCAAATTGGCGCAGTGCCTGGGCCGGACCGAAGATGTCGCGGAATGGCGGCGGCGACATATCGAGATTGCCAGGCGCGTCAACGCGTTGTTGTGGGACGACGAAGATCAGTTTTATTACGACTTGGATGAGCAGGACGATTTTGTTCCTGTAAAGACGACGGCGGGTTTTATGCCTCTGCTGGCCGAGATTCCCGATCGCGACCGCGCGGAAGCGTTGCGGATGCACCTGACGAATCCCAAGGAATTCTGGTCGGCCGCCCCGCTCGCGAGCGTGTCGCAGGACGAACGCGATTTCTGCCAAGACATGTGGCGCGGTCCCATGTGGCCAAACGTCAACCTGCTGGTCTATTACGGGTTGATGGCGTACGGCTTTTTCCAGGAAGCGCGGGCGTTGGGCCGGGCCACGCTGCGGGAAATCTCGCATTGGTATGCGCGCACGGGTTGTTTTTACGAATATTACGATTCGACGGGAACGCTGCCCCCGCCGGAATTGCCGCGCAAGGGTGGGGTAGGCGAACAGGGCGGCGTGGGATTCGGCGTCGTGGCGGATTTGCATTGGACCGCGGCCGTGTATGTCCATCTGTCAAACGAATTGGGATAAAACTATTGAATGAAAGCACGTTTGTTGCTCGCCATCGAGGGGGGCGGAACCAAAACAAGGGTCTTGTTGGCCAAGGAAACAGGCGACATCCTTGAACGCTGGATTGGCGGGCCTGCCAGCGGCCTTTACACACGGCCTGTGGACGGCGCCAAGGCGTTCCGTGCGCTGCTCGAACCGGTTCGCAAGCGTGTGGAGGGGTTGAACGGCCGCATTGTCCGAATTGGAATGGGCGGGCCCATGGACGTTTCCCTTTTCGAGTCCGTGGCCAGGGATATGTTTGGATCCGCGCCGATTACACGCGTGGGAGAACGCCAAATCGCCCTCGCAGTATACGGACTGGGATGGGGTGTTGCGTTGATTGCGGGGACCGGCGCCAGTTGCACGGCGGTCAATGAAAGCGGCCAAGAAGCCTCCTGCGGCGGTTGCGGTCCGCAGTTCGGCGACGAAGGCAGCGGGTATTGGATCGGGCGCGAAGCGATTGCGGCGGCCATGCGCATGGCGGATGGACGCCTTGAAAAAACCGCGCTTGCCGATCGGTTGTGCGCGTTCTACAGTGTGTCGCGGATTTGGGATGTACTGAACCTCGTGGAACGGGGCAGCGGCCATGTGTCGGGTCCGCGGGTGGCGGCCTGCGTGCCGGTCGTCTTCGAGTTGGCGCGCCATGGCGAACCGACTTCAAGCAGGATATGCCGGCTTGCCGGCCGGCATCTCGCGCGCCTCGTTTGCGACACGGTATGCCGGGTATCGTGGAAAAGCGCCCGGATTCCCCTGGTTTTGGCTGGCGGCGTGTTCAACGGCAAACGTCTCATCACGGCCCCGTTCGCCGCATCGTTCCGTCAGGTCCCTGTCCCATTCACGCGTTATCCGCCGGTGTGCGAACCCGCGGAGGGTCTGGTGAATATTCTATGCAACAAACATCGTGGCGGATAGTTTCTTTGTCCGCAACTTCTGTGTGTGATGCCCAGAAGTTGCGGACAAAGAAATCATGTCCTTGATTGATGCATTGCGGCTGAGCCGCCTTAGGTTGAATGTTTTGGGACCCATGGATGAAAAACGCCGGAAGAGGCGTTGAAGGGCTTTTGCCACATACCACGGCCGTTTCAAAGAAAGGGAAAACGATGTATCTGGATAGGTATTTCGAGGCAATGGACGCGGTTCTGGCCAAGGTGCGCGGCACACAACGTGCGCGCATTGAACAGGCAGGCGCGATGATCGCGGACCGTCTGGCGCACGGCGGCGCCTTGGCCGTGATGGACACGGGGCACATGCTTCGCCATGAAGCACTGTGCCGGGCAGGAGGAATGCTGGTCATTGCCCCATTCGCCTACACGCTCAACGTGGACAACACGATGGAGCACCGGAAGACGGAGCGCGCCACGGAAGAAATGGCCGAACTCGAACGGCGCACCGTGGGACTCGCTTTGGATTCGAGCAAGATGAAACGCGGCGATGTGTTGATCGTCAATTCAAATTCGGGGCGCACGTCAAATGTGATCGAAGTAGCCATTCAGTGCCGGGAACGGGGCATTGCAACCATAGGAATTGCCTCTTTCGGGCAAATGGAACGGTGTGCGGCAGTCCATCCAGCCGGCAAGCTGATTGACGTTGCGGACCTCTGTATTGATAATGGCTCACCGCATGGCGACGCCCTTGTGGACGTGAAGGACAACGAACGGATGTGTCCGGGCAGCGGCATCGCGTCCGCGTATGTTTTCTGGGCGATCCATGCGGAAGCCGTTGAACGCCTCCAGGCAATGGGAATCAATCCCTCGATCTACCGCAGCGTTCATGTCGGCGGCCACGAATATATTGAAGAACAGCGCAAACAATTCCTGGCAAAAGGCATCTGAGAAGCAAGCGCCACGGCAGGGCGGGCGCGCGTCCTCGCGCGCCGGAAGTGATGATGGCAGGCCGGCGGGGACGCCGGCCCTCCCATGGATGGGAGCGTGACTCGAGAAGGAGTAAGACGCATGGCGAAGACGACCGATTGTACCGTTCACATGGTTGGCCACGGTCATATTGACCCCACGTGGCTCTGGCGATGGACCGAAGGATACGAGGAGGTGCGCGCGACGTTTCGCAGCGCCCTCGATCGCATGAATGAAACCCCCGCGTTCAAATTCACCGCCAGCAGCGCCTGTTTCTATGCGTGGGTGAAAGCGTCCGATCCGGAAATGTTCGAGGAAATCCGAGCGCGCGTCAGGGAAGGCCGTTGGGAACTGGCGGGCGGTTGGTGGGTCGAACCCGACTGCAACATCCCGTGTGGCGAGGCGTTCGTGCGCCATGGCCTCTATTCGCAACGATTCTTTCAGAAGGAGTTCGGGGCACGGGCGACCGTGGGATTCAATCCCGACAGTTTCGGCCACGCGGGCACGCTTCCGCAGATTTACAAGAAACTTGGCATTGATTATTACGTTTACATGAGACCATGCCCGGTTTATGAAATGGATTATCCGAACGGGACGACGTTCTGGTGGCGGGCCAACGACGGCAGCGTCATCCTGGCATGCAATCTTCAGGAAAGTTACGGCGCCCACGACGAAGTCTTGGGACGCATCAAGCGCCTGCCCATGAACCCCCACTTGAATCCCGGCCAGACGCATATCCTTGGATTCTACGGCGTCGGCAACCACGGTGGAGGGCCGACCCGGAAGGCCATCGCACAGATCATCCAGGCAAAAAGCGACCGAACACTGCCGAAGGTCCTCTTTTCAACATTGCGCGAGTTCTTCGACGCGTTTCTCAAAACGACGAAGAAGTCCGATATACCGACGATTGCGACGGATCTCCAGCATCACGCGCGCGGGTGCTATTCGGCGCACAGCGAAATCAAGAGGCTCAACCGCCAATGCGAGCACGCATTGATGGCCGCGGAACGCTTTGCGACCGCCGCATGGTTGCTCGACGGGCATCCCTATCCGGAACAGCAATTCGAATACGCATGGAAGGATGTGCTGTACAACCAGTTTCACGATGTGCTGGCGGGCACAAGCCTCCAGAGCGCCTACGAGGACACACGCGATCAACTTGGCGCCGCGCGCCATCGCGCCGATGTCATCGCGAACGAAGCCATTCAGTGTGTGGCGCGCACGATCGACACGACCGCCGAGGGAAACACGGTGGTGGCGATCAACCCGCTCCCGTGGCCCGTCACGCAGACCATCCGTGTCGCGCCCATCGTGGACCGGTTGCTCGAGGAGCCGATCCATTTCGTGGACGACACAGAGCAACCCGTGGCCTGCCAGGCGGTCCTCACCGAGCGCATCGGAAGCACCGGTTATGCGTTCACGGCAGAACTGCCCGCAATGGGCTACCGTTGCTTTCACGCGCGGTCCGGCGCACGGAACATTCATCATGCGCGCATGCTGGCCGGTGATCGGAGTTCGCTGGAAAACGACTGGTGGCGGATTGAGTTCGATCCGTATGACGGCCACATCTGCCGCTTGTACGATAAAAACAACCATTGTGAAGTCCTTCGGAAAGGTAACGTGCTTGCTTGTATGGTGGATTCCTCGGACACATGGAGCCACGGCTACGAGGAATTCCGCGTCGAGGCCGGACGCTTCGGAAACGCCCGCCTTGAACTCCTCGAAATCGGCGACGTGCTCGCGACCATCCGCGTAACGTCAACGTTCGACAAATCAACCGCGGAACAATTCATTACCCTGTATCGCGACGTGGACACGATCGACTGTGTGTTTCGCATCAACTGGCAGCAACGATACACGATGCTGAAACTGGCCTATGAAACCTGCGTCGAAGACGGACAGGCCGCATACGACACGGCTTACGGCGTGCAACTCCGCAATACGCACGGTTTCGAGGAACCCGGCCAGCAATGGTTCGACCTGACGGGGTCGGTGGCGGGCGAACCGTATGGATTCGCGGTCCTGAACGACTCGAAATATGGTTTCGACGTTTGCGGCAACGTCATGCGCGTGACGATGCTGCGAAGCCCGGCCTACGCCCATCACGACCGCGCGCGGTACGATTCCTCGCTGCCGTACGCCATCATGGATCAAGGCTGGCAGACCGTAAAAATACGGCTCGTTCCCCATGCAGGACCCTGGGAAGACGCACGCGTGCCCAAGAAGGCGTGGGAACTCAACGAACCGGCGTTTGCCCACATCGAATCGGCCCATAAGGGGCGCCGCCGCATGAGTGCGAGCCTCGTCGGCACCGAGGCCGACAATGTCCTGCTATCGGTGATCAAGAAGAGCGAAGACGGGAACGACCTGATTGTGCGCGGGTATGAAACGGCGGGACGCCCTGTTTCGACCACGCTGCATTTTCCCTTCAAGAAGAAAACTTTTCATGTCGCGTTCGGTCCGCATGAAATCAAGACCTTGCGGATCAATCCGCGCAAGTGGACCTTGCAGGAAGTGAACCTGCTGGAAGAATAGAGACGGTTGGAAGAATCGGGCGCGCGGGAAATCGGTCCTCGCTTTCCGCGCGCCGGGAAAACAGACATGGCGATTGAAGACACCATTGCAGCAATGGTTCCGGAACTGATTGCCTTGCGGCGCGACTTTCACGCCCATCCGGAGATTCGTTTCGAGGAACATTGGACGTCGGACCGAATCGCGGCCTTTCTCGACGAAATCGGCGTTCCCTACACCCGGGGGTATGCCGGGGGCACGGGCATCGTCGCCCGGTTGGAAGGCCAAGGAACCGATACCGTTGCTCTGCGGACTGATATGGACGCGTTGGAGTTGGACGAAGCGGATCCCCGCATCTATGCATCCAAGACACCCCATCGAATGCACGCCTGTGGGCACGACGGCCATATAGCCTGCCTGTGCGGCGTGGCCAAGGCCTTATCCCTGCACCGCAGGGAATTGAACGGCAATGTGAAACTGATCTTTCAACCCGCCGAGGAACGCGAGGGCGGCGGGCGGCGGATGGTGGAGGAAGGGGCGCTGGACGGCGTGAAGGCGGTGTTTGCGCAGCATGCATGGCCGGAGATTCCAGCCGGCCGCTTTGGCGTCCGCGAAGGGACGATCATGGCGAGCGCGGACTGGTTTCGCATTGACGTCATTGGAAAAGGCTGCCACGGCGCCCATCCCGACGAGGGCGTGGACTCGCTGGTGGTGGCGGCGCATATCACGACGGCCCTGCAAAGCATCGTAAGCCGCGAGGTTGCGCCGACCGATCCCGCCGTCGTGACTGTGGGCCGGATCGTGGGTGGGGTTGCGCAGAACATCATTCCCGAAACGGCGTTCATCGAGGGGACGTTTCGCACGTTCAAGCCCGCGGTGCGCGACACCGTTCAATCCGCGATCGATCGCATTGCGCGGGGCGTCGCCGCGGCATTCCGCGCAACCGCCCAAGTGGCCTTCGGCGATTCCTATCCGGTATTAACCAATGATACCGCCATGACGGAACTGGCCCGAAAAACCATCCAGGAAACCTTGGGACCGAACGCGTTGGTGGAAATCGATCATCCTTCCATGGGCGCGGAGGATTTCGCCTACTATTTGCAGCGGGTTCCCGGTGCGATGATCTGGCTGGGCACGGGACGTCCGGGCCGGGAAAATCCGCCCCTGCACAGCCCCCACTTTGATTTCAATGACGACGCCATTGAACCGGCCGTGCGGGTATTGTCAAAAATCGTGTTGAGGGCATTGGAAAAGTAAAAATTTGAATATGCACTATCCGCATGATATATTCCCCAATATCGAGCGCATGTGCGGTCGTATCACACAATTCGCAGTGCTCGTGCGCGGCAAAAGTCTTGCGCGGGAAAACATGGCGGGTGTAATGCCCAAGGCGAAAGCCATGTCTTGCGCGGGACGTCGCGGTGGGAAACGTGCGCTTAGGAATGGCTTCAACAACAAGCAATGGAGGATGACGAAGTATGGCCAGTGATGCAACGAGCAGTTCCATGAAATCGCTCATGACGGAGAATCGCACCTTTGCCCCCCCGGCGGATTTCGCTGCAAAGGCGCATATCAAGTCATTGGAGCAATACCAGGCGATGTACGATCAATCGATCAACGACCCCGACGGTTTCTGGCTTGAACAGGCCAAGCAACTCGACTGGGTAAAGGCTCCGACCAAAAGCCGCGAGTACACTTGGAATACCGACGGGCGCGTAATCAAGCATACGTGGTTCGCCGATGGCGTGCTGAACGTGTCCTACAACTGCCTTGATCGCCACCTGAACGGCCCCAACGCGAAGAAAGCGGCGCTGGTATGGCAGGGCGAACCCGAAGAGGACAGCAAGACGCTGACCTATGAAGAATTGCATCGCGAAGTCTGCAAGTTCGCGAATATCCTGAAATCGCTGGGCGTCAAAAAGGGCGATCGCGTCTGCATCTACCTGCCGATGATCCTCGAATTGCCAATCGTAATGCTGGCCTGCACGCGCATCGGCGCCATTCACTCGATCGTGTTCGGCGGTTTCAGCGCGGACTCCCTCAAGGATCGCATCAACGACTCGTCCTGCAAGATCCTCGTGACGACGAATGTTTCGCTGCGCGCCGGCAAGCATATCCCGTTGAAGGGCATCTCCGACGAAGCGCTCAAAAACGCGCCGAGCATCGAGAAAGTCATCGTGTTCAAGCGCGACAATACCGAAGTCAACATGGTCGAAGGCCGGGACCTGTGGGCGGAAGAGTTGATGGAAAAAGCCAGCGCGGACTGCCCGCCGGAGCCGATGAATGCCGAAGATCCCCTTTTCATTCTCTACACATCCGGTTCGACCGGCAAGCCGAAGGGCGTCGTTCACACGACTGCCGGCTATCTGCTGCATGCGGCGCTCACGCACAAATACCTGTTCGACATTCAGCCGGACGACATCTACTGGTGCACGGCCGACATCGGTTGGGTGACCGGTCATAGTTACATCGTGTACGGTCCGCTCGCGAATGGTGCGACCTCGCTCATGTTCGAGGGCGTTCCCACCTACCCGGACGCCGGGCGCTTCTGGCAAGTCTGCGAAAAATACAAGGTCACGATCTTCTACACCGCCCCGACCGCGATCCGTTCGCTCATCGTCAAGGGCGTCGAGTGGCCGCAGAAATACGATCTCAGCACGCTCCGCCTGCTCGGCACCGTCGGCGAGCCGATCAATCCCGAAGTCTGGATGTGGTACTACGAGCACATCGGCGGCAGCCGTTGCCCGATCGTGGACACATGGTGGCAGACCGAGACCGGCGGCATCCTGATTTCGCCGTTCCCCGGTGCGATCACCCTGAAGCCCGGCAGCGCCACGCGCCCGTTCTTCGGCGTTGAGCCGGTGGTGTTGCGCGATGACGGCAGCGAAGCCGAAGCCAACGAAGGCGGCAAACTCTGCATCAAGAAGCCGTGGCCCGGCATGATGCGCACCATGTGGGGTGACCACGACCGCTTCATTGAAACCTATTTCACCATGTACAAGAACCTGTATTTCACCGGCGACGGCGCCCGCAAGGACCCGGACGGCGATTATTGGCTCATGGGCCGCATTGACGACGTCGTCAACGTGTCCGGACACCGCATCGGAACCGCCGAGGTCGAAAGCGCGCTCGTCAGCCATCCCAAAGTCGCCGAGGCCGCTGTGGCGCCCATGCCGCACGAGATCAAGGGACAGGGTCTCTACGCCTTCGTGACGCTCAAGGCCGGGGTCGAGGAAAGCGAAGAACTCCGCAAGGAACTTGTGGGACACGTCCGCAAGGAAATCGGGCCGATTGCCGCGCCGGACGTGGTCCAGTTCGCGCCCGCGCTTCCCAAGACGCGTTCGGGCAAAATCATGCGCCGCATTCTGCGCAAGATCGCCGAAAACGCGACCGACCAGATCGGCGACACGACCACGCTCGCCGATCCGCATGTAGTCGAGGCACTGGTCAAGGATCACGACAAACTGCAAGCGAAGAAATAAGGCAATCGAGGAACATGTAACCATGATGGGCCGGGTGTACCGTGGTGGGACGCCCGGCCCATCGGTTTTTTTAGGGAGGATTATGAGATGTCCGAACAACCTGCCATGAATCGCTGGATCGTCGTCGCCGGCGCGATCCTTATCCAATTGTGCCTGGGCGCCATCTATGCCTGGAGCGTGTTCGCCAAGCCGCTCAGCGCGCCCGACGGCGGCTACGGTTTCACCAACACCCAAACCCAAATCATTTTTTCCGCCGGTTTGGCGGTATTCGCCGTCGTCATGGTTATCGCCGGACGCCTTCAGGCGAAGACCGGACCGCGGCCGATTGCCATGCTAGGCGGCATCGTGCTCGGCATCGGCTACATCCTCGGCGGCCTTTTCGGCAAGACCTATCTGGCGCAGCTCATCTGCATCGGCTTTATCGGCGGCGCGGGCATCGGCCTCGGCTACGTCGTTCCGATTGCGGTCGGCGTCAAGTGGTTCCCGGACAAAAAAGGCCTCATTACCGGATTGTCCGTGGCCGGATTCGGTTTTGGCGCGACGCTGTGGGTGAAACTCGCCGGTGGATTCAAGACCATCCTGTGGCTTGTCCCTGCGAATTATGCCGGTTTGATCAAGACGACCAGCCTCATGGGCCTGCCCGGCGTTCAGAGCGTTTTCCTGCTGTACGGTATCGTTTTTCTCGTCTGTGTCGTTTTGGGCAGCCTCGTCATGATCAACCCCCCGGCCGGCTACAAGCCCAAGGGTTGGACACCGCCTCCGGCCACGGCCGCCGCCAGCGGCGCGCTCGACATGACCAGTGGTGAAATGCTCGGAACCCCGCAGTTTTACTTGTTGTGGTTGACATTCATGGGTTCGGCCATGGCCGGTCTCATGGTGATTGGCTGCATCTCGTTGTTCGGCACCGACGCCCTGCTGGCCAGCGGCGCCGCCGACAAGGATCAGGTCGCCGTGATTACCGGCACGGCGATGGCGCTCCTTGCCATCTTCAACGGCATGGGCCGCATCATCTGGGGTTCGGTGTCCGACAAAATTGGACGCAAACCCTCCATCTTCCTGATGTGTCTTCTGCAGGGCGTCATCATGCTCGCTTTCTACAAGATTGGCGGCAGCACAATGGGCCTAATCGCCGGCGCCTGCATCATCGGATTCAATTTCGGCGGGAATTTCGCCCTGTTCCCGGCGGCGACCGCGGACTTCTTCGGCAACAAGAACGTCGGCCTGAATTACGGCTGGGTGTTCCTCGCCTATGGCGTTGCCGGCATCTGCGGTCCGTTTATTGCGGGCTATTTCACCGATGCGGCCAAAGCGGCCGCGGCAGCCGCGGCTTCGCCGGAACTGGCGCTCGCGGCCAAACTGGCGGCGTGGAAAATGCCCATGCTCATTGCGGCCGCGGGCTGCTTCGCGGGCGCTGTTTTGTCCGCCTTGGTCAAACCGCCCAAGGCCAAGGCCTGATCGGATTGAAAATCACCGGGGGAGGATGCTCGCATCCTCCTCCGGTTTTTTTCTTCCACACAATGACTCCCTCACCCCGCTCGGTGGTATTTGCCGCCAAAGAAATCCCGCACCCATGACCCGACTTTTCAGGTCATAAAGGTGCAGGGTGCGGCAAGGACTATCAGATGTCCCATGAAGTCGTTGATATCGCTTGCGTCCTTCCGGCCCTTTTCATCCAGAGACTCTTCCCTGCCCCGACCGACGACAAAACGCACAGCGGAAAGATTCACGCCGGATCAGCAACGATCAGGTGTTGCGAGGATGGCGTCGAACAGGTGTTGCGCGAGATCTTCCTTGGCCATGTTCGGCCATTCCATCTTCAATCCGTCGCGCCCAAGCAAAAGGGCATTCAGCGTATCCATGCCAAAACCGGAATCGGGAACGCCGACCTGGTTCGCCACGATTAGATCGAGATTTTTCTTCACGAGTTTGCGGTCCGCGTTGGCGGCAAGGTCTTCGGTTTCGGCGGCAAATCCCACGAGTACCTGCCCTTCGCGTTTGGAAGCGCCGATTTGGGCGAGAATGTCGGGATTTTCAACCAGTGTAATCGAAAGCGATGCCCCGGTGCGCTTGTGTTTTTTCCCGAAAGACTGCCCGGGGCGGTAGTCCGCCACGGCAGCGGCGCACACGATAATGTCAGCCTCTTTCGCGCGCGCCAGGGTTTGTTCCTCCATCTGGAGCGCCGTTTCGACTTCGACGACTTCGGCGCCATGAGGCAACGCGGTCTCGCAGGGCCCGGTCACGACCGTAACCCGCGCGCCGCGGGCAAGCGCCTCGACAGCGAGCGCCCGCCCCATCTTGCCGGACGAACGATTGCCGATGTAGCGAACGGGATCCAGGGGCTCTCGGGTTCCGCCGCTGGTAATGAGGACCTTTCGGCCCTCCAGCGATTTGTCGCACGAAACAAGGGGCAGTGCCGCTTCGATGATGGACAGCGGATTGGCCAGCCGGCCTTGGCCCGTCGTGCCGCACGCCAACCGGCCCGTTTCCGGTTCGATGAACCGGCAACCGCGTGTACGCAGAATTTCGATATTCGCCTGCGTCGCGGGATGACTGTACATATTGGCGTTCATCGCGGGCGCAAACAAAATCGGCGCCCGCGTGGCCAGCAGGGTTGTGCTGAGCCAGTCGTCCGCAATACCGTGGGCGGCCTTCGCAAGGATGTTGGCCGTGGCGGGGGCGACGAGAAACAGATGGGCGCGTGTCGCGACGGCAATGTGCTCGATTTCGGGGTTGGCGTAGGGTTCAAAAAGCGCCGTGATGGCGCGGCGGTTCGTGATGGCTTCCAGCGTGGCCGGACAAACCAGTTCGCATGCCGACCGCGTCAATACCGGCGTCACATGCCCCCCCCACTCGACAAGACGCGAGGCAATTTCGCACGCCTTATATGCTGCAATCGATCCGGTTACGGCCAGAACGATCTCTTTATTCGAGATATGCCTCCGCATCGCCCGCATCCGTGGTATGCGACACCTTGCCGTCCAGGATCTCCTCCAGGGCGATGATCGTGGGCTTTTTTGAATGCGCGGAAACCAGCGGCCTCGAATCCGTGCGGCTGATCTGGCTGGCGCGCCGCGCCGCGAGGATGACCAGACGGTACAGGCTGTCAATCTTGCCGGAAAAATCTTCAACCGAGTAATTTCTCATGCGGTATACATTTCCTTCTTGGACATTTATTGTTTTGCGAAATTGCAATTATGACCGATATGGCGCGAAACATCAAATTTCAACCCACCGTAGACGATGGATCAAAATGCGTCATGCCTTCCGGGCGCCGTTTCCCTGCCTCACAAGGCCAGCCGTGTTCACCAATTCAGCCCTTCCTTCAAACACGGGGGGAAATAGTCCGCCCTACCAATAAATATATTTGAAGAAAACGGCCCGGCTCGCGGAATCCAGATCGTCGAGATCCTCGATTTCGTAGCGGTTGTAATCCACGTCGAGGATAATGCGGCCGTTGCGGCCGCCCTGCGCCACGGTGTAGCGATCCCAACGGCGGGTCATGAATTCCATGTGGCCCTTGTCGGTTTCGACGTTCCAGGACAGGAATCCAAGATCCTCTTCGATGTCGTTGATCTTGGAGATGTAATGGATGAAATAGCGCTTGGCCAATTCATGCTGGACGGCCATCAGGGAACTGGGCGAAAGTTCGCGGAGGCGGCGGATCATGCCGACCTCGCGGTGTTCAAGCGCCGATGCACCCGTCCACAAGGCCACGAATTCGCTGGGTTGCGAAACGGGGAAACAACGATACGCATGCACGTAATCGTAGTCTTCGTCGCCGTAGGTAACGTGCATGCCGCCTTCGTCGAGCAGATGGATGTGGAGTTTCTTCGTGTCGAGATAGCGGATGCGCGGGACGGGTCCCGGCGCGGATCGTTCTTTTTTAGTCTTCGGTTCGATTTCTTTCTTTTCGGCAACGGTTTCGAGTTCGTTAATCGAACTCAGGTTGTCGAACGACGTGTCGCGATCGCTGGTCAACTGGGTTTGAATATCCACCAATTTCTTGTAGATGCCCTTGAGTTCCAGCAATTCCTCGTGGGTGCCTTGCTCGCGAATGACGCCCTCCTCGAAGACCAGGATGCGGTCGCAGTTGCGCAGCGTCGAAAGACGATGGGCGACAGCGATGGTCGTCCGGCCAAGGCTGAGGGATTCCAACGCCTTTTGAATTTCGCGTTCCGCGATGGTGTCCACGCTTGATGTGGCCTCGTCGAGAATCAAAATGCGCGGGTTGTACAGGAGGGCCCGCGCGATGGCGACGCGCTGGCGTTCGCCGCCGGACAAGCCCGACCCGCGCTCGCCAAGTCGCGTGTCGTAGCCGTCGTGGATGCGTGTGATGAACATGTGCGCGTTCGCGGCCAGCGCCGCGTCCAGAATCAGTTCCGGCGCGACCGACGGATTGCCATACGATATGTTCTCGGCCACCGTTCCCCCGAAAAGGTACGGATCCTGCGGAACGAGTCCGATCTGACGGCGCAAACAGGTCTTTCGGATGCGGCGGATGTCAATGTTGTCAATCGTCACGACGCCGTCGTTGACTTCATAAAAGCGCATGATGAGATTGACCATGGTGGATTTGCCGCTGCCACTATGGCCGACGACGCCAATCATCTCGCCGGGCTTGATGTCAAAATTGACGTTGTGGAGGATGGGAATGTGCGGATCGTAGCCGAAAGTCACGCCTTTAAACGAAATCGCCCCTTGGATTTGCATATCCACGGAATCCGCACTGTCGGTTATTTCCGGTTCGTGATCGAGCACCTCAAACACACGGTGGGCCTGCGTCGTGAACGACGTAAACCAGTTCGACATCTGCGTCAGCGAGTTCAACGGCCCGTAAAACATACCCAAGTAACCGAGGAATTGCAGGAGTTTCCCAAGACTCATGGATGCCCCGAGCACCAAGTGGCCGCCGTAAAGCCAAACCACAAAACCGCCCAATTGGAACACGAAGCTCATCAGCGGGTAGAACCACGCCTGCGCATATCCGACGTACAGGCCCGCGTCGCGGAACTTCCCGCTGTAACTCTTGAACCGTTCCCCCTCGTGCTTCTCCTGCGCGAAGGCTTTGACCACGCGCACGCCGGACAACGACGCGTGCAGGACATTTGACAAATCCGAGCGTGTGGTCCAGTACTTGTTCCACGCCGGCACGACGTACTTGTAGAAAAAGACCGTACAGGTCATGACGACCGGCGCGGGCAAGCATGCAATCAGCGCCAGTTTCCAGTTCATCGTGAACATCACGGCGGAAATCACCACGACGTGGATAATCTGATAACCGAAACCGCTCGTTATCTGGTTGATGAAACTCTGGAGGGTTTCCACGTCTTGCGTGCACCGGGTCATGAGTTGGCCGACGGGGTGCTTGTCGTGGTAACGGACGGCCAGATCTTCCATTTTTTGGAACACATCGCGCCGCAGATCGTAACCGAGGCGGTTGTTTACCCATGCGGCAAGCCGTTCGCGCAGCCAGCCTACGATGCAACTCAACGCCGTCGTGACAATCAGCCCGCCCACGACCAGATACAACCAGTGCTGGTGATCCGTTATCCCCAGCAGGCGCGTCAGCCACCGGAACCAACCTGCCATGTCGCTGGGCTTGTCTTCGGCGAATACGTTGTCCACCAGCACCTGCGTCAGGGCCGGCGGCACCAGCGAAATCAGGATGGACAAGACAACCAAGACCATGCCAAGCGTCGCCAGTGGCCAGTATTCCTTGGTCCGACCCAGGAAACGCAAAAAGACAAGCCCGCGTTTCATGCATTTCGGGCAAATCGTCATGCTGCGATCCGGAAGGCGGATGCCGCACTTCTGGCAGCGTCCCTGGACCAGTTCCTCTTCTTCCTCCGGACGGACGACGACCTGCTTGCCTTGGGCCAGCGAACGGATTTTGTTGGCGACCTTCGAGAATTTCTCTGCGTTCTTGTTCGAAAACCGGATCAATTCCTCGTAGACGTTGTCGCTGGTTTTGGCCTCGAGGAATCCCGAACCGACGCGGCTGTCCGTGCGGGCCGTTTCGATCTTGGCAATGGGGACCTCGCGAATGAGCAGCGCCTCGCCTTCCCCCTCTTCCTCCTCGAGCATGTAGATGAGGACATGCTCGCGGGTGACGATCAGCCATCGCTCCGAATACTCGCCGGCGATGTCCAGATCGGTATTGGTCGCGACGATGACGTCGTCTTCCTTGATGCCCCGATCTTCGAGCGCTTTGCGAATCAAGGGCGGCACAGGGCGCCTGACCTGCGCCGTTTCAACTTCTCGCATGTACCGAAAAAATCCTCACTGCCGCACGGTTGCCGGTGTAACCTTCTCCTGTGTCCCTATTATGCCACAAAGTGCCGGGATAGTTCCTTTTTCCCACCATGGGCCGGTTGACTTAGACGGATTTGGGCCTTATCATTATCCATCTTGGCGCTTGAATTGGAATGGGGATCGAACAACTGCATGGGACGCGTTATTGTCGTCGCAAATCAAAAAGGCGGGGTCGGCAAGACGACGACCGCCGTCAATCTGGCCGCCTGCATGGCGGCGGCCGGACGTTCGACGCTGCTGGTGGATCTCGATCCGCAGGGCAACGCGTCGAGCGGTGTCGGTATTGATCGGACGACATTGGAGCGAACCGTGTACGACGTGCTTGTGGACGGCGTCGCCCTGTGTGAGGTCGTGACACCGGGTCCCGTGGAGTTTCTTTCCGTGGCGCCCTCGACGAAAGATCTCGTGGGCGCGGAGGTCGAACTGGTCAATGCCGAGGGACGCGAGTTCCGTCTACGCCGGCAAATCGAGGCGATTCGCGACAAATACGAGTATATTTTCATAGATTGCCCGCCATCGCTGGGTTTGTTGACGCTGAACGGACTGGTGGCCGCCGACGGCGTCTTGATCACACTGCAATGCGAGTATTATGCCTTGGAAGGCCTGAGCGAACTGTTGCATACCATCGTCCTGGTGCGCGATGGCCTGAACCCGCAACTCAAATTGCAAGGGGTTCTGCTGACGATGTTCCAACACACGAACCTGTCGAACCAGGTGGTCGCGGATGTGCGCGCACACCTTGGTCAGAAGGTCTATGAAACGGTAATCCCGCGCAATGTAACCTTGAGCGAGGCTCCGAGTTTCGGAAAGCCGGTCATCCTGTATGATGCCAAATCGCCGGGGGCGCGCGCGTACATTGCGTTGGCAGCGGAGGTGGCGGCACGTGGCTGAAGGCAAGAAAAAAGCGCTTGGACGCGGTCTGACCGCGCTGATATCGGTTCGGCCGGAGGAGCCGGCGACGGCGGAAGCCCCGCAGAGGGGCGAATCAGGCGACGGCGACAGGGTGTTGCACCTCGACCCGACAACCCTCAAGCCCAATCCCAAACAGCCCCGCAAGGCGTTCCGTGAGGAAGCGCTCGAAGAACTGGCGGCTTCGATCAAGCGTGACGGCGTCCAAGAGCCGGTTATTGTGCGCAAGGGCGAGGACGGCTACGAACTGGTCAGCGGCGAGCGGCGCGTCCGCGCGTGCATCATGGCCGGCCTTGACAAGATCCCCGCCATTCGGCGCGACGTGTCCGATACGGACATGCTCAAGCTGGGGTTGATCGAAAACATCCAACGCGAGGATCTCAACCCCATCGAACTGGCGCAGGGATTTCAGGCGCTGATTGCCGAATTTCACTGGACACAGGAACAACTGGCCGAAGAAGTCGGGAAAAAACGAGTCACGGTCACCAACATTTTGCGACTCCTGAATCTTCCGCCCGATCTCCAGCAACATCTGGTGGACGGCCATCTTTCGATGGGCCATGCACGGGCGATCCTGTCGTTGCCGACCGCCGAGGCGCAACGCGCCGCGGCGCGCAAGATCATTACACTGGGCCTGTCAGTCCGTGAAGCGGAACGCCTTGCCTCGGCGGCGGAACCAAAACCGAAAAAAATCCCCCGGGCCAAGGATCCAAACGTCGCCGGAATCGAAGAGGAATTTCAGCGCATTTTGGGCACCAAGGTAACGATTCGCACCCGGAAGAAAAATCGCGGCTCCATCGAAATCGAGTATTACTCCTTGGACGATTTCGACCGGATCATGGGAATTATCCGCGGCAAGCGGTAGCCGCACGGAAAGGAAGACTTGTCATGCTTGACCTGAAACTGCTTCGGGAAACGCCCGATCTCGTGCGTGAGGCGCTAAAGAACCGGAACAATCCCCTCGATCTCGAACCCATCCTCCAACTGGACGCCCGCCGCCGGCAACTACTCCACGATTTTGAACAGTTGCGCGCCGAACAGAATCGCGCCTCGGAGGAAATCGCGCGGCTCAAGAAAGCCAAACAGGACGCTTCGGAAGTCATCGAACAAATGAAAGCCGTCGCCGATCGCGCGCGGCAACTCGATGAACAGGCCCGTCAGGCTGAAGCCGATCTCGAAGAACAATTGTTGCTGATTCCCAATATCCCGGACACAAGCGTGCCGATTGGAAAGGATGAATCCGCCAACCGCGTCGAACGTATCTGGGGCGATCCACCGGTATTCGATTTTGAACCGAAGGATCATGTGGACATCGGTCAGGGCTTGGGCATTTTTGATTTCGATTGCGCGGCGAAATTGTCCGGCGCGCGGTTCTCCTTGTCAAAAGGGCCAGGGGCGCTGCTCGAACGCGCAATCATCAACCTGATGCTTGACACCCATACGCGCGAAAACGGCTACACCGAAATCCTCCCGCCGTTCGCCGTCAACAGCGACTCGATGCGCGGGACAGGCCAGTTGCCCAAATTCGCCGCCGACCTGTTCCGGCTTGAAGGGTTCGATCTCTGGCTTATTCCAACCGCCGAAGTGCCCGTTACAAACATTCACCGCGATGAAATCCTCGACATGGAACGGCTGCCCATTAAGTATTGCGCCTACACCCCCTGTTTTCGCAGCGAAGCCGGTTCGTATGGAAAAGACACCCGCGGCATGATTCGACAGCACCAATTCAACAAAGTCGAACTGGTGAAATTCACCACACCGGAACAATCATGGAATGAACTCGAAAGCCTGACCGCCAACGCCGAGGGCATCCTTCAAAAACTCGGCCTCGCCTACCGTGTCGTTTCGCTTTCCACCGGCGATCTCGGTTTCTCCGCGGCCAAGACCTACGATATCGAAGTTTGGCTGCCGGGGCAGAACAATTACCGGGAAATCAGTTCCTGCTCGAATTTCACGGACTTCCAGGCACGCCGCGCGAACATCCGCTTCCGCCGCGGCAAGAAACCGGAATTCGCGCACACCCTCAACGGGTCGGGACTGGCGGTGGGGCGAACCGTTGTCGCCATTCTCGAAAATTATCAGCAGGCGGACGGGACGGTCGTCGTGCCGCCCGCGTTGCGCCCCTACATGAACGGCATGGACCGTCTGGAGGCCATCCGGTAATGGATCCTTTTCATCTGGCCGCCGAGGCCATCAAGAGTTCCGGGCTAACCGTGGCCGTGACAGGCGCCGGCATTTCCGCCGAAAGCGGCATCCCGACTTTTCGCGGAGACGACGGCATCTGGCTGAAGTATCCGCCGAACGAATACGCCACCATTGATGCCTATAACGCCAATCCCGACAAGGTCTGGAAATTCTGGCTGGAACTCGGCGCAAAATTGGGTGGCAGCCGCCCGAATCCCGCGCACCACGCCCTCGCCGAACTTGAAGCCATGGGGAAACTCGAAGCGATCATCACTCAAAACATAGACAACCTCCACCAGGCCGCCGGCAGCAAAAACGTCATCGAATACCATGGCAACGCGCATTGGCTTGTTTGTCCGCGCTGCCGCCACCGGGATCCGCTCGACTTGTCACAGCAAACGGATTCACCCCCGTATTGTTTTTGCGGCACCCTGATGAAACCCGATGTCGTCATGTTCGGCGAGGCCATCCCCAGCCAGGCGCTCGTGGATTCGGCCCGTCTTGCCGAAACCTGCAACGTGCTGATCGTCGTGGGCACCTCCGCGCAAGTGTATCCCGCGGCCCGACTGCCGGTGCTGGCACGGCAAAGCGGCGCATTCATCATCGAGGCCAATATCGAGGAAACCGATTTCACGACTTCCGTAACCCATGTTTTTCTCAGGGGACCCGCCGGCGAAACCCTTCCCAAATTGATCGAGTGCGTGAAGACATAGTTTCGCGGTGGGCAAGGTGGATTTTGTGGGCGGTGATGCAGGTTCCGTCTCGTCCATAAAGTCACATCGTTCGCAGGACACGCCGTGGATCATCATCTCCTGACGCCAGATGCGCGAAAAAATCAAAGGCGCCGCGCGGGGCGCGGCGCTCGTCAATTTTGGTTCGTGTCAAGGCAACGGTTCTATTCAACCACGTGAGAGGCCGGCTCGGGGGGCTTGGCCCATTTCCAGCCCGCCAGTTACCGTCCGCCGAGCAATTGCAGGGCCGTCTGCGGAATGATATTGGCCTGGGCCAGCACCGACGTACCCGCGCTGACCAGAATCTGGTTGCGCGTAAACCGGATGGTTTCCTTGGCGATGTCCGCGTCGCGGATGGCGCTTTCGGACGCCGACGAGTTTTCCTCTTGGATGGCCAGTGTGTTGATGGTGAATTCGAGGCGGTTCTGCGTGGCGCCGAGCAGGGCGCGCAGGCTGTTCACGCTTTGCAGCGCCTGATCGATCGTGCTGAGGGCCGAAACGGCGGTCGCCACCGTCGAAATGGCCACTTGGCTGATGCGCAGATCCGTCGTCTTCGCGCCCGACAACACGATGGTCAGCGTTTGACTCGTCATCGCGCCCGACTGCAGCGTCACGGTCTGCGCGGCGCTCAGCATCCGAATGCCATTGAAATCTGTGTCGATCGCGATGCTGTCAATTTGGGCCAGCAACTGTGCCACTTCGGCATGAAGCGCAAGGCGGTTGCTCGTTCCCTGCGTGCCGTTGGCCGCCTGCACCGCCAGTTCGCGCATGCGCTGAAGCGCGTTGGTCGTTTCGGTCAAGGCGCCTTCCGCCGTCTGCACCATGCTGATGCCGTCTTGCGAATTGCGCTGCGCCACCTGGGTGCCCAGGATCTGCGAACGCAGCGTCTCCGCAATTGCCAGCCCTGCGGCATCGTCCGCGGCCCGGTTGATGCGCAGGCCGCTGGACAAGCGTTCGAGGCTTTTGTTGAGGTCGCTCGTGGATGCCCGCAGGATGCGCGAGGCATTGATCGCGGCGATGTTCGTGTTGATTCTCAAACCCATGACGTAATTCCTCCCTGATATCCGTCGCCTTTGCTTCCTTGCATCGGTTTCATCCGGGACGCCCGCCATTCGGACGTTCCGCAGGATGTATCGGCAGGTTTGAAGGGAACTTTAGCCCGTGCCTCGTGCGGCGTCATCCAACACGCCCCCTGCCAGGATCCTGAAGTCCGTGGCGACATGGCGTTTCGTCCAAAAAGTATTCGGCAGATTCAATCGGCTGGCTGTCAGTCCAAAATCGGAACAGACAATGCCCGCCCCGGCTCATGAAAGATCGGATGGTTGGTTTGTCCCTCTTCGTACGGCGCTTGGCCTATCAGGGATTTCCGGCGTCTTTCTTCCGCTTGATTGCGAGGGCGGCCCGAAGACCCTTTTCGCGGATGACGCGGATCTTGAGTCCCGTCTCCGTCATGCGATAGAAGCGCTTGCCGTATTTTCGGAGCAGCCGGCGATCGATCTCGAATCCCAATCCGGGGCGTGTGAACGGCGCAAGCATCCCGTTTCGATCGGGCAGGATGGGTTCGATGATGCCTTCCCGTTCCTGCGGAACCCAAGACGGTTCCTCGAGGGGATATTCGAGCGGAAGCGCGTTGTCCGGATCGGCAAGGACCATGTTCCAGTTGATGTAAAACCCGATGCCGTTGGTCCATGTGTGGGGCGAGAATTCGCGGTTGTGCGCATGGCAGGCGTCAATGACCTGCTTCACCTGCGCAATGCCGCCGGCAAAGGTCGCGTCGGGCTGATAGACGTGGAAACAGTCCTTCTCGAACATGATTTTGATTTCATCCCAGCCGTAGTTGAGTTCGGCGCCCGAAATCCGGATGGGGGAAACCCGCTTCAACGCCGCGTTGCCGTCGTAGTCGCGCGAATCGAGCGGCTCTTCAAGCCAACGAAGGCCGTTGGCGTGACAGGCCGCGGCAAACTCCCTCGCGCGGGCGAGATCCCAGGCGGGAATGCGGTCCACAATGGACACGAGCCATCCCTGATTGGCGTCCACGCCGAGGACCATTTTGCCGTCAAGTCCCCTGGATACGACCTCGATATGGCGGATGTCGTCCTTGAGTTCGCGGTTCTTGACGCGAAGCTTGGCTGTCCTGAACCCCCGTGCGCGCATGGCGAGCAATTCGTCCACGCGTTTTTCCGGGTCGTGCATTTCGCCGGTCGAGCAATACGCCTCGATGGGCCGGGCCATGCCGCCGAGGAGTTCGTAGACGGGTTTGCCCTTCGCCTTGCCAAGGATGTCCCAGCAAGCTGGTTCGATCCAGTAATTGCGCCATCCCAGGAAACCGGCCTGTTTGAGCAGCGATTGCACGCGGGGGATATCGGTCGGATCGCTTCCGAGGATATAGCCGCCCAACAATTCGCCGAGTCCCTCGCGTTCACGGCCCATCGCCGATCCGGCGGAATATCCCTCGATCCCCTCGTCCGTTATCAGCTTGATCAGCGTGAACCGGTTGTGGGTCTGGGGATAGCCCGGGATCCACGTCGGCCAGAACGTCTGCCTGAGCGGAACGGACACATGGTACAGCTCGATGGCGGCGACCTTCATGCGTGTTCTTCCTCCGCCGGCGCGCGGCCATTGCCCTGCTGCGTCACGGCTTGATCTGATCGCGGCGCTGCTTGAGTTCGCGCCATGTCGTGAGGATGATCTTTTCTTCCTCGACAACCTTGCGCACCTCGGGATCAATCATCGTTTCGAGTTCGGCGAGCCGCATCGGACCGGACCCCGTGATGAACGGAAACACCTCCGTCGGTCGCGTGCAATGGACGATGAATTCGGTGATGCCCGGCTTGAGCGTGCGAAGGAATTCGATGACCTGCGCCTTCTTGTCTTCGGGCTTCTTGCATCCAAGGCCGCCGGGGTGTACGTCGTCAATGACGGGCAGGCCGGCGTCCCACGCCTGCTTACCCATGTCGCGCGCGGTGGCCACCATGATCGGCGTGTCTTGCGCGACATAGGTGAGATGCCCCGCCGGCAACAGCACCGGAATCTTGTATTCGATGCCGACTTTCAGGTACCGCTGGAAAAACGGAAAACTGGCAAACAGCGTGCCCATGTGCGAATCGAGATGCGACGGGTTCAATCCCATGGCAAGGCATTTCTCGATTTGCGCCCGGATTTCGGTCTCGACCTCGTCCGGCGTCGCCTTGAACATCACCGAGGGCACATCGTGGTGCAGGCATCCTTCCGTGTCCACCAGTCCGGGAACCGCCGGCTTGCCCGCCACCGGACCCCAGCGGTACTTGCCCCATTCCGAGGTCAGCGTAAGATGCACGCCATAATCCAAGTCGGGATGTTTTTTCGCATACTGCGCGAATTCAGGCACCCACGGGCACGGAAACATGATGCTTGTGGATGTCGCCACGCCCTTTTCCATGGCTTCGATCGTGCCCACGTTCGAATCATGGGACATGCCCGCATCGTCCACATGGAAAATGACCACACGTGAACCCGCGGGCCACCCCAGCCGTTCCGCGAACGTCGGTTCTTCCCCGGACGCCGATGCCCAACAAGCCAGACCCGCCAACAACCCCGCCATGACCCAAATCCTCATCGCCGCAATCTCCTCTGTCCGTCCATTATCAAAGGCCGCGACCCGTTTGCAACTCTTTACCGGCGCGGAAAAGGCAAAAAGCGACAACGACCCGCAATCCATTGGACCATTCCGACCGGCAAACGGTTGCGTTGTTACCGATTCACAAGAGAAAAAGCCGCCCAAGGCCCAAAGAGGAAAAGACGGGATCCCGCGCCACGAACCGGAAATGGTGCCCGGGGCGGGACTTGAACCCGCACACCCTTTTACGAGTACTAGGTCCTTAGCCTAGCGTGTATGCCAATTTCACCACCCGGGCACTATTCAACAATCTTACCGGATTGGGCGGGGCTTGTCAAATGGTCGAGTTATACACACAAGGGATGCCGCCCGAATGTCGGGTCCACGAAAAAACGGCGGATTGCCAGTTTTTCCCCGCACACTCTCCAATCCGTACAGACGGCGATTCAACTTTCCGTCCTCCCGGCCTTTTTCAAGTCCAACCGCCGGCACAAGAAATCCCAAAACGGCATTTTGAGAAGCCTTTGATGTATCAACCCCGCGGGAAACAACGGGGGCAGGCTTGTCTACGCTCCTTTCTTTTTGATGACGACGTCCACCTTGCCTTTCAGCAGATCCCGAAAGCGCACGGCGTCGTCCGGCTGGCCGACGATGGCTCCATAGTGCATCGGAATGGCAATGGCCGGATTGATATCCAGAGCGGCGCGGACGGCTTCTTCGGCGGTCATGACATAGGTTCCGGAAACGGGCAGCAGGGCAATGTCGGCCTTGATGGTTTTCATTTCCGGGATATGATCCGTGTCGCCGGCATGATAGATGCGGAAACCTTTCATGGTTACCACGTAGCCGACCCATCCGTTGGCTTTGGGGTGGAAATTCTTGTTGATGTTGTAAGCGGGAACGGCCTCGATCACAATAGTGTCCAAAGTCAGCAATTCCCCCGGCTTGATGGCTTTTTTGTTGCCCGGTATCTTGCCAAGGCAGTCTCGCGGAGCGACAACCGTGGTCTGGGGACCTTGGATTTTCGCGATGTCTTCGGGTGAACAATGATCGAAATGATCGTGCGTGATAAGGATGATGTCGGCGGTGGCGCCGCCATCTATCTTGTACGGATCGATGTAAATGGTTTTCTCTCCGGCCAGCATGAAACCGTCATGCCCCAGCCAGTGTATGTCGGATTCCGCAAAGGATTTCATCGCCTTTTCTCCTTTTCCATTGTCCGCCGTTGCCTCGCCCTGCGCGGCGCCCGCCAGCGCTGCTATCCACGATGCCGCCAACAGCGCCGGTATCGTGCAGAACGCCCTGTTTTCTCTCATGCGCCGTGCTCCTTTCCGCTGCGTTGCATCATGCTCGACACCCTTTTCACTCATTTTACACCGCTCCCATAAAGTTTGCACCTGCGTTTGATGTTGATGTTTGAACTTGGATCCAATTGAAACCAAATTGACTTGGCTCGCGAACGATTGATATACTCAATGGCGCCTTGATGGCCGTTTATGCCATGGGGCTAATCCTGCATTGAACGATCTTGGGGCGTCGCCAAGTCGGTAAGGCACCGGGTTTTGGTCCCGGCATTCGGAGGTTCGAATCCTTCCGCCCCAGCCAATTTCAGGCTGCAGGCAATGGATCGCGGGTTGTGGAAGCGTCGGTATCCGCAGGTGTGAAACCAGATTACGGGTGACCGGAATGCCTTATAGCAAAGATATCAAGATTTTTTCGGGAACGGCCTCTTCTGCGTTGGCGCAGGGGATTTGTTCCCATCTGAATTTGACGCTTGGCAAGGCCACGGTTGGACGATTCAGCGATGGGGAAATCAAGGTTCAGCTGGGCGAGAATGTCCGGGGATCCGATGTGTTTATTGTGAACAGTTCCTCGCCGCCGGTCAATGATCACCTGATGGAAATGCTCATCCTGATTGATGCGGCCCGGCGCGCCTCGGCGGATCGGGTGACGGCGGTGATGCCGTATTTCGGATATGCCCGGCAGGATCGCAAGGATAAGCCCCGTGTGCCGATTTCGGCGAAACTGGTGGCGAACCTGATGGTGGCTTCGGGCGCGAACCGTCTCCTGACCGTGGACCTTCATTGCGGGCAGATTCAGGGCTTTTTCGACATCCCCGTGGATCACCTGCGCGGCGACGCGGTCTTTGGGACCTACATGGCGGCGCGGAAGATCAAGAACCTTGTCGTCGTTTCGCCGGACACGGGCAGCGTCATGCGGGCCCGCGAATTCGCCAACCGGCTCGATGCCCCGTTGGCGATCGTGGATAAGCGCCGCCCCAAGGAAAACGTCGCCGAGGTCATGAATATCATCGGCAGCGTCGAAGGCAAGCATGCGTTGATTTTCGACGACATGATAGACACGGCCGGCACGCTGGTCAAGGCCGCCAAAGCCATCAAGGACGCCGGCGCCATTGACGTGATGGCCTGCGCGACACATCCCATTCTCAGCGGGGAAGCCATTGCGCGTCTTCACGATTCGGCCATGCACGAAGTGCTCGTGGGCGACACGGTTCCCTTGACCGAGGCCGGCCTTGCCGAGCCCAAATTGAACGTGTTGTCTTTTGCGGCGTACCTCGGCGAGGCCATCCGCCGCATTCACGAGGAAGAATCGGTCAGTAGTTTATTCGTCTAGGATTATGACTTGGTCAACCGGAGGTAGTGACACATGGAATTGCAAACTCTCAAGGTAGCCACGCGCCAGTCGCAGGGCAAGGGAAAGGCGCGGAAAGTGCGCGCGGCGGGTTCGTTGCCCGGCGTATTGTATGGCGGCGATCGGGAGCCGGTGTCGCTTTCGGTGAATTTGCGCGCGTTCGAGGCGCTTATCCATCATGCACGAGGCGGCGAACACGCCCTCGTTCAACTTGAAGTTGAGGATAACGCCGCGCTCAACACCCCGGCAATCGTCAAGGCGGTGCAGCATCACCCGCTGCGCAATACCCCCACACACGCCGATTTCCTGCGCATCCGGCTCGACGAGAAAATCACAACGGTCATCCCGATCCGGCTGGTCGGGCAGGCGCCCGGGATCGCCGAGGGCGGTGTGCTCGATCACCAGTTGCGGGAACTCGAAATCGAATGTCTGGCGCTGAGCGTTCCCGACGAGGTCGTGGTGGACGTTTCGGGTCTTCATGTGAACGATTCCCTCCACGTTTCCGATTTGCAAGTACCGCCGGACGTCGAAATCATCTCGGATCCCGAGCGCCCGGTCGTGGCGGTTCATCCGCCGCGGGTCGTGAAGGAAACGGCCGAGGCCGGTGAAGCCGCCGAGGGCGAAGCGGCCTCGCCCGAAGTGATCACCGAACGGAAAGAAAAAGAAGAGAAGGACGCCAAGGACGCCAAGGAGTCCAAGGAAAGCAAGAAGAAATAAGTCGGCCAAGGCAGCCGGCGCCCTGACGATGAACCATCGCCGGGCAGACGCATTGGCGACAAATGGAGCCCCATGCAGCGTGAAAATGGTTGTCGGACTCGGAAATCCGGGCGCGGAATATCGTTTTACGCGGCACAATGTGGGCTTTCGGGTAGTGGATGAACTGGCCCGGCGCCGGGCGGTGTCCTTTGATAGTGAAAAATACGGCGGATTGATTGCGCGCATTGCGCTACACGGCGGTCCGGTCCTGTTGGTAAAGCCGTTGACATTCATGAACCTCAGTGGCCAATGTGTGGCGCGGGCCGTTCGGTACACGAACAGCGATCCCGCGGAGGTGCTGGTGGTGACAGACGATGTGAATCTCCCGCTGGGCAAGTTAAGATTTCGCGCGGAGGGCCGCGATGGCGGCCACAATGGATTGAAATCCATCATTCAGGCGCTGGGCACCACGGCATTTCCCCGGTTGCGCTTGGGTGTCGGACGTAGCGAATCCGCCGAACTAACCGGGCATGTGTTGGGTACGTTTGCGCCGGATGAGCGGGAGACATGCGAGGCCATGCTGGCACGGGCCGCCGACGGCGTGGAGGTTTGCCTGGAATCGGGCCTCGCAAGGGCGATGGCGTTGTATAATTGAAGAAATGAAGGATCCATGAAACATACCATCAGCGTATTGGTCGAGAATCATTTTGGCGTGCTGGCGCGTGTATCGGCCCTGTTCAGCGCGCGCGGCTACAATATTGACAGCCTTTGCGTGGGTGAGACCGAACGGCCCGACGTCTCGCGCATGACGGTCGTGGTTCGGGGCGACGACCGCGTACTGGAACAAATCATCAAACAGTTGAACAAACTGGTGGACACCATCGAAGTACGCGACTTGACATCCGAGGACTTTGTGGAACGCGAACTCGTGATGATCAAAGTCGGCGTGGGAAGCAAACAACGCAGCGAGGTTGTAGAAATCGCGTCCATCTACCGCGCCAAGGTGGTGGATTGCAGCGCAAATTCGATGATCTTGGAAGTGACGGGGTCGGAGGGAAAAGTATCGGCGTTCATTGACATGCTGCGCCCCTTCGGCATCCGGGAAATTGTGCGAACAGGCGAGATCGCCATTACTCGCGCATCATGACGCGCGGGCGAACGCCCTCTCGCCGGACAGTTGAGCATTGGAAAAAGGCAAGATGAGTTTGTACCGCTCCATGACGGCCGCCGTCCGAAAAGGATCCGGCGATGGCATCCGGTCTCCGCGACCGTGTGCCGTGCGCCATGCCGCGGACGGGTTCACCCGGAAGGTTATCCCAGACGCCGCAGCTTCGGCTGCGGCGTTTTTTTGTTTTTCGACGCAACCGGCCGCGCCGGAAGAAATCAGGCGCCGCGGACAAGGAGGTTCGAGTCTTGAAGAATTTGTTGCAGTTGCAGGAATTGGATTTGCGCATCGAGGCGCTGAAGGCCCGCGAAATCGAAATCCCAAAACAAAAGAGCAAATTTGACATCCATCGCAAGCGGCTGGCGGATGAAATTGCCGGACGCGAAAAGATTTGCAAGGCGCTGGCCCTTGAACAGCGCGAATGCGAGGGTGAAATCGAGCAAAAACAAGCTCAGATCCGCAAATATGATCAGCAGTTGCTTGCCGTGAAAAAGAACGAAGAATACCAGGCGCTGCTCCATGAAATTGACATGCTGAAAAAGCACATCGGGCTCAAGGAAGAGCGCATCATCGCCATCATGGTCGAATTGGATGAGGCCAAGGCGCGGCTTGAAGAGGATAAAAAGCGGATCAAGGCGGAACTGGAAGACATCGATCGCCAGTGCGCCGCCATTGACGCGGAACTTGCCGAAGCCATTCGGGAACGCCAGGAACTGGAACGGGAATGCGCGCCGCTGGCCGGGCAGGTCCCCCCGGATTTGCTGAACAAGTACAAGCGGATTCGGGCCAATAAAAAAACGGGGCCCGCCGTCGTTGCGCTTGTCAATGAGACCTGCACCGGATGCCACATGAGAGTTACGCCGCAGATCGCCAACGAGGTGCTCGGCAACCTGCGCCAGCATACGTGCGCCTATTGCGGGCGGCTGTTGTATCACCAAGACAATTTCCAACAGAACTGACGCCGGCATGAAAGAATCGTCCCAACGTCCTCCCGGGCTGCATAAAAGGCCGGAATCGGAAAGCGAGTGGTTTGCTGCGCTGCTCGCGCTGGTCCGGCATCTTCGTGGACCGCAGGGTTGCCCGTGGGATCGCCAACAAACCGCCATCCGCTTTGCCGAATATGTTCGCGGAGAAACCGAAGAGTTGATCGAGGCGCTGGAAAACCGCGACGCGGAATGCGTGGCGGAGGAATGGGGCGACACCCTATTTACGTTGTTGGCCGTGGCCGCCGCCGCCGAAGAGGAAGGCGTTCTGAACGTGGGTGAAGCCATGCGCGGCGCACATGAGAAGTTGATTCGCCGCCATGCCCATATCTTCGGCGGACGCGAGGCCGGTTCGCCGGAAGAAGTGGCTGCAATGTGGGCCGCCATCAAATCGGAGGAAAAAGCCCAGCGCCATGCGCCTAAATCCGCCCAATAGCAGGCGTCGTGCCAACGGCATAAACAAAGGAACTTGCCTGTGCATGTCGGCCGTCTTGATTGGGATGGCCTTTGTTCCCCTGTCCGGATGTGTTACCCATGCGGATCAATTGCCGGAAATTACGGTCGCGGCCCGGATTGCAGACTATCGCCCGGCATGGCAGCCCCTTTTCAAGGGCGTTGATTTTGCCCAGGGACGCATACCGCCGCCGGAACCCCTTGCATGCTATGCGGCGCGCATTTCGCTCCGGGAACCCAAGGTCTCGTTTTTGGTCACGCCGTCCAACGGCGAGGATCCCAAGGAAACCGACGGAAGCAAGACCAGCACATTTCTACGGCAATTTCATTGTCAACTGGCCATCAATGCCTCTCCTTTTTCGCCTGTCGAGGAAGGCGAGGGAAAACCCAAGGACATCCTCGGTTTGTCGGCGTCGCGGGGTGATGTCTATTCACGGCCGCACAGCGGGCATGGCGCGATGCTCATCTCGAAAGAGAAGGTCGTGTCGTTTGTCGAAACGCTGGACGATACGGCCGGCGTGTACGACGCGGTGAGCGGTTTCGGCATGCTGCTCAAGGAAGGCGTCAATACCGGATCGGGCGGACCGCGGCATCCGCGAACGGCCGCCGGCGTCTCGCAGGATGGACGTTATCTCTACCTCTTGGTCATAGACGGCCGCCAGCCTGGTTACAGTGTCGGCGCCACGACGCAGGAAACCGCCGAATGGATGCGGCAACTTGGCGCGTTCAATGCCATCAACCTTGACGGGGGCGGCTCGACCGAAATGGTCCTCGACGACGGCCAAGGCAATCCCGTCATCGTCAACCGCCCCATTCACAACAACATCCCGGGCATGGAGCGCGTCAACGGCAACAACCTCGGCGTCTTCGCCGAAATGCTTCGCAAAGGCCGGCCCAAATAACCGCCCGGGGAAAACTTACGACGGTTTACCGATGGCGTATGCGGTAAACCCGAGATAACGGCCGCTGTTCGCGAAAAAGTCCACAAAGTCGGAGGCCACAACCTTTCCCTCCGTGGAACTGGCCTGGTAAAGCATGGGGCGCCCGTCCGCTTCCCGGATGAACAGCCCGCAATGCAGGACAAACAGCCAGTCCTGCTTGCCGATGCACAGAATGATCGCGGGGCTGGGCAGGCGTTTGGCCGCCTTGCGGGCTTCCGCCGCCGGCACATACGTCAGCGTCAGCGTTTGATTGGGCGTTTTGGAGGCGAGATCCGGGGCCTTCGACAATTCGAAGAATTTCTTGCGTCCGATGATGCGTGTCGCGTCCACCGTGGCGGTTTTGAGTTTTTGGGAAACATCGCGGCAGAACCGATTGTTCACAACCCAGTCGGCCTCCATGAAATGATTGCGATGCTCGAACGCGACGATTCCGTCCTTGTAACGGATCTTCTGCAGGCGATCGTGGGCTTCCTGCCGGGAATGCGACGCCGCGAGCGCGATGCTTTGCTCGATAAACGTCACGCAATCCACCCGCGCAAGATCCATCAACGGGTCCGCGTCGAACGGAGCGCCCGGCCCCTCGCCCAAGGGGCCGTTGGCGTAAGGCGTGCCGAGACTGTCTCGCGCAATCGCGATAATCCGTTTGCCGAAATCCGGCTCGCGGGCCTGAAGATTGCGAAGGTAGGCATCCACGCCGGCCGGGTCCAATTCCGCGATGAGACCGGCGCGCCCCGGCGATTCGCCGCCGGCCTGAAGGGAAACGGCCATAAGCATCGTGACCGCGATCGCCGAAACAAGCCCGCTTCGCATGGGTTGCCGGATTCGTCCGCAAGGATTCGAATCAGAAGAAACTGGCGAAGTTGGCGAAGTGCTTGGATGCGGGGAAATTGCCCGGATACCGGTTGAATTCGACATGGCCGTCCATGTACAGCGTGTTCGCCCCGCCGGGAATATGGTTGAACTGCATGCCGCTGCCGCCCACAACCTGGCAAACGATATCCCACATGATCGGCAGCGTGCTTTGCGCCCATGCGGAGGCCGCCGGATTGTTGATGTCGGTGATCAGAAAACGTTCGATGCCCTCCCGCAAACGGTAGATGGTGGTTCCGTCGCCGTTGCAGAACGGTTCACCTGTCGGCTGCGAACCCGCGCTGATGAGCAGATACGCCACGGAAGTCGTGCCCGTGATATCCTGGTCGAGTTTCCAGTCGTTGGATGCGTCGAAATCGCCCAGGGCGCCGTTGGGGTTCAGCGCCGAATCGTAACGCATCCACAGGAAAACATAGCCGATCTGCGAAGGAACGGGACCGGTAACGCCCGGCGCCACGCCCGTCGCATCCAGCGTCGGCGATGTGTCTTCCACCTTGTCCAGAACAAATCCCGTATAGAAGTAACTGACGCTGGGATCCGAAATCTGGCCTTTATAGGGACAATCATGGCCCGGAATTTCCTGAACGATGCCCAGAATGTTGGCCTTGGCCGTTTCGGGATCGGATGGACAAAGCAGCACATTCGGATCCGTCAGATATTCGGGATACAGCGCACGCGAATCCGGCGCGACGACAGGATTATCTACCCCCCCCTCACAATTGCCCGCGTACGGCGCATTCGTGTTCTGGCCCCAGCTTTGATCGGAATGGACGCGCGGGAACAAATTGCGGTTTTCCCCCGCGTACATCTTGAAGATGATGCCCATCTGTTTCAGATTGTTCTGGCAACTGGAGCGCCGGGCCGATTCCCGGGCACGCGCCAGCGCCGGAAGCAGGATAGCCGCCAAAATGCCGATGATTGCTATCACAACCAACAGTTCAATCAGTGTAAAACCTTTTCTGTTCATGCGATAAGACCTCCCCAAGAACCTTTGTTGAATCGCCATATAAAAAACGCTTCGATAATACTACGATAATGCAGCAACCGCAGACATCGGGTCCTCATGGCCGTAGTATGTCATATTGCCTGAAAAACCGCAAGAGTCTTTGACCATCCTCACGCAAGGAGCATGGCACGGATGCCGTGTCCACCGCGGAAGCGGCATCTTGCCGCTTTTCCGTGGTCTCGTTCGATACTGTCGTCTCTCCGCAAGCGGCATCCTTGTCGGCTTTCAGGCGCGTTGGCAAGCGTACGGCCCTTCCTGCGTGCGGAGGAATCCCGAATCCATTATGCCGACAGAATGCTCCTTGCACAATCAGCCGGCGGCCCGAATGTGCGCGATGGTCTTCTTCAAGCCTTCTTCCAGGGAAACGGCAGGCGTCCAGCCCAAAAGCGCGGCGGCCTTTTCCCCCGACGTATAGATGCGGCTAACCTCGCCAGGGCGAAGCGGTTCGAGGCGCGGCTCGCCGGAAAAGCCAATGAGCCGGCGTATCGTATCGAAGAGTTCCCGGACGCTCGTTCCGGATCCCGAACCCAAATTGACGATTGCCCCGTCCGCGCGATCGGCCGCAAGGACGCACGCGCGCGCGATGTCGCCCACATAGATATAATCCCGCACCGGCTCGCCGAACCCGTACAAAGTCGGCGTTTCGCCCCGCAGCATCTTGTCAATCAAAATCGAGCAGACCCCGGCTTCCCCATGGGGATCCTGCCGGGGCCCGTAGACATTGGGGAACCGGAGGATGGTGTAAGGCAGCCCGTACAGGCGGCTGTACAGACGGATATATTCCTCCGCCGCATACTTGCTGACACCGTAAGGGCAAAGGGGATTGGGCGGGCACGACTCGTCGGCGGGCAGCAGGTCCGGATTTCCGTAAATCGCCCCGCCGGTCGAGGCGTACACAATTTTGCGCACATCAAACGCGCGGCACTGCTCAAGCAGGTTGATGGAGCCAAGAACGTTGGAGCGGGCGTCGAACAGCGGATCCTGCGTGCTGCGGCGGACATCTATGTGCGCCGCCAGGTGAAAGACCCATTCAGGCTTCGTCTTCGCGAACACCTCCCGCAGATCCGGCGAACAGATATCCACAACATGCAACTCCGCGGCCGCATGGACGGAATCATGCGATCCCACGGACAGGTCGTCCACAACCACGACCGCATGACCTAGCCCTATCAACGCATCCACAACGTGCGAACCGATGAAGCCCGCGCCGCCCGTTACCAGTACCTTGGACATTGAAAATTCTCCCGTCAAAACAAAACACCATTCCCCGCGAGGAATATCGAGGTACGAAACGATCATACCCGAAACGGGATGCGGAGTGCATCTGCCGTGCGGTTCAACAGGCGGAAATCGAGTAGGGGGGGGGGTTGCCCCTCTCCCCCTCTCACACCACCGGGCATACCTGCTCGGTACCACGGCGGTTTCGGTCATTTTTGAACGTTTCGTACCATTGGGCCGGGTCAATAAGTC
>Ga0116145_1000075_pt1 | contig 115426 bp, 82 predicted proteins | sample AD_JPNHG1_MetaG_FD_89747 | JGI IMG/M metagenome (GOLD analysis project Ga0116145, IMG submission 89747) | Active sludge microbial communities of municipal wastewater-treating anaerobic digesters from Japan - AD_JPNHG1_MetaG | ecosystem: Engineered > Bioreactor > Anaerobic > Digestate | place... | reverse complement strand
TCAGCCAGGCGACCGAAGGGATCATGGAAGAGGTCACGACTTGGCAGAACCGGCCGCTGGATAACATTTATCCGATCATCTTCCTGGACTGCATCGTCGTCAAGAGCCGCCAGGACGGGCGTGCGGCAACCGAAGCAGTCCCGAATTCGGCTGAGTTCTTCTGCCGGCGACGACACAACCGTCAGGTCGTAACCGTCGGACTGAAGCTTCTCAATCAAGACACGGTAAAAGACCCACAACGTCATAGGGACGGAGGAAATAAGCATTATTCTGGGCTTCATTCTGCCTCTGTCAAGGTCGACGGAAGTCTGATCACGAAGTCTTCATCCACTGCCATTCGCCATGAGTTGCCTCTGTCCTCGCTAACAAGCAGATATGGCCCGTGGCGTTTCACGCCTTCGTAGTTGAAGCGTCTGAAACCTTGCGCCGCTGCGCGCGTCAGCTTCTCGCCTGGATATTTCCTCTGATATGCTCCTTTTTGCGCCTCCGTAAAGTGATTGAAATACGCATACCAAGTAAGGAACAGTCTGTCGTGCGAGTCCTTCATGAGTCGGTGGTAAGCATTGAAATAGCCGCGGTGCTGCGGAACGACCAACTCCTTCGGCGGCGTCCAATCTTTACCAGGTTCCTTTCTCAGGTAAACCAGGAACTGGCCCTTTTCACTGGTCCATTGGCGAGCCACCAGATGCAGGGTGTCTTTGCTGTCACACACGAGTTCGGGATACGTTAGATTCCAAGCCCCGGGGGCGTCTGTGGAGTTGCCAACAACTACAGGCATAGTCCACTTGATTTCGCCCGGGTCTGTTTCCATCGTATGAGTATACTGGAAGGGCCTGTTGTGCGCCCCCAGCACGGCATGAAGGACTCCCTTGGAATCCGAGACCACCACCGGCACGTCGTGCGGATCGGGAGATCGCGATTGATAAACAGGCGACATCCCGAGCAGCCGCGGTGCGTATTTCGTGTTATGCCCGGGCAACCACGCAGCAAACATCTCAGGGGTGCCCGCCATTCCACCAGGCGCGATTCGAAGTGCGAACACGGCATTAATCATGGTTCCAGATCTGACAACCACACTGCCTCCGGAACCTAATCTCGCTATGGCCAGCACACTGTCCGCAACCTTCTCGGGTGTCGCTACTGAAATGTGATCACCACTGCGAGTCACATCAATCAGGAAGATGCTCTCATCCTGGAATATCAGGATTGCAGGCGGCCCCGCAAGCGGCCTTGCTCCACTGAACCACTCCATTCGGATATCCCCCGCCGGCAAACTGTAAGCCGACCACTCCTCAGAATGCGGCGATTTCGTCATTAAGAAATTTAGCTTCCTTTTCTCCACATCGGCGATAACGGGTGTATAAGCATAGCCGTCACGATCAAAGACAATCCGCAGGTCGTTACGCACGAACATATCGATGCCGGTACAAATCCCTCCGGCAACCTTCGAAATAGCAGATGTAAAAGAGCAGTACGACCATTCACCTTGCTCATTCACATAGGCAACACCATGTCTTTGCCGGGCATACGCCCTGCCACTGGGACTGAAGGCCACAGGGTGAGGAACAAAAGAAAGCTGGTAACCGCTACGTTCAAACTCGGCTTGAAAGTTCTCATCATATAGTATGGGAGCAGAAAAAACAGATGTGTTTGCGCATAGCGTTTTAGGCACGGAAACATGCTGCGAAAAAGTACAACCCGACAGGAGCAGTATTAATAACAGCGAATTTGACATGGCCCGTCTTGTCACCTTAGAAGCCCTATACCGAGCATTCATTGCTGTTCTTCTCCCCCAATATTTCACAATACAACTTTACATATTGCCGGGCGCACATATCCCATGTAAAGTTTTCGTGGATCAGTTCCTTACCGGCTCGTCCCATTTGCATGCGAGTCATGTCTTCCATCATGAGTCGTCTCAAAGCACTCACGAGCGAATCGATGCTTTTAGGTTCGGTGAGCAGGCCCGTCGCATTTTCACGAATGATCGGATCTATCCCCTGGCCTGTGACGCCAATAACTGGTTTGCCGCAGGCCATTGCTTCAAGATAGACGATACCCAAACCCTCCGACCAACTGGGCAAACAGAATATATCACACAACTCCATCCATTCCATTGCCTCCGCGTGCGGCAGAGGACCTGTGAAATGAACTCTGCCGGCCAAATCTAATTGGCGCACGGCCTGTACGAGATTGCGCCACTGCACTCCGCCTCCGACAATCACCAGGTCCCATGCGGGAAAGTCCCCGGCCACGGCGGCGAATGCTCTGATAAGCAAGTCAAATCCCTTGGTTTTCACCAAATTGCCCATTCCTAATATGATTCTGCGGCGGGCAAATCGCTGACGAAGTTGAACATTGGCTGGTCGCAGCGTGTCAATATTCACACCGTTGTAAATTCGTCGGATTCGGTCCGGATACTTGGCAAGCGGGCGCAGTGCGTCCACTACCGGCTGCCCCACTCCGACTACGTAGTGCCCCTGAGATAACATCCGTTTGATTGCGGACCTCGTCTTGCAGCGTTTCATGTGGACTCGCGTATCGGCTCCGTGGCTCGTTGACACATGGGCAACGCACAACTTGCCGCACATTTCCCTCGCAACAAGTCCGCCGGGTATCAGCGTATGGCTGTGAACAATGTTGGGGCGCCAGCCCGGCCACATTGTTTCGATCTTTTTCAGCAACACAGCGGCCCACGCTCTATAGCGGAAACAGACGCCGATATTGCGTGGAAATTGAATCACCTCATGACGAATGATGCAGTCAAAGGCAGGAACTTCACCGTTTGCCACCTGATGCTGATAAACGTTGAGCTTGTTAAAAGGCCAGGCAAGTACGGGTTCTATGCTGACGACGCGAATATCATGGCCCAAGGATTTCACCGCATTTGCCAGTTCCCAAACAAAAATACCCTGCTGTATGTTTCTCTCGTTTGGGAACATATTCGTCACAAACAGAACGCGCACTAGCCGGTCTCGCATTTCAGAGGGCGGTTGCACAATGCTGGCTGCCTTCACTTCGTGCTGCGAGACGCTGAAATCAGAGCGAGGCCATCCAAGCCAACACCCGCCGCGCAAAGTCTTCTACCAAATCGATTCGCGGCTCTCCGTTCAGACACTCGTCATACCTTCTGTTGAGGAGCAGGTCACTGATTAAGTTCGGTGAGTCAGCCAGCACTCCGTTGCCGTACAGTCTGTTGAACGCCCTTAGTTTTTCATCCCAGGCAAAAGCAACATAGGGAATTGACATACCATATGCAATAATGGCACCATGCAGGCGAGTTGTAACAACTATGCTACTCTTGCAATAGTATCGTCTGATGATGTCGTTAAGGCCGCTTCTGACCTTTTGAATATTGTCCGTAAATAAGAACCTTCCGGCCGCAGCCCTTATGGCTTCCTTGATGGCCACAGTCTCAGTGCGCGGCACCAACTCTTCATGTGAACTGAAAAGGACTTTTCCCGTGCGTTCGACCTCATGTCGGAACTGTGCAACATAGGCTATTGTTGGGCATGGTGTGATACTCACATTTCGCATGTCGTAGTAATCGGCCGTGATATCATCTCTAACGTTAACCAGATCGCATCTTTGCAGGACTCGCTGGACGATTGATCGTTCCACAACGGTCACGTCATTGTTGAAATGAAAACACCCGCCGATGCCCCAGATTATCGCAGGAATGCGGAGATGCTCGGCCATACCTTCCCAGAATGGTTGGAAACACTTGTGAAGTAAGCCTGCACCTCCTATTAGGGCGCCCTTGTAATTGGCATTGATGAAATCGAAATCCACCTTCCGATCATGCATACACCAGGTATCTGGCGTGTGCCCAAGGAGTTTTTGAATACCTAATATTGGCAAGTAATTACCAATGTTGTCTACTGAAGAATAAAACTGGATAAGAGGACTGCGGGCCATACGTTTAGAACAGCGCACCTTCACCAAATCATGAAAGCGACATCGTCGATCCAGCCATCGCGGAACCACGCGGTTCGAAGCTATGGACAGGGCCAACCTAATGACTTCTTTAGCAGTCATTTATGCTATCCTCCCTAAACGAACCCACAGGCTTACCTCACACGCGAGATAGTTCTTTCCGTAGAAGAACAGACCAGACAAGTCGGCGTTCTTCGCACGTCATGAAAACAGAATAACATGTGATAGCGTATATGGGCAGCAACATTACCGTGACTCCCAACAGGCGTGGAATAGTAGCCAGGTGATAGACGCGGCTTAGAACCAAGCCGGCTAAAGTCAGTAACAAGGCCATTACTGTGCCCGGAAGCAGACTCCTGATGAACACCATTTTGGAGACCCCCATGATTAAAGAGGTATAAACAGGCGTAAATAACAGATTCTTACCGGCCAGGCAGACCAGAAGTGCCCAAGCCACGCCGTATATGCCCAGGCCGGTAAAACGAATGAGGACGATTGAAAGGCAGACATTGACGATGCCGCCGGCACACGTAACAAGCCCCGGCACTTTGACCTTGTCTAGTCCGCGAAATACAGCGAACGCAGGCCGGACCGCAATACTCGCCAGCCATGGGCCGATCAGTAGCCACACCAATGGAGTCAGGTCCACAAATTCCGGGCCAAGCCACCGCTTCAATATCGGCGTTGCCATACCACACAACACTCCCACCGCGAAGCCCATGGCAAGCCCCAGTAACTTGATAGCACGCTGCAATTGCAATACCAGATCTTGCAGTTGGTTGCGAGCGATATACTCGAAAGCAATGGGCGCGAATACATTACTCAATGCTCCACCCAATGTACTCAAGAGCACGCTCAGTTGGGCAACGGGTCCATAACGTCCGACCGCCTCAGGCCCCAAGAAGAGGTTGATGACAATGAAGCCAAAGCTGATATATAAGACAGCCCCAAGTTGATTTACCGCGATCCAGCCGCTCATGCGACCCATATCTTTAACGGCGCCGAAGTCGAATTTTCGCACATCAATTCGGAACTCAGGCGTCAGAATGTGTGTCAGGACCATGGAAGCAGCCAACAAGGCCATTGCCATCAAACTATACGCCACACCAAAGTATGCCAGGGAGGGGCTTACCCATGTAAAAAATACTACGATGGCAGCCACAAGAACGCCCTTGGTCCCTATCGTTACAGCATTGCTAAGATCGAAACGATGACGAACAAATGTGCTAACTTGATATGGGCTGGCCAACGCCAATGCCCCCCCTGCCAGCATTACAAACAAAAATAACCAACCTGAACTTCTTTCTTGTCCGCTCGGCACATGAAACACTCTGGCGAAATTGACGGCCATGACAAGAACCGGAACTAACAGCAGCGCACAAATGATCAACAGTACGGTAGCGGCACTGCTCAAATAGCGGTTGCCTGTTTCAGTTTCTCCTCTGCCCGCATAAATGGCGACATAGCGGCTTACAGCACTCGATAGCGCCGTTGTAAAGAGATTCATGTAGGCAATGAAAGAAGTGACCAACGGTATCATGCCATAAACTTCGACTCCCAAATGCCTGATCAGATAGGGAGTTTGCCAAATTGCTACTACAGAATTTACAATTACAGCCAGTGCACTGCTAACAACATTAGATACAAGCCTTTTCTTAGCTTCGATCATGTTGAAACTACTTGACAACCTCTTTTATTTTACCCTGCGATTACTGCGCATAGCGTCGGCCTGTTCTGAGATGAATACAACTGAGAGTGAATACAATTAAGCATCATTCTGCTCAAGACCATACGATTCGGGGTCCGCGTCGTAAGCAAGGTATTCCAAGCTTGCCTTGTCTCCATACTTCAATTGGTACGCCGTACCCAAGGTGAGGACATAGACCATTCCTATATATAGAGAAATCCGTGTATCATTATATGTATTATTGACGATATTTGTGATAATGACGATAAATGATACCGCAGGACCCGCGAGCAAAAAACCCAACAGTCCAGGATTGTTGAACCGATAGGGCAACGTCTTTATACATTCTGTGGCAATCCGCAATAACCACCACAGGTATATGATGACGATCGGAATTCCGCCAGACACTATGAGAAACAGCCACCCAGAATCCCATATTTCCGATGCCAACTGGCCAGCCATACCTTTGCCGCAATAAATCCATGCTCCGTAGGTCTCAAAGAACTCCGGCCACAACATCAGTCGTGTCTGAATGCTGCCAACGTCAGTTATACCGGCTGCACCGCGCAAAATTGCAAAACGTTCGAAGAGGTAAGCATTTTGGAACAGATAAAACATCAGAACAGGACTCAGTAAAATGACAAGTACTATCACGAATGACACGCGACCGATCTTTCCTAACAACAACGCTATGAACGACAAAAGAGCGCATCCCATGATAATGCTCAGCGCGCCTTGACGGGTACTTGCAAAAAAAACGCATAAAACGAACGATACAATAGTGGCAAAAAGGCCCATCCAACGCTTCAATCCCTTCCCCAAAGCGTAGGTCGAAAAACCCAGCATCGCTGCAACGCTCAAGAATGTTCCCATGGAATTAGGGTTTCCAATCGTACCGATTGTGCGTAACCCCATCGAGTACATGTAAGATAGCTCTGCATCCAGGGGCCTAAATCTTGGGGTATACCACTCGTTGATCGAAACAATACCACATTTCTGACAAATAACAACAATTGCTTGAAAGATAAATATGCTCATTATAAGCCTGTTGAGTTTGTACAGCTTACTCTCGTCGCTGGCATAAGGTATGAGCAAAAGCAGGAACAATAGGGGCCTGAATCGACCAATCAAAGAGCACAAGGACATTGGGACAGATACGAACTGCGTGGCGTTTAATGTCAGAATTGTAATTATCACAAGCCACGCCATGAAAACGTACATAGGAAGCATCAGCATTCGAGTCATGTAGGACTTATACTCAAGCGAAATTTGTGGCGGCACGAACAGCCGCCAAGCGAGCACGAGCAGTAACGGGATGTCTGCCGCCCACAGTTGAGCCAACCCCGGAATCATGAACCCCGGGCTGAAGAAAGCCAGAAACATTATCAAATAGAGCATAAACATATCATCACCATTGAACTAATAGAGAATTGAATCTTGCTATGGCACGACTGCGCAATCTATGAGCCATCTTTCCAGCTCAGGTTCAGTGTTGTTAAGCACTGCCAAAACACGCTGGGCTACCCTCGCCCAATGAAACTCCTTTTCGGCCGTTTCGCGTATACGCCCCCGATCATAACGTATGGTACCGTCAATGAATTCCTTTATTGCACATGCAAGATGCTGAGGGGTAACTGAATCGAGGACCATTCCTAACCCATAGTACGGAATCAGCTTAGAGTGGTAGCTGTCCGAGGAAACAATGACTGGTAAACCCGCCCCAAAGTACTCGAATAGCTTCAATGGCGAACCTGGAAATCTGATTTTTTCTTGATCAGTACACAAAAAAAGACCCGCATCGGCGGCGACCAACGTCCTGTAAATCTGAGTACGATCAAGTCTCCCTGGCATCAGAACACAATTCTGCAATTGAGAAGAGAACAAAACGCCTTCAATGCTCTTCCGCATTTCCCCATCCCCCGGCAACACAAAGAGGCTTTTTTCTCTGATCTCTTCCGGCAACATTTTTATTGCTTCAAGTAATTCCCTGAGTCCATGCCAGGGGGCAAAACTGCTTGGCATAATAAAAACGGTTCTTGAGGCATCCCAATGCAGCTCTTGCCGTATTTCTCTCTTGTCGGCAAGCGGAAACTTCTCTGTGGAGACTCCGTTAGAAATCGGAAAACCATCATTTGCAGGCCGCTGTGCCAATTTGCAATAAGCATCACAAATCGCAGGGGTTACACCTACTATCGCGGACGCAGTCTTCGCTTGGCTCCATGCCGACCACTTGGCATATGCGCAAAAGAGAGCTGAGTAGCCGCGACTCCGGAATTCCGCCCATGTTACTCCATTGCATTCCAGCACGACTCTCATACCAAGAAAACGCCCTAAGAGAAACACCAGCCACATGAAAACAGAAGGCCCCCCACCTCTGACCAATATCGCATCCCAACGGTATTTCAGTTTGAACCACGGCAATCCGGAAAACATAATTAGCTCAAAACAGGCCAGCCCGAAGGCATTCTTGCCGGCAACTCGTATCTTAAGTTTCTCTATATCATTCGAGTCAAATTCTACCCAGTGCTTTGGCCCGTACTTGGGAGCAATGACGCATACGCGGTTGCCCATTCTTGACAATTCGCTTGCTATGGCCCTGAAATGGACACGGCCCCCATCTGATTTGCTCAAGTCCTCTGTGGTTATGTAGCCTATCCTCATGAGATTTCCGAGCAAGTGCGTGCAAGAACTTATGCCGAAAGTTGCTGTGCTGCCTTGCTACTCCAGAACTTTGGCACCTTTGTTGCGAAACAGTAAACGCTGACTGTGATTTGGCGAATCGTTGAGTATGCCGTCACTTGTGATCGCCGCTAACCAATTCCCTCGTTCTTCAAGTTGTTCAGATCGGGCTGCTCTGTGACATAGAGCTGGTGCTGACGCTGTCGGTCAGCACATGGTTGGTCTTCTCCGGCATAGTCATGTCAGACTTCACAGTCCCCACGCTCACTTTCTGTACTCATCATAAGACTTGGTCCCCACTGCCTTGTCCGCCGGCAGCGGTTCATTTTCGTCGAGGTCCAGGCACCGCACCACACCCGGCCTGACTTCCCTGTAGCGATAGCCGCTCTCCGGACAAAGCATAATCCCCTCCGCGTCCGGGTTCCGCAGCCGATGGCCGTGCCGGCTCATCCACCCAACCTGCCGACCCGGAACCCCCTGGATCAGCGCATAATCGGCCACGTCCCCCGTGACCACCGCCCCGGCCGCGATGAAGCAGTAGCGGCCAAGCTCGATGCCGCACAGAATTGTGGCATTCGCCCCGATGGTCGCCCCCCGCCGAAAGACAGTCCTCTCATACAGGCTGTGCCGGTTCACCTGAGACCGCGGATTCGTAACGTTGGTCGTCACGCAGCTTGGCCCGAAAAACACGTCGTCCTCAACCACCGTGCCCGTGTAGATCGACACGTTATTCTGAATTTTCACACGGTCCCCGATGATCACGTCGTTTCCCACGAACACGTTCTGCCCGATCGTGCAGTTGTGCCCGATCTTCGCTCCGCGGCAGACGTGGCTGAAATGCCATATCTTCGTCCCATCACCGATCTCGCACGGCTCATCCACGTAAGCCGACTCGTGCACGAAGTACTTCTTCATTTCCCTGCCGCGGCCCTCCGACGGATCGCTGCCAGCAGCGGATGACATCCGTCTGTGCATTCCACCGGTGCCGCATTGCGGATATCCGCCACGATTTCAATCGACGGCCGTACGACCTCCGGCCCGAATCCCCGCCCGGCCAGGATCTCCCGATAGCTCTCCGTGTGCAGATCATCGAATCCCCGGCTGAATTCCACTTCCTCCCCATCGACCGTGATGGAGCGATACGTCCGGGGAGAGCCATCCGCCGACCTGGTCGGCAGATCGTTTGCGTCAATCGACAAGAACCACCGCACCTTCGCACGCTCAAGCTCCAGACACCCGGCCGCCTTCCTGGCTTCGTAATGGTGCACACTGTTTCGCCTTGCGCGACCGAACACATCACACAGCATATCAAAAAAATGAATGCCGATATTGTTGGCGATGCCGCCGGATTTTTTCACATCCCCTTTCCATGAGAACATATACCACCGGCCTCGCGACGTGACATATGTCAATTCCACGTCGAACATCTTGCTCGGCGGCGATTGTGCCACCCGCGTTTTCAGGGCCTTCACCGCCGGATGAAGCCGCAGTTGCAGGATCGTGTTGATCCGGCCTCCGGTCTCCCGCGATATCTCCTCAAGCCCATCCACGTTCCACGGATTCAGCACCAGCGGCTTTTCACAGATCACGTCCGCTCCGATCCGCAGCCCGAAACGCACGTGAGCATCATGCAGATAATTGGGCGAGCAGATCGAGACATAATCCACGCCTTCGCCCTTTCGCCGCAACTTCTCCAGGTGCCGGTCGAACCGTTCGAACTCCGTGAAAAAGTCCGAGTCCGGAAAATACGAATCCAGTATCCCCACCGAATCGCACGGGTCCAGCGCCGCCACCAGCACATTGCCCGTCTCCTTGATCGCCCGCAGGTGCCGCGGCGCGATATACCCCCCCACACCGATTAACGCAAAACGTTTCATGCACCCTTCCTTGCCGTGCAATACAGGTTCATGGATGAAAACCGGCGCCCCGGCACAACGCGCCACAACTTACCGGCTTCTACAAAATCGTAGCCCGCCAGGAGCCAAGACGGACAGTACCCTTCAACTGGCGAAACCACATACAAAAGCCCCTGGGCGGCCAATTCAGCAGCACGTGATTCGTCAATGCCGGCAGCGCCATAGCTTGCCGCAATCGTCGTAACAATCTCAACATCGCTGCGCTTCTGCTGGATCTCTTGTGCGGCGAGCAGGGGAAAGGCAACCGTTGTATCCGCCCAGATAACCGCGCCGTGAGGAACGGATTCCAACACTTCGTCAGCAAATTGACCTGGCCCGCGGTAACCCGTTTGCCACGGTCGAAGAAAGTAGGTGTAACTGTCGCGATAGGGAGTCTCTCGCTTTACGCCCAATTGCGGATAAAACTTACGTGCAACCCAAGGCGCCGCCACATAAGTGGGGATCGGCAGCAATGCAAAAAGCAACACCAAAGTGCCAAGCCTGCTGCATTTCTTCTTTTCCATTACATACTGGGCGCCGCAACCCAGGACGAGGGCAAATACTGCATAGAACGGTATAAAGAATGAGTATCGATCCACAACGGTGTAACGGAACGCAAACGCAAGAAAACCGACCAGCACACACATAATAACGGCGCCAAAACTCGCACGGGGCGCCAAACGCCGCAGCGCAAAAACTCCTACAGCGCCAAGGACCACGTTGGGCGTCGGAAAATTCAGCATTATGTATAACACGTTTTCCTTGACGATGCCCCAGGATAAAGCCATGTTCAGAACGTCGGTCTTGTACCCATAGCCAAAGGCTGCCGAAGCAAGCGTCCCCGTGATATCTGCCGTTTCGATTGCATGTTTGATAATGAGGTACTCGTACGCCGCCGCACCGATTACCCACAACACCCCACACACGACCAACTGTCGCAGCCGGATGTCTTTCCTGACAGCAAGCACGACCGCAAACGCGAGATAGCACATAAGCGGGATTGCTGCAAACATGTGCACCGAGACAGCAAGCCCGTTCAGAATCGCCAATCCGTAGAGCCATCCGATACGCGTTGTCTGTACGAATCGCAGCAGCAGAACCAGTTCGCCAAGCAGCATGGCTGTGTACATCGTGTAGGTTTCCGCGATGCTGGCATGCTGCCAGAACGTGTGCGACAACGCCAGACTGATCGCCGCCACCGCAGCCGGCCACACCTTATGCAACCATAGTCGCATGAGCAGATACAGATTGGCAACGGCGATGGCGCCGGCCGCAGCACTGATCAGGTTGACGCGATGCAGAAACGATCCCACCGGAAAGTGCTTCACACCGATTGCCACAATGTAATACAGCGGATGCGCCAGCGCCAGCCCAAGTTTGCCCTCAATGTCGTTGTGCCACACACGGTACTGAATCATCCCGCTGTCCTGCCAAAGCGCCCCGGGCGCACAACTGACCGCATACAGCGCCAGCGCCGCCGCAAGAACGCCCGCGTACTCCCATGCAATCCGCCGCCGACTACCCTGGCTTTGTTCCGCAATCCCACATTCAGCCATCAGTACAGCCTGTCCATCCAGCCGGCCACCCGTGGGCCCCACACGATAATCCCCACCGCCGAGGCCATCCACAACGCCGCCGTGATCTGAAATGGCCGGTCGCGAAGAATCAGATCCGTCGGGTCCGCATAACAGCCTTTCATCGACAGCATCGCAAACCGAAACACAGCGTAGACCACCAATGGCAGCGTATACACGAAATAATGCGTGCCGAACTGCCGCACCGTGCTCTCCGTCAGTCCGTAAAACAGAAACGCCACCACCGCAATGCCCGCCGACAACGTAATCAGGTGCGTCAGCAGGTCCGGCGTATACGTCATCAGCGTCTGCCGGTGGTTGCCTGCATCCGCGCGGTCGCCGATAGTGACCAACTCGTTATAGCGCTTGCAGAAACCCATGAACAGGCATATCGTGAACATGCAGATGAACAGCCACGGGCTGATAGCCACGCGGATAGCCACCGCCCCGGCCGACGCACGCAGCACAAAACCGATCGCGATGCAGATCACATCGAGCAGCACTTTATCCTTAAGCAGCCACGTATAACACATCTGCAGGACGATGTACGCCGCCAGGATAGCCGTAACCAACGGCGACACCACGCACGCGACGCCGATTGAAAGCGTAAGAAAGACCCCAGCCTCCACCGCGGCGACCCGGGGGGGCACCCGCCCCGACACCAGCGGCCGATTCTTCTTGTAAGGATGGCTGCGGTCGCTTTCGCAGTCCCGGAGGTCGTTGACAATATAGCTGAAACTCGCCGCCAGGCAAAACGCCACGGCCGCCGTACCCGCCCATGCCCACGCCGACGCATCGGCCATACGCATGCCAAACACGACCGGCAGCAGCACCACCACATTCTTCACCCAGTGCCGCGGCCGAGCAAGTTGTACCAGATCGCCGATCGCCATCACTCCCGGCGTTATGCATAGAACGACAGAATGGTCTCGACGACGTAGTCCTTCATTTCGTCGGTAAGTTCAGGATAAATCGGAAGCGCCACCACCTCCCGTGCCGCCGTCTCGGCCTCCGGCAGGTCCCCCTGCCTGTAACCGAGATACGCGAAGCACTCCTGGAGGTGCAGCGGCACCGGATAATAGATCTCGCAGCCGATATCGTTCTTGCGAAGATGTGCCACAAGCTCGTCTCGCCGCGGCACACGAATCACGTACTGGTTGTAAATCGATTCGCAATCGGGACTGATGTACGGAGTCTTTACCACGCTGCCTTTGAATCGCTTGTTGTAGTACTTGGCGTTTCTTCGCCGCTTGCTCGACCATTTATCAAGGTGCGGCAGCTTCACCAGCAGCGCCGCAGCCTGAATCGGATCAAGCCGGAAATTGCCGCCGATGTACTTGTGATAGTATTTGGGCTCCATACCATGGTTTCGCATCATCCGCAGCCGCTTGAACAGCTTCTCGTCATTGGTCACCACCATTCCCCCGTCACCGATACCGCCCAGGTTCTTGCTGGGGAAGAAACTGAAACATCCAGCCGTGCCGATGCTGCCGGCCTTGCGCCCCTTGTACGTGCTGGTAATCGACTGCGCCGCGTCTTCGATCACCGCCAGGCTCGCCCGCCCCGCCACCGCCATGATCGAATCCATATCCGCCATCTGCCCGAACAGATGCACCGGCATGATCGCACGCGTCTTGCCCGTGATGGCCGCCTCGATCTTCCTCGGGTCGATATTGTACGTCTTCGGATCGATATCCACGAACACCGGCCTGGCGCCAGTGCGGGCAATGCATCCCGCCGTAGCAAAAAATGTAAACGGTGTCGTTATCACCTCATCACCGGGGCCAATGTCCAGGCTCATCAGCGTGTTCAGGATCGCATCAGTGCCGCTGGCCACGCCCACTGCATACTTGCAGTCGCTCACCTCGGCTACCGCCTTCTCCAGTGCCTCGACCTTCGGCCCGCCGATACACTGCTGCGAATCCAGAACCTCGTTGATCTGAGCAAGAATTTCTTCCTTGATCCCGGCGTACTGAGCCTTCAGGTCCAGCAAAGGTACATGCATTGGAGTTCCTCTCGTCGTCAGTCCATGTCATAAGCAGGCGGCTTCCATCACGCCCGCCATATTATCCTTAACACGCGATCGAGCCGCGATGCGCTCGGTACCAGTCAATTGTGGCCTTGAGCCCCTCATCGAAACCAGTCCGCGCCTCAAAGCCGAATTCCTTCCTCGCCCGCGACGTGTCCAGACAACGCCGCGGCTGCCCGTCCGGTTTGGATGCGTCCCAGCGGATCTCGCCCTCAAAGCCAGTCAGTTTCGCGATCTTCTCCGCCAGGTCCCGAATCGCAATCTCGAAACCCGAGCCGATGTTCACCGCCGCGGCGCCATTGTAGTGCTCGGTCGCCCGCAGTATCCCCTCCGCCGCATCCTCGACATAAATAAACTCGCGGCTTGCCGACCCCGTACCCCAACACGTGATATGGTCGCTGCCCGCCTCAACCGCGTCGACACACTTCTTGATCAGGGCTGGAATCACGTGACTGCTGGCCGGATCGAAGTTGTCCCGCGGCCCGTACAGATTCACCGGCAGCAGAAAGATCGAATTGAACCCGTATTCCTGGCGATACGCCTGCGACTGCACCAACAGCATCTTCTTGGCCAGGCCGTACGGTGCGTTCGTCTCTTCCGGATAGCCGATCCACAGATCGTCCTCCTTGAACGGCACCGGCGTGAACTTCGGATACGCACACACCGTGCCGATCGCCACAAATTTTTCCAAGCCCACGCGACGCCCCTGCTCAATGAGCTGCACGCCCATCATCAGGTTTTCATAGAAGAACTTGCCCGGATGCTCGCGATTGGCCCCAATGCCCCCCACCACCGCCGCCAGATGGATCACCACGTCCGGCCGCATATCCGCGTACATCCGTTCGATATCTCCCATCTTGACCAGATCGTATTCCTCGATCCGCGGCACGAGAATCTCCCGGCAGCCCCGCTGCCGCAGTTTCTCGACAATAAACCCGCCAAGGAACCCCGCGCCCCCCGTAACGACAATCCGCCGCTTGCTGAAAAACTCACCCGCCATCTGAAATCCTTTTGCCGTGATGTTCCGCAGGATACCCCTTATGTGTTGTGGTTGTCTCGAAGCAGTTTCTCATCCTGGGCAATCTTCAGGTCCGCATCGGTCATCATCCGCGCCAGTTCCCGGAACGTAACCTTCGGCTGCCAGTTCAGTACCTTCCGAGCCTTTGTCGCGTCACCCTGCAGCAGATCAACCTCCGTAGGCCGGAAATATTTCGGATCTTTGGCAACGTACGGCCGCCAGTCCATGTCAAGGTAACCGAACACCTCGTCGAGGAATTCCCGCACCGAATGCGTCTCGCCCGTCGCAATCACGTAATCGTCAGGCCGATCCTGCTGCAGCATCAGCCACATCGCCTCGACATAATCCCCCGCGAAGCCCCAGTCGCGCTTCGCATCCAGATTGCCCAAGTACAGCTTATCCTGCAATCCCATCTTGATTCGTGTCGCTGCCCGCGTGATCTTTCGCGTCACAAACGTTTCGCCCCGCCGCGGCGACTCATGATTGAACAGGATGCCGTTACACGCAAACAGGCCGTACGCCTCCCGGTAATTGACCGTCTGCCAGAATCCGTAAACCTTGGCACACCCGTACGGACTTCGCGGATAGAAAGGTGTGTTCTCATTCTGCGGCACCTCCCTTACCTTGCCGTACATCTCGCTGCTGGACGCCTGGTAGAACCGTGCCGGCCGCTTCATCTTTCGCACCGCCTCCAGCAGCCGAAGCGTGCCCAGCGCGTCCACGTCCACCGTATAGATGGGCATGTCGAAGCTGACGCGCACGTGGCTCTGCGCCCCGAGATTGTAAACCTCATCCGGCTCGATCTCGTTGATCATCGCCGACAGGTTGTTGCCATCCGTCAAATCCCCGTACACCAGCTTCAGAGCCGGCTGATTGTGCGGATCGACATACAGATGATCGATCCGCCCGGTATGAAACGAAGAACTGCGCCGAATGATCCCATAGACCTCGTATCCCTTCTTCAGCAGCAACTCCGTCAGATAGGATCCGTCCTGCCCCGTGATACCCGTAATCAGTGCCTTCTTCATCAATCGTCTCTGCGACACGCGCCGCTTCTGAACCACTCAACAAAACGCTTCAAGCCCGTCTCCAGGTCCGTCCTGGGGCGGTATCCCAAGGCAAGCATGGCTTTCTGCACATCTGCGTACGTCCGATCCACGTCGCCGGGCTGCATGGGCATCCGCTGAATAATCGCCTTCTTGCCCAACGCCGCCTCAATCGCCGCAATCAGCGCATCCAGTCGAACCGGCCGGCTCTCGCCGAGGTTGTATATCTCGTAGCCCCGGCACGCGTCCATCGCCGCAACCACCCCGTCGATTATATCGTCGATGTACGAGAAGTCACGCATCATCGACCCATCTCCGAAGACAGGAATCGGCCTGCCCGCCTCGATCAGCCGCGCAAACTTGTGAATCGCCAGGTCCGGCCTTTGGCGCGGCCCATACACCGTGAAAAGACGCAGGCATGTCATCCCGATCCCGTACAGGTGACTGTAGGTATGGCAAAGCAGCTCCCCCGCCTTCTTCGTCGCCGCATACGGCGAGATCGGATAATCCACGTTGTCCGTCTCGGAAAACGGCACCTTCTCGTTATTGCCATACACGCTCGAACTCGACGCAAACACAAACTTCCTTACGTCGAAATTCTTCGCGGCTTCCAACAGCACGACCGTCCCGTTGACATTCACATCCTGGTACAGCACCGGCTCCTCAATCGACGGCCGTACCCCCGCTCTGGCCGCAAGGTGCACCACAATCTCCACGTCGCGACCGGCAAAAACCGAATTGACTGCCTCCGCGTCGCGGATATCGGCCTCCAGCAACTGAAAACGTGCATTCCCCACGCACCCGGCCAGATTGGCCCACTTGATCTGCGGGTCGTAAAACCCGTCGAAGTTGTCCACCCCCACCACAGCCCAGCCGTCGCCCAACAGTCGCTCGCACAGATGCGAACCGATGAAGCCCGCCGCCCCCGTCACTACAACCTTCGACCTGGCCGTATTCACTACAGTTTTTCCGCCAATTGCTTGATGTACCGCCGCAGGTCGTCGCGCATGTCTTCGCGCTTCAGCGCAAACTCGATATTCGTCCGCACAAAGCCCTCCTTGTTGCCGATGTCGCACCGTCTTCCCTGCAAGCGCACACCGTACATCGCCCGCTGGCGCACCAACGTGCGCATCGCATCGGTAATCTGAATCTCGCCGCCCTTGCCGGGCTGTGTCCGCGCGATATGCTCGAAAATGTCCGGCGTGAAGACATAACGGCTTGCAACCGCAAGGTTCGAAGGCGCCGCCGCCGGCTCCGGCTTCTCGACCAGATCATTGAGCCGGTATACCCCCGCCTCGATTTCCGTTGCATCGGCGATGCCGTAGCGGCTCACCTTGCTCTTGTCCACCTCCTCCAGAAGTACCGCCGGGCCCCCGTACCGCTCGTACACGTCCGTCAACTGCTTGATTGCCGGCGCCGGCGCATCCATCAGCGTATCGCCCAGCAGAACCGCAAACGGCTCATCGTTCACATGAAACCGCCCGCAGTAAATCGCATCGCCCAGCCCCCGCATCTCCTTCTGCCACACAAAGTGAATATCCGCCAGCTCCGAGATCCGCCGCATCGCCGCCAGTTCCGCCGTGCGGTTCTTCTCCGCCAGTTGCGCCTCTAATTGAAAGCTGCGGTCGAAATGCTCCTCGATAGCCCGCTTGCCCTTTCCGATCACCATCAGAATATCCGTAATCCCCGCCGCGACCGCCTCCTCCACCACGTACTGGATCACCGGCGTGTCGACGATCGGCAGCATCTCCTTCGGCTGCGATTTCGTCGCCGGCAAAAAACGCGTGCCGAACCCCGCCGCCGGAATAACCGCCTTGCGAATCATTGGCCGTCTCCTGTACCGCCGACGGCAATCTTCGGCTTGATCACTCGCACGCCCAACTTACCCAACTGTTGACACAGCCGCTTGAACATCGCTTCGTCCCGGTAGACGCCTGTAATCGCGCCGCCGGAGCCGGTGAACTTGGCGCTTGCCCCTACCGACCGCGCCGCCTCAACCATCTCGATATTCGCCTCGCTGACACGGTACAGCTTCCGCCGCCGGTCGAAATTCGCATCCAGCAGCGGACCGATCTCGTCGCCCCGCCCTTCCAACAGATACTTCCTCACGCGCCGGGCCAGATCTGCCCAGTACCGCATCGCCGCTACCACCCGCTTCTCGCCCATATTGAACCGCGCGCGAATATCGTTGTGAAACACCTCTGTCGGCTCGCTCAGTTCATCCCTGTACGCCACGTACAGCCGCGGCAGCAGCTTCGGGTCCAACTCTTCGTATATCCCGTATCCCTGCCGCTCCATTACCTCCTTGTCGAAATCCATGTACACGCACCCCTCGTACACCTGGATTACCCGGTCCTGCAAGCCGGCCGCAATCTTCAATTCGTCGCGCTCAGCAGACAGAATCAGGTTCGCCTGGATCGGCTTGGGAATGCTCACCCCGTAGAACGCCATCAACGCCCGCAGACACGCCGTGATTATCGCGCTGGAGCCCGCCAGACCCACTCCGTGCGGAATGTCCGACTGATAACGAATCGTGAAGTTCTTGTCGTGCAATTCAATCTGGTTGGCCAGGCAGTAGTCACAGAATCGCTTGACCGTCGCCTTCAACAGCCGGATCCCGCCGTAATAGCCGTGCAGCTTCACGTCCCGCATAAGCTGCGCGATACTGCTGAACCGCGAGTGATCCTTCTGGCTCGGCAGGATCTCCAATTCCGGGCTTTCGTACAGGACAACCTCCGCCGCGAAGTTCGTAAATGCATACGAGATCGTCCGCCCGAAATACCCGTCCGATGGATTGCCCACAAGCCCCGCCCGCGGATATGCCTTCGTTCGAATAATCAATTCAGTCCTCGCCCGCCATGTCTTGACATACTCCGTCCCCGTGGGTTGCGCCAAAGAACACAACGCCCCCCTGATATCTGATCCTGGTGTCCGAAAATCGTCAGTTCAAGAAGCAGGACGGCTCACCTGCCGCCTGCACCTGGTCTGCTGATTCTTTTCCATCCTTGCACCGCCGATCGACGGGCTCTAATGTACCGTAAACATCGGCGTTTACAAGACATAGCATAAGCACTGCATGCGGCAATAACCGTATATGGGACCCCTCCCGACCATATCGAAACTACGCCGTATAATATCGCCCTGTTCACACCTGTCAGGACCGTCTGGCCCGCCGCCCGGCCGGTCCTCAGCCGCGATAAGTGCAGTATGTCTTGTCGTTTTCCCAAACGGTCACGCTCGACAGCGTCGCGCCGGCAAAACGACCGTTCAGCCGCTGCCAGGCCACACGGGCTATGTTTTCGACCGTCGGATTAAGCTCTGCAAACTCGGGAACCTGTGCATTAAGGTTCTTATGATCCACGGACTGGATGAACATTTCGTTGACGATCTTCTCGAACTGCCCGATACCGAACTCCTCCCCCTCCACCGGCCGCTCGACCGTCACCTCGAGAACATAATTGTGCCCGTGCCCCGACGGATTAGCGCACTTGCCGAAAACATCCAGATTCTTCGCTTCACTGAACTTGGGATTCCAGAGCGTGTGCATCGCCGCAAACTCGAACTTTTCGCTGAAGCTGTACACCTCGCAATCCTCCGCCCAAACAGCCACCTTCCTGAACGGGTTCAATTCCAGGCACATCCGGCTCACCTCAGGCCCGCTGAACCGTCCCTTAACCGCCGACCAACCCTCCTTCAGAAGCTCAACGACATCCGATAACGTCACATGCCGCCCCGCTTGAAACGCCTCACAAATCCGCGTCACGAAAACCGGCACGACCGCCGCCCTTACCTGGCGATCTATCTCCGCCACGTTCACCACAAAGCCCGTATCGGCGTCCACCGCCCCGGAAAGCTCCACCCACAACCCGAAATACAACGAAAAACCCTCTCCACACGGCTTGGACGCGTAGGAATTATACCCCAACGGCTGCTCGCCCCGAAAGGGGTTAATCGAGAAACGGATATGACGCGAAAGCTCCATGCCCCACCGCCCGTCATCCGCGGTTCTTGTGCATCAGGCTCAGCACCTCCGCGCGGCTGCGAGGGTCTGTCTTGAACAATCCGCGCAGCGCACTGGTTACCATCTCCGAATTTGGCTTGCGAATGCCGCGAATCGTCATGCACGTGTGCGACGCCTCGATCACGACCGCAACGCCCTTCGGACGCAAATGATCCATCAGAAAATCCGCCACCTGCACCGTCAAACGCTCCTGTACCTGAAGCCGCCGTGCAAAGCTATCCACGATTCGTGCCAGTTTGCTCACCCCCAACACCTTGCCGTCCGGCAGGTACGCAACATTCGCAGTGCCGACAAACGGCATCATGTGATGCTCGCAGATGCTGTGAAACGGTATGTCCCGCAACAGTACGATCTCATCGTACTTCTCATGAAAAATAGTCTGCAGATGCGCCTCGGGCGATGCACGCATCCCCGCCAGCAGTTCTTCATACATCCGGGCGACACGGGCGGGCGTCCGCCGCAACCCCTCGCGATCCGGGTCTTCCCCCACCGCAATCAGGATCTCGCGAACGGCCCTCTCGATCCGCTCCAGATCAACAGGGTTTGCTTCTGCATTCATCTGGCGATTCACTCTGCCTCATTCCTCACAAACGTCGTCAACAGTCTCACACCATAGCCGATGGAACCGGGACTGCCGAACTTCTTTGACCCGTCAACCATGCCAACACCCGCGATGTCCAGGTGCGCCCACTCCACGTCCCGTGCAAACTCGCCCAGAAACGCCGCCGCAGTGCACGCTCCACCCCACTTGCCGCCGATGTTCTTCAAGTCGGCGATCTTGCTTTTCATAAGCTCCAGGTATTCCTCGCCGCACGGCATGTGCCACACATTTTCGCCACAGGCCTCCGACGCCGCCTTTATCCGTTCGATCAGCCTGTCGCTGTGGCTCATCAGCGCCGCCCGCCATTCGCCCAGGGCCACCACCGAGGCCCCCGTCAACGTCGCCACGTCCACCACCACGTCGCACTTCAGCATCACCGCGTGATGAATCGCGTCACACAGAATCATCCGCCCCTCCGCGTCGGTGTTCTGAATCTCGACCGTCTTGCCGCTGTAGGTAGTCACGATGTCACCCGGCCGATAGCTCATCCCACCCGGCATATTCTCCGCCGATGGAATGATCCCATACACCTGCACAGGGGGCTTCAGCGCAGCAATCGCCTTCATCGCCCCCAGAACCGCCACCCCGCCGCTCTTGTCGAATTTCATCTCCTGCATGCCTTCAGACGGCTTGATGCTGATACCGCCCGAATCGAACGTAATCGCCTTGCCCACCAGCCCGATCGTCCGCCCGCGGGCCCTGGCCGGCGAATACTTCAGCACGATAAGCCGCGGCTGCGTCGCCGAACCCTGCCCCACGGCCATCAGCCCGCCCATGCCTTTGGCGCGGATCTGCTTTTCTTCCATCACACTGCACGTCAGCCCGGGCGTCCGCGCCGCCAGCCTCTTCGCCTCGGCCGCCAGTGACGGCGGGTTGACCACGTTCGCCGGCCGATTCATTATCGTCCGTGCAAAATTCTGGGCCTCCCCCATAATGTTGCCCACCTTTACCCCCTCGCCGAGTGCCTTCGCGACTGCCGCATCGGTCTCTGCAATCACCACCCCAATGGCCGCGGGCCGGCCGTCCTTGTCATTGCCTTTGCCCAGGAACTCATCCCAGCGATACGCCCCGAAGTGCACCCCCTCCGCAATCGCCTGCCCCAGTGCCTCCGGCCGAAGCTTCTTCGGCAGGTCGCCATGGAGCGCAAAAATCGCCTTCTTCGCCTTCAAATCCACGGCCATGCTCGCCGCCCGCCCGGCCGCCTGACGCACCGCATCCACCGTCAACTTCGCCCGGTCGCCAAGGCCCACCATCACGACACGCCGGGCGCCGATGGCCTTGTTGCCATAAACCACCGCCGTCGTGTTCGCCTCTCCCTTGAAATCCCCAAGGCCCAACACCTGCGACAAACCGCCGTTGAGTGCCTTGTCCAGCTTCCGGAACACCGCCCCACCCTTGCCATCCGAGAACACACCGACCACCGTGACCTCCGCCGCACCGGCCACCGCGTCAACCCTTCCAACGCCCACCTTTATCTTGATAATCTCGCGACTCATCAGATGTACTCCATCATATGGCATGGGCATCCCGCCCACATCCTATTTCTTGCGTTCGTTTCGCTGCCCCGCCGCGGCCTGCGTGTTATTCTTGCGGCTTCTATACCGCAGATAGCTCTCGATGAAATTGTCGATCTGCCCGTCCAACACCGCCTCTACGTTGCCCGTCTGCTCGTCGGTGCGATGGTCCTTCACCAATTGGTACGGCTGCAAAACATAGCTGCGGATCTGGTTGCCCCACGCAATCTCGCCCTTGTTGCTGTACAGCTTCGCCAGTTCCGCGTCACGCTTCTGCCGCTCCAACATGACCAGCTTGGATTGCAGCATCTTCATCGCCTGCGCACGGTTCTTGTGCTGGCTCCGCTCGTTCTGGCATTGCACCACGATGCCCGTCGGGATATGCGTAATCCGCACCGCCGACGAAGTCTTGTTAACATGCTGGCCGCCCGCTCCGCTGGCGCGATAGAAGTCAATCCGCAGACCGTCTTCGTCGATGTCTACCTCCGCATCCTCATACTCCGGCAGCACGTCCACCGCTGCAAAGCTTGTATGCCGTCGGTTCTGCGAATCGAACGGGCTGATCCGCACCAGCCGGTGCACTCCCGTCTCACACGACAGCTTGCCGAACGCAAACGGTCCGCTCACCCGCAGCGCAACCGACCGGATCCCCGCCTCTTCGCCCGGCGTCAGATACAATTCCTCCCAGGAAAGCTTGTTCTGTTCGAAATACCGCGTGTACATCCGCAGCAGCATGTTGGCCCAGTCGCAGCTCTCCGTCCCGCCGGCCCCGGCATGAATGCTGAAAAAGCAGCTTTTCATGTCGTCCGGCCCGCTCAAAAGCCCCGCCACCTCGATCCGGTCGACTTTCTGCGCAAGCTTCTCAACGTCCCGGCGTATCGATTCGATCGTTGCGGCGTCCTCTTCTTCCGCCGCCAACTCGAACAGCTCCTCAACGTCCGAAATCGCCGCCCCCACCTCGTTCACCGGCTCGATGATCGACTTGACCGCACTCAGCGCCCCCACTATCTCCTGAGCCTTCTCAGGGTTGTCCCAGAAGCCTGGCTCCGACATCTTCGCCTCCAGCTCCGCCCGCTGTGCCTGTTTCGCAGGCAAGTCAAAGCCAGTCCCGGATCTCGTCAACCCGGGCCCGTAAATCCTCAATCAGCGTCCTGACTTCCGATATCTCCATATCATCCTCAATCATAGTATGAAAACAAAATCCCCTTATAGGGGCAGAGATAGCATTTTGCAAGCAATGATTTCCACGCCCTCTAAGGGCAAGATGCCCCCTGCTGGGAAGATGACTGCACACTCTCCCGCAGCCAGCAAATAAACTACCCCTGTGCAGCCCAGTCCGTTCACCCCCATTTGGCAGCCCGGCGTCTTTTCAGCGTCTCGATGTCCTGCACCTGAAAGTCAAACTCACGGCACGTAATACGCCCACGCCTTCCGGCCCGAACTGAACGTCCGCCAGTGCCCGTACAAAAGGGCATCCGTATAACGCCGCGGGTCGATCACGATCTGCGATGTCCCCTGCCAGTCCAGAAGATCCGCCTTCAGCGCCTCCGACGCAGGCGGCTCAATACGCCGCGGGTTCTCCTCATCGGGGTCCGTCACAAGGTCATATTCGAACACCTTGTCCGGATACGGCCAGTAAACCACCTTCCGCCGCCCCTCCACAAACCCCATCGGGCTCTCCGAATACCACGAAGAGAAATACAACCGTCGATCCGCCGGCGACGGAACAAACGCATTCCGGCCTTCGAACCCCGCCTGCTCAATTCCGAACCCCAGCAGACTCAAAAGTGTCGGCGTCACATCCAACTGCGAGCAGGGCCACTCATATCGCGCCCCGGCCTCTAATCGTCCCGGCCACAGAATCACCCACGGCACCCGAATAACCTCCTCATAAGGGCTCCACCGCGCAAAACCCGTCTTCGACCGAAAACCCGTTCCATGGTCCCCGACAATGCACAGGATCGTGTTCTCAGCCAGTCCGCGCTCCTTCATCGCGTGACATAGCTGCTTCAGAAAGTAGTCCGTGTACCGAAGCGACTGCACATACTTGTCGTGAAGCCCCTCCGCCGGCTCGTCGAACCAGATCGGCACATCGTACGGATCGTGCGATACCGTCGTGATCATCGTCAACAGCGCCGGCCCAGGCTGCGACTCCAGCCATTCCATCGCCGGCTCGATCATCCGGCAGTCATCCCCCGACAGGTAACCCAGGTGAGCACTCTCGTCGCCGAGATTCTCCCTGAACCACGCCCAGTCAAAGCCGAGATTGTGGAAGAACCCCGGCGCGCATTCGAAACTCCCCTTTGACATTTCGAAAAGCGCACTGGTATAACCCACGCGTTTCAGAATCGTCGCAAGCCCCTCATAAGGCGCCGCCGCAGGCACCGCCTCGATATAATCCGACTCGATCACCGGCGTCGAACCCGTCAGCGCCGCCCAACACGCCTTCGTCGTATGCGAAACCGGAACATGCGTTCGAACAAACTCCATCCCCTCATCAGCAAGACTGGCCAGATAAGGCGTCGTCTTCAAATTCGGATCGCACAAGGACGTCGATGCATACGAAACGCTCTCCAACAGGACCAGCACCACGTGCGGCAAATCATTCCCCGCGGGCACAGTCACCGGCCGCTCACCCGCTCGCGGCACATTTCGCGTCTCCACTCCCGAATGTGCATCACGGTACCACCCCATCGTCGAATACAGCAGCGCATGTCCGTGGCTGCTGAAGCCGATGACCTCGCCGGCAAAATCCACCCGCGCATCCGTCTCGAACACCAGCCCCAGCGCCAGGAGAATCACAATAAACAGCAGATTCACCGTCGCCACACGAAGATGCTCCCGCCGGCCCGCAACCACCGCAACCGGCCGGATCATCCGACGCACAAACAGAACCACCGCCGACACGCACACGCATACCAGCAGCGCAAACAGGGCCGGGCTGGCCAACAGGTGCGCGATGATCATGGGCCCAAGGTCCCGGATGTCACGAACCAGGATCAGCAGAATCCCCGGCTGAAGCTGCACGCCGCTGCGAACCAGCCAGCAGGCATCGAGTACCGACCACAAGAACACCGCCGCCGACACACACAATCCCGCACGCGCCGCCCGGCGCGACGGCCGCCAGACAAACAGCAGCTGAATCAGAAGCCCCACCAACAGAAAAAAAAGAACGTCCGGGATGATCGCCTGCATCAGCGATGCAGAGAAGAACTTCGGCTTCTGCCGAACCAGCACCAGAATCTTGCCGCCGACCGTCAGCGCCGCGGAAATCGCCAGGATGACCGTTTCAGTCCTCGGCAGCCGCCCCCGAAGCGCAAGACCTCTCCCCTGCCGCAGCGACACATTCACGCCATCGGCCTCACCACTGATCTTGCTGAATCGCCCGCTGAAGAACATCGCACCATCCCATTCGAAGAAAAGCCTTCGGGCCGTCCCGATGACTTCACTATAGCATGGCGGACAAATTATGCCAGCAAAATCCCCTCACCCCCAAAATTTTGCACACCATCAACCCAGCACGGGCGCCCGGCAGCCCGGCATCACACCCGCCGCGGAAACACACTCCGCAAATACGCGGCATCCTGTTTATACGATTCAATCATGCCTAACGGCGTTGCCCCTTCGATCTGAATCCATCCGCGATAGCCGATCGCGTCCATGGCCTCGCGAACCTCCACGAAGTCGATCTTGCCCTTGCCGAACAGGTTGTCGTAGTCCTTGGCGTGAAACTCGCAGATGTTCTTGCCTAACATGCGAATCTCTTCATAGATATTATAGCCCCGCAGATGCGAATTGCCGACGTCATAATACACCTGCACCGCCGGCGACCCCACGCGATTGATAATCGCCATATGGTCCTCAGCACTCAGCCAGCTTTCGATGCCCAGAATAACGCCCGCATCCTCTGCCTTCGGGGCCACCTTCTTCAGCCGCTCGACCACAACATCCACGCCCTTCGGATCGCCGCGCAAATCCCCGTTGCCGAAAAACGCCAGCAACACCACCCGCACACGCAGCGCCCGGCACACATCGATCGAATCCGCAACCCATGCCTCCGTCCGCGGATCGCTCTTGTATGGAATGTTGTTCAACTCCCCGATCGCAAGCGATGCGATCCTCACATCCGCGGCCCTCGAAGCCTCCAGAAATGCCTTCTGCACCTCCGGCCTGCGCAGGTGCATATCGTTGGCCGCCGTACCAAGGCTCACCTGCACACCGTCTAATCCGATCTGCCGCGCCACCTCGAACGATCCCGGATCGGCCATCTTGCCGAGATTCCAGTCGCACGCTCCAATCCGAAACCCCCGCGGCCGCCCACGACGCCTCTGGCCCTCCTCCTGCGCCGCCGCGGTCGCCCATGGCAGCACGCCCGCAAACGCCGCCGACCGAATCATCATCTCCCGCCGCGTCAGCCCTTGCCGTTTCATATCCACACCTGCCCTTCTCAAGCCTTCAGTCCCTCCAGCCGACCATCCAGACGCTCGGTGCTTTTTATCAGCTTATCCCAGTAAACCTGCTCGCCCGTATAAGCCGCCGTCCGCCCCAGAATCGTCACCAGATTGCTCCGCACGCTCGGCGCCACCGTCGGATTGCTGTAGTCGCCCTCCGTCACACACTTGTGGAATGTCGCGATATTGTTGACCGCCCCTTCCTCGTAGATCGCCGTCGTCCGCCCGCCGCGATAGAACTTCTCGCCGCGAATCAGCACGTCGCCGCCGTATTCCGTCTCCAACGTGCCCTTGCTCCCGAACATGAGATTGCGGATCCCGCTCTGCGGCTCGCCGAATTCCCTGAACTGCTTGGACATGAACGTCACGCCCACGTTGTTCGGATACACAAACACACACGCGAAATGATCCCAGCAGTCACCCACGTCGGTCCGTTCCTTGCGTCCACCCGCCCCCGTAGCAAACACCGGCTCAGCGTTCATAATCCAGCTCGCCACGTCTAATGTGTGAATGTTCTGCTCCGTGATGATGTCCCCCGACAGCGCCTTATCGAATACCCAGTTGCGAAGCCGCGCCTCCGGCGTGCCCGGCTCGGCTTGCTTGCCCAGACGCCCCGTAAGGTAACTCGCCTGTCCGAAGCAAAGCTCGCCGATGTCCCCCGCGTGAACACGCCTGATCGCCTCGATGAAAAACTCGTTGGCCCGCGTCTGAAAGTCCACCAGGAAACACAGCTTCTTGCTCGTCGCCTTCTTGCCGCTGGCCTCGATGCTCAGGCACCCCGGCACGTCCACCGCGACAGGCTTGGCGATATACACGTGTACGCCCGCGTCCACCGCCGCCGCCGCCTGCTCCGGATGAAAATACGGCGGCGAGATAATCGCTACCGCATCGACCTTCTCGTCCAGCAGTTTCTTGTAGCACGACAGCCCCGTGAACCGCTTATTCTCAGGTACACCGAATCTCTGGCCGAATCCGTCCACACGATCCTTGAAATAGTCGGCCGCCGCTGCAATCTCGTAGTTGCCGTTCCGATTGAACAGATTCGCAATCCAGCCGCCGCGCCCCCCGCAGCCGACCATGCCCAACCGAATCTTTCCGTTGGCCGCAAACCCCCTTACCGCCTCCGGCCGCACAACCGCAAACGCCGCAGCCATCCCGGCCCCGGCAATAAACCTACGCCGATCAAAAGACCCCCCCGACACCTTCGTTTCACATGCAGTATGCCTTGTAGTCATGTGCGATCCTCCATTATTCGATTAATGTCAGAAACTGTCCCACGGCGCCCACAAGAATACCACATCCGCCCCCGCGCAGCAAGCAGCACCGCAGGCAGCATCCGGCCTGAACTGGATACACTTAGTGAATCAACGCTGCTGCAGAAAAACAGAGAGAGTAGAAGTGCCGACTTCGGCCCCCCACCGTTGTTGTACCAAGACCTCCCCCAGGCTCTCCGGCCGTCAAATGTTCGCCTCGTCCAGCCAACTGTCGGCGAACAAGGCGATGTCAGGCATGTCCACCCTGCCGTCCGGTGCTGCCGGCGGGGCAATGTCGCACAACGCGTTCCACTTCTCGTCCGCAGGCGTCGTCAGCCACGCCTCCGCAAAAACGGCAAAGTCCTTCAGGTCCACACGCCCGTCGCCGCCCGCCGGCTCTACGTCACCCACAAGCCCCTGCGGATTGATCCGCTGTAACATGACAGCCGGGTCATCCGTCAGAAACAGCCCGCCGCCCCGAAGCACCATATTGTACTCCGTGAACAGGTTCATACCGATAATCCCGTCCAACGTCCCGCCTTCCGGCGAAGCCACATCAAGCAGAACAACCGGCACGTTCGTAAACCGCAGCCATTGCCCCAGCGCAGGCAGGTTAACCGAATCAATATAGAACCCCGGCTCGTACGTGATATGGCCCGTAACACCCTCGATTTCAACCAGGAACTCGGGATTGGCAGGATCCAGGCCAAGCCGCGCCCCCACCCGCGATCCGACCACCGAAACCTGTGCCCCCGTATCGAACATGAAGCGGTTGCGATCCATCGCCGAATTGCCGTTATCCATCATGTCCACACTGCCAACGAATGTAACGCTCTGTGACAGGTTGCCCAGAACGACCGACGGACTGCCCGGCGTATCGAACGACAGGTTCAGCAGGTCAAAGATGTCGCCGGTAAGACCTTCGTAGATGTTGAAGTCCGGCATGTACTGCACAAACGTACCGCCTAACGGCCGCAATTCCAGCGGCAGCATAATTGGATAGTCGTCCGGGATGTTCGGGCTGTCATGCGGATAAATGTTAATGCTCGGCCCCGTATACTCCTTGCCCTTGTGCCGAACCGTTACCGTCTGATCATTCCTGATCACCGCCGTGAAGAACACATTCAAAGGCGAGCCCAGCGCCGTCGGCAGATCGGGCTGTTCGGCTTCCGGTTGCTGACCCACAATAATCGACGTGTTCGTCGTGCCTACCATTTTGGAAGGGTCGTTCAGAAAGTAAGTGCTCGTGTCCAGCCCGTTCGGCTCAAGAATGCCCAGACCCTGCGCAAATATGCCCAAGGGGTAACTGACCGACGTCGTCACCGAGCCCGTTACGCCCGTAACTTCGATCACGTTGTCCGTAATGTACCTAGAATTCATCAGCCCAAGATCAACTGCCGCTTGATATCCCATCACATGGGCGCTGGCGCCGGTATCGTAAATGCCCACGGCATAATTACTCCTCAAGTTTGCCGTAGGAACCCCCGTCAACTGTACAACGTCATGCGCATTGAAATCCAGGTCGTCACTGCCCGAGCGGGCGTTCGTTGTCGCCACTGCAATCCAGGGTACAAAACCCGCCGTGGGCGGCGAATCGATTACATTTACCGAAATCGACGATTTCAAAGCAGTTGTCGAAGCGTCTGCCTCCGCCTCAGCCTCCGCTTTCAACTTCATCCGCCGCTCGCGACTTGTAAGCACCGGCCGCCTGTCCTTCGGATAGCGGATCCCCTTGATGCGGCTCTTGCCGTTAAGCCGCAGGTCCACCTGTTCACGCTGCCACTCTTTATCCCGCCCCAGCACGGGACAGGCCGTAAGACCTGCCAGGAGAAGCACAAAGAGAAGTCTCAGCCGCATGAATTTCGCCGGATTCATAGTATCTGTCTCCCGATTGGTGTGGTCCTCTGCGTCAACGACTGCGCCCGGACAGACCCGCAAGAAAGCCCAAAACTCCGAGGCCGCGGCCGTCGCATTCCCTGCTCGCCCCGATCAGCTAAAAACTACTGTACCGTAGATTATACCGCATGCAGCCCTCGATTTCAAGCCGCAAAACGACCTCTGGCCGCCTTCGAGTCTCCACAGCCCGCCTTCGCAGCATGCCTGAAACCGTGATTATCGGGCGTTCAAAACTGCCCCGCGCGCTGGCATTAAGAGCCCCCGCCCGGCAGGGTGTTTCTGATTAAGCCGCCCCGCCGCAAGTGCCGATATCCGTCTCAAATGACCCCGATCTCATACAAGGAGTGATTATATGGGCATCCAGAACTGGTCCGACAACATCATACTCGTAAATCTGGCCCAGGAGCCGCAGCTCGGCGAGGAACTCCTCACCGTCATCCAGATGGTGAAGGAAAGGCCGGACAACGACGTCGTTATCGACTTCGCCGACGTCGACATAATCACATCGTCCAGCATCGCCAAGCTCCTGAAACTCCGCAAGGCCCTCGCAGACAACAACCACCGCCTCGTCCTCTCCTCCGTAAGCCGCAACACCTATGGCGTCTTCACCGTAACCGGCCTCGACAGCGTCTTCGAGTTTGTTGAAGACCAGTTCCTCGCCCTCGCCGGCCTCCAGCTCGTCGGCTGACCCGTCCTTGAGCCGACATCGCCCCGCAAAGGCGCTTGACAGAAATACCGAAGAAAATATAATACGCGGCATATAAGATCGGCAAGCCGGCTGCCAATGCCGCCCGCCGGCGGCCTTGGTACTCTGCTTGCCCTTACTCGATGCAAGGACAGACAGATGGACGACCAGACGCGCCGCCAGCTCGAAGAGCTGATTAATTACCGTTTTAACAACCCCGCGCTCCTCGCCGAAGCCCTGACCCATTCCTCGCTGGCCGATTCACGCCTCCTGAGCAACGAACGGCTCGAGTTCCTCGGCGACTCCGTCCTCGCCCTGGTCATCTGCAAGACCCTCTTCACACAGTTCCCGGAGTACCTCGAAGGCGACCTCACCAAGATCAAGAGCATGCTCGTATCGCGAAAAACCTGCGCCCGCCTCTCCTCCGATATGGGGCTCCACCGCTTTGCAAACGTCGGAAAAGGCATGGACAAATCGCGAGCCATGTCCGGTTCCATCGCCGCCGGCATCCTCGAAGCCATCATTGCCGCCATCTACCTCGACGGCGGCTTCGAACCCGCCGAGAGATTCATCCTGAACATCTATGGCCCCCTCATCGAAAAGGCCGACGCCCAGCAACACCAGGAAAACTTCAAGTCGCTCCTCCAGCAGCACGCCCAGCAGACCCAGAGCCAGACCCCCCTCTACGAAGTCCTTGACGAAAAAGGCCCCGACCACAACAAGTGCTTCGAGATCTGCGTCGTCATCGGCGGAAAACGCTATCCAAGCGCATGGGGAGTCACCAAAAAAGAAGCCGAGCAGAAGGCCGCAAGAAACGCGCTCATCCGCCTCGGCATCATCGAATCCGAAGACGCCGCCTCTACTCGGTGATCAGCTTCACCAGAAAGATCAGCGCAGCCCCCAGAAACACCATGAATGCGCTCACCGTCCCGAAAAGAACCGCCACCTCCTTGATGAACTTCAGCGGAAACAGCACCCGCATCTTGGTCGCCTTGTACACGATCGCAATCGCCAGCAGCAGCGGAAACATCCACACCACCGACGTCGGGTCCGTCGGGATGTGAATCGGATCGACAAACGCCCGCGCCAGGATACCCCAGTCAGCCGTCATGTTCTTCCTCGCCAATCATCTCGCCTCGCCCGCAATACGCCATGTAAACCGCGCTGAGAATACACAGAAGATTCAGCAGGCCGGCCACGCTCGTATAAATCTGGCCCACGTCGCTGCACCGCCCGTAGCTGACATACCGCTGCTGCCCGTCCGCGGTCACCGCTGTCTCAGTCACGTGCCCCAGCAGACCAACCGCCGGAGACGTCAGCATCTGGGCCATATACCACGGTTTTGCCCCCACCGGATCGATCACCCCGATCGACCCCACGTACAGGCCCGTCACGAACGTCGCCGTAATCGTCACGAAGATAATGGCCGCACGCAGCCGCTCCTTGATCAGCAGGTGTCCGGCGCCAGGCACCGCCCATGCCGCCAGCCCGACCACCGCCAGCAGCAGTACGTGATCCAGCTTCTTCTGTGCTGTCATTAAATAGACGCCTCCTGAGTTTCCGCCGCTTCGGCCTGCTCCGCCGCATCCCTGTCCTCGCTCTCGGCCCAGCGGAAGGACATGCGCTTCATGATATTATCCGGCTTGTAATGCACCAGCGCCAGGCTTTGAGACCGTGCCGCCGTCATACTGAACGCACGCAGCGCCTTGGACTCGGCATAATCTGCCTCATTCGCCGGCGTCAGCGACAGGTCCTTCACCACGTAATACGACGACCCCGGCTTGAATTCGACCGCGACATTAAGATCCTTCGCCTCCTTGCGATCGTCGCCCAACAGGGCAAAAAGTCGGTCGGTAAGCCGCTTCGATTCCACCGTCCGCTGAATAAACGAAGCCGCCATAGGCAGGTCTGCATAACGCTGCCGCATCTGCTCGATGTCCTGATCGGAGGTACGAGTCTGATTACTCAGTGTCTCGCTGCGAAGCTGACCGAAGGGAAGCGGCTTGCCGTCGTCGGTCTTCTTCTGGTATTTCTCGTTATACGCATCCACCGCCTCGGTCCACGACTTCTCCGAAAGCATCGCCGCGAATTCTTCCGCCCGCGCCTTGGCCGTCTCCATCGCCGCCAGCAGCTTGCAGTCGGCAATAACCTCTTCGCGCACCGAATGCACCGCGTCCCTTCTTTCGTCCGCAGCATTCACAACCGCCCCCTGCGTGCTGTAGCTCACGTCCATATTGGCAGGCGTCTCGGCCGGCACCGCATCCGTCACCCGCACCACGGCCATGGACGCTCCAAACCTATCCTGCAGCGGCCCGAGGTTCTCCCACATCCGCGGCTTACGCGTCTCGAACGGCCCCAACGCCGTCACCTGCAATTCGTCGATCGCAAACACCATCTTCGCCAGCCCCACCGGCACACGGCTCGGCCCTTCCATCGACATCGTGCCTAAGTGCGAATCGTTGGACAAACGGCTCATGCTGAGCAGTCCCGTCCGCCCAGCGTGCACCTGCACCTTATGACGTTCCTTCAGCTTCGCTGCGACCTCCTCGAAAGACACCGCCTTTGCCTTCAGATCCGCCGCGGTCGCCTTCTCCGTGTCCAGATCGGCAAAGCCTGCCTCTGCAAGTTCCATCGCGTCGCTGACAATCACGTTCACCAGACGCTCCGTCCGCTCGTCGATCAGCATCTCGCGGATATCATCAGCCACTTCCGCATAGGGCTTTGGACGCGTCTTTTTCTGTCCCTCGGGATCGTCCTGCTCTGATTCGATCTCTTCCTGGAAGCGGGAAATGTTCCGCGCGTAGTAACTCTCCATCTCATCCAGCGTCGGCTGCTCGACCACCAGCCTTACATCTTCATTGCGAACAAGAAGGTAATCCAACTGTACCCGCGCCGGCAGTTTGTACCCGAACCCGTGAGGATTCTCCTCCGTAACCTCCCCCTCCACAACGTCCTTGTACTTCTCGAACTGTGCCGCCAACACGTCCTCCGCCGGCGTATTCACGTCCGCCACGAAATCCGCGGCCGCGAACTTCACTATTTCGCCGCTGAGTCTCTCTCCGCTGCGGCCCGTCAGCGCGCGAAGCTCATTCGTCGTCACCGACTCGTTGCTCGTCACCGCGTCGGCGTACATCATCACGCCGAGCAAATCGCCGAACAACCGCAGCACCTGCTCCTCCGGCATGTGATAACCACGGATCGCGTTCTCCAATACCTGCGACACCAACTGGCCCGCCGGCATTCCGCGGGACGGCACAATCTGCGGAATCATCGCCTGCAAAACCTGCTTTGCCTGGCTGCTGTTCACCACGCAGCCCGCCCGCCGCGCCTCCGTCCGCAGAAGAATCCAGTAAACCTCGCTACGACCCCGCGTCGGCTCGAAAAACGCATCGATCTCCTTGCCCGTAACGTCCAACTGCCCCTGGGCCATCGCCTGGTACATCTCAACGCTCGTCGCCGCCGCCGACTCCGAATCCGGAAACAGAAGCTGCCCCAGAAGCCGCGATTTGAAGTCCGGCGTCTGGAAAATCGTCTGCCGGTACCGAAGCATCTCCGCCGCAAACAGCGACCGCAACACCCTCAGCTCCGTATTCGCCTCAGTGATGTCGCGCCACGTAATCCGCTTCTCGCCCGAGTAATACCCGGCCACGCCCCCGCTGCCGCCGCGTGTCAACAACTGCTGTAATCCGTATCCCCCCACAAAACCGATCATGATCAGCACTACAACCACCGCCATGATCTGACGATTGTTCTTGCGCATCCATTTAACAAGATTCATTCTGCCACCTTTTTCTACGTCAAAACCCCGGTTTCCACCACTTGAGAAGCATATGAGTATAGAAAGCCGCCAAACCTTTGCAAGAAAAAACACACATTCGCCCACAAACTTGCTGACGGCCCCCATCAGGCCCCCAAAATGTTTGAAAATATGCGCATTTGAGTTATAATGTTCGCTCTGTGGCCGCATTAACTTGTACATCGCCGATATGCATCTGACGATATAATGATACGTGTAGGGTCCGACATTATTAGGAGATGGATTGATGAACGAGGAATATACCACGTCCACAAATCTTGAAACCGCCGATTCACTCGATGCTGTCGTCGCCTTCCGGTCGTTCAAGAACCTCATGTTCTGGGTGGCCTTGATCTGCCTTGTCGCACTCCAAGGGATCTTCTGGGCCAATTACCTCGGCCATATTAACAAAGCCGACTGCCCCTGCCCCGAAGCACAACCCGCCGCCGCCGAGACCGCCCTGAACCCTTATTCCGATTCGCACATCGTCACGCTGGTCGCCGCCGCAATAGAAACCGAGACACCCGCAACCCCGACACCCGCAACCCCGACACCCGAAACCGCCGACACTCCCCAGACCGACGCCCCCGCCGCCTATGGCGGGTGCCAGGCCAAATGCCCCCAGACCGCTTCGCTCCTCGGCGCCGGAAGCCTCATCGAAACCTTGAAAAATCCGACCTGCAGAGAGGCAATCTGCGTCATCAGCACCCTGAATTACATCCTCTTCCTCGCCGTCGTCCTCTTTTCGCTGACACTGCTCATCATTCTGAAGATCTCCATCGCGGGCCGGCTCGGCGGCATCAACCACATCTCACGCGCCTTCCTGCAGGCCCTGCTGCTCCTTGTCCTCATCGTCCCCTGGCAGGTCTGCCTCCCCGATACCGTTGTCGGCGCCATCTACACACCAACCGAACTGCTCTGCTCCAAAATCGTCCGGTGCGGCGCATCCTTCTATGACTGTATCTTCTACTTCGGCCGCTTCGTGGGACTCTGGGCCATCGTTACCATCCTCCTCATCGCCGCCGAAATCCGCTCCATCCGTTGGTCAAGAGCCGTAACCCGCCGTCTCCAGGCAGCCAAATAGCGTAACGAAAAACGCAGGAAGCAGCCTCCGCATAATAGGGACAGCCACCGGTGCTCCCCTGGTGTGCCATCGTCAAACGCGCGCCCACGATATACCTGTCTGCGCGATCTCTCAAAATGCTCATGATGAGCCCCTCCACCGGCGCACCACGCGTCTGGCGGTGTTCGACCGCTCAATACGCTCGCAACTGAAAACAACACTACCCTCCGTCCCCCACCCCCGCTATAATCCAGCATGCAAAGCCGAGTTTACTCCGCAGCCAGAGCGAAAGGACTACCCATGACCCAACAAAACATCGCATTCATTGGAACCGGTATCATGGGCGCCCCCATGGCGCTGAATCTCCTCAAGGCCGGCCACTCCCTCATCGTCCACTCGCGCACCAGCAGCAAGGCCCAACCCGTCATCGATGCCGGCGCCGCCTGGGCCGACACGCCGGCCGACGCCGCTCGAGACGCCGAAGTCGTAATCACCTGCGTCACCGATACCCCCAACGTCGAAGCCGTCCTCCTCGGCCCAAACGGCGTTATCGAATCCGCCCGCCCCGACACGATCTGCATCGACATGTCCACCATCTCACCCGACGCAACGCGCCAAATGGGCCGCCGCCTCGCCGAAAAACGGATTATGCTCCTCGATGCCCCCGTCAGCGGCGGCCAGATCGGCGCCACCGAAGCGCGCCTCTCCATCATGGTTGGCGGCCCCGCGGACGCCCTCGAACGCGTCCGCCCCATCCTCATGGCTATGGGCAAGACCATCACCCATTGCGGCCCACTCGGCGCCGGTCAGACCACCAAGCTGGCCAACCAGATCATGGTCGTCCATACCATCATGAGCGTCGCCGAAGGACTCGCCTTCGCCGAACGTGCCGGCCTCGACCTCCAGACCACCCTTGACGCCACCGTCGCCGGAGCCGCCGGCAGCAACTCCCTCAAGGTCCTCGGCCCGCGCATCCTCGCCGGCGACATGAAACCAACCTTCATGGTCGACCTCCAGCTCAAAGACCTCCGCCTCGTCCTCGAATACGCAAAGCAGATCAGGCAACCCCTGCCCGGTGTCGCCCTCATCAACGAACTGTTCTCCGTCCTCCATGCTCAAGGCCGTGGAAAAGACGGGACCCAGGCCCTGGTCGACGTCATTCGTCGCCTGGGCCCGGGTCCGCATGCCGCCCCGCAATAGGGCGGCCGGTGGTCACAACTGAACCGTTCGGTTAAAAGCTACCAGCCTCTCTTGTTTTCGCAGATCTTCTTGTTGTCGCTTTTGCCTTTGTTGTTGTTCTTCTTAACTTTGTCGCATTTGGCTTGCAGCTTTTTCTGCTTCTTCTTGTACCATTGCTCGAGTTTGGCCTGGCGCTTTTCCAGCTTATCCTTGCACCATTGCGCGTAACTCTTCCCGCAGCGGCCGAAGTGCTTTGACCAGTACCACTGCTTCTCATACACCTTCACAGTACCCGATCCCTCAAAAGGCGTGCCGTCCAACAGCGTGCCGATGACCGTAAGTGTCACCGTCTCGCCGGGGCTGGCCAGCGACAGTTCCGCCAATTCGTCTATATCGAAGCGGGCAACAAGTTCCTTGACGCACTTGAACTGCTTCACCCACATGGGTGCAAGCTCGTAGCCCAACATGATGCTGTCCACGTCAATCTCATCCGACTCGTGGCCTGCAATCTGAATCGTGCACAGCAGCACGTCGCACTTTTGACGCAGGTTGACCCAGTGGGGCCAGAACCGAACCTGGGCTTTCAGCGCATCGACCTCCTCGACGAAATACTCCGCCGCGCCGATGTCTACCCTGTCGCCCCAGACTCGCACGCTGCCGTAAACGTCGGTCTCGCCTTCCTCTGCGGCGTACTCGGGATCACCCGCATCGATGCACAGCGACTCTTCCGTCAGACGCCAACTGTCCGCCTCGAACAGGGGATCCGCCTCGATGTTGCCAACACCCGCAAGCGTGCTGGCGCCGTAGACCTGTATGTCCGTATTCAGACCCTGCACGTTACAGTACGACATGTCTACAACGACGGGCGCACCCGCCCCGCCAACGAGAATCTCCGCGGCGGATGTAGCCGTGTTGCCCCACAGAATATTCCCGTTAAGCGTCATGTTGTGCCCGCCATAACACCAGATCGCACCGCCTCCGCTGCCGCCCGAATTGTTCGTAATCGTACACTGCGACACCACGGAATTGCCCGCGTTCTGGCTGTAGATACCGCCCGCGCGAGGCGCTGTGTTGTTGCTGATGATGCAGTTCTTCAGCACGGCGCTGCTGCCCGTTATATACACCGCACCACCGCCGGCCACCGCATCGTTTCCGATCAGCTGGCACCGTTCGATCATGGGCGTGCCGTTGGCGTTGCTGATGCCGATCGCACCGCCCAACGTCCCCGAACAATCCGCAATCACGCAGCGGCTGATCGTAACCTCCGCGCCTGTCACGTAAATCGCGCCGCCCCACGAACCGTAGCCGTTGATTATCGTCAGCCCCGCAATCTGGGCCGCCGCCGTCTGGCCGTTCTGCACCACAAACGCACGACCCGATCCGCCACAGTCGATAACGGTTGCCGCCACGACGTCGGGATCGTCGGGATCAATGCTCCGAATCACCAGATCTTTGTCTCGCAGGTCGACGTTGAGGTAACCGGTCCCGGAATATGTGCCGGGCGATATCTCGATCTCATCACCCGACAGACAATCCGTGCGATCGATCACCGCCTGGAGTGTGCCGTCCGCAGGCACATTGAACGTAGTGCCCCACGCCAGACTCCCAACCCCGGCGACCGCCATCACAAGAACCATTTTCGCTTTCATCGTTAAGTCCCCCAAGTGTGAACTCTCTTTTCTTCTTTCGACCTCTTGAGACCCCTTTCTACAAAGCTACTTCGTTATAAGATTCTGGAACACGCCACAGGATGATCTCGGGCTCGAAACCGGCGGGCACCTCCGTAATGCCCGAACGGTTGAAATACAGATCGCTGTTGCCGCTCAGCGTCATGGGCGCATCCGCGTAATTGATCACAGAACCGGCAATTGTCCCCCCCGCGTTGCCGAAGAATTCTATGCCGTTGGCTGCGATAACCCCGTTGAGCGTATCAAAATTCCCGCCGAACGACGCCTTGAAACCGGGCGCTATCACAAACGTGCCGGTTTCATCACGCAGTCCGTCGAACTGGGAATCGTCGGGTAGTTCCGCGGTGGAGCGGCTGCTCACCGAACCTAAGAAAATCAGTTGGTTGCTGCCCGAATCATCGTTAACGTCCCCATCCGCCACAATCACCCCCGTGATGTTGCAGTTGCCTGAGAACACAACCACGTTGGGCGATTCGATAAACAGGACGCCATCAATCGTTGTGTTTCCGGAAAAATGAGGATTCGTACCCGCCACCACCCGCGCATTTGTAAACGTCCTATTGCTGCTCGTATCCGTGCTGGCATCGATAATCTGGTCGCCAACGTACTGCTCGAAATGCTTGGTGTTGGGCACGGGAAACTCCGTGGGAGGAACACCCGTCCTCACGTGGTTGTCGATCGCAGCCTGTCCCGTCTCACCGCCGATACCCGCCTTGCCTCCCTGCAGCGTCACAACGCCGTCGGGATTCGTTACCTTGACGTCCCCGGCAATCTGGGAGTTGCCGATGATCGACAGTACGTTGTCGTCGTTTTGGCTTTCAATGTAAACATCCGCCTCCACGGCGATGTTCGTCCCGTCCAGTTGAATGTTGCCTGACAACCGCAAGGGCCCCTTCGTAGCCACGCCGAAATCGAATACCGTCTGCTCGCGCACGCCGAACGTGTAATTCGTATCCACCGTCCGCGTCAGCCCCTCCGCGCAGCCTGTAACACGAATGCGAAACTCGTCGTTATTGATGGGTTGAAGCTGCGCAACAAACGAAGTGCTGCCTGAATCCGACAGGGCAATACTCTCCCCTATCGCCAGTTTGGCCTCCACCTGATCGCGCATCACCGAGAATCGCTGCGTAATGGGCGTCGAACCGGGCATCACCACCTGATTCATGTAATACTTCATCACTTCCAGCCCCGACAACGCGCTTTCCAGCGCGCGATTGGCATCGCGCTGATTGTCAGCGACCCGCACATTGCGCGTCGCCATCGTGAACATCGCAAACCCCATCGACGCAAACAGAATGACAAACACCATCGACAGGATCATCACCATACCCCGGGCCCGCTTCAGCTTGGCAGTTCTCACGCGATGCATCTCAGTAACCCCCACTTTTGCGACCTGCTGTCCACCCGGACGCGGGTACTACTTTATATTATAGCAAAAGATGGCCTCCGCCGCCATGACAAAGCCAACAATTCCTGCACACTTGGCCTTGTAAAGCCCTATAATACAAGGCCCCGCAACAACCCGCCGGCACATGTGAATCGCCCGTTAAGAAAATGTAAAGAAACGCGCGATTGGCCCGCTGCACAAGGTGTGCAAAAAAAGTGCCGCCCCCGAAGCCGGCCGGGACGGCACCGGAGACTTTCAGATCGGCGCTATTCCGCGGGACCCTCCTCGCCCGCATCCTCGCCGCAGATCACACCCCACAAGGGCGCAAATTCCGCGGGCCCGCCCTCGAGATCGTCGTCCTCTGCCAGCACGACCCCCCTGGGACCCGTCGCCGTCGCGGCCGTCGCAAGCGAACCCATGCAGACGACCGCCAGCAACAACATCACAAGCACCACTTTCGTGTTCATTGTCTTCTCCTTAAAGAGAACCTGCTCGCGCCTCACATTACCTGGCCGCAGAGCGTTTCGACATACGTATTCTTCAAGGGCCTGATCTCGATCGCCGTGGTGATGCCGCTGGGCATCAACTGCTCGGGGTTGGGCGTAATGGTGATCGTACCGCCGATGTATCCCGCGCCTTCGTCGCCCCCGTCGTCCGCCGCCCCGATGTTCGTCACGTAACCGCTGGTGAAGGGGCTCGTATCATACATCGACACGATGGTTCCTTCGATCGTCGCGTTGCCGCGAATATCCACGATCCCTCCCACGATCATCCCTTTCAGAATGTTTCCGTCGCCCTCCTCAAGTTCCCCGGTGTTGCCCAGGTTTATGTTGAAGTTGGGCGCCAGAATCGCCGTCTCCTGGATGATCGACTGATTGTCGAACGTCGACTCCCCAGTAAAGTACAACACGTTGCGCATCCACCAGCTGTAATGCGTGCTCGTGCTGGGCACATCCGTAATGATGGGCCCCTTGAACGTGCATCCTTCGAAACGAATGTTGTTAGTACCCCTGGTGTTGTCCGAATACGCCTTATCGCACTCCACAAACAGCACGTCCTCGAACGTGCAGTTGATGAACAGCGCATGCGTCCCCTTGGGAATCTTCACGTTGCGAAACGTCCGATTTTCATAAACCTTGCGATCATAGCGCTTGCTCGAACTCGAACTGGCGCGGTTGTAATTGCCCGCTTCATGGGGAAAATATTCCCGCTGAATGCGGTCATAGGTGTCGATGTTCGTGCACATCGTCTTGTACTCGCTGGTGTTATAATCCTCGGGCCGCATGCCCCCCATTTCTTCTGCGTTGAAGGTAACTCCGTAGTTGATGCCCTCGTGTGCTCCCTGAACCTTGTCTCCGGGGCTGTATACCCGGTTACCGTCTTCGTCGAAGACAGGACAATCGTTTTCGTCCAATGTCTCCATCTGGTAGTCCTGCTCCTTGATGTCCTCCAGGTCGATCACCGTGTTGATCGTGCCGGGAATGTACCGAACGGTCCCGTCAATGCCGGTCACGTACATTCCCTCGATTCGCGTATCGCTGGTCGTCTCAATGCCGGGACCCACCTCGGGCCGGTTCCACGTGCTCAACACGGGCCCGCGAATAACCGAGTTCTGCGTAATCCACAGCCGCCCTCGACTTGCGATCGCACATTCAAGAACGTCCGCCGCTTTGGCCATCTTGAACTGCATCCCCGTCTGCCGCGTCACCGCGCCGTCCCGACCCAGCGCGCTCAGATGGATCGTCGTGGGATCGCTGTCATAGTAGTAGAACCGAACTGCAAATTCTTCCCCGTGGGCCCCGTAATTAACCCACTCCGTAACAATCTCCTCCCCAGCCCCCCAGGCATCCGAGAAGGGCCCCGAACTGGCAACTGTCAGCCCGCCAACATCATAAAGCGCAACCGACAGGTTCGCCCAGATCGCACTCGCCTCCACGGCGTTGATCACATTGCGGGGTGTCTTGAACGTCTGCGTATTGGCAACCACATACTTGCCCAACTCCATCGCCGATAGCGCCCCGCTCATCGCCACGTTGGACAGGTGATGGTTCCGCGCCATCTGCGCATTGGCCACCGACATCCGCAAAAACAAAAGCCCCAACGACGAAAATACCGCAATGAAAACCATGCACAGGACCAGCACCACTCCCTTGCGACTTTGTCTCAGAACCGGCACAGCCATGATAAAGCCCCCCTGATTAGACTAAGGTCTCACAAAAATATAAGAATTGCGAACTCGCTCTCCAAATGCCTCATCTCACCCAAAAGCAGATCAGCCAACGGCCCCTTGGCCGACATAACGCCCCAGCGTCCCATAAAATCCGTTTTTACTGAATGACGCCCCCCGCGCTTAGGTAATCTTCAGGATGTGCCATCATCAAAAGACGCACGCATGGCAAAAAAGCTGAAAAAGGAGGTTCACCGGCGACAGAGAGATTCGCGCTCTGAGATTCTGAGACTCTGAGACTTGCAATCTGAGATTGCCTTAAAGCTTACCGCCGGGCCTCTTCGGATTGTTGGGTAGCCCCCTCTTCGGCATGAAATGAACTCCGCGTAAACGGCGAACTCATCACCCAACCGAACCCCAACTCCCTCGCCTTCTCACCCCACCACGCAAACCGCTCCGGCGTAACAAACTCCGCCACCTCCACAGACTCCTTCGACGGACGCAGATACTGCCCGATCGCGATCCGATCGCAACCCACCGCCCGCAAATCCTTCATCACCTGCACCACCTCCTCCTCGCGTTCCCCCAGGCCCAACATAATCGACGACTTTGTCTGCACGCCCGGCCACGCCGCCTTCGCCTTCGCCAACAAGTCAAGCGACCGTCGATAATCCCCGCCCGGACGCACCCGCGCATACTGCGACGGAACCGTCTCCACGTTGTGCCCGAATACAAACGGCAGCGCCTCCCCCAGAATCGCTATCGCCTCATCCTGACAATCCCGAAAATCCGGCACCAGGAGTTCGAACTGTAACCCCTCCACCTCCCGACGGCACCGCGCAATCACATCCCGAAAATGTCCCGCCCCGCCGTCGGCCAGGTCGTCCCGATCCACACTCGTTATCACTAAGTACTTCAGCCCCAACTGCCGCGCCAGCTCCGCCACCCGCCGCGGCTCATCCGCATCCGGCGGCAGCGGCTTGCCCGTCCCGACCGAGCAGAACCGGCAGTTCCGCGTGCACACATTCCCCAGGATCAAAACCGTCGCCGTCCCTCGCCCCCAGCACTCCCCGCGATTCGGACAATTCGCGTTCGTGCAGATCGTCTCCAACCCCAACTCCGACACAGCCCGCGCCGTGTGCGCAAAAACCTCCCCTGCGCCAATCCGCCGCTTCAGCCATTCAGGCAGCCGCCGTTCAACATTCATAGTCTCTCCGCACCACGGCCCGGCCGCCTTCACACGACCTGCCCATTACCCGAAAACGCCTCAACACACAGCCGCGACAACCGCTCCTTCACCTCCCCCATCTCGGGCCGCACCCCCGTCAACTCCTCCACCGACGTCATGCAAACCCCATCCAGCCCGCACGGTACAATATGCCCGAAAACCCCAAGGTCATTGCACACATTAATCGCCATCCCGTGCATCGTCACCCACTTTTTCACCTGCACACCGATCGACCCGATCTTCCGCTCGCCTACCCACAGCCCCGGAAACCCCTTCCGCCGTCCGGCCTCAACCCCGTATTCCGCCAAAAACCCGATCCCGATCCCCTCCATTCGCCGCACATACTCCGTTATCCCCAATCCCAAGGACTTAAGCTTGATAATCGGATACACAACAATCTGCCCCGGGTTATGCGCTGTCGTACCCCCTCCGCGACCCACGGCCACAACCTCGATCCCCGCCGCCTCCAACTCCGTCCGCTCCCCCAAAAGGCGGTTCTGGGCCTTGCGAGCCCCCAACGTAATCACCGCCGGATGCTCCACCAGGAGCACCGTATTGCACACCTCATCCGCCTGCCGCCGGTCCAGCAGCTCAAATTGCAGCCCCAGCGCCTCCGCATACGGCATAACCCCGCAATCCCGCACCACAAGGGCCGCCCCGTTTTTTCTGTTACAAATCGCCTCGTTCATCGACTACAATCATACCACAAACCTTACCGGGCGGCCACCGTAAGGCTGATTACCCGCCCCAGCGGCAGTGCTGAGCATGCATTACAGCCGCTGGAGCGAAGCCGCAAGGACCGCACCGACCGAAAGGATCGTAAATGCTCAAGACATGGTGGAACATCGTCGTCACCGCAGCCTGGATCATCGGCGGCCTGTTCTCGTTCTTCTTCCTCATCGAGGTCCTCCGCGCCTACCAGACCCTCCACGACTTCCACCCCGTCGCGGGCTACGTCTTCCTCTTCGCCATTTCCTGCCTTACGGTTTGGGTCTTCTGGTACTTCTTCGCCGCCCTCGTCTCCCGGCCGCCCGTCCTCGTACCCCCTGCCATCGGCGAACCCCAAGCCGCCTCCATCCTCCAGCTCCGCCGTTACACCCGCTATCTCGCCCGTTACCTGGGCCGCCTCCGAAATAACCCCGCCCTCTCCCCCGCCGACCGTCAGAACGCTGCCGATGCCCTCGCCGCCCTTTGCGCCGCCCGAAAAACCCGATTCGACCAACAAGACCTCCTCGCCGCCATCGACACCGCCGAAAACGCCATCCAGCGCCTACTCGAAACCATTGACGCCTGCGCCCTCCGCCAGATCCGCGCCTCCATGCGCGACGTCATGGTCGGCGTCACACTCAGCCCATGGAAGGCCGCCGACCTCCTCATCGTCCTCTACCGCAACCTCGTCATGGTCACCCGCATCATCCACGTCTACAACGCTCGCCCCCGCTTCCGCCAGCAGCTCTCCATCTACGCCGACATCGTCCGCGTCATCGCCACCGTCAACTACATCAACATGGGAAAAAACCTCATCGAAGGCCTCGGCTCGCGCGTCCCCGGCATCGGCCGCTTCATCGACGACATCGCCCAGGGCATGGGCGCAGGTTTCATGACCACCGTCGTCGGCCACGCCGCAATGGACCGCTGCCGCGCATACCGACCATGGAACGAAGCACAGGCCAAAGACAGCCTGAAAAACCGCGCCGCTGCCTTCTACGGCGACGTCAAAGACACCTTCTGGGTCGACGTCTGGCCCACGCTCCGAACCCGTGCCGGCGCCGCCGCCGGCGACCTCCGCGACAAAATCGCCTCCGCCCTCGACGAAACCCAAAACGCCATCACCTCCTGCATCAAGGCCCCCGTAAACGGCGCCGTCTACGCAACAAAAGTTGCCGGCCGAGCCGCCTCATACTCCGTAAAAGGAATCATCCGCCTCCCCAGAATCCTCCACCGAAAAACGCCGCCCGGCACAGGCCGACAGATGCACCCGCCTGCAGATGCAAGTGATTGTTCCGGCCAACCTATCCCGAAGCACCAGATTGATTAAACGTGACTTACCCGGTCACAGCCGCCAGGGCGCCCGCATCGGCCGGCTCAGCATCCGCGACGCCTGCTCGTCCCCGACGATCTGCTCCTTCTCCGGATCCCAGCGGATCTTCCGCTTCAGCAGCATCGCGATATTCGCCAGCAGACACAACGATGTCGACCGATGCCCCACCTCCGCCGGCGTAATCGTCTCCGCCCGGTTCTTGATGCAGTCCAGAAAGTTGCGATGATGATCGTTGCTCTTATACAGCCGAATCTCGTTGGGCCCGATGACCGAATCCTTCAAACCCGCGGGCGTGGTCGTAAACGACTTGTACGTCGCCGCGATCGTCCCCTCCGTCCCCTCGAACCGCGCAATCACCGGATCGTTGCTCGTCTCGCAGATCAGCTCCACCCCGCTGGCATACCTGGCCCGAAACGCCACCCTCGTCGCCGTATCGAACAGCCCGTCCGTCGGCCACTCCGACCCCGCATCCTCAAACTCCACCGGCCCCGTTCGATCCGTCCCCAGCGCCCACTGCACGATATCCAGCGCATGCACCCCCAGGTTCGTCGTCTGCCCCCCCGAATAATCCTGCACGAACCGGAACGTATAATGCGTCCGGTCCCGATGATACGGAACCAGCGGCGCCGGCCCTAACCACATCGGCCAGTCGAACCCCTTCGGAACCGGCATCGAGTCACCCTTCTGTGCCGTCGACGTCCGGTTGTTCGGCCCGATGTGCGAAATCACCCGCTTCACCTCCCCGATCCGCCCGTTCCGCACCAACTCGCACACCTGCCGCAGATGCCCATCCGCCGACCGGTGATGCGTCCCCGTCTGAAACACCACGTTGGCCCGCTCCGCCGCCCGCACCACGGCCCGCCCCTCCGCCACCGTCAGCGTCAGCGGCTTCTCGCAATAAATATGCTTGCCCGCCCGGGCCGCCGCAATCGCCGGAATCGCATGCCAGTGGTCCGGCGTCGCAACCACCACCGCATCGATATCCTTCCGCCCGATCACCTCCCGAAAATCCACGTACCCGTCGCACCCTTTGTACGTCCCCGCCTCACGCGCCTTGGCATAATGCGTATTCACCCGCTCAATCGCCGGCTCCCGCCCCAACCACCCCCCCTTGTTGTACCAGTGCCCGTACCCGTCGCTTCCCGTCTCCGGATCGCACACCGCCACCACCTGCACATCCGCATTCGCCAGAAACGCCATCATGTCATTGGTGCCCATCCCCCCGGCCCCGATGATCCCCATCACAACCCGCTCGCTCGGCGCGTTCTGCCCGAACACCGACCCTGGCACAACATACGGAAGCGCAAACGCCCCCGCCGCCCCGCGCAAAAACCCCCGCCGACTCATTCTCTGCAATTTCATGATATCCATCCGTTACTGAAAATGAGATTCGTGAAGATCGTGCCGATTCGCGGCTTGAAACTACTCCACACCATACACGCACATCGGATCAAACGGATTCCCGCAAGCTAACCACCAATCCGCCACCCACACCAGAATGTCCAGACCAAACGCCCCTTCGCCCCACCCCACGGCAAAGATCGCAAAGTCACTGAAGTCGATATAGCAGCTCCCGTCAAAATCCCCCCACGGCATCTGGCACTGATAGATCACGAACAACTCATCCGTCGTATCGCCCACCCATGGCGAACTCGCATCCGAAACCCGGATCCTGCACGCATCCGAATCCACCTCCGGCACAAGCCACTCGTACGAACACGCCCCGGTAACCGGCATCTCCGTAATCGCAATCCAGCTCTCGCCGCCGTCCACCGAGTAATCGAGATGATAACTCCCGCTGCAGTCCCCCGCGCCCCGCGGATCCGACCACGTAATCACATGCATCGACCCGGCCATCAAGTACGCCTGCCCCACCTCATCCGCCAGAAGCATCCCGCCGTCGATCTCCCCCTCCACAATCAGCGTCGCCTCATAGATCTGCCCCGTCGGCCGAACCAGTGTCAGCCCGCCCGGCACGACCAGATTCGTCGTCAGGTAACACTTCAACTCCACCTGCCCGTCCAACAGCACATCCCAGTCGCCGCCCTCGAACGCCTGCTCGACCATGAATCCCCCATCGTAAGGCCCGACCGTCGTGATGTTTGACCCGCCCGCCGGACGCTCCACCACAAACTCGATGAGCCCCGGGATCTGATAGTACGGAAACACGGGCCGCTCCACGCCGTCCCCGCATCCCAGTCCCGGACTGATACTCCCCCAGCACGCAATCCGAACCGAGTGAATCTCCGTAAACGCCACCCCCAGGTTCACCGTCACAACCTCCGCCGATTCGTATCCGCCCACTAATCCTTCCAGCTCCGGCACCGGAAAAGTCACCACCGCCGCCCCGACAAAACACCCCGCCCACAAAATCACCAACGAAACAAAAAAGATGAGCCCTTTCATGCTGCCACCCTTTCTCCAATTCCCAGGATTCGAACCCTCAGAGGAAAAAAACCTCTCTCCGCCTGCAGCAGGCCCAAAGCCGCCGCACGTCCGCCCAAACACTTTACCCGCCGCAACCCCAAAAGTCAACAAGACGCAATCAGATCTCACGAGTCGACAATGTGGCAGCAAAATTGCCCGTCAAGTCAGTTTTCAGAACGTGCCTCGATCCGGTACAGGTGCCCCCGCGTCCTCACAAACAGTGCCCGCCCTGAAATCGCCGGCGACGCCATGCACCCCCCATCAAGCCTGTTCGTCGCCAGGTGCTCATACCGCCGCCCCGGCCGAAACACGGTCCCGTTGCCATCCTGATCGAAAACATACACCCGCCCGTCGGCATACACCGGCGATGCCGTCTGCTTGCCCTTGAGCCGCTCTTTCCAAAGCTCCTGCCCCGTCGCCGTATCGAAGCACACCAACATCCCCGCATCGCTCACCGTGTAAAGCAGCCCGTCCACCAGCAGCGGCGACGGCGTCTGCGGCAACGTCTTCTTCGCCGTCCACCGGATATGTGTATCCGTCACATCCCCCCTCCCGTCGGCCGCCACCGCATACAGCTCCGTCCGCCCGAACCCCGTCAGGAGATACACCACGCCATCCGCATACACCGGACACGCCGCCGTCGAAAACCCCTCGTACCGCACCTTCCAGATCTCACGCCCGTCCCGCGGGTCATAAGCGTACCCCGACCGCGCCCCCAGGCTGATCATCTGCACCGCCCCGTCCACGTCAACAATCAGCGGCGTCGAATACGCCTTCCGCAGATCGCCTTCATCCTTCGGCCTGCCATCCTCATCCAGATCGTTCCACTCCGTCGTCCGGTCCGTCTTCCAAACCGTCCGTCCCGTATTCTTGTCCAGCCCGACAAGATACTGCACGTCCACGCCGTCCATCGTCACGATCAGCACGTCTTTGTACACAATCACCGAAGACCCCGGCCCGCGATAATGCCGGCATGGCAAATCCGTCCGCTCCCAGATAACCTCGAACGTCGCCGTATCCAGACACGCCGTCCCGTAACTGCCGAAGTGTACGTACACCCGCCCCGCCTCAAGCGCACACGACGGCGACGCATAACCATTGACCGGGTTCCCCAACGGCTCCGGCTCATCCCAGTGAAACAGCCGTTTATTGAGCAGAATCTCCCCCGTCTCCGCATCCACACAGATCACGAAGAAATCGTGCCCCTCCATCGTCGCCGTCGTCAGCCACACCCGCCCCGCCATCACTACCGGCGTCGACCACCCCCGACACGGAATCCCCACCTTCCATCGCACATTCTCCCCCTCACTCCACCGCACCGGCAGACCAACCGACTCCGATGAGGCATGACCATTCCCGAACGGCCCCCGAAACTGGGGCCAGTCCGCCTCGGCAGCCCCCGCCAGCGTCAAAACCGCCACCAGCCCGAGGCACACCCAGGCATAAACCAGCCACTTTCCCATCACACCACCTCTGTCGCGCCGCAAACCCCACCCTCCGTGTCATGGCGAGGGCGGTGAAACAATCTCACCCTTCACACCATACCACCGTTTTGAAATTCGTAATTCGAATTTTGACATTGTTTAGAATTTCGCAATTCGTATTTCGGATTTGTATTTCAGATTTGTTTAGAATTTCGAAATTAGAATTTCGGATTTCCAGCCTTACCTCCTTGGCGGTACATGCAGACTGATCCCATACGCATCCTCCCACGCCTCCTTCAAAACCTCCGACACCGTCGGATGCGGGAAGCATACCTCCGTGATCTTCTCCTTGCTCCCGATCAGCGCCCGCGCCGCCGCAAGCATCTCCGTCACCGTCGCCCCCACCATCGTCACGCCCACCACCCGATCGTCGGCCGTATTGCGAATCACCCGCACCTCACCCACGCCCTCGTTGTGCGCAACGCTCCGCCCGTTGGACCGAAAGTTCGCCTTGCCCACGTACGTTGAAATCCCCAACACCGCGCACTTCTTCTCGCTTCTCCCCACCGACGCCACCTCCGGAAACGTGTACACCGCCCGCGGCACAAGGTAGTACGGCCCCATCTCCTCATCGCCCCCGCATGCATTCGCCGCCGCAACCTCCGCCTCCGCAAACGCCCCATGCGCCAGGTACGTCGTTCCTACCGCGTCCCCGATTGCGTACACCCCCGCCGCGCTCGTCTCCATCTTCGCATTCACCTTGATCGCCGGTCCCTCCATCTCCAGCCCAAGCGCATCAATCGTCTCTTTATCGCAAACCGCCCGCCGCCCCACCGCAACCAGGACCTTCTCTGCATCCAGAACCTGCCCGCCGGCCAACGACACCTTCGCCGCCCCGCCGCTGACCGCAACGCCTGTCACCTTCTGCCCCACCATCGACTCGATACCCAACTTCTTCAGTTCCTTCGCTAACAGCATCCCCGCCCACGCATCCTCGCCCGGCAGGAGACTCTCCAGCGCCTCCACAATCGTCACCTTGCACCCCACCGCCGCATACACGCACGCCATCTCGCAGCCGATCACACCGCCGCCGATGATCACCATCGACGCCGGAATCGCCGAAAGCGAAAGCGCCTCCGTACTGCTGATAATCGTCTTTCCGTCGAACGGAAACGCCCCGATCTCGATCGGCACGGACCCCGTCGCCAGGATCACCTTCTTCGCCTCGATCTCCTCCGCACCGTCAGCCGTCTCAACCGTCACCTTCCCGCCCGGCCGAACAATCCCCCGCCCCGCGTGGATCCTGATCCCGTTGCTCTGCACAAGGCCCGTCACGCCCTTGCGAAACCCCGCCACAATCGCATCCTTGCGAGCCTGCATCTTTCCCCAGTTAACCTTCATCTCCCCGGAAATCTCCAGCCCCATCAGGTTGGCGTGCCTGGCCATGGTCAGAAAATGCACCGAAGCCAGCAGAGCCTTTGAAGGAATACACCCCGTGTTCAGACACGTCCCTCCCATCTCCGCCTTCTCCACCAGCGCAACCGACGCCCCCTTCTGTGCACACCGAATCCCGGCCGCATAACCCCCCGGTCCACCGCCAATCACCACAACATCATACGCCGCCATATCTCTCTCCAAAAAAACATGGCATGGTCATCTTGACCATGACCCAAACCCGGTATCCTGCTGGGCCATCAACGTGACAGCCCAGATCCAGACTCCCCCCGAGTTATCAAATCGGTAATTTCAGATTACTATAGCGTGCCGAGCCGCCCAACAAAACCCCATTTCCGCCCCAGGACCTGAATCGAACAAAAGCAAACAATAACACATCGGCAAGACGTTCCAGACAGTCAACCAGGTCAGGTTGAACACACCCGCCCGACATCTCGAAGGCACAAGCCTTCTCCCCCCAATCGACAACCCGGCAGTTCCGGGGCGGGGCAGAGAACTCACGCCGGGCAACAAATTCGACCTGAAAACACTTGACATCGCTGCCCTGTTTCCGTAAAGTTGTTTCGGATGAATCGTGTACCGGAATGGAACAGAAAGGAGGGGGTTCTATGAACACGAGAACACACGCGGCGATCCTCGCACTATCCATCATTTGCGCCCAGGCCGGCGCTGCAACCTTTCAAGGTCTCGGCTGTCTCGATAGCAGCATCCAGTGGCCCCTCAGCGAGTGCTCGGGCGTCTCTGACGATGGCTCAGTAGCGTACGGCTCAAGTCACACTTCGGACGGCTTGTTGGCCTTCAGGTGGACGGCGTCAGAAGGCATTCAGAGCCTTGGGGATCTGCCCGGCGGCCAGGCGGGCAGTTACGCTTTCGATGCTTCTTACGACGGCTCAGTGATAGTGGGCACAAGCTACACAACGGACAGCACAGGAAAACCTGTCCACAGGGCCTGCGCCTGGACAAAGACGGCAGGTATGACCGAGTTGCCACTGCCTGAAGACCCCCATTACATTTATTCCTCCACCTGCGCGTTCGCCGTCTCAGCCGACGCCGAACAGTCGCCGGCCTGGCGGGCAACACGGACTTGCTGTCCTACGGATATGGCGACTTGGTATTCTGGAGTTTGGACGATCAGGCATCCCCCTCGACATTCCGTCCGTCATTTACCCCGAGGATCATGCAGACTGTTGAAGCCTCTGCCGATCTCGCCACTGTGCTCATTACCGGCATGCCGTCTATGATATGGAGCAGCGAATCTGGATTCCAGGAAACCGTCCGGGGTGCAATGGCGTTGTCCGGCGACGGCAGCACAATTATGGGGGCGCGTTCTTTCTTCGGCGAGCTGCCGTACGACGATTCTTTCGTCTGGACGCCTGAAGGCGGCTATACATACCTGGGAACAATCGACGGCTTCGTCTCGAACCATGCCCTGGACATCTCATACGACGGCTCCATAGTGGTCGGAACTCTCTTTGATGACATCATGAATCGCCAGGAACATGCAGCCTACATCTGGACAGTACAGAGTGGAATCAGGCTCATCCAGGACATACTGGAAAACGACTATGGTCTGGACCTCGCCGGCTGGAGACTCACAAGTGCAACCGGAATCAGCGACGACGGCCTGACCATTGTCGGCAACGGCTTCAACCCGCTTGGCTTCGAAGAAGGCTGGATCGCCACAATCCCCGAGCCGTCCACCCTACTCCTCACCGCCTTGGGCGCACTCATGCTTCGCAATCGCTGCAGCAGCCGGTACAGGAAGCAATGAGGAATTGAACTCTTCGTGGTTCTTCGTGCCCTTCGTGGTTGAATTAGCAGCAGTCCGTGCAGGAATCAATGAGAAGTTGAACACCTGCCCCGCGCCGCCCCGATACGCAACCCGCCGAAAGGCAATGGAAGATTGAAACTCGAAAATCAATCGAGGGTCATCTGCCGCACCATAGTAGTGTGTGCCGCATCGAACATCCGCACCCCCCCGCTCTCCAACTGCACGACGAGCCCCTTCACCGGATCCACCCCCACGCACTGCCCGGCAAATCGCCGCTGATCGTAATCCAGCACAACCCGCGTCCCCAACAGCCGGCTCCGCTCCTTCCACCGTGCAATCACCGCCTCCGGCTTCAGCGCCGCCGCAGTAATCCACCGATCCACCGCGTTCAGCACGTCCGCCGCCAACATATTGCGATCCACACACCCCGCCCCCTCCAGATCGATGCTCGTTGCCTCCGCTCGCAGGTCAGCCCCCGCAAAAAAAGCCGCATCCTGATGACAGTTGATCCCGATGCCCACCACGAAATCCCGTCCCGGCCGCCCCGACCTCTCCCCCCGCTCCGACGGCGCCCGCCTCTCCGGCCGCGACTCCACCAGAATCCCCGCCGCCTTGCGCCCCTCCACACAGATATCGTTGGGCCACTTGATCTGCGTCACACCCCGCACGTACCCGTCCACCGCCTCCGCAACCGCAACCGCCGTCGCCAGCGTCACCATCTCCGACTCCACCGGCAGATCCAGCAGCAGGATGGAACAGAGAATGCTCTCCCCCGGCGGGCTTATCCACCGCCGTCCCTGCCGGCCGCGACCCGCCTCCTGTGACTCCGCAAAAACACACACACCGTGGTTGGCCGCATTGGTCGCAAACTGCCATGCAGCGTCATTCGTGCTCGAAGTGGACTTGTACACCACCACCTGTCGCCCGACCACGCGGCCGGCCAGCCGAGCCTTGATCACATCAACATCCAGCCCCGCAAACGCGCCCATAACACCAGTGCCCCGAAACCATCCCCTCCGGCACACTCAGAGTGTTCTGAATCTCCGATCCACAACCCGATTCACAATTGCGAGGCTGACATTCCGGACCCGGCCTCACCCCCGCTCCCACACCCGTGCTGACTTATCGACGTTTTGAGATCCGAAATCCGATTCTTGAAAACTGCCTGATATTTCGAAATGAGCGTTTCGGATGTCGCCAATCAGCGTAATCCCTCCCAGCCAGCGCTAAGATAGAATTCGTACCGCAGCTTTGCTCAGTGCTCTAAGCCCCCCCTGCCGGGCATATCAATCCCGATATCCACCGCCACCGCAGAATGAGTAATCGCCCCCACCGCGATCCGATCCACACCGCACCGCGCAATCGCCAGCACGTTATTCAGCGTCACCCCTCCGCTGGCCTCCAACAGCGGCCGCTTGCCGCACATCCGGTTGCGCATCTCAACGGCATGCTTCAATTGCCACTGCCCCATATTGTCCAACAGGATCACATCGATTCCAGGGATCGTCAAAATGCGATCCAACTGGTTGTCCACGTGATCAACCTCGACCACGACGAACTTCACGCCCTTCCGCTGCCGCGCCTCCGCCACCAGCTTCTTCAGCTTCAACCTCAGTTGCGATCCTAATTCCGCCACATGGTTGTCCTTGAACATCACCGCGTCGGCAAGGCTCATCCGGTGATTATGCCCGCCCCCGCACCGCACCGCGTACTTCTCAAGGTACCGCCACCCCGGCATCGTCTTGCGCGTGTCGTAGATCTTCGCCCCCGTCCCCTTCACCGCGTTGACGTACCGCCGCGTGCACGTGCTGATCCCGCACAACCGCTGCAAAAAGTTCAGCACCACCCGCTCCGAACTCAGTATCGACCGCAGCGGCCCCGAGATCACCCCCAACCGATCCGTCACGTCCGCCCGCTGCCCGTCCTCGATCAGCACCCGCAGCTTCAGCCGCTCGTCGTACCGCTTCAGAACCTCCCTCACCACCTCCATCCCGCACACGACGATATCCTCGCGCGTCACAATATCAGCCGTCGCCATCACATGAGGCGGCGTCGTAATCTCGGTCGTCGGATCCCCACCCCCGAAATCTTCCTGCACCGCCAGCTCGATCAGCGGCCGAACCTGATCTATATCCAGTTTGCCATTCTTCATCGTCTCGCCTTAGTAGTCAGAACAACTTCGCCATCTGCGAAACCTGCCGACGGAACCTAACGCCGCCGCTTGCCATGAGCCTTGCCGCCCCGCGGCCGCGCAGCCAACTCCGGCATCTCCTTCAATTCCGCCAACCGATCCCGCAATATCGCCGCACGCTCGAAATCCAAAGCATCCGCGGCCGCTAACATCTCCCGCTCCAGCTCCGCCGCCAGCTCCACCCGGTCGAACTCTTCGCCCTCCATGCTCACCGCCTCCTGCGCAATCTTCCGCGCCTTCAGCTCGTCCGCCAGACCGCGCTTGATCTCCTTGCGAATCGTCTCCGGGGTGATTCCATGCTCGGCATTGTAGGCCAATTGAATTTTACGACGTCGATTCGTTTCGTCAATAGCTTTTTGCATCGACTCCGTCACACGATCCGCATACAGCACCACCCGCGCATTGACGTTCCTCGCCGTCCGCCCGATCGTCTGAATCAGCGACGTCTCCGACCGCAGGAACCCCTCCTTATCTGCATCCAGAATCGCCACCAACGAAACCTCCGGCAGGTCCAGCCCCTCGCGCAGCAGGTTGATCCCCACCAGCACGTCGAACTCGCCCGACCGAAGATCACGCAGGATCTCCACCCGCTCCAAGGTCTGAATCTCACTGTGCAGATACCTGCACCGGAACCCCTTCTTCGCCAGGTAGCTCGACAGATCCTCCGCCAGCCGCTTCGTCAACGTCGTCACCAGCACCCGCTCCCCCGCCGCAACACGCGCCTCGATCTCCCCCATCAGGTGCTGCACCTGCTCGCTGGCCGGCCACACAAAGATCTCCGGATCGACCAGCCCCGTCGGCCGGATGATCTGCTCCACCACCTCACCCCCGCAAAGCTCCATCTCGTACGGCCCAGGCGTCGCCGACACAAACACCACCTGCTTCCACCGCTCCTCGAACTCCTCGAACCGCAGCGGCCGGTTATCCAGCGCCGACGGCAGCCGAAACCCGTGCTCCACCAGCACCGTCTTGCGGCTGTGGTCCCCCGCCCACATCCCCCGCAACTGCGGAATCGTCACGTGTGACTCATCGATGAACAGCAGAAAATCCTCCGGAAAATAATCGATCAGCGTGTACGGCCTGGCGCCCGGCTTCAGACCCGCCATATGCCGCGCATAATTCTCTATCCCGCTGCAGTACCCCACCTCCCGAATCATCTCCATGTCGTACCGCGTCCGCGCCTCCAGACGCTGCGCCTCCAACAGCTTGCCCTCATGCCGCAATTGCATCAGCCTATGCTCAAGCTCCTCCCCGATGCTCGCCACCGCCGCCTCGATCCGCTCCGCCGGCAGAACATAATGCTTCGCCGGATACACAAAGATCTGCCGCTCCTCCGCCAACACCTCCGAACTCGTGGGATTGATATAGCAGATCCGCTCCACCTCCTCCCCGAAGAACTCCAACCGCACCCCGAACGACTCATACGACGGCCACAGCTCCACCACGTCCCCCCGCACGCGAAACCGCCCCCGCGCAAACTCGAAATCGTTCCGCTCGTACTGAATATCCGCCAGCCGCCCCAACAGCTCGTTCCGCTCAATCGTATCCCCCACGCGCACCCCCACCACGCTCGCCTCGTAATCCTCCGGCGAACCCAACCCGAAGATGCACGACACGCTCGCCACGATCACCACGTCCCGCCGCGACATCAGGCTCGTCGTCGTCGACAGCCGCAGCCGGTCCAGCTCGTCGTTCCTTGCCGCATCCTTCTCGATATAAATATCCCGCTGCGGAATGTACGCCTCCGGCTGGTAGTAATCGTAGTAGCTCACAAAATACTCGACCGCGTTCTCCGGAAAAAGCTCCTTGAACTCCTCGTACAACTGGGCCGCCAACGTCTTGTTGTGCGAAATCACCAGCGCCGGCCGGTTCATCCTCGCTATCACGTTGGCCATCGTAAACGTCTTGCCGCTGCCCGTCACGCCCAACAAGGTCTGAAACCGCTTCCCCTCCTCAAGCCCCGCCACCAGCCGCGCAATCGCCGCCGGCTGATCCCCACGAGGCTCATACCCGCTCTTCAACCTGAAACCATCCATACCCGAAATACCTGCCAACTCCCACGCCCTTAAACAGGAGCCTTCATCATTCACCGTTTACCATTCAACACTCGATATTCCCCTCTCCTACGCCCCACCCCCCACAAGGTTTCCCCTCCTCACGCCACTGACCACAGCCATGATAGAGGGTGGCAGTCACTGGAGCGCAGCGCAAGTGACTGGGCTTGCCCACCGCGGCAGCCAGTCCCCTACGGGCTGGTCGCGCCGCCAAAGCAGCCTCGCCACTCGCAACACCCTGTGCGTCCCGCGCCAACAGAAACCACTCCCCCCTCACGCCACTGTCATTGCGAGTCGCGCAGCGACGAAGCAATCTCACCAGCATACCACCTCCCACCCGCATTTTGAATGCCAAATTCTGCTACCCACATTCAGCATTTTCCTGTAACATTTACACTGGTCCCGTAGTCTATACAGTCGGCCCGCAAACCGAGAACCCGGAGCAATCGCATGTTCCTGATGTACTCAACCGACATCACCTACGACCGCCGCCCCTGGCTCGCCTGGATCACCTTCCCCGCCGTCGTCGCCGCCTCCTTCTGGCTGCTCCTGGCCGGCCATGCGCCAAGCATCGCCCTCTTGGATATAGGCGGCCTCTATCTCTTCTTTTTGCTTCCGCCGCTGCTGGTGTTCGCTTACTTGCTATCCGGCTTCATTATCCTCTGGTTCTTCGGCAAGGCCGTCTGCTCCAAAGTCGGCAACATGCCCTACGTCGCCCTCCTCATTGCCTTCGCCCTCGCCGCCGCCCTCATCAACGTCTTGTGCCGAAATGCAGTGCTCTGGCCCGTTGGCTGCGCCATCAGCGCCATCACCGGCATGTATCTCGCATACTGGCCCACCCACCCCATCGACTGCCTCTTCCTCATCCCCCCGTGGACCACCTTCTCCGTCTCCGGCTTCTGGGGCATAATCGGCTGGATGCTCCTCGACGCCCTGTTCGTCGCCTTCTTCGGCTGGACGCCCTCACTCATCGCCCACCCCGCCTTCCTCCTCGCCGGCCTCATCACCGCACTCCTTCTCATCAAGCTGCGCATCGCCAATCTCTATGACGACGACTACACCCTCCTCCAGGTCTTCTCCAGGCATGACCCTCCCGACCCCGCCTGGGAGCACTCATGGTCCGCCCGCCGCCCGAAAGAACAGGCCCAGGATGCCCAGGCCGACTTACCCGTCGCCCCGGTCCCGCCCGCCGCCAAACAAAACACCCCCGATCCGATCCTCTGCCCCTGCGGCCAGATCGTAACAATCCCCTCAAACGCAGCCCAGACAACCTGCCCCGCCTGCTCCCGCACCATCAGCCGAAAAAACTAAGGACATCCTTCCCCGGCGCCCTCTGTGTCCTCAGCGGCAAAGCAAGCGCAAAAAAACTCCGGACAAGCCGGCCCCGCCGCGGCCAGACTCGCCCGGATAAATGCAGCAAAAACTCACAAAGCCGGTCAGCGGCTCATGAGCGAAGCCATGCGCTGCGACTTCCGCCGCTTGCGACGATTCTTCTCAGACGGCTTCTCGTAATAGCTGTTCCGCTTGATATCACGGATCAGCCCTTCCTTCTCGCACATCTTCTTGAAGCGCTTGACCATCTGCTGAACCGACTCGCCCGCACGTGACTTCACCTTAATCATAGACTATCGCAACCTTCTGCTACCTGAATTTCCTCTTGAAAAACACTCTCTACTTAATCCCACCCACGGGAACACAAAAGTCTACACAAACCCGACAATATTTCAAGCACAAAATACGGAAGTGAGAAAATTTTGTCCCGCCCTCCCGCTCAAAATACCATCGACCAAAACAAATCGACGTTTTACCCCCACTTTTAGCCGGCGACACCTTCTACAATGGGAAGTTGTGCCCACCAGTCGACTTTTTACCCCCAGTTTCAGTTGGAGACACCCAGCACCCGCTTCTCCACCCCCTCATGCGTAATCTTAATCGGCTTAATGAATCCATTCTCATCAAAGTACATCCGGTCCATACACGTCACCCGATGATTCGCAGCCCTCTCCCCCAACGGCCGCCGATGGTAAACCGCATACCAGATATCCGCCCCGGCATCGTGAATCACCGAATGATGCCCCGCCCCCGTCGCCACCGCCGCATCCTGCTGCAAGACCTTCCCGATCCGCTCAAAAGGCCCCATCGGCGAATCCGCAATCGCATACGCCACGCTGTAGTTCGGCCCGCCCCATCCCCCTTCCGACCACATAAAGTAATACTTCCCCTCCCGCAAAAACATCACCGGCCCCTCCACATACCCCCGCGGCGTAATCTCCTTGAACGTCACACCATCCGCAAACGGCAAAAACCCCGTAAAGTCCTCCTTCAGCCGCGCAATATTGCAGTGCCCCCACCCCCCGTAAATCATATAATACTGCCCGTCCTTATCCAGAAACACAAACTGATCGATCGGCTGCGCCCCATTATGAATCCGCCCGATCAGCGGCCTGCCCAACATATCCTTGTACGGCCCGCCCGGCCGATCCGCAACCGCAACCCCGATCCCCCCGATCTCCCCCTCATGCACGTCGTTCGCCCCAAAGAACAAATAGAACTTCCCCCCCTTCTCCACAACCGCCGGCGCCCACAAAGCCCGCCGCAGCCACGAAATCCCCCCCTTATCGATAATCCGCTCATGCTTCACCCACGTCACCAGGTCCTTCGAAGAAAACGCATCAAAATGAAGCTGCTCATCATAAGGCGCCGAATACGTCGGAAACACCCAGTACTCATCCCCAATAATCATCCCCTCCGGATCCGCATACCACCCCTCGAACAAAGGATTCCCACCAAAACAAAAACCACAAACCACCAACAAAAAACAAGTCACAAAAAAAACTCTCATCCTATCCTCTCGTCTACTCATCTACTTCTACTCGTCTATGCCTTCTCTCGCCTATCCTACCACCCCGCCCCGCCAAACGCAAGTTAGCCCCCGCACGGAAGTGCGGCGGGTTGCCACGGAAGTGCGGCGGGTTTCTCACCACCGCGGCCCACTACGTCTACCCCCTCGCCCGTCCAGCCAAACGCAAGCTTAGCCCCCGCACGGAAGTGCGGCGGGTTGCCACGCAAGTGCGGCGGGTAGCCCAAGCGCACCGCCGCCCACGCGCCAAGGGTACCTGGTACTTTTTTTGACATCACCCCCGCCCTCCCCAAAAAAAACACGCCCGCCCAAGCCAACAGAACCCCACAAAAACCCTGTCAGCAAAAAACGTACCAGGTACCTTCAATTCCCGCCCCACACATCGCGCACCGTGTGTCGCCCGCCACGTCACCGCCCACCTCTTCTCAAATATCCAATCTCAAATTTCAAATCCTCCCCCCAGCCACGCACCCCCACCCGCAGCCTGCATCCCCACACCGACACTCGCCCACTCCCCACCCGTCCACGTCGTCCACCAATGTCCACCCCGTCCAACGTCCACCAAATCCATAACTCCCATACTTCCCATAATTCCCATCAGCCCCGCCCAAACCCACTTCGAAATTCGTCATTCGAATTCGTTATTCGAAATTCTCCTCGCCCCACATCCCGCACCGCCCGTCTCCGGCCCATGTGTCGCCAGCATCCACCCCCATCACCGCCCACCTCTTCTCAAATATCCAATCTCAAATTTCAAATCCTCCCCCAGCCACACACCCCCCACCCGCAGCCTGCATCCCCACACCGACACTCGCCCACTCCCCACCCGTCCACGTCGTCCACCAATGTTCCACCCCGTCCACCCGTCCACGACGTCCATAGCTCCCATCATTCCCATACTTCCCATAATTCCCATCGCCGCCCCCACTAAAGAATCTCCTCCTCCTGGGCCGTGCGCCGCTGGCGTACATACTCCTTTTCCCGAACGTCGACCCATATCTCATGATCCGCCCTTCCACTTAACGCGCTCCAACTCACGAAACTGAAACGTAAAAACGATCCATCCGCCCCGACCGCCGCGCGAATTGAATGTGACAGCACACCGCACTCGAAAATCTTCTCATGCCGGCCGGTGTCCGGATCGTACATACCCAGCGTGCCCCCTCTCACGACCAGAATACGCCCGTCCGACATCCAGCCAGAAGCCTGCCCGCCGATCCGACCGACGATCTTCTTCTCCTCGCAATTGAATAGAACCGACCCTCCCTTGCCGAGGCCCGGCCCCATTGCATCCAGATAGATGAAACGGCCCGAAGGACCGCACCTCGCGAAGAAAGAATCGTAGCGTGTCGCCAACGGGCTCCTGACACGTTCACTGAAATTCATGTTGTAAACGTCAACACACTGCAAATCCAAATCGCGGAAAACGAAAACCCTGTCGCGGGGCGCATCGACCGCAACGGACGAGAATCGATCTATCTCGTACGTCTTGCCGCTTATCTCCGCGTCGCCCACGGAGACCTTGAGTACCCCATGCGCATAGAATGCTTCATCGCTGTGCTTTTTGCCCGCTATAAACCAGACCGTTTCCGCATCCGAGTAACATACACGCAGGGGCCGCCACAATAGCGGCTCCGGCAGGAACTCAAAAAGCGGTTTCCTCGCAATCTCACTGGCGTCATCCGCATACAGCACGAGGTCCAACTGCTCCCAGCAGACGAATCGCTTCGGCCCCAGCGTGACAATGGCTTTTGCCCAGGCCCCCGGGCCGAACGACGACAGGAAAGGCCGATCCCTTTTGCAAACCCGATCACCAAGAAAACTCTCGCGAAACTCACCACTTCTCGTCAGTGTTTCGACCTCGCGGAACCCTTTGGCAAAGCTGTCCCTGCCGCGCAGTATGAATAGCGCCAGCACCAAACCCAAACCTGCCAGGCCATACGCACATCGCATCTTGAGACGCATTCCGCTGTCTGCACCGTCCGCTGCCGCAATTTGCAGTCGCTTCCTTCTCCTCCACTGCACCACGGCCGCCAGACCGGCATACACAAGCAGTCCAGTCAAAGCGACTCGAATGCCGCAAAACACAAAGACCCAACCCCACAACAGCACCGCTCCCGCAGGCCTCCGCAACATCTCCGGCCACAACCCGAGAATGACACGCCCCAGATTCAACTTGCCCATGATCAGACCTCTACTCCTCCCCTACCCCACTACTCGTCTATCCATAACAAACATCCTGCCACCCCCGCCACGCCACGCCCAAACTCCCGCGCCACTTAACCGCCACGGTGTCATTGCGCCATCGAACTATCTCGCCATGGCCTACTCAAATTCCTCCTCGAAACGATCTACGTACACAGCCATCCTCTCGTAGACCGTTCGCCCAATGCCGTCAAGGCCAGGAAACAATACGTCTGCAAACACGTTTATCTTGCTGAGCCGCCGCCGAATGCTTCTCTTAGCGTTCGCTGGGATTACCAGTTTGGTCAAAGGAAGCGCTTGTTCCTCCAACGGTAATCCTACAAACGCATGATCAAGAAAGAGTTGATACGAAATCGTAAAGACACTCCCCTGTGCTATCATGCGGTCTGTCTTATAACTATTGCTCACTATCTCCATCAAAGGTGCAACGCGCAATCCGAATTCAACATAACTCTTATGGCATGCTAAAGCGTCATTTATCGTATCCGCCGTCAGACCCGTTTTTTCGATCAACTTGTCCTCCCGGCGTCGAACTGCTTGTGCGTCAAGAATCCACACCGCACCATCTACAGAATCGTCAGCAACTGCAAAATACAAGGCCACATAGAATGAAGTTGACCAATCAAGTAACCGCGTCGGTGCTGAGTAGTGCTGCATAGCTGCAAGCCATTCACAATACGTGTGCAAAGACAGCTTCCTATCCAAACTTTGGTAGAAGGTGTCTGCACAACCGACCCTCTTCTGGAAGAAGTGAAGCGAATCGTATTCCTGGCCTAACGCTGCCTGCTTCACGCGCTCTTCGTGCGTTGATCTCACACAGACCTTGTCCCACAGTCTCAGAAGTTTCGGCTTCAGTGTCCATCTGCTATCAGACTGGCCTCTAAAAAGGAAGTCATGATCATTCTCATCCAGGAATGGTACGTTGTCAATCTCGTCCACGAACTTCGCCAGAAACAACCACATGTCCTTGTCACAACGTAGTTCTAACCAAGGTCTGCTGGCATCTGCGCGATGTTGTAAGCTGAATATCGTCTCCCAAATAGGCCCGCCGTCTTCTACCATATGGTTCATCTCTCCAAAGAGGTTCCATCCACCGCTTGGTCATGCCTCGCTGAAACTCAATCCCGCAATGCTGTTTCAGCAACTTGGCGTCACGACGTGAAATCTACGGCTTCTTTGATTTTCTACACGTGTAACTTGGAGGGTACGTATATCCGCTGATTTGGCATCTCCTCTCTTCGTCGCCCGGCATACTTTCTGAAAACCTGCAATTCTCGCAGCTCACCCATGTGCGCGCACAAAGACAACAGATTCCATAGACAAGCCATACCATTACTGAAATGAGCCCGCCGCCAACCACCGCTTGTAGAACTACTGAGAACTCAAAATCATCAGCCTCTTCAGTCCGAAAGACCAGGTAGAATACTGGCGGTAAGAAACAGAAAAGAGTCAGCCATACTGGCCATTTACAAGACAGTCTCCGCACGTGAGTTCCCTTTCAACAACAACCGCTGTTAACTTAAGGTACTAGTGCTCTGTCGCTCATACAAACGTCTGCAACCGTCCTTAGCCACAGTTCCAATCGCCCGCGTCCTTAGCCGTTCTCAACGACAAATCGAAACCAAACCCAACTCCCGATTCCCTCGCCCCACTATCATACCCCCCGCCCGAACAACACGCAAATCTTCTTCCAGAAAAAAACACTCCCATTACCCACATACGGTAGAAAAGCACGCGCAGCATGGCCGCTGTATATAACGCTATGAAATAGCGCCCCAAAAAGCACACCCACCCCGGCCGTATAAGTGGGTGCTGACCTGGCAACGCCCCACTCGCATCCCCCGCCACGTCCAGGCGGCACCTAACCACCCCGCAAGAACTCCCCAAACACACCAAAAACACCCAAACCCGCACCCAAACACCCGCAAACCACCAGGAAACCGCCCCAACTGCTTGAAAGCCAACCGCTAACTCCTAATTGCTGACTTCCCCCCCAATCCCCGCCCTTTCCTACTAGCTAACCGCTAACTGCTAACCGCTAAAAAACCAAATACTCCCTCGCCTTCATCAGTTGCCGCCCCACCTTCCCGACCTCCTCAATCCGATTAACCCGTCCGGCCGTGCGCCGCTCCAAAATCCGCTCCACAGCCCGCGGCCCCAACCCCGGCACCCGCAGCAAGTCCCACTTCGACGCCCGATTCACATCCACCGGAAACGCCTCCGGATGCCGCCGCGCCCACACCTCCTTCGGATCGCAATCCAACGAAAGCCGCCCCCCCTCATCAAACACGATCTCATCATCCTTGAACCCGTACCGCCTCAGGAGAAAGTCAACCTGGTACAGCCGATGCTCCCGCATGAATGCGTCGCGCCCCCCCTGCCCGTCATCATCAGCAAACAGCCGCATCTGCCCGGCGGATCCTCCAACATCACCGCGCCAAGACCCCCGATCACTGCCGAATAACCGACCTTCACCCCCATCTCCCCGCTCATCACCGCCGAACACCCCCCGATCACCGACAATCACCCCGCATTCACCCGCATCTGCCCGCGCATCACCGCCTTTGGCCGCCCCATCTCCCCCAATCGCCTCCCCCGGCAGCGAAGGATCCCCCAATCCCCGCTGATAGGCACTGAAATACACCCGCTGCAGGCCCAGACGCCCGTAAAGCCCCCCCATGTACCGCACGATCTCCGCATCAGACTCCCCGGCCGCCCCCACGATGAACTGCGTCGTCTGCTTGACCCGCGAATACCGCATCCCCTTGCCAGTCAACCGGCTGATCAGCTTGATCGGCCGGATGATATCCTCCATAAAGTCTTTCCGCTGGGACACTTGCGCAAGGTACTTCGCCCCCGGCGTCTCGATATTCAAAGACACCGCCGTCGCCAGACTCACCGCCTCCTCAACCGCCGCGTCGCTGGCGCCCGGGATCACCTTTAAGTGTATGTAACCGCGATACTTATAACGCTGCCGCAGCCGCCGCGCCACGCCGTTTAGCCGCTCCATCGTCGCATCCGGCGTCCCGCACACCCCCGAACTCAAAAACAGCCCGAAAACCTCCCCCCGCCGAAAATAATCCAAAAACACCCGCGCCGTCTCATCCACCCCCAGATTGCACCGCCGAACCGCATTTTCAGCCCGCAAAGGGCAATATTTGCAGTCGTTATGACAGTTGTTGCTCATCAGCGTCTTAAACAGGACGCTCGTGCCCCCGTTGGGCAGCGTCACCGGATAAATCCATTTTCCGTTTCCGCCCCGTCGCCGATGCTCTCCGTCCCGCGTCCCGCATGCGCACGCCAGATCATACTGCGCATCCGTGCTCAGAATCTCCAGCTTCTCATCCGTACTCGGCTTTAGAATCACCGCCGTCATAACAATCCATTATAACACCGGCTTCCCTTCCGCAGGGAAGATTTCATCTGCGCATTTTCTGCGCAGGCGGCTCAAAAGCCCGTGGGACTAATACTACTCAGCGGGCGCGAGTTTCAGGTAGTCGATTCCGAACATGTAGGCTTTCTTGGCCTTTTCGTTGGCGCCGATGATTTCGACCTTGAGGACGTGTTCGCCTTTTGCGAGTTGATGTTTGCCGAAGTCGAGCGGGCCGGTGGCGACTACGCCGTCGTTGAAGAGGTCGATGGGTGCGCCTAATTGCTTGCCGTCGAGATAGAGCTGGACGATGCCGTAATCGATGGCCTTGGTGAGCTGCATCGTGACCGTGTACGTGCCGGTCTCGGCGACGGGGATGACCAGTTCCAGCGTTTCACCCGGGCGGGCATCGGTCCACCAGAGATGCGCCTCGTCGCTCCAGTAGTTGCCGTGCGACTGGAGGTCCTGGCGTCGGGCGTTGCCGGCGGATTTCGAAATGACCTTCATCGTCTCGCCTTCGATTGCGTCCTTGACCTTGAAGATCTGCGGCTTGACATAATAACCGGTGCGTTCTTCAACGGGCACCGGCGTGTACGGATCGGTCGTGCCGGCGGCCTGGTACCACCAGACTGTGGCCGCATAGAGCGTGGGCCAGTCGTTGGGGAAGTACTTTTCGATAACGCCTTCAAACGAGGTCTGGAAGGGGATGTTGTCGGCGACATGGAAGCGGTTGACGGAGATGTGGCCCTTGTTGCCCATGCTGATGGTCTGGTTGTGGTAGCAGTTGGCGAACAGTTCGCCGCTGCCCCAGGCATAGCCGAAGTAGTCTTCGGTGCCGGTGCCGAACGTCGAGGGGAACTTCTCGCCGTCGACAAAGAACTTCTCATCGCCTTCGCCCCACCAGAAGTGGCCATTGCACCATCGAACCAGCGGACACTGGCCGCCCTTGGGGTTCCAGACATGCAGCATGACGCCGCAGAATCGGCCGCGGGATTCGGTTTTCAGGATTGTCCAGTCGGGCCAGCGTTTGGGATCCTCCGGAATGAAGGCGTCGCGGTGCCACTTGGCATGAAACCGGCCCAACTGCTCGATCGGCCGCTCGACCGGTGCGCGGGTGACTTCGAGTTCTACGGTGTGCTGCGTCTTGCCTTCGTTGATAATTTCGATCTTAGCGCGTTTGGCGAAAGGCATATACCAGTTGCTGTAATAAACGTCTTCAGTCATGCCCAACGGAAACGATCTGTAAAGATTCTTGCCGGGGGCGGTGCCGAAGAAGTCGCCCAGGGGGCACCAGACAGCGGGCGATGTTTCGTCGTCCCAGGTGATCTGCAGAACCATTTCGCGCAGGCCGTCGGCTTCGGCTTCCTTATCGGTGAAGTCGGTCCTGACAGCGAGCGCGGTGATAGCCTGGGGCTTGCCGTTGGCTTCGATGGTCATCTGGAGGCGGCCGGCGGGCGCGATGACGGCCTTCCTGGCCTGGATGAATTCCTGGGCGCGCTGCTTGTCCCAGGGATCGAGGCCGCCGCGGGAGAGGATGGCGTTTGCCTCGTCGAGGGCCTTAGACTCGGCTTCGGAGAGGTTCATCCTGAAGGTCGGCACCTTTGTGCCCTTGGGGAAGGTGGTGTATGTGAACTGGAAGTACCGGCCCCAGCCTTCCTCCGCGACAATCCTGCAGGACTTCTGGTAGGGAATCGGCACATAGCAGTTCTGGCCGCGGGCGGTCATGTGGACCAGCGCGGGGCGTGTAAACGGCGGGTTCTTGTGGTCGAACAGGCCGATGAAGGGAAGGTCGATGGCGGGCGTTTCTTCGCCGTCGAGATAAAACTTGACGTGACCTTCCTGGGGCATGGCCGACCAGATCCGCCAGATGACACCGGGGCCTTCCATTTCGGCGAGGACCTGGTTCTTGCCTTCGAGGCGGATGAAGCCGTTGCCGTCACCGTTGGCTTCCCACTTGACGTATTCGCCCGTGTCGGCGTTCCATACGCTGGCGCGGTCATAACTGGACCATTGAGCACAGCTTTCGCCAGGATCGGGCAACACGGCCAAACGCTCCAGGTCAGTCAGCCGACTGATGAGATCCCGATAGGTCAGATTTTCGGCATTCACCAGCCCTCCGAAGGCCGCTACCACTGTTGCCAGGACCAAAAAGCGTTGCATAACCGTCTCCTTCACTGTTGGCGTTCTTACTCAGGATCGCCTTTGAAATACATTATAGCACAAGTTTGGTAATTGTCAAATTATTTACACAAATTCTTTTCTAATTTCTTAGTTCAGCACTCAACCCGTTGCAAACGCAGCACTTAGGGCGAGATCTACCTGCCCACACAGGTAAAATTTATCAGACCCAAACTTTGGCCGTTGGGTAACTATACCATTTCCCCTGCGCTGCGTCTACCCCGGCGGTGTTTCGCAACTAAAGCCACGAATGTACACGAATTCTACCTATTACTTCATATTTGCCGCAACGAGAAAGGCACGGACAAGCGGAAAGTTGGGCGGCTACAGCAACGATATTGGAGGCGGTCTTAATATCGGACCTTGCAAATATATATTGATTTGAATTGGCGGCGGGGTTATAATCGCCGTTTTGGGCGCGAGGGCCGATTCATGGGAGCACATGTTCAGGATTTGACCGGGCCGTGGGAGTTTCGCCAGTATCCTTCGGATGCGCGCCGGATGCGCGATCTGGACGGTGAGGGTTGGATGGCGACCCGGGTTCCATCTTCGATTTATACGAGCCTGGTAGAGGCGGGACAGATTGCGCGCGCGGACCTGGATGCGCGGCCGGAGGATTTTGCGCACATCAGCGACGAGCCGTGGATTTACCGCAGGCGGTTCGAGGCGGACGCGGAACTGCTGGGATGCGACCGGATCGACCTGGTGTTCGACGGACTGGATACGATCACGCAGATCTGGTGCAACGACAAGCTTATAGGCAAGACGGACAACATGTTCATCGGACACCGGTTCGACGTGACGGAGCTTGTGCGGCCCGGCAAGAACCGGGTGCTGGTCAAGTTCAATCCCGCGGCGGCGCACGCGGAGATGCTGATGAAGCGGTACGGCAAGCTGACGGATTTCTACTTCGGGCATGCGTGCCGTTCGTATATTCGCAAGGCGGCTTACCAGTTCGGCTGGGACTGGTGTCCGGCGCTGCCGGGGTGCGGGATTTTTCGGCCTGTGCGGTTGGAGGGCGTGGCGGCGGCGCGGATCGCAGACGTGCACGTGCGGACGATCGAGTGCAGCGAGGTGCGGGCGGACATAGCGGTGGCGGTGGAGCTTGATACGCAGACGGCGGGCGCAGCGGCGGCGTTTCCGCTGAGGTGTGTGCTGCGGCTTTGGGGGTATGGGGAGGCTATAGAACAGACGCTGACGTTTCAGGCGGGACAACAGCGGCAGTCAACGATTCTGCGGATCGAACATCCGCAGTTGTGGTGGCCCAACGGGTACGGGGAGCCGTGCCTGTATGACGTGGAGGCGGAGCTGTACGCGGAGGAACGGTGCGTCGACCGGGTGAGAAAGAAGTGCGGGATTCGGACGGTTCGCGTGAATCGGACGCGGGATGCACACGGGGAGAGTTTTTCGGTGGAGGTGAATCAGCGGCCGGTGTACGTTCGGGGGGCGAACTGGATACCGGTGACGCTGTTTGCGGGCAGCCAGAGGCGCGAAGACTATGCCAGGCTGCTGAAGGAGGCGGCGGCGGCGAATATGAACATGCTTCGCGTGTGGGGAGGCGGGTATTACGAGAATGAGGAGTTCTATGATCTTGCGGACGAGTTGGGGATTCTCGTGTGGCAGGACTTCATGTTTGCGTGCTCGTGGTATCCGGACCGCGCGTGGTTTCTGGATGCGGTGCGTACGGAGGCGGCGGTGGTAATCCGGCGGCTGAGGAGCCGGGCGTGCCTGGCGCTGTGGTGCGGTAATAACGAGATCGACTGGCTGCATGCGAAGGGAGGATTGGGCAAGGGGCGGAAGTTCTACGGCAAGGCGATCTATCAGCGGCTGCTGCCTGGGCTGTTAGCCGAGATGGACTGCGAGCGGGATTACATCGCGACGACGCCGATCGGCACGGGTCGCGATATGAACGACGCCAGATCGGGGACGGTGCACGAGTGGGGTATCTGGAGCGGGGGACGGCCGGGGCGGCAGTACGTGGATGAGGAGCGGATTGGGCGATTCGTGACGGAGTTCGGGATGCAGTCGCTGCCGGAGCCTGAGACGCTGCGAAGCTTTTGCGGAGGGAGGGACCTGCGGATCGGCAGCGGAGCCCTGGAGCGGCATAACTACCAATTGGACGGCAATGCACGGCTGTTTCAGTATACGTCGGAGCTGTTCGGCGGCACCGGCGACCTGGAACGTTTCGCATATCTGACGCAGTTGACACAGGCACGGCAGATCAAGCGTTACGTCGAGCACCTGCGGATGCACAACGGGATCAACCGCGGGGCGATGTTCTGGCAATATAACGACTGCTGCGCGGCGATCAGTTGGTCGGCGGTGGATTACCGGGGGCGGCAGAAGGCATTGTACTATTACGCGCGGCGTTTCTTTGCGCCGGTTTGCATCGCGGTTGCGACGCGGCACGGGCTGCGGCCGGACCTGGATGAGCCGGTGGAGATTGCGCGCACGGTGGTGATCAACGATGCGGGCGAGCCGCTGGTGGGGACCTTGGCGTGCCGGCTTGTCGAGCTGGACGGGCGCATTGTCGATGCGGTGGACCTGCCGATCACGGCGCAACCGTTTTCAGCAACGGAGCCGCTGCGGCTGCCGAAGGCACTGATGCGGCCGGAACATCCTGAACGAACGACGTTGTGGATGCAGCTGAACACGCACACCGGGACGGTTGCAGAGAACCACCTGCTGTATCTTGCGGACAAGTACCTGGAATGGCCGAAGGCGACGATACGGCAGGAGATGGCGCGGGCTGACGACGGCCGATGGCTGCTGACCCTCGGCAGCGACGTGGTGGTCAAAGACGTACAGATCAGCACGCCGACGCCGGTCGGCCTGAGCGACAACTATTTCGACATAATGCCGTTCGAAGCCCGGAGCGTCGTGCTCGAGGCGGACAGCGAAACAGCGCCGACCGTGCGACTCATGGCCGTGGGCGAATCGGCCTGACAAGCAGGCACAGGCGGACCTTTTTGCGTCTGCTTACAACCGGCGCTCCGGCGCCACGCCGATGCGGTCTTCGTAGCCGCGATAACCGTCGCCGTAGGCGGGATAGGCCGCGGGGCGAGGTTTGAAGACGTCGACTTTGCTCTGACCGCGTGACGTATTGAGGGTGACGGTCTTTGCGGCGGCTTCTTCGATCTGTGCGTACTGCGCCTTCATGTCGGCGGTCCAACTGTTCTTGCGGACGGGGACGTGCTGTATGATCAGGCCGTCGTGCGTGTAAAGGGCGTCGATCAGTTCGGAACGGACGACGCGAAGGCCGGTCCAGGCATCCGACCTGACCAGGTCCACGAGCATGGCACCCGTGCTGAAATCTATCTTTTCGGGCAGCATCGTGCCGCGGGTCATTTCGTACTCGTCAAAGGCGGCCCTGCCATCGGCCGCGGAGACCTGCGGCTGGACATCGACGGGCTTGCCGATCATTTCGCCGGGACGGACGTCGAAGCCCTGCTTGCGCCAGTTGCCCATGTGGTACCTGGCGACTTCGATCGTGACGCCCCTTTCGTTGGAGCGCGCCAGTTCGGTCGGGAAGAAGTAGACCATTGGCGGGATCACGACCGGCTCGGGGGCCTGTGCAAATTCGCTCCAGAGAATGACCTGGTTTTCGTACTGGCGGTCCTGGGGTGCGCACCAATTCCTGCCGGCGATGGGGTTGAAGACGCCGAGGCGGATACGATATTCGTAGGTGTTGCCCGGCTCGATCGTGTCATCATGGGCCCAGAAGATGAGCGATTGGAGCGTCTCGAGGGAGGTTCGCTGGTCGATGATAATCTTGGTGTTGTCGGCGATCACGTCAGCGGTTGTTCGCTGCTGGCGGCGCCGGTCGGCGGGTGATGTTTCGGTCATGTATTCATCGTAGTAGGCGCCTGCGGCGGTGCCGCGTCCGCGTGTGGTCGGTTCATTGGTCCTGCCGCGAGAGGGAAGCGTGCGTGTGCGGGTATCAGCGTAGGGGGTCTCAGCGGCCCGCGTGCCTGTACGGCCGGCGGGGGTTTCATAGCCGACATTCGTCTCGCGGCGGGTGCCGAGCGTGCGTTCACGCTCCTGGCGGAGGGCTTCTTTCTGCTCGCGATCGAGGATTTTCACGTATTCGTCATAGAACGACGGGGTGAGCCAGACCGTCTCGGCGGAAGCAAAGTCGTAGGGCCGGGGCTGCAGAATGGTCTGCTGTATTTCGAAGGGCTTGATCTGAGCCTTCTGCATGGAAATGTCGTACTTGAGATTGTCGGTCGTCTCCGGGATGTCGAGCCGGGTGCGGTAGGCGTCGATCCGGGGACGGGGGACAACCTCCCAGTCGCTCCAGCGGCCGTCGTCAAGCAGGCGGCGACGCTGCAATTGGGCGGCGGCGAAGACGGGCGCGGCCAGGTCGTCATCACGCCAGTCGGATCGGACACTGGGGCCCATTATGAAGCTTTGTTTGAAGTTGCGGTACAAGGCGGCGACATCGAAGCCGGCCTGGACGGAGACGAGGTCCATGTCTTTAAGGGTCGTCGGCACCTTGTCGTAGGGAATCTCGGGCGTTACTTCTTCAAGCGGGACATGAGCGGTGCCGCGGATGGCCCTGGCGAAGGCATTGGTAGCGGGGGGCACTGTCGGCAGGGCATACTCCCTGTCCTCGACGGGGGCTTCAGGATTGCGCCCCGGAACGATCAGTTTGAAGTCGCCGACCTCGCGCAGCGGCGAGTTCAGTTTCGCCACGTATGTTTCCTTGTGGCCGGACTGGGGAGTGGCCGCAGCCGGAGGCTCGTTGAGCCTGGCTTCAAGCTTCTCGGCGCTGGTTCGGATCTGGCGGTCCACCTCGCCGGCGCCGAATTTTCTGCCGCCAATCTGCACCGAGTTGGGACTGCCGATCACGAGAAACCACAGCAGCGCCAGACCGATCACAACCGAGACGCCCAGGACGATCTTCTCGGCGTGCTGTTCCAGCAGATTACCTTTTTTCTTTTTCATCATGGCATGCTTCCCCGCATCCAACAAACTGTCACTGTCATATTGTCTCGTTCGGGCGATGGCCGATCAGAATTCATCGGCGCCGACACCCCTTGCCGGCTCGCGCCTGCGCGTGGGGGCGGGCATTCGGGACGGTCCGGGCGCACCGCCGGCAGGCGTCTGACCATCGGTTTTCAGTTGCCCGAGATATTCCTTAACCTTGTCCGGCTTGATTTCGTCATAGCCGGCACGATTGAACACATACTCGCAGACAAGATTCAGCCGCACGACGGCTTCGTTGCCGTAGCGGTAGCTGGCGTTTTCCGGAGCCGCCAAACTGACGGGCCGCACTTCACTGCTAAGGATGGTAATCTGATTATGGATGCCGTTCTGCTGGGCGCCGTTCTCCTTATAGCCGGCGCGCCAGGTATGCGGCTTTGCGCGGCAGAGCTCCTTCATGAAGGGCATGACGGCTGAGGAGGCGGTAATGACTCCGACGCTGAAGTGCACGACGTCGATGTCGTCGTTACTGATCCTGGCGGTCCAGGGTACAACGCCGAGTTGGCCGCCGCTTGGGAACCGTATGTACTCGGGCGCATCGCCCGGCAAACGCGTGCCGCTGGATCCGTAGGCGACTCCGTCATAGGCGCCGCGGCCTGCTCTGCCGGTGCTGTCGTAATAAGCGGCGCTGGTACGAGGTTTCGGATAGTCCGCCTCGTATGTAAAGGTGACGCCAAGCAGGCGTTTGACCGGAGAAGCATACACATTGGGCGAGCCGGCATTGAGCGCATTGATCGTGGCGACGACGTCTTCGTAAATCCAGAAGGCGACCTGGGCATGCCAACAGTCCAGCAGGGCCTGATCCTTGCCGGAGAATTTCCAGTTGGCCCAGTAGTCATACCAATCGAAGACGGTGGGATTCGCATAGACGGCAATCTGCTCGGCACGCCGGGCACAAACGGCGTCGATCATCGCCTGTCTGGCGGTATCGGTCTGCGTGCGTGAAGTGCCGGCTACGGTGCTGGGATAGCGGGTAGACGAGGAAGCGGCGCCGTAGGCGCTGTAGGAGGCGGCGCCGGCGGTGCTTTCGCCAATTTCGGATCGGATTTCCATTTCGCTGGGAGCTTCCATCGCATTCATGCCGCGGATGAGCTGCTCAAGGGCTGCGCGGTAGCGCGCGGCATATTCGTCGAATACCTGCTGCGATTCGTCGGTTGGTTTGGGAAAGATGCCATAGCTGATGAGTTCCCGCATGGAACATTGCTTTGCGAGTTCGACAACGTCAGCAGCCTCCTGCTCAAGGGCGTCCTGCACCTTCTTTTCCTCTTCCCACTGGTTAACCGGGACGGCATCGGGCAGAAGGCGTTTGATCTGACCGTCGGCTGCGACGCTTGCCTTCTGAATGTTGGCGGCAAGCGAACGGTTGGTCAGCACCGTCAGCGCGATAAAGATTACTGCCGCCAGTACGATACCGGCGGGAATGAGAAGAACCGCATATTTCTTGATGAAAGTCATAACCAGATCCTTTCCACGGCGGCCTCGGAAGACGGCCTTTCATACCGTCAATAATACGCCTCGCGTCCCATCATGTACGGGCTGCCGGCAGGCGCCACTGTGGGCATCTGCGGGGCCTTCTTCCAGCGGAATTTGGCACTGATACGGAACCAGTTGTCACGCTCAATGTACAACGGCTCGTTCGTAAGTTTGTCGAACTCGATGCGTCCGAGGTCCTTTTCGGTCAGGTTCGGGTTGGCGGCGACGTCTTCGGCGGTAATGATGTTAAAGACCTTGCTCATTTCTTCATTTGTCATGGGGTCTATGAGGACGCGTTCATTGTAGATTCGATCGAGTCTGGCGCCGCCGCCGTAGCCTGGGTCGCTGTAGCGATACGAGTCATAGCCGCCGTACTGCTGCCGCCGAGTCGGATCTTCCGGCGGGCGCACGCGTTCAACCTCTTTTTCGATGCCGATGCCGGCGGGCATGTCGCGCTGCGTGAGGTCGACGGGGCCTTTTTCAAGCTTGAAGTGCTTGATGTCGTCCTTCTTGTAAAGCTCGAATTCGCAGCCGGGCATCACCTTCTGGATATTGACGAGGCGAGTCACGAATCCCCACTTCGTCCGGTCGTCACCGACGCTGTGCGGATCAAGCAGTGCGCCGAGGTCGCGATAGGGACTGTAACCTTCGACGACGATGACAAAGCCCGGCCCCTCGTCCGGCGAGGTCGTCGCGGACGCGGCGGGCGTTCCGTAGCCAGCGGCGGACGAATCACCGTAGAGCGGCTCATTGTAGACCCTGCCGCCCTCCAATCTGCTGCTGCCGTAAGTACTCGGCCCGCTTGAGCGCTGGGCCTTGGATCTTGCGACATCCAGACTGGCCTGGCTCAGGTCGGGGGCGTACTGAACATTGAGACTTGTTATAAACAACTGCTTGCGTTCTGAACGCGGCACGGCCATGACGCCCTGCAGATCACCCTTTGCGAAGGCCTCATAGAGGGCCGCCTGCTCGGGATTGTTTTCGCTGTTTGGCAGGCAGGCGAGGATCATCTGGTAGGCGGCCAGCACGGCGGTACGGTGTTCAAGCTTGTCGCTTTCCTTCTTGATCTTCTCCAGGTTCGGGGCGGCACGATTCTTCTGTTCCTGCAATTTGCTTTGCGCGGTCTGGGCCTTGGAAATCGTCGCCTGGATGGTCCGGCGCACGTCCTCGTTTGCCTTGTATTGTGCGCGATCGATGTTGGCCCGGACCAGGCCCAGGAGGGAGACAACGAGCAGAAGGCCAGCCGCGGCGGTGAACATGCGGCTTTTCCGCCGCCATGCCATGGCGCGGGCCAGCTTGCGGGGAAGAAGATTGACTTCGATCTTTGCTTCGCCGAGTACCTGTGCACCGAGGCCGTAAACGATGCCGAAGTCGGAGACGTTTTCGTGGAACTTGGCCGCCGAGACAGCGGGGTTGAGCAACAGGCGTTCGAAGCTGTCGGGTTTCACGACGGGGATGCTCAGCGTCTGCTGCAGGTACTTGGCAAGGCCCTGGAGCTTCATGCCGCCGCCCAAGGCGATCATTTTGGCAAAACCTTTTTCGCGGCCGGGACCGCTGCTGCTGTAGAAGCCCAGGGAACGCTGAATTTCGCTGCCGAGATCGGTGAAGACGGGCTTCATTGCGGTGAAGATCTGCCGCATGTACTTCGACACGGGGGCGGTGCGTTTGAGCTTTTCGGCCTTCTGGAAGCTCAGATTGAAGGTGTCGGCGATGGCCTCTGTGAAGGTATTGCCGCCGATGCGAATGCTGCGCTGCCACATGCCGGTCTTGCTGCAGACGACAAGCGTTGTGTTCTCGGCGCCCATGTCGAGGATAATGGTGGCTTTCTCGTTGAACCCTCCGACGTCCTTGATGTCGTACAGGGCATAGTTGTACAGGGCTACGGGCGATATCTGCACACAGGAGACCTTCATGCCCTCGCTGGCGAAGTGGTCCATAGTGGCGTTGATGATTTCATTCTTGATGGCGAAGATACCCACTTCCGTGTCCGGGCTGTCCGGGTTTTCCATAATCTGCCAGTCCCATTCGACCTCGTTGATGTCGAATGGGATCTGCTGGACGGCCTCGAACTGGACGATTTCAGGGATGCGTTTCTTCTCGACGGGGGGCAGTTTAATGAATCGTGCGAAGCTGTTCTGCCCGGCGATGGAGATGGCGACTTCGTCTTTTGAGATGTCGTTGCGGCTGGCGAATTCGTGAAGAGTTTCGCCGATGACGCGGTTGCGGACCTCGCCATCGATGCCGCCGGCGGAGAGGATGCGAGCGTGTTCTATATAGTCAAACCCGACGACCTCCAGCCCTTCGGCGCCAGGAACCAGATGAAGCGCCTTGAGCGCGTTGCTGCCGATATCGATTGCCCATACGCCGCTTACAGAGGCCATATCCGTCGTCTCCTGTGCAGGAAAGATAAGAATTCGCCGTCATTTGCAAGGCCCGGCGCCGCCGGGATCACCCGCCCCACCGCATGCTCGCTGACATACTCACAGAGCCTGCAAAGACCTTGTCTGTTACACCGCCGTAACCTATTATAGCAGAAAATGAAAACTTTTACCATCAACACTTTGGGCTGCAAGGTCAACCAGTACGAAAGCAACCAGATCTGTCAGTTGCTCACAGACCGGGGTCTGCAGTACGTGGCCGATGCTGCGGCAGCCGACCTCGTGGTCGTCAACACGTGCTGCGTGACCCATATTGCCTCGGCAAAAAGCCGTCAGATCATTCGAAAAGCCGGAAAATCAAACCCTCGGGCGACGGTCGTCGTCGCGGGGTGCCTGCCGGCGGGGCCATCCGATGAGTGGAAGAACATCGCAGGCAATGTCCACTTTGTCACCCGCAAAGCCGACCTTCCCGACATGCTGCATGGCCTTGTTGCGGCCGATCCAGCCGAGTCGGCCACACCCTCTAATAAACCATGTTACGAGACCAAAATCAAGGATAAAACCGCCTCCGGCGAAGATAGTTCGGCCTGCCTGCCGCTTCTGAACTCATTTTCAGGACAAACCCGAGCATTTTTAAAAGTCCAGGATGGCTGCGACGCCTTCTGTACCTACTGTATCATACCTAAGATCCGGACCCAGGTTTGTAACAAGGATGTAAAATCGGTCCTTGAAGAGGCCCGTGCCCTGGTGGGTTCGGGACACAAGGAGATCGTGCTGACGGGTATTTTCCTTGGGGCCTACGGGCAGGACACCGCACGACGGCGGCATTGGGACTCGTCTCGGGCGGACGGACTGGCGAACCTGCTGGACCAGGTGGCGCGGGTGCCGGGATTGTGCCGCGTACGGTTGAGTTCGTTGGAGCCGGGGGATGTGACGGATCGGCTGCTGGATGTGTTCTGCGAGCATGAGAACATCGCGCCGCACCTGCATCTGCCGCTGCAGTCGGGCTCGGACCGTATTCTGAAGCGGATGTGCCGGCAGTACCGGCTTGACGACTTTCGGCGAAGCGTCGAGAAGCTCACGTCACGGCTGGACCGCCCTGCCATAACGACGGACCTCATCGTGGGTTTCCCGGGTGAAACGGAGAATGACTTTGCGGCAACGCTGGCCGTGATGCGCCAGGTCGGTTTCGCCAAGAGCCACATCTTCCCATTCAGCCCTCGCAAAGGCACGGCCGCGGCCTTGATGACGCCTCGCGTACCTGCGGCGGTGGCAAAAGAGAGGTCGCGGATCCTGCAGGAGGAGGATGCGCGATTGCAGGAGGCGTTTCGCAACCGGTTCAGGGGCGAGAAGGCGACGGTGATTGTGGAGTCGCTCGATCCGCCGCAGGGGCGATGCGAGCGCTATTTCATGGTGGCGTTAGACGAGCCGCGGGCTGTCCGGATTGGGGAGGTCGTCAACACCGTCGTCCGGTGACGGGCGGCCGGGCTGTGCGGTGGGTTGAACGGCGGGCCGGAGGCCGGCGGCGGCGCGAAACTGCTGGAGCGTCGCGTCGGCGGCGTTGATCTGATCGAGGCTTTCGCGGGCGTGGGTGCGCAATGTCTCGGGGGCGGCCTGGCGATTGAGGCCGAGGAGAAGGCGCTGCAGGAATATTTTCGCGAGGCCAAGGGGCTCTTCGACCCGGCGGGCCATTTCCTCGCTCATTTCGCCAAAGGCCGCGACCTGGCGCATACGTGTCATGTCGGCCTCATGTTGGCGGCAGGCGGCCTCATACCGGGTACATTCGGCTTGCAGCGTACGGACGCGGTCATGTATCTCCCATTGGAAAACAGCCAGGGTGCGGATGACGCCGCAGGTCATTGCCAGCGCACAGGCGGCAGTAAACACTTCGACGGGGATACCGGCGGCGTCGGCCAGGCCTGCCGTGTTCAGCATCGAAGCGGGGAAGAAAGACGCCTTGTCGACGATCAGGCCGTTCAGGAATGCATAAAGCACGAACGACACCGCCGCAATACGCAGGCCAGCCGCGACGCTGCGCGAAACAACGGCGGCTTCGGCCTTTTGCAGCGACAGCGCCCAGGCCGCAAGCAGCCCGGCAGGCAGGCACAGCAGATAGCGCGACCAGATATTCCACATCAGGAGATTGCGAGGGCCGGCGAGAAACGCCGTCAACCAGAGCGCCCACAGTACGGGTGTTGCAAAGCGAAGCCAGACGAAGTTGCTTCGGCTTGCGGGGATCATCCTTGCCGCGAATTGCACCAGGCAGATGAAGGACACCGGCAGCACGAACGCCCGGGCCAGGACCAGCACCTGGGCGCCGGCAAGGGGACCGATCTGCGAGAAGACGTTCAGCCATTCGCCGAGTGCATGCAGCAGGCCAAAGGCGGCCAGCAGCCCCAGGTGGTCGGCCAGGCGGAAGGCGCTGCCCTTCCTGGGGCAGAGCGCCGCTGCAAGCCCCAGTGTGAAAAAGGCCAATCCGCAGATAAACGAAACGATCACCATCACTTGATCATTGACTGAAACCGATGTTATCTGAAACGCTTTGCCGCATCTTTAGCGAAATAGGTAATCAGGATGTCGGCGCCGGCGCGTTTGAGGGCGGTGAGCGACTCCATCATGGCCTGGTCCAGGTCGAGGAGGCCGGCACGGGCGGCGGCGTGGATCATCATGTATTCGCCGCTCACGAAATAGGCGGCCAGTGGCAGGTCGAACTGCTGTCGGGCGCGATAGACGACGTCGAGGAAGCACAAGGCCGGCTTGACCATTACGATGTCGGCGCCTTCCTCGACGTCGAGGGCGATTTCCCGCATTGCTTCATCGCTGTTGGCGGGGTCCATCTGGTAGGTACGGCGGTCACCGAAGGTCGGCGATGATTCCGCGGCGTCGCGAAACGGTCCGTAAAATGCCGAGGCGTATTTGGCGGCATAGGACATGATGGCCGTTTCGTGAAAGCCATCGGCGTCGAGTGCCTGGCGTATGACGCCGATGCGGCCGTCCATCATGTCGGACGGGGCGACGATATCGGCGCCGGCGCGGGCGTGAGAAACGGCCATTTTGGCAAGCAGATCGCAGGAGCGGTCATTGTCGATCCTGCCGTCTTTGACGAAGCCGCAGTGGCCTGTTTCGGTGTAGGCACACAGGCAGACATCGGTGATGATCAGCAGGTCCGGGCAGACGTCGCGGATCTGGTGGATGGCCGTCTGGACGACGCCGTCCGGGGCCCAGGTCTCGGAGCCGAGTTCGTCCTTTTTTGCGGGCAGGCCAAAAAGCAGGACGGCCGGGATGCCCAGGGCGGCAACTTCGGCTGCTTCGTGGGCGATGGTGTCCGGGGAGAAATGGTAACAGCCGGCCATCGACGCGACCGGCTCTTTGAGCAAACGGCCGGGACGTACGAAGAGCGGGTACACGAGGTCATCCGGGCTGACAGTCGTTTCTCGCACGAGTCGACGCATCGTTTCGTTCGTGCGCAGTCTTCGCATCCGATTTGTCGGGAAAGCCATGTACGGCACTCCAATGGTTTCAACAGCATCAGCCGGCGCGGAAAGCGCCATACGATCCGCCGGCTCAGTATAGCCAGGTCAATGGACGCAAGCCAGCGTCTTGTGACGCAGCATACTATTAAGCATCGGCCGATTCGGATGGTGACTTGGGGCGGATGGGCGGCAATTTATCCGGACCCGACAGGCGCCGCGGGAATCTGCACGGCGCAAACCATGAGTTTTACCCTACCGCAGTTCAGCGGCGGCGGCGCGTGTTTGGTTCGGTTAGTCCTTTACCGACGCATGTGGGCGGGTTATGCACAGTCGTAAAAAAGTTGCGGCAGCAGGCTCGGGCGGCCGACATAGTAAGCATGCTCGCAAGATATCGCGCCGCGGTTTCGGTGCGAACATCGAGGGCGCCTGCGGGGGAACATCGACGTTTGGATATGTTGTACGATATGGGGGTCTATCGGTGTGCGGTCATTGTAGCGCACCCGGATGATGAAACGCTTTGGGCCGGGGGGACAATCCTGATGAATCCCCGCGTGGAGTGGACCGTTGTGACGCTCTGTCGCGGGGATGACCCGGATCGGGCGCCGCGATTCCACCAGGCCATGCAGGCGCTGGGCGCGCGCGGGGCGATGGGCAGCCTGGACGACGGGGCGGCGCAGGCACCACTGGCGCTGGAGAACGTCCGGCAAACCATACTTTCGCTCTTGCCGGAGCATACATTCGACCTGGTCATCACCCACAGCCCGCAGGGCGAGTACACACGGCACCGCCGCCATGAAGAGGTGAGCCAGGCGGCAGCCGATCTGCTTGCGCGCGGCGAGCTGACCGCCGGTGAGGCATGGGTGTTCGCCTATGAGGACGGCGGGGGTAATTATCTTCCCCGGCCGATCCGTAACTCGGATATCACGGTCAAAATGCCAGAGGAGGTCTGGCAAAGGAAATACGGCATCATCACAGTCGCCTACGGCTTCGGGCCGGATACGTTCGAGGCCCGGACCACGCCGCGAAGCGAGGCCTTTCGGCGACTACAAATTAACAGCAGGCAAACAGAGGCAGCATCATGAAGGTTCTTGTGCTTTACGATTATCCGCCGTCGCCGGCAGGACTGGCGACACAGGGCGATCTGCTTTACAGGGGACTCAAGGAATTAGGCGTCGATGTGCACGCGGTCAATTATGAATCGGCGCAGGAGAAGGAATGGTACTATCGCTGGTTCGGCCCGGATGTGACCGTGGGCGTGGGGTACTGGGGTTACACGCCGCATCTGGTTCTGCATCCGCAGCGGTTCGGGATAACGGCGATTCCGTGGCTGGTGGCGGACGGTTACGTCGCCAACTATCGCGATGTTCTTGCGAGTCTGCCGCTGATCCTCGTGACGTCGTCCTGGGTGAAGAAGGTTTATATGCGTGACGGCCTGCCGGGCGACAACATCGAGGTGCTGCATGTGGGCATCGACACGGACGCATTCCGCCCGCGCGATCGTGACGACCCGAAGGTTCGGGCAGTTCGCGAGAGCCTGGGCGTGGCCGACGACCAGATCATGATCCTGACCGTAGGCGGCGATGCGGCGTCCAAGGGCGCGCAAGAGGTTATGCACGCGCTTGCAATCAACGACCGGCAGGCGCCGGAGTGGAAGTATGTGTGCAAAGTATGGCCGCAGGCACGAACCGACCAGCAGAACGCCGCCGACATGCAGTTGGCAACACACCTGGGCATCGAAAAGAACGTCGTCTACGCCACCAGCCGCGTCAGTCGCAACTTCATGCCGTGGCTGGTTGCCGCATGTGACATCTACGCGGCGCCTTCGCGGCTGGAAGGCTTCGGAATGATCCAGATCGAGGCCAACGCCTGCGAGAAGCCGGTGATCGGCATCAAGGCAATGGGCATGCTGGATACGCTGGTCCACGGCAAGACGGCACTGCTGGCGGAGGTGGCTCAGCAGGTTCTCTTGCGCGAGACGATCGTGGGCAATGAAAGCGGCTATGACAACCGCAGGCGGCACGTTTTCAAGACGCCGCGCGTGGTGGACTATCGCGCCAGCGTTCACGATATCGCCAACTACCTGATGGACCTGATGACCGATGCCGAGCTGCGGCGGAAGCTGGGGCAGAAAGGGCGCAGGCGCGCCGTCGAGAACTTCGATTATCGCGTGATTGCCAGGCGATTCGTGGACATCGTTTCGGAACGATTGGGGATCTGCTGAGTATGGATGCTGACAAGAAGGAACTCGTCGCACAGGCGAAGGCCGCGGCGGTGGAGGTGCTTCAGCATAACCGTCACGGGCCGTTCAACGGGCAGCCGCGGACGGCGGGCTGGGGGTATCCGGAGCCATATACGCGCGACCTGATGATCTCGGCGTTCGGGGTTCTGACCTGCGGCGACGAGAAGCTCGTCAGATCGCTGCGGCGCGTCCTGGAGACCGTGGCCGCCAACCAAACCGAACTGGGGCATATCCCGTCGCTCGTCCACGACCCCAATGACCGGGGTTCCAGCGACTGCACGCCGCTGTTTCTTGTCGCGGTGGGTTTGTGGCGCAAGGCCACCGCCGAGAACGATTTTCTGGAAGAGGCCGTTGCCAAAGCCATGCGGTGGATGGAGTATCGAAGTCCGTACTCCGGGGCACTGGTGGGGCAATTACCGACGAGCGACTGGCGGGACGAACAGTGGGTCCTGGGTTATGGGCTTTACGTCAACGCACTTGTGTACATCTATCTGAAGCTGTTCGGCCGGCACGAACGCGCCGATCTGCTGCGAGAGGAGATGCACCAGTTCGCGCTGAACGCACATAAACCGAAACGCCATATCCGCGAAGGTCTTGTACTGCGGCGGCGGCCTTACTACGCAATGTGGGCGTACAAGATTTACTCGTGCGAACGGTTCGACCTGCTGGGTAACAGCCTGGCGGTGCTGTCGGGCATCCCCTCGGCCAGTCGCGCCAAACAGCTCATCTCGTGGATCGAGACGGAATGCAGCGCAATGCGTATCCGGGGGGAGCTGGCGGTCGACCTGTCGCCGAACCTCTTTCCGTTCATTCACCCGTTCGATCCCGACTGGATGCCCCGATACGAGACGCACAATCTGCCGGGGGAGTATCACAACGGCGGCATCTGGCCGTTCGTCTGCGCTTTCCATATTGCGGCGATCGTGGCGGCGGGCCGACGGAGTCTGGCGGAGAGCAAACTGTTGGCGCTGACTGAACTGGTGCGACATGCACGGGACCACGACGTGGCGTTCGGCTTCAACGAGTGGTACCGCCCCGCGAACGGCCGCCCGGCGGGGCAGGACTGGCAGACGTGGTCGGCGGCCATGTACCTCTACGCGGCCCATTGCGTGGAAACGGGTACGACGCCGTTTTTCGACGATATGCGCGATGGCTGAACGCACGAGGGCCCGGGCGGTTGGCCCGGGCCCTCGCTACTGTTCATTCTTACAATGCTGCACGCACTATTGGCCTATTGGCACAGATCGGCCGGCGCCCAGTTGCAGTCGAGCCAACTGGCTGCAAAGGCCGCAAAGTCGGCCAGATCGACGAAGCAGTTCTGATCGAAGTCCATCGCATCGAACTCCACACAGAACGCATCGTCCGGCCGGATCGCCGTGTAGACGGCGGCCACCTCGTAGGCATCGAGGGCGTAATTCCAGATCTGCACATCATCGAGAAGGCCGACATAGGGCGCGATCTGGCCCGCTTCCGTCTCGGCGCCGAAGACCAGCGGCTGGTCATTGGTCTGGGCCCGGGTCATGTCGACGGCGCTGGTGTTGTTGAGCCGTCCGTCGACATAGATGCGCCCGAGTCCGGCAAGCGCATCGTACGTGGCGGTAACATGATGCCACTGGCCGTCATTGACTGTGACGTCGGCGGACATAATGTCGCCGCCAAAGAGGCCGCGCAACATGCTGCCGGCGTTGGCGCCCCGGTGCGCTACGATGAAGCCCCGCCAAACGTTATCACCGGATCCGACCGGGCGGAATTGCTTGGCTACGAGTGCAACCCAACCGCTTTGCGTAGTGTTGATCCAGGCGCTGACGGTGTAACCCTGCGGGTAGAAATTGAAGTCGTTGGCCGTGTCGGTCACAATGATCACGTTCGGATCGGTTTGCTCGGCCTTAAATTGCCAGGCCTGGCCGGAAATGCCCTGCACGTACCGTGATACCGTGGAAGACCCCACGTGAGCCGGGTTGACGGCGCTGGCTAACGTGCCATCGAATGTCCAGTGCCCCATCTTACGCTTGATCGTCACGTATGCGAGATCGCTGGAGACGTCTCCGGCGGCGTTGCTGACCTTGCAGTAATAACCGCCCTCGTCACCGGCGGCCAGCGTGGCGCTGGCGATGACGAGAAGGGGCCCCGTCCCAACGGCCACATCGCCGGCATCGGTAACTTTGTACCACGTATAAGATGCGGGTAAGAAACTCTCGGCGGCAACCGAGAACCGTACCTCCTGTCCCTCTTCAATGACGGCGCTGACAGGCTGCTCGGTAATCACGGCCAACAGCGCTTCAGTATCGAATCGCCACAGCCGGCCTGTAAGCACCTCGGCGCCGAGGCGCGTATCCACACGCCAGTAAATGGTAGAATCGGACGGCAGATTGTTCGCCAGAAACTCCGTTGTGGAGGCGACGCCCAGGTAGGCCAGATTGTCCTTGTCCGTACCGGCGTATACATTATAACCAATGATCCCGGGAACGGTCTGGTAGTTGTTGTTCCTGTCGACGCCCGCCTGCCAGGAGAGCAGCGTTCCTTCGCGCACACCGACATCCGATGCTCCGACGGCCGGAGAGGGTCCCCATGCGGCACGCGTATCAATAGGCTTGAAGAAGCGGATATTATCATAGTAGTTCTTGCCGCTTTCGCTCTTGATGCGCAGCCACAGAATCTGACCGGCAGGCGCATCAGCGGGGACCGACAGGAACACGCCGACTTCGCGGACGTTGTTTTCTACGCTGATGCCGTCGGCCATGGTGAATGTGGCCATGTCGAGCTGGACGGCAAAGCTTTCCACCAGTACGCCGTTGGCGGCATTACTGCTGGTGCCGCCTGCGAACAGGGCGGCGGATCCGGTGCCGAAACTGTCGCCGCGGTTTCCAATCAGCATTCTGACTTCGTATTCAGCGCCTGGCGTAACGGTGCCAACGGCCTGGTAAAAGCTTCCGCCGGTCTCAAGTCCGGCCCAACGCGCGAGATCGCCGGTAAGGCCGATGCCGGAACCCAGTTCCCAGAAACACTGATTGGACCCAGAGGAAAAGCCTTCATACCAGTCGTTCACGTCATATCCCCAGGCCGCACCATCACTGGACGTTGCGGTTATGTCTTCGAAACTGGCATTTGCCAGCGACAGACTCAGGTCCTCCACGTTGCCGCCAACGCGATCTTTCTGCGACGGATGAGCATCCGTGGTAAAGGACCATACAAAGCCGCGATGAAGGATCGGACTACCGTCGTTGGGGTCGATCGCATCCACGCGCCACAGATACGTTGTTTCATAGTCCAGGGCAACATCCGAAAGCGTGGTGTCAGCATAATTGCTCGCCACCACGGCCGTATCGAGCATCGCCATATTCGGGTCCATGTAGACGTTGTAGCCCACAGCGTTGTAAGCCTGCGGCGCTTCCCATGCGAAAACCTGATCGGGGGGCACCGCCACGGCGCCATTTGCCGGCGCAATCAGCCGCGGCGCTTCACGAGACGCGATCTGGATGGCATTGACGGGGGCGCGAAGTGTGTTCGAGCCCGCAGAGGCGGGCGTCGCCTCCAGTCTGAAGGAGGCAACCGTCAGATTCGGGATAATGATGTAATTGCCGGCGGGCGTGTTGGCGCCGAGATTCTCAGTGGATGTCACCGGCGTTTGTACATATACACCGCTGAAGTCGCTGTTGGCCGCATCGCGATTGAAGATCGGGCCTGCCAGGACCGAACCGTTGGCGGGATCCACCACCGTATACCGGCCCACGCGCCAATCGCTGTCGTTGGATCCATCCATGTATATCACCAGGTCATATCGTGAATAGGGGATACCACTTACCGTGACGGTGGTCGTAGTGGAATTGCCGGTGTCCAGGTAGCCCTTCATGAGGCGCATATCACCCGGCACATCGGTCACTCCGGTGCGCCATGTCGCCTGGCACGTCCATGACACCGACGCGGTCGTCGCCTGGCCGGTGTTGTCAACGAGGCCCTCGACCGTCCCGGTCCCTGCCTGCAAACGGCTGTTCCAGTTCGCCTGCTCATATTCAGGCGCGCCGGCGGTCTCGTCAGCGCCCATCAGGGTCGTCTGCGAATCACCAAAGTCGATGCCGATTGATTTAGCCTGTACACTTTGACCCGGCAGTAACGCCACGGCCAAACACAACAGAAAGCCACGCAACCAAATGCCTGTAAACAACTTCATCCTTAGTCCTCCGACAAAATAATAAATGCAGGCCACACCCGTTGTGGCAGTTAAACACTCTCCCGGTCGGATTGGTCGCCTTAATACACTAAAGACGACACCTCCTTCCGGTAAAATCCGCTCCTCTCTGACTACCTTGTCTGGCATGAGAACGCCGCCGCTGGCCTCCTCAAACCCAAGCGGCCACTACGTAAAATAGGATTATATCGGAAACGCGATCTATCTGTCAAGTCCATGTTAAAGGCCGGTTTTGCGGAAGATCCCGCCGGCTGAGTCAACGTATGGCCTTGCGCGGCAGGTAAAAGTCGCCCGGCCCAAGGCCTTCGGGGTATGGTTCGCCGGTCCGGCGATCGCGGATAACCTTCATCGTCTCGACGTCTGCGGATGTGTACGTCTCCACGTGGCCGTCGGTGTAGCCGGCGTTGAGCCCGATCTGGACCGATTCCCGCTGGTATTCGAATGTCTGCGGCCGCGACCAGTACGCCGACGAAAGCACCGTCCCTGGCGTCACATCTGCGCCGCTGAAGCGTTCGCAACTGCCGAAGGCGTACGGGCTGCGGTGGTGGCCGTAGCCGAAGTAGTCGGTCACCATGAGCGTGCTTTCGCCGCGTGCACCGGCGATGGTACGGGGGCCCTGAAACGGCTTGTCGCGTTCGACAAGGTAGCCGGTGTAGTCCCAGTAGAAGCAGTACGTGCCGCTGACGGGGTCCTCGCCCTGGGGCGTCTCGGGATTGTCCCACGCGTCGCCGGCGTCCCAGGCATCTTGCAGGTAGGGATACTCCCTGGGGCCGCCTGGGCAGTACATGACGTCGGCGGCCTCGATATAGCCGGCCAGGTATGCGCTCATGGAGCGGTATCGGCGGTTGATCCGGCGATAGCCGGTAAGCATCATTGGCTCCTGCCAGTTCCAGTTGGCGCCCAGGCCGACTGTGGCGATTGATTCGGGGTACTCGTCGTCGTTGTCCGCTGCGTACAGAGTTACGCCCTGTACGGATTCGCGCTGGCGGGCAGCACCGAGAAGTTGACGGACCCTCAGCCTGACCTGCACCACGCAGGGCGCCAGAATCGACAGAATAAGAGAGATGACTGCGACCACCACCAGCAGTTCGATGATAGTGAATCCCCGGCCCCGCCAATGCTCGTCTATCCGCCTGTGCCTGCTCGAAGTAATAACGCCCCTCCCTGCCGCCGCGTCAGATCATCTCACACATCTCACAAATTATACCCAAAACGGCCGGCTGCCGCCAAGCCCCTGAGCGGCAAAAAACGTTACCGCCCCTGAACCGCCGATCCTGGCGCCCGTGCAGCGCACGGAAGGTGCAATATAGCACAATTACCCACATGCATTGAGCGATTTGCCGGCCCCGCGTCCGTGTTTGCCCCGATCAAATTTTGTCCCACGTGCTATTTGACATCGCCATTTCGTAGGGTAAGAAAACTGCGGAGTGTTGCGGAGGGAACACGCATCTCCATGCTTTCGGCACGTCCACCCGGACGAGGGACATACTCTCTGTGTCCCCTGAACAGGAAGTGCGGCGACGAGTGCCGCAAAACAGATTGTATACACTGCGTTATACCCGGCAATGCTGCCGGGCAGGCGCAGTGTAATTCATAGGCGGGTCGTACCTTGTGAGATTGTCGTTTTGCTGGAGAATCGAAATGAAAAGTGAAAGCACCATTCTGAGGATTACCCTATGCAGCCTGGCAGTGTGTTGCATCTGCTGCGCCTCGGCGCAAGGCGATGTGACCATAGACAACGGTGAAGCGGGGACATCGTTCACCGGCACGTGGGAGGTATCCGGCGGCACGAGCCCCTACGGCGCCGACAGTCTCTGGGCGCGTGACGGCGCAACTTACACATGGGCCTTCAATTCCCAGCCGGCCGGCAAGTACGAAGTACTCATGTGGTGGTCCGCGTGGCCTTCCAGGGCAACAGCCATTGACGTGACGGTCACGCACGCAAACGGTGTCGAGCCGCTTGTGATCAATCAGCAGGTCGGGGCCGGCCAATGGAACAGCCTCGGCCAGTACTACTTTCAGGGGTCCGGCAGCGTCACAATGACCGCGGCCAACGGCGCGACCATCAGTTCGTGCGCCGATGCCGTCTGGTTCAGGTTCATCACCGCCAACGTGCCTCCCGTCGCGCAGATCATCTCAATCAGTCCAAGTCCCGCGCAGGCCGGCCAGACCGTACAATTTGCCGGCGGCGGCACGGACGGCGACGGCTCGATCGTGGCCTGGAACTGGTCCTCAAGCATCGACGGTCATCTCAGCGATGCTGCCAGCTTTGCAACCAGTGCACTCTCCGAGGGCATGCACGACATCACGCTCGAAGTGCAGGATAACGAAGGTGAATGGTCCGCCCCCGCCGCGGCCGTCCTGGTCATCGGAACTCCACCGACCGAAATCATCGTCGACAATCGCGACACCCGCACATCCGCCACCGGCATCTGGGAGCTCTCTGGCGGTCCCAATCCTTACGGAGCCGATTCGGTCTTCGGCCGCGACGGCGCAACCTTCACCTGGCGTTTCATCCCGCCGCAAACCGGCAATTATCAGGTCTCCATGTGGTGGACCGAATGGTCGTCGCGCAGCACCGCCGCGGCGGTGGACATTGTCCATGCCAACGGTACGGATCGCGTCTTTGTCAATCAGCAGATCGCCGGCGGACAGTGGAACGCCCTGGGCGTCTACGCTTTCAATGCCGGCATAGAAGGCGCCGTCACCATCATTGCACAGGACACATCTCCCACGAGCTACTGTGCCGACGCGGTGAAGTTCACGTTTTTCGAGGGTAATCAAACCCCGACTGCAGTCATTGATTCCATCCAGCCCAACCCGGCCGGCCTTGGCGAAATGGTCGCCTTCGTCGGCCACGGCGAAGACCTTGACGGCAGCATCGCCGCGTACCGCTGGGAGTCCAACATCGACGGCCTTCTCAGCAGCGCCGCTTCTTTCACCACCGACGATCTTTCCCAGGGAACGCACCAGATCACCTTTGCCGTCCAGGACGACGCAGGCCAGTGGTCACAGCCCGCCTCCCAAACCCTCATCGTCGGAGGCACGCCGCCCACGCAGGTGATCATTGACAACCGTGACGCCAATACCTCTGCCACCGGCACATGGGAAGTTTCGGGCGCACCGAATCCTTACGGCGCCGACTCGGTGTTCAGCCGCGACGGCGCAACCTTCACCTGGCACTTCACGCCGCCGCAGACCGGCAATTACCAAATCTCCATGTGGTGGACGGAGTGGTCGTCGCGCAGCACCGCCGCGGCGGTGGACATCGTCCATGCCGGCGGCACGAATCGCGTCTTGGTCAATCAGCAAACGGCCGGCGGACAATGGAACACGTTGGGCGTCTATGCATTCAATGCCGGCGTGGCGGGCTCAGTCACCATCATTGCAGCGGACACATCTCCCACAAGCTACTGTGCGGATGCAGTGAAGTTCACGCTGCTGGAGGGCAATCAAACCCCAACCGCGGTCATCGATTTCATCCAGCCCAATCCGGCCGGCCTGGGCGAAACGATCGCCTTCGTCGGCCATGGCGAAGACCTCGACGGCAGCATCGCCGCATATCGCTGGGAGTCCAACATCGACGGCCTTCTCAGTACCGCCGACAGCTTCACAACCGACGCCCTCTCCCAGGGAACCCACCAGATCACGCTGACCGTCCGGGACGACGGCGGCCAGTGGTCACAGCCCGTATCCCAAACCCTCGTCATCGGGGCTGCGCCGCCGCTGCGGATCATCATCGACAATCTTGATGCCGCCACGTCTGCGACGGGCACATGGGAATTGTCGGGCGGCCCGAATCCCTATGGTGCCGATTCCGTCTTCAGCCGCGACGGCGCGACCTTCACCTGGCATTTCAACCCGCCGCAGACCGGCACGTACCAGGTCGAAATGTGGTGGACCGAATGGCCCTCGCGCAGCACGGCCGCGGCCGTGGACATTGTCCATGCCGGCGGCACGGCCCGCGTCTTCGTCAATCAGCAAACAGCAGGCGGACAGTGGAATCCCCTTGGCGCATATTCGTTCAACGCCGGCCTCGAAGGCTCCGTCACCATCATTGCTGCGGATACGACTCCGACGAGCTATTGTGCCGACGCCGTCAGATTCACACTGCTTCAGGGCAATGAGACCCCCACTGCCGTCATCGATTCCATTACTCCCAACCCGGCCAAAACCGGCCAGACCGTCACCTTCACCGGCCACGGCAGCGACTCGGACGGCAGCATTGTCGCCTACCGCTGGGAATCCAGCATCGACGGTCCCCTCAGCAATGCCGCCAGCTTCTCCAGTGCCCTGCTCTCGCTCGGAACGCACACGATCACCTTCGCAGTACAGGACAACGCCGGCTTGTGGTCCACACCGGTTTCCAAAACCCTCATGGTAACAACCGACGCCGCGCCGACCGCGGTCATAGACTCGATCTCGCCCAACCCGGCCTCCGTAGGCCAGACAGTAACCTTCAGTGGCCACGGCAGCGACCCGGACGGCAGCATTGTCGCCTACCGCTGGGAATCCAGTATCAACGGCATCCTCAGTGGCGCCGCCGATTTCTCCAGCAGCACGCTATCCCAAGGAACGCACGAAATCACCTTCACCGTACAGGACAATGCCGGCCAGTGGTCTGCGCCCGTCTCTCGAACCCTCGTCATCAGCGGTATTCAGCCAGTGCAGATCATAGTCGACAACCGCGACAGCAGCACGTCTTCCACCGGCACGTGGGAGGTCTCGGGGGCGCCCAACCCGTATGGCGCTGATTCGGTGTTCAGCCGTGACGGCGCGACGTTTGCCTGGCGTTTCACGCCGCCGCAAAGCGGCAACTACGAAGTCGCCATGTGGTGGACCGAATGGCCCTCGCGCAGCACGGCGGCGCCGGTTTACATCGTGCATGCCAACGGCAACGATAACGTGCTCGTCAATCAGCAGGTTGCCGGCGGGCGGTGGAACGTCCTGGGAGTCTACCCGTTCAGCGCCGGCGTCGAAGGCGGCGTGGTTCTGTGGGCCCAGGGCACGTCCCCGACGAGCTATTGTGCCGACGCCGTCAGATTCACGCTCCAGCAGGGCGGCAACCAGGCGCCGGTCGCCGTTATCGATTCCATAACGCCTAATCCGGCCGCCATAGGCCAGTCGGTCACTTTTGCCGGCCACGGTCAGGACACCGACGGCAGCATTACCGCTCATCGATGGGAATCGAGCATCGATGGTGTTCTCAGTACTGCCGCCGGCTTCTCCACTGCCGCGCTTTCCCAAGGCACACACACCATCAACTTCACCGTACAGGACAACGGCGGCCAGTGGTCTGCGCCCGCCTCCCAAACCCTCGTCATCGGCAGCGCCCCGGCCGTGCAGATCATCGTCGACAACCGTGACAGCAGCACAACTTACACCGGCACATGGCAGGTCTCTTCGTCGCCCAACCCATACGGCGCCGATGCCGTGACCAGCAATAATGGCGCAGCGTTCAGGTGGCTTTTCACGCCGCCGCAAAGCGGCAACTACGAAGTCGCCATGTGGTGGACTCAGGCCTCTTCAAGAAGCACGGCCGCACCGGTTTACATAGTGCATGCCGACGGCTACAACAACGTATCCGTCAACCAGCGGACCGGCGGCGGACAGTGGAACACCCTGGGTGTTTACCGGTTCACCGCCGGAGTCGAAGGCTCCGTCGTCCTGTGGGCCCGCGACCCGGCTCCCGCCACGTACTGTGCAGACGCCGTCAAAGTCACCTTGGTGCAAGACAACCAGCCGCCCGTCGCCGTCATTGATTCCATTACGCCCAACCCGGCCATTATCGGCCAGACGGTCACTTTTACAGGCCACGGTGTGGACGCCGACGGCAGCATCGCCGCTTATCGCTGGGAATCGAGCATCAGTGGCGTTCTCAGCACTTCCACCAGCTTCTCCACCGCCACGCTTTCGCAGGGCACACACACCATCACCTTCACCGTACAGGACAACGCCGGACTGTGGTCGCAGCCCGTCTCACAGACGCTCGTCATCGGCGGCGTCCCATCCACTGAGGTGATAGTCGACAACCGCGACAGTGCCACATCTTCCACCGGCACATGGGAGGTCTCGGGGGCGTCCGACCCGTACGGCCAGGATTCGGTGTTCGGCCGCGACGGCGCCACATTCACCTGGTACTTCACCCCGGCCCAAAGCGGCAGCTATGAGGTCGCCATGTGGTGGACCGAGTGGCCATCACGCAGCACCGCCGCGCCGCTGACCATCGTACACGCCGCCGGCACCGAAAACCTCACCGTCAACCAGCAGGTAAACGGCGGCAGGTGGAATGTGCTGGGCGTCTACTCCTTCACGGCGGGCGTGCAAGGCCGCGTCACACTCCTGGCTCAGGACGGTGCTCCCACCAGCTACTGTGCCGACGCCGTCAAGTTCACGCTCACGCAGGGCAATGAAATACCCGTCGCCGTCATCGATAACATCACGCCGAATCCCGCCCAACTCGGACAATCCATCTCATTCACCGGCCACGGCACCGATTCCGACGGCAGTATCGCTGCATATCGCTGGGTCTCCGACATCGATGGACAACTCAGCACGGCCGCCAGCTTCTCCACCGCCGCCATGTCCGAGGGCAGCCACCAGATCACCTTCACCGTACAGGACAACCGCGGCCAGTGGTCTCAGCCGGCGGTACGAACCCTCGTCATCGGCGGCTCGCAGCCCGGCGAGATCATCATCGACAACGGCGACCCCGAAACGTCCTACACCGGCGTATGGCCTCCGTCCGGCGCATCAGGTTACTACGGCGAGGATTCCCTCTACAGTCGTGACGGCACAACCTACACCTGGACGTTCACGCCTCCCTCCACCGGCCTGTATGAAGTATCGATGTGGTGGACGGCATGGTCTTCACGAACCACCAACGCACAGGTCACCATTGCGCATGCCGACGGCACCGCGACAGTCTACATCAATCAGCAGGCCAACGCCTCTCAATGGAACAGGCTCGGTGAATACCACTACAGCGCCGGGAATGCTTACAATGTGACCATCACCAGCGCCTCGGGAACCGCAAGCACTTGCGCTGACGCCGTACGTTTTGTGAAGGTCACCCAGGCCGGCCCGCCGGCAGCCGATTTCTATGCCGACCGGGTTCGCGGCGGCGCCCCCTTCACCGTACAGTTCCAGGATCAGAGCTCCGGTGAAGTCACACAGTGGCAATGGGATTTCGGAGACGAACAGTACAGCACCCAGCGAAGCCCCTCGCACGCCTACAGCAAGCCCGGACTGCACACCGTCTCGCTGACCGTCACAGGCCCGCATGGAACCAACAAGAAGACCAGATACGACTACATTGATATCAAGCCGAGCACCACAGAGCATATTTATCTCGTCGACTGCTACGGCGGAAACAACTACTTCATACCGGACGTCGCCCAGATGATGCGCAGCTTGAGAGCCGCCGAAACCTCCGACGGCTGGAGATATCAGCCATCCAACAGCAACATGACCTATTACCTGCACCGCGTCCACAGCACCGACGGTCTGAAGAAGGCCTTGAGAGAGGAGAACGCCCACGTCATCATCACCGGCCATGCCAACTTCGGGTTCGGCAGCACCTTCGCCAGTTCCACGGAAATACTCAACCAGCGCATCGACAACATACGCTACGTCGACGACGACCGATTCGTCAATTATTCCTCCGACATGGTCTCGACAAAGATCGACGGTATGAAGTACGGCCAGGCCTACCCCAACTGGGAGCCGATCTTCAAAGACGGCCGCAGCGCCCTCATGCCATACGATTTCGGCGACCCGCGCGGCAACCCGCCGTACAACTACTACCTGACCTACAAGGTGCCGGGCGATCCCACCGTCTACAAGATCGAACTGGCCAACGGCAAATGGCTCGAACGCTTCCCCGATGCCAGTACACCCGTCTGGTTCTCAGAAGACGGTTCGCCGCCTGACCCGGTGAAGAATCCTGAATACTTCATCATCAGCCGGGATCCGGACTACAGCCGCTGCGAGTTCATAGGCTCCTGGCCCATGCAGAGAGTGCCCGGCGCCGGTTATCTCGGCCAGGCCGGGTACCTCGGTTACAACTACCAGGTCCGTTGGCCGGGTTCGGGCGCCAACAAGGCCATCTTCACGCTGGTAATCGAGCACCCCGGTCTCTATAGGGTCCTGGGCTCATGGTATCCCAGTCCGAACAATGCCAGCAATGCCCGGTTCACCATAACACACGCCGAGGGCACCAGTGTGGTCTATGTTGATCAGCGAACCACGTACCTGCTCAATCCTATCGGGACTTTCAACTTTGACAAAGGCAGCTGCACCGTTACTCTCGATGACCGTGCCGATGGACAGGTTGTTGCCGACGCCATCGTATTGGATCCGTTGGAGAATCCCGTTGAAATCCTGACAACGGACTTCACGGCGAGCCGGCAGTCGGGTCCCGCCGGACTTTCCGTCGACTTCACGTGTCACAATGCCTACTACAATATGAGCAATCTGTTTCAGGGCGGTCCCGTCAAGTGGCATTGGGATTTCGGCGACGGCTCGGACGCAGACACGCCCAATCCGACGCACGTCTACAACACGCCTGGCGTGTACACCGTCAGACTGACGGTAACGGACCTTTCCGGCGATGTGACTTCCGAAGTGAAGACCAACTTCATAGCGGTCGGACAGACACCCCCGCTGAAGGCACAGTTCGCCGCCATCGACCGCATAGGCGCAGACCGTACGGTGATCAACTTCATCGATCAGAGCTCCGGAAACATCACCAACTGGCTCTGGGACTTTGGCGATGGTAAGACCAGCACTGAGCGCAACCCCACGCATGTCTATGACAAACGCGGCACGTACACCGTCAGGCTGACCGTGTCCGGCCCCGGCGGCAGCGACACTGTAACAAAAACAGACTACATCTACAACGTGATCGGACTCATCTACGCGGACAACACCTCTGTCGGCAAGCCGCATTTCTATTCACGGTCCGGCCCGATTGTCTTCGGTAAGGTGATCTGCTATACGGGCGATGTGAAGATCCAAAATGAGGAAATGAAATACAGCCGTATGTTCCACAGCGCCTGCAACTCATTCCAGTATTTCGCCGAGGCATTCAACAGGGGTGTGCTCTTCGCAAAAACCAAGGACGTCCTCGTCGAGCACGATACGGCCGTACCGTACCTGGAGTATTATCTCCGCGGCTACACCGACCGCGACATCCTCGCTTACATCAACAGCATCGAAGACATCCACGAGTTCTACAACTTCAACGAAAAACCGCCCTCAATGAGAATGAAATAAGCAGCGCCGGATCTTGGAGCGAGCGGGCCCCGGAAGCCGCTTTGGCGGCCGGGGCCCGCCTTTTGCGCAAAGCCCTTCGGCAGACAATCCCGGCCTCTCGCCGCCATCGGCGCCTCACGGGCGTTTGAAAAACGCCCCGTGTTCCTGCTATAATCCGCCGCGGTATGGCGATCGTTCATTCGGGTTGTTCGCACGCGGTGAAAGGGACTATAGTGAGTACCTGTTGCAGACTCAAGGTTGTTGCGGCAATTACACTGATAACCGTCCTCGTCACCAAAGCTTGCGGGCAGGTCGCACCATTGCCGGACGGCGTCACAGCCGTCTGGGATATCGACAAAGCATGGCACGAAACAACGCCCACGCGCCAGCGCATCTCGCTCAACGGCCTTTGGCGCTGGCAGCCCGCCGATGCGGCAGACATGGAAATCCCGCAAGACGCCTGGGGATATTTCAAGGTCCCCGGCTGCTGGCCTGGCATCACCGATTACATGCAGAAAGACTGCCAGACCGTGCACGCTCACGAAACATGGCGAGGCGTACGGTTGGCCGGCGTCAAAGCCGCCTGGTACCAGCGTCAAATCACGATTCCCACCGCCTGGGCCGGCCGACGAATCACGGTCACCGCCGAGTACTTGAACTCATACGCCGCCGTCTACCTCGACGGCGAGCCGGTGGGCGACATGCGATTTCCCGCCGGCGAAGTCGATCTCACACACGTATGCCGACCCGGCAGCACACATGTCCTTACCATGCGCGTCGCGGCATTGCCGCTGCAGGCCGTGGTGCAATCCTTCAGAGACACCAACGCCGCCAGCGAGGTCAGGGGTTCTGTCGCCCGCCGCGGCCTGTGCGGTGACGTGTACCTCGTAGCCGCGCCTCTCGGGCCTCGTCTTGGCGACATCAAAGTCGATACCTCCGTGCGCAACTGGCGGATCACCTTTGACACCGAAGTGCTGAATCTCTCCGCGGACCAGACCTGCACCCTTCAGGCACTTATCCTCGACAACGGCCGTCAGGTGGGCCAATTCAGCAGCATACCGTTCAAAGTCACGGACCTCAAAGACGGCCGCATCGCATTCGTCGAAAGCTGGCGTCCCGAAAAACTCTGGGACATCCACACCCCCCACAACCAGTACGAAGTCTCCATGTCCCTGCTCGATGCCGATGGACAGGTGCTCGACGCTGCGATGCCGGTGCGATTCGGCTTTCGCGAGTTCTGGGTCGACGGCCGGGACTTCTACCTCAACGGCACACGCATTTTCCTGTCCGCCGTGCCGTTCGATAACGCTCAGGTCGGTGCGGCCTGGGCGACATACGACGGTGCAAAGGAAAGCATTTGCCGCCTCCAAAGCTTCGGCATCAACTTCATTTATACGCACAATTACGGCTGCCAGCCGGGTGACCACCTGAGCTTTGCCGAAATCCTCCGTGCCGCCGACGACCTCGGCATGCTGGTCGCCCTCTCGCAGCCGCACTTCTCGCATTACAAGTGGGATGCCCCCGATGCCGATCTCACAAACGGCTACGCCCAACACGCTGAGTTCTACGTCCGCGTCGCACAGAATCACCCATCCGTCATCATGTACTCCATGAGTCACAACGCCGCCGGCTACAGCGAAGACATGAACCCCCATCTCATCGACGGCATCCACGCCCCGCGCCACGAATGGTCCGCTCGAAACGCCCGCACCGCGCTCCGCGCCGAGGCCATCGTCCGCCGCCTCGATCCCGGCCGCATCGTCTATCATCACGCCTGCGGCAACATCGGCGCCATGCACACCAGCAACTTCTTCCCCAACTGGGTGCCAATCCAGGAAATGTCCGACTGGTTCGAGCATTGGGCAACCGCAAGCACAAAACCCTTCTTTGCCTGCGAATACGGCGCGCCCTTCACCTGGGACTGGGCCATGTACCGCGGCTGGTACAACGGCCGCCGCGAATTCGGCGGTGCCATCGCGCCGTGGGACTTCTGCCTGGCCGAATGGAACGCTCAGTTCCTCGGCGACAAGGCATTCGACATCAGCGAACAGGAAAAGAAGAACATCCGCTGGGAAGCAGCACAGTTCCGTGCCGGCAGAACGTGGTATCGCTGGGACTATCCGCACCAGCTCGGCTCTCGCGACTTTGACGAACGCTATCCCGTTTTGGCCGCTTACTTCACCGACAACTGGCGGGCTTTCCGCACGTGGGGCGTCTCCGCCATATCCCCCTGGGAGCACGGCATCTTCTTCAAGCCTCGACCCGGCCTCGACCGCAACTGCCGCCTCGAACTGAAAACCGACTGGCAGAACCTTCAGCGGCCGGGCTTCAGCCCCGACTACGTCCACGACCGCTACGAACACATGGACCTCGCCTACGAACCCACCGACTGGGTCGCCACGCCCGCCGCCGACGCCATCCTCCGCAACAACCTCCCCCTGCTGGCATACATCGCCGGCAAGCCGGCCCGCTTCACCAGCAAGGACCACAATTTTCTGCCCGGCGAAACCGTCGAAAAGCAGATCATCGTCATTAACAACTCCCGCCGGGCGGTCACGGCAAAATGCACATGGTCGTTGGATCTGCCGCGCCCTCTCTCGGGCAGCGAACAAGTTCACGTTGAGACCGGACAGCAAGAGCGTCTGCCTCTGCTTTTTGACCTTCCATCGAACCTGCCCGCCGGCACGTACACGCTCGCAGCCGCCTTCGAGTTCAGCACCGGCCTCAAACAGGAAGACCGCTTCACCATCAGCGTCCTGCCGCCGCCCCCCGCAATCCGGACTGCAGCAAAGATCGCTCTGTTTGACCCGAAAGGCCAGACGCGCCAACTGCTGACCCAGCTTGGCGTTGACTGCCAAATGGTCGCCGCCGACCAGGACCTTTCCGCATTCGACCTGCTCATCATCGGCAAAGAAGCCCTGACGCCCGACGGCCCGGCCCCCGACGTCTCCCGCGTTCGCGACGGCCTCAAAGTCGTCGTCTTTGAGCAGACCGCCGCCGCCCTCGAAAAACGCCTTGGCTTCCGAGTCCAGGAGTACGGCCTGCGAAATGTCTTCCCCCGCATACCCGACCACCCATACCTCGACGGCCCCACCGGCGAACACCTTCGAGACTGGCGAGGCGCCTCTACCATCCTCCCGCCGACGCTCAAGTACGAGATAAGCAGCAAATACAACGAGGTCCCTGCCGTGAAATGGTGCGGCCTGGAAGTCCCCCGCCTCTGGCGATGCGGCAACCGCGGCAGCGTCGCATCCGTCCTCATCGAAAAACCCCAGATCGGCGACTTCCTGCCCATCGTCGACGGCGGCTTCAGCCTCCAGTACAGCCCGCTCATGGAATACCGCGAAGGCCGCGGCAGTATACTCTTCTGCCAGATGGACGTCACCGGCCGCACCGAAACAGACCCTGCCGCCGCTCGACTTGTCCGGAACATCCTCGCGTCCATATCCCGCGTTTCCTCGCCTCCCGCCAGAACCGCACTCTACGTCGGCGACCCCGCAGGCAAACGCCACCTCGAACACGCAGGCATTGCGGCACGCGCCTACACCGGCGGCCCATTGTCACCGGACCAGGTGCTCATCGCGGGGCAAGGCGCAGGCGCCGTACTGGCCGGCCACAAGTCCGCAATCGCCGCATGGCTCAACGCCAACGGTCGCCTGCTCGCCCTCCAGCTCGACGCTGACGAAGCCAACGCCTTCCTGCCAACACCCATCACAACCGCAATGCAGGAATACATCGCCGCCTGCTTCGAACCGCCGCCCCTGACCTCGCCGTTTGCAGGCGTCTCCCCCGCGGATGTCCACAACCGTGACCCGCAGAAACTCCCCCTCATCACCGCCGGCGCCCGGACCATCGCAAACGGCCTCCTGGCGCAGACCGGGGACGCCCGCGTGGTCTTTTGCCAACTCGCCCCGCACGATTTCGTCACCCCGCCGGACGAGCCCCAGCAGCAAAACCTCCGCAAAACCTACCGCCGGTCATCCTTCCTCTTGGCGCGCATCCTTGCCAACATGGGCGTCCGCCCCCAAACCCCTCTGCTGTCCAACATCGCAACACCCGCGGGTGGCACGTCCAAAGCATCCGTCATCAAGAACGGCGATTTCCGCCTCCACACCGACACCGGCGGCATGCCTGACTGCTGGCAGTTCATCACGGATCTTAGGCAGGCAACCTGCACTATCCAGCCGAATCCCGCCGATGGCTCCGTACCGTGCCTTTGCATCGCTTCCCCCACGTCCGCCTCAGGCCAAAGCGGCGATGTCATGCTCGCCCAGCAAGACGTCCCCGTGGAAAAAGGCCAATGGTACCGCATCTCGCTCCGCGCCAAAGGCGAAGGCATTTCTCACACCCGAATCGCCCTGGCCCTGCAAGACACCAGGACGTGGCGATCTCTCTTCGACTATCAGTACTTCACGCCAAACGAAGACTGGCAGGAATTCACCTTCACGGTTCAGGCCAACGCCGCGGCCACCTCGAACACGCGCTTCCAGATCTGGCACAACAGACCCGGCATCCTCTGGCTTTCTGAGATCCAGATGACACCCTGCGACCCGCCAACGCAAGGGCGCTGGACTGCCGGCCTCTACGTCGACACCCCACAGGAATGGGACGACCCCTACCGCTTCTTCCGCTGGTAAACGAAAGTTCTCCCAAACCGGTCGGCCGCGCCCGCTCGATCTGACGGCTGCATCCGAGCGCTCGGACTCCCATGCAAATGTGCCGGCCGCTATCGGACGACTCAAACACGAGAATACGACCGGCCGCTACCACTGACAGAGACGCTTGAGTAACCCGCCGGACCGGCCGACATCAGATCAGGTGCGCAGCCGGAGCCGCAAAATGGACCGCCCGGCGAGTTCAACCGGCCTTACAGGGAGTCGCACACTGAAGTACTTTGAATCCGAATAGCCATGCCCGTGATTACGATCAACAACAGAAGAATACAACTGACCAATCTGGAAAAAGTCATGTATCCCCAGGCCGGCTTTACCAAGGCCCATCTGCTTGACTATTATCGCCAGGTCGCCAGAGTCATTCTTCCGCACCTCCAGGAGAGGCCGCTGACGCTCAAACGTTATCCTGACGGCGTGAACAATCAATTCTTCTATGAAAAGACCTGCCCGCCGCACCACCCCGCATGGATCAAGACCACCGGCCTCGAAACAAGCGAAAAGGACTACTGCCTCGTAAACGATCTGGCCTCCCTGATCTGGGTGGCGAACCTCGCCTGCATCGAGCTGCATACGAAACTTGCGACAACGGATGATCTTGAAAGGCCGACGATGCTCGTCTTCGACCTCGACCCCGGACCTCCTGCGACCCTTTACGACTGCCTCCCGATAGCCCTGACCATTCGCGACATGCTCGAGGAGCTGAAGCTGAAGTCCTTCCCGAAGGTTTCCGGCGGCAAGGGGCTGCACTTGGGCGTTCCACTCAACACCAAGGTCACCTACCACGAAACGAAGCTGTTTGCCCGCAAAGTCTCGCAGGTGATGGAAAAACACGCTCCCGACATCGTCGTGAGCAGGATGTCCAAAGACCTGCGAAAAGGAAAAGTCTTTATCGACTGGTCGCAGAACAGCAGCCACAAGACCACCGTCAGCGTTTATTCACTCCGCGCGGGGCCCACACCAACGGTATCGATGCCCGTGACATGGCCGCAGATTGAAAAGGCACTGGCGGACAAAGACGCCGAGCAGCTTATCTTCAGCCCGGACCAGGCCGTCAGGCAGGTTGAAGAAAACGGAGATATCTTTGCTGACGTGCTGACGCTCATGCAGCAGTTGCCCTCTATTGCGCCCAAAGGGAGAAAACAACCGACAACGCTGCCCGTCCGCCAGGCGCCCGAACACGAAAACGCCGACCTGGAGGCTTACCGAACCAAACGCGATTTCAGCAGGACGCCCGAGCCGCCGGGCGAAAAAGAAGAAGCTGAAAACGTTTTCGTCATACAGAAGCATGCCGCCCGCAGCCTGCATTACGACCTTCGGCTGCAGATCGCCGGCACGCTGAAATCCTGGGCGGTTCCAAAAGGGCCACCGCTTTCCGCCGGGCAAAAACACCTGGCCGTCCGCACGGAAGATCACCCGCTTGAATACAAGGATTTCGAAGGTGAAATACCCCAGGGGCAGTACGGCGCCGGCGAAGTTGTCATCTGGGATAAAGGGACTTTTGAAAACGTCTCCCGCGATTCGAAAAGACGCCCGATCTCACCCGCCCAGGCGCTGGAGAATGGAAAGATCGAAATCATCTTCAAAGGCAGCAGGATAAAAGGCAGGTACATCCTGATCAGACTCAAAAGGAATGATACAGACAAAGAGAACTGGCTCCTGATCAAATCCAAACACTGACTTTCCTGTTGCGAAAATTGTCTGTACATCGTTCTTGGCGTTGGCCGGTGCCGCGCACATCCTGTACCCACAGGGCCGGCCGTATCGCAGCCTATTGCATTGACAGGCACGCTTTTAAAACCCTATAATTGTCTCGGAAACGAGTAAATCTCGGAAACGAGACAGACAGTCATAATACCTGCCGGACGTGCGGAGACTGAATGGCCAAGGCCCGACAGCATTCCGAAAAGTTGGCGCTCCGCGAGCGCATCAAAGAGTTGACCTGCCTCTACGGCATTGCGCAGGTTTCCAACTGTCCGGAGATGTCGCTGGATGACATCCTGCAACGCATCGTCGAAATGCTGCCGGCCGCCTGGCAGTACCCGGAAGTGGCCTCCGCCCAAATCACCCTGGACGAAAGCGTCTATCGAACGGCACGCTTCTGCGAAACTGGTCAAAAGCAGTCTGCCATCATTACGGTCGCGGGCCGGCCCAGAGGCACCGTCGAAATCCTGTACGCCGCACCGAAGCAGGACGTCCACGAAGGGCCCTTTCTCAGGGAAGAGCGAAATCTCATTGAAGAGGTTTCCCGGCAGATCGGACTCATCGTGGAGCGCAGACAGACGCAACAGGACAAATTGGATCTTTGCGCCCAGGTGAGACATGCGGAGCGGCTGGCAACAATCGGGATACTGGCCGCCGGAATAGCCCACGAACTGAACGAGCCGCTGGCCAACATACTGGGATTTGCGCAACTGGCCAAAAAGTGCCCCGGAGTCCCCGCGGCCGCCATCAATGATATTGAGCAGATCGAGGCCGCCTCCCTGCACGCACGTGAGATCATACGGAAACTGCTGGTCTTCGCACGCCAAAGGGCCCCGCAGAAAACCATGGTCAATCTCAACACCGTCGTCAACGACAGTCTCTACCTTCTTGAGGCGCGATGTGTCAAGGAAGGAATTACACTGACACGGCAACTGGCTCCCGACCTGCCGGAGATCACCGCCGACGCCGCACAGCTGAGCCAGGTCGTCGTGAATCTCGTCGTGAATGCTTTGCAGTCGATGTGCGGCGAAGGAAACATAACCGTGCAGACGTATGCCCGTGACGGATGGGTGCGATTGATCGTCAAGGACACCGGCATCGGCATGAGCAAGGATGTCATCGAAAAGCTCTTCGTACCGTTCTTCACGACCAAAGACGTCGGCCAGGGCACCGGGCTGGGTCTTCCGGTCGTCCATGGTATTGTTACCGCGCATAACGGCTCCATCGAAGTGAAAAGCAAACCCGGCGCTGGAAGTTGTTTTGAAATCCGCCTGCCGATCGGCACACCGTAAGTACAGGGAAACGCTGGACATGGCATCTTCACCGAAAGCACGCATCCTGGTTGTAGACGACTCAAGAGCAACCCTGGAAATCTTGCAGAGAAGCCTTACCGCTACCGGCTATATGGTTTTCACGGCCGCCGACGTCAACGACGCCGTTCGTATTCTCGAGCACACGGAGCTCGATCTCGTGATCACGGACCTGAAAATGCCCAAGGTCAGCGGCCTCGACCTCGTCAAGCATGTCCGGGCAAACTTCAGGGATATCGAGGTGATTATGATCACCGGTTATCCGTCAGTCGAGGGCGCCGTCAGTGCGATTAAGAATGGCGCCGAGGAATTTCTGGCAAAACCGTTCACCGACGAGGAATTGCTTTGCGCCGTAGATCGCGCGCTGGAAAAACTGAGACTGCGAAAATCAGCGGACAATGCCTCCCCCAAATCACTTGCCGCGCACAAGGGCTTCTTGGGAAATTCGGAGGCCATGCTTGCGGTCTCAGCGGCCATCAGGAAGGCCGCCGCCACGTCGGCAACCGTTTTGATCACGGGCGAGAGCGGCACAGGCAAGGAGCTTGCTGCTCGCGCCATCCATTATGGCAGCAGCCGGTCTTCCGCCCCGTTCGTACCCGTCAATTGCGGCGGCATACCGGAAACCCTGCTGGAGAACGAACTCTTTGGACATGTCAAAGGCGCCTTTACCGGGGCCTGCGAATCGCGGGCAGGCTTTTTCCACGCGGCGGACGGCGGCACCATTTTTCTCGACGAAGTCAGCGATATGAGCCTCGCCATGCAGGTCAAGCTGCTGCGGGTCCTGCAGGAAAAGGAAGTGTGTATGGTCGGCTCCAACCGCTCGCGAAAAGTGGATGTGCGCATTCTGGCAGCAACGAACAGAGACCTGCACGGTCTCGTCGCCAAGGGCCTCTTTCGGGAAGACCTGTTCTACCGACTGAATGTGATCACGATCTACATACCGCCCCTGCGGGAGAGGGGCGACGATGTGCTGTTGCTTGCGCGGCACTTTCTGGCCCGGTTCGCCGCTGAATCGGGCAAATCGCCGCCGCGTTTCTCCGATCGAGCGCTGCACGTTCTCAAGAGCTATAGTTGGCCCGGCAACGTCAGAGAACTCGAAAACATAATGCAGCGTCTGGTCATTATGACGGATGGTGACCGCATCGAGGTCCCCGATCTGCCGCCTCAGATGCGTTTTTCAGCGGCGCGGGGCGCCGGCCTGAAACGAACCCTGGCGGAGGTAGAGGCGGAACACATTGCCAACGTACTGGCGGGTGTGGGCGGCAACAAGACGCTCGCCGCTGAAATTCTCGGTATCAACCGAAAGACGCTCAGAGAGAAATTGAAAAAAGGAAACACTGCTTCCTGAACGCTGCGCGGCCGAATTTTACCCACTGGTTCAAAATCTCCCGGCCGGGAGCATGTCTAATGCGGGACTGCGTCGGGCAAAACGTGCAACTCCGCGAAAAGACAATTCACTCATAACCGCCATTTCCTAATCAAAACACGCCGTTTACATGCCTTTGCCGCGTCCGGCGGTACACCCGCATGCATGATGGCACGTGCCTTGCTATGACACCGGCGAAGAAACCCGGTTTTAAGGAATAGGCCATGCCAGACAATAGCGCATATCCCAGCCTATGTTCCACATGCAGGCACGCCGCAACAGGCAATTGTGCAAACGCCGCCGGTGGGCAGTCGTTTTACTGTGAGCTCTTCGAGATCGACAGCCCTTCGCAACAGATCCGCGAACACCTGCCGCCGCGGCAGGAACCGCCGGCGACAGAACTTACGGACGACATTGGACTCTGCTGCGACTGTGAAAACCGCCGAAGCTGTATGTTTCCAAAGCCGGAAGGCGGGGTCTGGCACTGCGAGGAGTATCAATAAATGGAGCATAACCCAACTGTCGAACTCGACGCCGCCGAAATCGCCGCCATGCTTGACAAACACAAGGACGGCGGGGGACTCATCGCGGTGCTCGAAGACATCCAGGAAAGGTACGGCTATCTGCCGGAAAACATGCTGCGGCTCGTAAGCAAGCAAAGCGGCCGTTCACTGGTCGATGTTTACGGTGTGGCGACGTTCTACCGTTCCTTCAGCCTTAAACCCAGGGGCAAACATCTTGTCTGTGCATGTCTCGGGACGGCATGCCACGTGCGCGGCGCGTCGCGAACCGTCGAAGAGCTCGAGCGGCAGCTTGGGATAAAGGCTGGTGAAACCACGCCGGACGGCCAATTCACTCTGGAAACGGTCAACTGCCTCGGTGCGTGTGCATTGGGACCGGTTGTGGTCATCGACGGACACTATTTTTCGAAGGTGCGGCAATCCGCGATCGGCCCGCTGTTGGATGAAGCCCGGAAAGGCTTCGACCACGCCAAGATCGGCAGGGACAATCGCGTCTTTCCGGTTACCGTCAGTTGCCCGCACTGCAGCCGGAGTATCATGGATGAGACCTTCGAGATTGACGGCGTCCCGTCCGTAAGGGTGAATTTCGCCTGTGATCACCGGCAGGGATGGCTGAGGCTCTCCTCGCTGTACGGAAGTTACACGATCGTGGGGGAACATGATATTCCGGACAATGCCGTGGTGCAGTTTCGGTGTCCCCACTGTGATCACGAACTGACATCGATGTCCAATTGTGCAATGTGCAACGCGCCCATGGTGGACATGCTCGTCTGCGGCGGCGCCTTGCAGATATGTTCGCGCCGTGGCTGCAGGAACCATTTTCTGGATGTGGTTTGAATCGCGTGACAGGGCCAGCGCCGTTTGTGAAACCGAAATTGCGAGGTGACGCCGTGTTGAGATTATCGTCTTTTGAGGAACTGACAAAACTGCGCGATTCGCTTGTCCAGACCCTCGACAACAGCAAGCCGTGTATAGTCATTCCCGCCGGGACGTGCGGTCTGGCCAGCGGAGCGGGAGATCTCGTGCGGATCGCTAAACGCGAGATCCTGACCGGTGGTCTGGCTGGCAAGGTCGGCCTGCGAGTGACGGGTTGTCATGGTTTCTGCCAGATGGAGCCGTCGGTGCTTGTGGAGCCCGGGCGCATCTTCTATCCTCGCGTCGGACTCGACGACATGAAGCGCATTGTCCATGCCGCGGCAAGTGGACAGGTGCTCAGAGATCTGCTGTTTGTGGACGCCGAGACCGGCAAGCCTGTCGAAAAACAGGACGACATACCGTTTTTCCAACGGCAGGTGCGCAGAGTCCTTTCATGGAACGAGAAAGTAGATCCGATCCGCATCCATGATTACATTCGCCAGGGCGGTTATTCGGCGCTTGCGCAAGTGCTGGCCGGCCGGCGACAACAGGTCATCGATGAAGTAAGCAGGTCCGGACTTCGAGGACGCGGCGGCGCCGGGTTTCCAACCGCCCTGAAGTGGCAGGCGCTGGCGAAGCGGCCCGGCAGCGACAAGATTCTCGTCTGTAACGCCGATGAAGGAGACCCCGGCGCCTATATGGACCGCAGTATCCTCGAAGGTAACCCCCACAGTATCATCGAAGGGATGCTCATCGCCGCCTACGGCGCCGGCGCGTCCCGGGGAGTTGCCTATATCCGCAACGAATATCCCATGGCCGTCAAGCACTTCCTGATCGCTTTGGACCAGGCGCGCCGCATGGGACTTCTCGGCGATCACATCCTCGGAACGTCTTTTTCCTTCGACATACAGGTCATCAAGGGCGCCGGCGCGTTCGTCTGCGGAGAAGAGACCGCGCTCATCCGCTCCATCGAAGGCAAGATGGGTGAACCGAGACAGCGGCCGCCGTTTCCCATACAAAAAGGGATTAATGGCAAGCCCACCGCCATCAACAATGTCGAGACCTGGGCCAATGTCCCGCTGATCTTCAGGCTCGGCGCCGACAGGTTCAGGGAGGTCGGCACGGCCAACAATGCCGGCACGAAGATCTTCAGCCTCGTCGGCAAGGTCAAGAACACCGGCCTGGTTGAGGTACCGATGGGGATGACCATCAAGGAAATCGTTCATGAAATCGGCGGCGGCCCCGTCGGCAAAGCGAGGATCAAGGCAATCCAGACCGGCGGTCCGTCCGGCGGCTGTATTCCAGCCGACATGTTCGATCTGCCGGTGGATTACGACACACTGGCCAAGGCCGGCTCCATTATGGGCTCCGGCGGCATGATTGTCATGGATGACAATACCTGCATGGTCGACGTGGCCAGGTATTTTATGAACTTCCTGATGGACGAATCGTGCGGCAAATGCTTTACCTGCCGCAAGGGTACGCAGCGGATGCACGAGATCCTGACGGATATCTGCCAGGGCAGAGGCACGCTCGCACACCTGGACCTCCTGCAGGAACTCGCCGAGGTCGTGAAGGACACAACCATGTGCGGCCTCGGACAGACCGCCAGCAACCCCGTTCTCAGCACGCTGCGCTACTTCCGCCACGAATACGAGCGGCACATTGTCGACAGGAAATGCGACGCGTTCGTCTGCAAGGACCTCGTTGGAGCCCCTTGTCAGGCCGCCTGTCCGTTGGGTACCGAGGCATGGCGTTACGTGGCTATGATCGAGAAGGGTGACGACGAAGAGGCTTATAAGGTCATCCGCCAGGCCAATCCCCTGCCGTCCGTATGTGCCCGAGTCTGTGATCGGAAATGTGAAACCCGATGCACCCACGCCGTCAGCGGCGGCGAGGCAATCGCCGTCAGGTCGCTGAAGAGATTCATCACGGATCGTGTCGATCCGGCGATTTACAAACCGGCCCCATTTTACGTCGGCTCCTCCGGCGGCAACGTGGCAGTCGTTGGAGCAGGCCCCGCAGGGTTGGCTGCCGCCCATTATTTGTCCCTCTACGGGCATAAGGTGACGCTCATCGAAGCCGGCAGTGAGCCGGGCGGCATGTTGATGAGCTGCATTCCCGCCTACCGCCTGCCTCGTGAAGTGCTGCGCAAGGAAATTGCCGCCCTTCTGGACGCAAACATTACACTCCGCTGCGAAACCGCAGTCGGCCGCGATATTACTGTCGAGGAGTTGTTCAAGGACGTCTTCAAGGCCGTCTTCCTGGCCATCGGCGCCGACAAGAGTTACCGGCTGGGACTGGAAGGAGAAGATGTCAAAGGCGTATACTCCTCCATGCAGTTCCTGAAGGCCTTCAACCTCAGGGGCGAGGAACGGGCCGTCGGCCGCGTCGGTATCGTCGGCGGCGGCAATTCGGCCGTGGACGCCGCCCGCGTGGCCATACGGCAGAAAGCGGTCGACAGCGTGACGCTGCTGTACCGCCGCACTTCACGGGAAATGCCCGCTTACGCCGAAGAAGTCGAGGCCGCCCTGGAAGAAGGTATCGCGCTGGAAACGCTCATCTCGCCTGTAAAGATACGTTACATCGAAGCGGCCAAGAGCGAAGGCGTCAAGGTCGAAACTTTTGTTTCGCCCGTCAGGATCGATGCCTCGCACGGGCGACTCGTCGACATCCGCTGCATTCGAAATCGTCTCGGCGAGCTGGACTCCGGCGGAAGGCGCAAACCGGTGCCCATACCCGGCAGCGAGTTTACCATGCCGCTGGACACACTCATTGTAGCCATCGGCGAACACCCCGACAGCGAATGCTTCGCCAGGATGGGCCTTGAGGTAACCAGGAGCGGCACGTTGCGCGTCGACCCGCAGACTCTTGCCGCCAGCCGCCCTGGTGTATTTGCCGGCGGCGACCTGGTCACAGGCCCCAACACGGTTGTCGACGCCATTGCGGCCGGCAAGAAGGCCGCCGCTGTCATAGATCGTTATATTCGCGGCAAGGAACTCAGGGGACACCCGGAGATAGACCTGCCGAAAATCTTCGTCGAGCCGGGGGCACTGAATGAAGAGGCCGAGGAAGCTGTCAGGGCCGAACCCCCTGTTCTGCCCGTTGCTTCCAGGCGCAAGAACACGGCCGAAGTCGAGATGGCCCTCTCCGAGGACGACGCCAGACGTGAAGCCCGCAGGTGCTTGAGATGCGACCTGCAGTTCACCCGCCCTAAGGACGCAGAAGAAGTCTGTCCGGTCATGAAGGGAAGATCCTAATGATTACGTTAACGATAAACGGCCTTGATGTTTCCGTCGAAGAAGGCACTACAGTGCTTGAGGCCGCCCGCTTTGTCGGGTTTCCGATTCCCACGCTGTGCCACATGGAGGGATTGTCGCCATACGGCGCATGCCGGTTGTGCGTGGTTGAGATCGGCCAGGAGCCGCGGACGAAGCTGGTCTCTTCGTGCACCTATCCCGCCGAGGAAGGCCTGAAGGTGCGAACGGCGTCCAGCCGCGTGCTCAAGGCTCGTCGCATGATCCTGGAGCTTCTGCTGGCGTCCTGTCCGCAGTCCAAGGTGATTCAGGACCTGGCCAGCGCTCACGGCATCCGCACGCAGCGTTTCAAGCAGGAGTATGAAGACTGCATTCTTTGCGGCCTTTGTGTCCGTATGTGCGAGGAGCAGATGATGGCCAAAGCCATCGGCTTCCGCAATCGCGGCTCGAAGCGCAGCATCGGCACGCCCTTCGACGCCAAATCGGATGTCTGTCGACTGTGCGGCGGCTGCATGTACGTCTGCCCGGCCTGCCAGCTCCGGTGCACCTACACCGAACCCGAAAAAGCCGTGTGCGGCGGCTGCGCAAACTTACAGCCGCCTTGCGTCGAGAAAGTGCAATTTGACGACATGATGTGCTACATGGACCCATGTGTAGCTTGCGAGATTGAAAAAAAACCCGTCGAGAGACAGCAACACTAAAGGAGACAAATACAATGTCAGTGACCTTATCGAAGGTGAATGCCTCCGCTGCCACCCTTACCAAGAACCGCACCACCGATTCTGTCGTGCCATCCTCGGGCATGTGTGTAACCTGCGTGGACGGCTGCATCGGCATGTGCGAAATCGGCAAATCCGCCTATCGCGGCCATGAAGTGCTCTATCCGCAGCCGTTCGGAATGGTGACGACGGCTGCCGAGAAAACCTATCCCGTCGACTATTCGCATTTCAACATCATGGGCACCGCGGTAGGCGCCTGGGGCATAGAGGCCGACAGCGATAAGGCCATATTTCCGGCGGTAAATCTCGAAGTGACGTTCGGCCGCGACAGGAAGCTAAAGTACCGCTACCCCTGGTTCATCCCCGGCATCGGTTCGACAAACATCGCCAAGAACAACTGGGAAGGCCTCGCCATCGGCTCGGCGCTTGCCGGCACCGGCCTGACGATCGGCGAAAACGTCGCCGGCATGGACCCGGAAACGGTTATGAAGAATGGCCGCGTCGTGGACACGGTTGATCTCAAAAGACGCGTAAAGCTCTACCGCGATCACCAGCGCGACGGTTACGGCGCTATCGTGGTACAGGCCAACATTGAGGACACCCGCCTCGGCGTCCACGAATACGCCATTGAGCAGCTCGGTGTGGAATGCGTGGAACTGAAGTGGGGCCAGGGCGCCAAGGACATTGGCGGCGAGGTAAAGATCAAAGATCTTTCAAAGGCACAGATGCTCCACAAACTCGGCTACGTTGTTCTTCCGGACCCGACCAATCCGAACGTAATCAGAGCGTTCGAACAGGGCCAGTTCAAGGAATTCGAACGGCACTCGCGCGTCGGCATGGTCACCGAAGAGTCTTTCGCGCAGCGCATCGAGGAACTGCGTCAGGCCGGGGCTAAATACATCTTCTTGAAAACGGGCGCCTACCGCCCGGCCGATCTGGCCAGGGCCGTCGTATTCTCCTCGCGATACGGAATCGACCTTCTGACGGTCGACGGCGCCGGCGGTGGGACCGGCATGAGCCCCTGGCGCATGATGAACGAATGGGGTGTGCCGCCCGTGTATCTCCATTCGCTCCTGTATCAGTACGCAAAACGCCTCGCCGACAGCGGAAAGTACGTGCCCACGATCGCCGTGGCCGGCGGATTCGCCTTCGAAGACCAGATCTTCAAAGGCCTCGCCCTCGGCGCGCCGTATGCGAAGCTGGTCGGCATGGCGCGGGCCCCGATCGCCGCGGCCATGGTTGGAAAAACCATCGGCCGAACCATGACTGAAAACCAGATCCCCGTCTACGTCGAACGTTTCGGCTGCACAAAAGAAGAGATCTTCGTCACTGCCAGCACTCTGCGGAATGAAATCGGTGATGAAGAGTTTTCCAAATTGCCCACCGGGGCACTGGGGCTGTACACCTTCTACGAGCGCCTCGCCCAGGGACTCCGCCAATTGATGGCCGGCAGCCGCAAATTCGCCCTTGAATATATGTCCCGCGACGATATCGCCGCCTTAACGCACGAGGCCGCCAAGATCAGCGGAATCCAATATATGATGCAAGTTGACCAGGGCAAGGTGGATCGAATCTTCGAAAGCTGATGCGAAAAGTGGTGCGTCGCATTCACGGCAGGCCAACAACAGGATGGGATTCGGCTTACGAGCCGGACAGGACGGGTTCGTAAGCCGTTTACTTGCAGGGGCTTACGAACTCGCAATGGAGCCTATGGGATTTGAACCCACGACCTCTTGCATGCCATGCAAGCGCTCTCCCATCTGAGCTAAGGCCCCGAAGTCGGTACAACTTACCAGAAAGCATACGGCCGTTCAAGCGCGTTGTTGAATATTTTCGCCGCAAGATTACTCCCTGGCCATTTCATCAAAAAACTGGCCATAGCAACAGCAAAACGCATGACCGACGCGCCCCACCGTTCATTCCGCCTCCCCCCGACGCTTCAGCCACTCCCTCACCCACTCCTCCGCCTCCGCCGCCGTCCGGATCTCCTCGCCCAACTGTGCGATATACATCTCCCGATGCGCCAGCCCAACCATCGGCCCCGGCGGCACCCCCAACCGCATCAGTGCATGCCCATCCAGCAGCGGCCGCGGCCTCAAATCCACCCCCGCCAACGCCTCCGCACGCCCCCAGATCGCCTTCAAAGCCGCAACAGACCCGCCGCTGGCCTCCTGAATCGCCCACTGAAGCTCGTAAAGGTCCCGAAAATACGGGTTCCCCACCGTCACCTTCAGATCCGCCAAAGACATATCGGCCTCCAACAGCCGTCCCCTTGAACGCAGCAAGTACTCCAGATGCCCCGTCTGCGCCCGGCTAAGCCGCAGCCCCTCCACCGCCCGCAGGGCCTCCCCCGTCTCCAAACCCGCCAGAAACGCCGCCAAAGCCAACGGAAAATCCACCTCCCGCCGCAGAAATCCCAGAACGTCCACCCCAAACCGCCCCGTTTCCTCCGTCAAAGGCTCAAAAATCGCCCGCGCCAGCCCCGTCTCCATCAACAGTGCCCCCGCCCGACGCCGCTCGGGATCAGCAAATATCATCTCCAACTCAACTGCAATCCGCTCCCCGCTGATCCGCGTGATATTCCCCGCCATCTCCTTGATCGCCCGCAGCGTCCCCTCCTCGATTGCAAACCCCAATCGCGTCGAGAACCGCACCGCCCGCAGCATCCGCAGGTAATCCTCACCAAACCGCTCCGCCGGGTCCCCAATGGTCCGCACCACCCCTCGCTCCAGGTCCTCGCGCCCCCCCACAAAATCCAGCACCTCCCCCGCCAGCGGGTCATAAAACATCCCGTTAATCGTAAAATCTCGCCGTGCCGCATCCGCCTCCGCCGTCGCAAACGCCACCTCATCCGGATGCCGCCCGTCCGCATATCCCCTTTCCGTCCGAAACGTCGCCACCTCCACCCTCTGATCGCCCTCCATCACGATCACCACCCCGAACTTCGCCCCGATCCGCAGCGTCCGCCGAAACAGCTTCGTCACCTCCTCCGGCCTCGCATCCGTCGCCACGTCATAATCCTTCGCCGCCCGGTTCAAGAGCATATCCCGAACGCACCCCCCCGCCAGCAGCGCCTGGTACCCCGCCTTATTCAGACGCCGAATAATCCTGATCGCCAGTTCCCGGTTCGTCATGCCCTGCCGTACCGCCTTCAACCTGCAACAACGCAATCGCCATCGTCCCCCACCGCCGCCGATCGATCACCCGCATCCCCCCGTAAACATCCAACAGCTCCGCCCGCTCATGCGTTCGAACCGCCACAATCCCGCCGGCCGCCACCTGCTCACAAAGCAGAACCAGAAGCCGCCCCAAAGGCGACTCCGACGACGTATCATACGACATCTTATACGGCGGGTCCACAAAAACCAATCCATACGGCCCCAGTTCCCACTGCACCGGCGCACCCACCTTCCACGCATTCGCACGGATTACCTTCGACTCCCCCACAAACCCGGCCTTGGCAATATTCCGCTCCAGAAGCTCCGCTGCCGAGCGATCCTGCTCCACGAACGTGACCCACCGCGCCCCGCGCGACAGCGCCTCCAGACCCATCGACCCCGTCCCGCAGAACACATCCGCAACAACCCCGCCCTCGATCACGTCATACTTGTACAGCACATTGAACAAGGACTGCTTGACCCGATCCGTAATCGGCCGCGTAACCGTCCGCCCCTTCGGCCCCAACAGACCCATCCCCCGCTTGCTGCCGCCAATAATCCGCATCCCGACACCTCACCAAATCACATGTCTTGAGCTCCCCTGCCGCCTTCCGACACGCCAAGGGTACCCTGCACCTTGCCCCTCAGCAACACCTTTGTCACAATGCCGCCCCCTCAAGAACAGGCTGACAGAACCCCCATCCGCTTTATACAACCCCACCCACGCTGTGTGTGCCACAACACAGGAACGCCGACAGCGGTGGCATCTGCGTGACATTGCTCTTGAAGCGCCTACTGATTTCTCTTCGGCACGAGGCACAGATGACACCAAGGATGGCAACGAAGCATATTGCCATTCAGCTCGGCCCGCAGTATTGTCGATCTTCACCCCGCCTTCATTTCTGTAGGGCCGGGGTTTACCCCGCCGCATCAATTACCAGCCATTCCTACCTCACCCCTGCCGGTCCACCGCGAGATTACCCGCATTATCATGCGTAACCGAATGGCCGCCAACCGCGCTCTTGCAGATGAGAAACCGTGAAAGCGGCCGGTGAAGGTGTAGGGGTTGCCGATGGCGCTCAAGGCGGCGGTGGTCTCGTCACCGTCGAACCAGTCGTTGTCCCCGCCATCGTCGGTGTAGACCAGCACCGTGCCGTACGCGTCGTACTCGTAACGCTCGACTATGGTGCCGCCGTCGTCGAGCAGGACAACCGTGGAGTACAGATGGTCATGGCCGTAGTAGTAATCCTCCCCGTCGCTCTGGCGGTGCATGACCAAAGGCTCGTCGATGTAGTTGCCGTAGACGAAGTAGTGCTGGAGGCCGTTGGACCCGTCGTACTCGGCTACCACCTGCCAGTCGGGGTTGTAGTAGAACAACGTCACCACAGAGGGCACCGAGTCCACGAAGTCCTTCTTCTCCCTGATCCTTCTGCCCAGGGCGTCATAATCACAAAGTGCCACAGTGACCTCGCTGGAGTCCTCAATCTTCACGACGCGATTCTCGTAGTCGTACCAGTATGTGTAGTTGTCCTTGTCCTGTGTCGTGTTTCCGGCCGCATCGTAGGCACACGTCACGTCATACGGCCCGCCCGTGGATAAGTCGTAACGGTTCGTCGCGCTGTCGAGCGCATAAGCATCGCCGGCCGTATCGCGCTTGACCACACTCGTTCGATTGCCCAGATTGTCCATGACAAACGCCTCGGCATCAAATCATGGTACGTAACACCCAGTGGCCGCTCAGATTACCCTCTTGTCATCAAAAATGTACCGGACACCTTTATTCTCGCCCGGCGTTGCTCGCCGAATCCTCGATCTTCACCACGCGGTTCTCGTAGTCATAAGTGTTTTGGCAGCCATCCTTGTCCACGTCGTCATGGGAGATGGAATTGCCCCCGATGGCCGTGTAGCGGTTCGTGGCCGAGTCCACCGTGAAGTTGACGGCCCCATCGTCCCGCAGGGTCTGATTGCCGGTCCTGTTGCCAAGAGCATCCATCACAAACAACTCGGTACTTGAATCGTGGTACGCCACATCCGTCAAATGGTCCAGATCGCTCAGTTTTGTCTTTGCCTCAAGAGTTAGACTTTACATAATCCTGGTACCTGACATAGTCAGGATCACCGATGTAGGTCCATAACACCAATCTGCCCGACTCTTCTGCGATGAATAGACGTATTGTGCGCATTGATATCGTTTCATCTTTTTCAGTCCTAAGCTCAATTTGGAGTGCTCTCACGACGCGACTACTATGCCCAACTATTGCATTTGCGTTAACTATCTTCCAAGCCCCTATTTGGTCAAGAACGTACAGTGCGGTTTCTTCTTCATTAGATGGTTGAGCAACAAAAGCAGTGTACGTCCTTACAGTGCATGTGCCATCATTTCTAAATATCAACTCATGATCTGTTTCCTTCGTGTACAGCCCATAGCCTTCCTTACGAAGGTTATTCAGTGAACGTGCCGTTACTTGCCATATTCCCACGATTTCCTGATTAAGTACCTCTCTTTTGACGTGACGGTCAGGAAGTCCTTTAAGCTGATGACACCCCGTAAACAAGAATAGCGCAAGAACACATGATCTAGTAACCATATTCCTCTCCACAACTTCCACCTTTCTTACTATCTGTCCATGACGCATTGATATCAAAGGGCGTACAACCAGGTAACTCAATCGGAAAACCTATGATGCTTTGCGTATCGAGCGGATCTACAAATTTATCCTTTATTGCGAAGTTGAACTTACATCGATAGTTAAAACATACTTTGCTATTCCCGCAGCATTTAATGACTATCGTGCACCAATAGCTTCGTGAAAACGTGCTACGTCCAACGGAGAACAAATGGCCCTCTGTTGTGACGTCCGTAATAGTGGTATCGTTATGATTCAAGAATAATCTCTTGGAGCTTCCGGAGCATTGAAATGTGCTCACAGCCTTTGCTGCGTCAAAAACAGCTTTCATTTTGTACTGTGAAGTTGCAAGATACACACTAGTGCCGCTTCAAAAAAATATTTTTAATATTTGCGATTTGGCGACTTGTGCCATGCACAATCTGTTATTATATAGACAGACACAAGGAACCGATTCCATGCTGTTTTGCAGAGAAAGGG
>Ga0116145_1000061_pt1 | contig 125418 bp, 101 predicted proteins | sample AD_JPNHG1_MetaG_FD_89747 | JGI IMG/M metagenome (GOLD analysis project Ga0116145, IMG submission 89747) | Active sludge microbial communities of municipal wastewater-treating anaerobic digesters from Japan - AD_JPNHG1_MetaG | ecosystem: Engineered > Bioreactor > Anaerobic > Digestate | place... | reverse complement strand
TTATATTCTTAGTGTCTTGGTGTCTTGGTGGTTAAGTTTTTCACCACAGAGACACAGAGAGCACGGAGGGCATAGTGTTATTTCTCTTAGAGAGTATGGATTGGCAAAGAGAGGTTTATTTTTCCTCTCTGTGTATCTCTGTGTTCTTTGTGATGAATTGCTTTCTTTTACAACAGAGAGAAAAATTTATTAGAATACTTTTATGATTTCTCCGGCAGTTCAGGTTTATAAAACTCAATCAGCGGCTTGATAATATTTTCATTGGCAAGTGAGACAAACTTGCAATTAATAGAAAATCCGGTATCCTGAATCATAAATCTGTGGTTGTAATCATCTTCCAGATAGAATGAAACATGATCTTTGGCTTCCGGCACCTGAAATTTCTCAATAAAAAGGCTTGAAATTTCCTGAATCAACTGGGGAGAATATTCTGAAAAAGTGTATTGCCCCATGAAAAATTTATCATTGTAAAAGAAATAGATACACTTAACCTTTTTCCCTTTGAATATTTTTTTGTAACAAAAGGCATTCAGGTCGTATTCCCCTATTTTCATCACAGAATAGGAATGGGGCTGACCGTAAGTAATAATAAGTTTTTTCCTTGATATGGAAAATTTTTGCTTTTCGAAGAGAATTTCAACTGAAGTATGAAAAACAGGTATTTTTTCATTCAGGTTCAGTATTTCGTGAACATGGTCGATAGGATCTTCAGCAAAACATAGACGGTATGGAGTGGGAATATCTTTTCGCTGACAGTATTCATTGAATTTACTGCTGTACCTTCCGTAAACCAACTGATTCCACCAATATCCAAACGTGTTTGTCATTAATCCGCTATTAAAAAAATCCGGTGCAAATTTACTTGTTCCCGATGATTACCTGAAAGATTATTTCAAAAATAACAAAAGGTTAATGCTTTGATAATCAGTATAAAGTAATTTTTTATTTTTTTTAGCCTGAAATTAAAACTCTTTACATTTGCCGCTGACAAAAATTGTAGCTATGAAAAATAAAATAATGTTTATCCCTAAAAATTTTTTGAATAAGAAAGTAGTAATGATGCTGACTATTTTCAGTGGAATCCTTATGTTCACACTTTTGCCTGTTTTATCATTTGCCTCAGGTTCGGTTGGCACCGGCCCATCGATCGGAAATATCAGGATTGAATTCATTTTATTTGCTCTGGTATTGATTGGCGTAGCCATTTTTCATGATAAAACCTTTTGGGTAGCTTTGATAGGTTTGATTGTCATATTGTTATACAAATTCATTTTTACGACTCACTTCAATTTTGTTGAACATTTTATCGGACAAACACCATTTGCTGAACAACTGATAGACAAGGAAAGCAGATCAGGAGAATGGGGAATTTTGTTAAACCTGCTCGGTTTATTGCTGGGCTTTGCGATTCTGGCCAAATTGTTTGAAGAAAGCGGTGTCCCCGACATTTTACCCAATTATCTTCCTGATGACTGGAAAGGCCCTTTTGTATTGCTGATATTTGTATTTATTCTTTCCACTTTTCTCGACAATATTGCAGCCGCATTGATTGGCGGTACCATTGCCCTGGTGGTCTTTCATAAAAAAGTACATATTGGTTATCTGGCTGCTATTGTGGCTGCCAGCAATGCAGGGGGATCCGGCAGTGTGGTTGGCGATACAACCACTACCATGATGTGGATAGCCGGAACGAATCCAATTGAAGTATTGCATGCATTCATTGCTGCCGGATTCGCTTTCCTGTTTTTTGCATGGTTTGCTTCTTTTCAGCAAGACAAGCACCAACGTATTCAGAAAGATGCCTCGGTAGGAGCCAAAGTGGACTGGGGAAGGGTAGCCATTGTCGGTTTAATACTGGTTGGTGCTATTCTGGCAAATTATTTTTACGATATGCCTGCTCTTGGCGTTTGGGTAGCTCTTCTTATTGGCGCTATTTTCAAAAAGTTACCGTTTAATGAAACCAAAAATGCCATTAAAGGAACTATTTTCCTTCTTTGTCTGGTAACCTCTGCCTCACTCATGCCTGTTGAAACATTGCCCGATGCCTCCTGGATGTCGGCTTTCATTCTGGGTTTTGTTTCTTCTGTATTTGACAATATCCCGCTGACAAAAATCTGTATCGATCAGGGACATTACGATTGGGGCATGCTCGCTTATACAGTTGGATTTGGCGGATCAATGATCTGGTTTGGCTCTTCGGCAGGGGTAGCCATTACCAATAAATTTCCTGAAGGACGTAATGTGATGTTGTGGCTTCGCAAAGGCTGGCATGTGGCTATCGGTTATATTATCGGCTTCTTTGCCCTCCTGATTTTATTTGGCTGGCACCCGGGTAGCAACCGCTACCACAAAGAGCCTGCTATCAACTGTCCGGTTGAAAACTGTAAAGTCAAACTCGATGCACAGGCCGACAGCATTGTCAAAGAGCAACTGAAAGCCGGGGAAGTTAAATAAATAAATCTTTTAGTCTTTAAAATAAATGATTGATTATCAAAAAGCAAGGGAGAAATTTGCCCAGTTGAAAGATTCCGATTTTGCGAAAGTTGTTGATGAAACTGAAAAACAATTTCCACTAAAATTTTCTCAGCTGATGACGCATGTGGAAAACCAGAATCACTGGGAAATAAGCTATTATGCTGTTCATATACGGGAAAGTTATGCCTTTATTTTTCACGATACTGAGTTAAACACTTTATGCCATAAAATTGAAGAAGCAGCTAATGTCAGGGATTTTGACAGGGTGAATGAAGTGGCTGAAATGTTAAAGGCTTGTTCGGTTAAATTTTTGCAGCAGTTAGCGGAAATCAAAAAACAGTTGCATGCGGAAAATGAATAGAATTCTTTTCGTTATTGTGTGTAATATGGTGCTGGTTTTCAGCCTGAAAGCACAAAACGAATGGGGTGTTCCTTACCAGGAAGATCAGAAAGCTGTCGTTTATGAAGAAGTAGTACAGCAAAGCGGATTGACAAAAGATCAGTTATACGCAAGGGCCATTGAATGGATCAATTCTTATTTTACAGCAGGAGCTTCAAAAATCACTGAAAAAAATCAGGACGAAGGACTTATCCGTTTAAAAGACAGGATTACCCTTTTCAGAATGGAAAAGAAAAACAAGGTGGTGGATGTGGTCATCGACTACAACATCGAGATTTATGTAAAAGACGGACGTTATAAATATGTTTTCCGCAATTTCCGGTCTTATCAGGGAAGTACTTCTCCCGGTATCGAAGTCTGGATGGATCCCAACAAATGTAAGAAGGAAGATGCACTGGAACGCTATGCAAACCTGAATGCCGAAATCACGAAAATAATTGATAATCTTAAATCTTACATGCAAACCGGCACTCAGAAAAAGGACAACGACTGGTAGTTTCTGACAGGCATATAAATAAGTAGGCATCAGGCAGTCCTCAGTATGCAGTATAAATGCGGGAAGCGGAATATGGAAGGCGGAAAATGAGAATATGCACCAGGCAGTCCTCAGTAGGCAGTATAAATGCGGAATACTTAAATCATTAACCTGAACTCGTATCTCACTAACTGATCAGACTAATTACTCATTCAAATTGGTATAAATTTGCCGCTTTAAATTCGCCTGTGCTTTTCAATACATTATCATATTTCGTCTTTCTACCGGTAGTTGTTATTCTTTTCTACAGCCTTCCTGTCAGGTACCGCTGGATGTTGTTGCTCGTAGCGAGTTACTTCTTTTATGCCTGTTGGGAACCTGCTTTTTTACTCCTGATTCTGCTTACTACGCTTATTGTTTACTTAACTGCCCGGTTGGTTGAAAAAGAAAACCGCCAACCATGGCGAAAATGCTGGCTTTGGGTCGGAATTCTTGTAAATCTGAGCATTCTCGCTGTTTTTAAATATGCCGGATTTTTTCAGACTATCCTATCAGACCTGAAAATTATTAAAGTCAGCCATTCTTTGAATATCCTGCTTCCGGTCGGAATTTCATTTTATACTTTTCAGGCACTTGCTTACCTGATCGATGTGTATCGCAGGCAATTAACCGCAGAAAAACATTTCGGACATTTCGCCCTGTTTATATCTTTTTTCCCTCAACTCGTAGCCGGCCCTATTGAAAGAGCCTCCAGACTCATTCCTCAGTTAAAAAAATCTCAGACAATCATTAACATGGCTGATGTTTCTGCAGGAGTGAAATACCTGATTTACGGACTTTTTAAAAAAGTTGTTATTGCCGATAACCTGTCGATGTGGGTTAATGAAGTCTTTCAGAATCCTTCAATTTATAATGGTTTTCATTACCTGGTGGCAGCTGTCCTTTTTACCATTCAGATTTATTGTGATTTTTCAGCATATAGCGACATGGCAGTCGGGAGTGCAAGACTTTTGGGTATAAGGCTGATCCAGAATTTTAACCTTCCTTTTTCAGCTGTTTCAGTTTCTGATTTCTGGAAAAGATGGCATATTTCCTTGTCTTCGTGGTTCCGTGATTATGTATTCCTTCCTTTGGCATGGAAGGTCTCAAAGTGGAAGTGGTTGAACGGATATTCCTTCCTGAATAATGTGATGGTGTATTCTGTTACCATTCTGCTTACCTTCTTCCTGACAGGGTTGTGGCATGGAGCCGATTATACTTTTGTGATTTGGGGTTTATTGCACGGGCTCTGCTTAATCATTGAATTTTCAACCAAAAAAATAAGGATTAAATTTCTGAAAAAAATCGGGATAAACAGAAAATCAAATATTTATACGATTTTATCAAGAATGTTGACATTCTCTTTCGTGGTATTTGCCTTTATCTTTTTCAGGGCAGACAATCTGAAGGAGGCAATATGGATGATTAAGGGTATATTTTCAGAATGGGGAGCTGTTACGTTTCCGGAAATTCCGATGCAACAATATTTTATGGGAGGTTTAGCTGGTTTGGCATTGCTGATTTTTTTCGAAAACAGCGGAAATAACATTAGTCCTGAAAGCTTTCTTTCCGGCAAAAAGATTTGGCTTCGCTGGGGATTTTTCTATCTGTTGCTGGCTTTTATTTTTATGACAGGATATTTTGGCAATATTGAATTCATTTATTTTCAGTTTTGATGAGTTATTGGAAAAAAATATTGATTTTCAGTCTGATACCAATTACCTTTCTGTTGGTTTTAGAAATGACAGCCCGTCAGATTTATCCTGCTCACTCCGATTTACCTTTGAAATATGCCTGTTTTGAAAAAAAAGCTGATGAGACGGTTTGCCTTATCACCGGACATTCCCATGCAGAAAAGGGAATTGATCCTTCACAACTAAATATTCCCTCATTTAATCTGGCATATAGTGCTCAGGATTTGTATTACACCAGACAGACAATAAAAAAATATTTGCCAAAACTTGAAAAAGTTAAGCTTATCGTTCTGGCAATTGATCCTTTTATATTCCGCTATGATGAGCAGAATTCGTCTCCTTATTTTGTAAAAGATTATTTTTTCTCTTTGGGTATCTGGCCACGCAGGGGATTCGATTTTCAGTTCTGGCTCAATGCTTCTGTTTTTTGGCTGAACAGGGGAAGATTTTTTAATGACTTGATAGACAGAGATATAGAGAAAAAAGAAATCAGAGTGTATAAGCGGGAACAAGCACCAACATCGGGAGGAGAGGGGCAATATCTGATGGATGACGGGCAGCGTTTAGCGATAGGAATAATGAATGCTTCGGAATTAAAAAGAGATGCAGAAGCCACATTAAAGAGGATTTTACAGCATTCTGACAGGAAAATAATCAGCAAAAATTTCAGCTTTCTTCAGCAATTAATTCAGTCAGCTTCGGGAAAAAATATACAGGTCATAATGATTTATATGCCTGTATGTCAATATTATAACGAATTGATACCGGAAGAAGTCAGGAAAGAAAGTGATATGTTGATTAAAAAACTTTTAGCTTCAGAAAAAAATGTTGAATTTTATGATTTCAGCGACTATTTTAAAGGCAGAAATGAATATTTCTTTAATGCAGACCACCTGAATAATCAGGGAGCAAAAGTTTTTAGCCGGATGCTTGGAACTACCGTTCTGAAAAATCGATAATTTTTCCTGTATAATTAAACGGGGTGATACTTTTTAGATATGCTTTCAGCTCATCGTCAATATCAAGGGAATCAATGAACTGATGGAGTTCGGCCTTCCCCGGTTTCTGATGTTTACGGGTTAGTGATTTCAAAGCTTCATAAGGGTGAGGATAGCCCGCCTTACGTAATACGGTCTGAATAGCTTCCGAAACCACTATCCAGTTATTTTCAAGGTCTTGTTTTATTTTTTCTGCATTCAGCTGAAGCCTTGATAATCCTTTTTCAATTGATTTAAAAGCGATAATGGTGTGAGCCAACGGAACCCCGATATTCCGTGAAACAGTACTGTCGGTGAGGTCGCGTTGGAGACGGCTGACCGGTAATTTTTCAGACAAAAAGTTGAACATGGCGTTGGCGGCACCAAGGTTTCCTTCGGCATTTTCAAAATCTATCGGATTGACTTTGTGAGGCATGGCCGATGACCCGACTTCGCTGGAAACGATTTTTTGCGTAAAATAATCAAAGGAAATATACAGCCAGACATCGCGGCAAAAGTCTATCAGTATGGTGTTGATTCTCTTCAGGTTGTCAAACAAAGAAGACAGATTGTCGTAATGTTCTATCTGGGTAGTATATTGCTGGCGTTCAAGACCAAATTTTTTTAGAAGGTTGTTGGCGAAATTAATCCAGTCGCTATCGGGAAATGCAGCAAAATGAGCGTTAAAATTGCCGGTTGCTCCTCCGAATTTAGCTTTGAAAGGCAGGTGGGAAAGCTGCCTGAGCTGTTCGTTAAGCCTTTCAACAAAAACCATTATTTCTTTGCCCAGAAGGGTAGGGCTGGCCGGCTGACCGTGTGTACGTGCCAGCATGGGTACCAGTTGCCATTCTCTGGCACGGCTTTCCAACTCATTGATAATATTGGTCAGTGTGGGCATATAAAACTGAAAAGTAAAATCTTTCAGCAGGAGAGGAACTGCCGTGTTATTGATATCCTGGCTGGTGAGCCCGAAGTGGATATATTCTTTAAAACTTTTCCAGTTGTGTTGTTCAAATTTTTCTTTCAGAAAATATTCTACTGCTTTGACATCATGGTTGGTAATCGTCTCAATTTCCTTTATCCGCATGGCATCCTGAAGACTGAATTCTTCATGGATTTTTCTGAGAACCGGAAAATCTTTTTTATTAAAGCCAGATAACTCATCCAGAAAATTACACAATGCAATAAAATACTCAATCTCGACAAAAATTCTGTATTTTATCAGGGCAAATTCTGAGAAAAAAGCCTGTAATTCGACCACTTTGCCTGCATATCTTCCGTCAACAGGAGAAATGGCCAGCAACCTGAATTCTTTCATAGATTAACATTAAACCGTATAAAACGAAAAATAAGTTTGCAAAGATACAACATTTATTTCAGGGCTTGTTTTTCAGCCACCCTCTCCAAAATATCTAAAACTTGTAAGAAAACCCCAGGCCGAAAAGCTCCTTCATCTGAACACGGTCTTTTTCAATCCCGTTTTCATCTTTGATCATAATGTCTTTATCGTAAATCAGCAGGGTGTTGAGGTTGGCTGAGATGTATTTTCCAAGTTTAAAAGCAGTCATGGTTTCCCAGTTTACATCAATAGCCTGGGGTTCTTTGAGATAATTGCTGAAAAGGTCGATCTTGGTCTGAAAGGTAATGTTTTTTGTGATTTCATATTTAAACATGGATTTGATAAATCCGCCAAATTCGCCCCGGAACTTTTTTCCGGCATCTACCCCAAAAAGCCCTTTATTGGATAAAAAAGTGTCGATGACAAAGGTTCCCTTACCAGTAAGCGGGGAAATGAAAAGGGTAAATTTTGCAGAAGGCTTGAAGTCCATACCAATAGCCACCGACAGATAGCCCGGAGCCATAAAGGAAGAAATTCTGACAGAGTCGTTTGGATATTTGTATCCGTATGCCATTTGCGATTTGAGTTGCAGTAATCCTGAATAATACCAGTGTTTAAAGGCATATTGGCCATATTTAGAGTTTAATTCTATTCTGTCGTCAGCTTTGCGGGATGGCAGACCGTTTTGTTTTGTAATTCCGTAGGCAATATCGAAAGTATTGTCCCACGTGGTTTTCTCTTTTTTATAATTAGAGAAAAGGTTAAAAAAACTATTAAACGAAATGGAGTTTTGTCCTCCTGCTGCCCAGTTGGTCAGGGAAAGTTGTGAAAATAGCAAAGACCCCATTCCACCTGTTTTCCAATATTTTAATGAATCGGGTTTTTCGGCTTTTAATCCTGTAACGGTGAAAAGCGATAATAAAATGATGGCTGTTTTTTTCATTTGAAATCATCTTATGAAGCTCAAAGGTAATCTGAAAGTTGATTTTTATAAAATTTATTACCTTTGTCTGATGAATTTATTTAAAATAATCTGCCTTTTTACGATAATAATGTTCATGAGCTTTTTTTCTGGGGCACAGCTCAGGGATTATTCATTTAATGCTTACGAAAGAGTTTTTTCTGCCGGAATGTTTCAATCACTGCCGGAATATCAATCGTTTCCTGATGAATATTACCATGAATACAGCAGGATTAACCGTTTTGGTATGTTTACGCTGGCAGGTTGGTCGGTGATGAATATAGGTACAGGGGTATATTTTCAGTCAAAGACAACTTTGTCGGCTTTGCATTATCTTTGGCAGGGAAATGTTTACTGGAATGTGGTCAATTTTGGACTGGCATCGGTATCGATTGTTTCATCAGGTATGAACAAAAAGCACGATTATACTTTTCAGCAGATCATCAGAAAACAGCATCAGACTGAAAAACTTTTTCTGCTTAATACAGGGCTGGATGTGGCCTATATTTTTGCAGGTCTTTACCTGAATGAAAGGGCTGCTCAGCACGACACTGACGGTAAACTGGCCGGCTACGGCACTGCCCTGATGTTTCAGGGAAGCTTTTTGCTTTTGTTTGATGCAGCTATGTATGTTGCTCACCGGCTTCATGCCAGACATAAACTTGACCCTGTCATTGAAAAATTAAATTTTATTGAATAAGATGAAAGCACTTGTATCATTTTTGGCTTTAACCGGTATTTTCTTCTCAGTATTTTCTCAGGAAATACCGAATGGAAATTTTGAAAACTGGATAAAAACAGGGAATTATGAAGAACCTGATCATTGGATAACCCCCAATATGTTGCTATCAGGCCTTGGCGTAAGTTCTGTGAAAAAGGAATTTACCAATGTGCATTCGGGGAATTATTCCGTGCGACTCGAGAATGTCGAGGTTTTTGGAGGAATGTATTATGCTCCGGGCTTTATGACTCTGGGGATGTTCACTTTTGACCCAAACACTTTTGAATCGAATATTTTTGGAGGAATACCCTATACCAACCGCCCCAAAAAGTTCAAGGGTTATTACCAGTATACCCCTGCTGTTTCTGGAGATACCGGCTTGATTGCCATTGTGTTATTTATTTTTGACACCCTTAGCCAGAAAAAAGATACCATCGGAGGGGGTAAGATTTTTATCAGCCAGGCTACCAGTGGCTGGACAAAATTTGAAGTAAATATCGATTATAAAAACTCAGTTTTGCCTGATTCCATGAACATTGTTGTCCTTTCATCCCAGAGTTTGCAGCCACCTGCGGGAACTGTTCTTTTAATTGATAGTCTGTATTTCGATCATCTTGGAAGTATCGGAGAAACGGAGTCGCAAAATATTGTCTGGCGTTATTCAGGAAATCGTCTGAATGTCGGTAATCCCTTTCAGGGCAATACTTACTGGTATTTATCAGACCTGACGGGAAGGGAACTCATGTCAGGCATAGAAAGGGAAAGTGGAGTTATTTCTATTCCTTTTCTTTTAAAAGGAGTATTTATCCTGACAATGGTCAATGACGAAGCAGTAAGATCAGTGAAGGTACTGATTCAATAGGCTGAAAATCAGTCTCTTCCATGCATCCAGTACAATAGTTTTCCTGAAAGCAGGTAAACCACAATTCCCAGAAACACCATGATGACTAAAATGGCCAGAAACAGGGTCATTGCTCCGAGATTAGACATGATTCCAACGGCAAGACCACCCAGCAGATGAGCAATGAAAAAGCTCAGGAACCATACTCCCATGAAAAAGGAGCTCAGGCGTTCGGGTGCGAGCTTGGTAACCATGCTTAAACCGATAGGAGAAACGAATAACTCGCCAATGGTGGAAAAAAGATAGAAAGACAACAGCCAGAGCAGGCTTGCCTGAACCTGAGGATCTGCATTTTCGCCACCGCGCTGATGGACGGCTCCCATCATAAACAAAAACCCAAGCCCAAGAATGATCATTCCGTAAGCCATTTTCTTTGGGGTAGAGGGATTTTTACCTTTTTTGTTCAGGAAAAGCCATAACCATGAAAAAACAGGAGAAAGCAATACCACGTAAATCGGATTGATAGACTGAAACCAGGGGGTTGGTATTTCCCAGTTGAAAATCCGTTTATTGATGAATTTTTGTGTATAAAGGTTCAGGGTGCTGCCAGCCTGTTCGAATGATGCCCAGAAAAATATAACCAGAAACAACAGGACAATAATGGCTCTGATTCGATCGCTTTCTTCTTTGGTAAAAGGAATTTTCTGCGATTTAACCTGTTGTTCCTGATGTTGAGCCATTAGCTTGTGTTTGGCTGTTTTGCCCATATCACCCAGATATATTTTACCGAGAATCAGGTAAATAATCAGCCCGATAGCCATACCGATACCAGCGGCCAGAAAACCATAGCGGTAGCCATAAGTTGGCCCGAAATATCCGCAGATAATAGGAGCGAGGATAGCACCTCCGTTAAATATCATGTAATAGATGGTGAAGGCACTGTCGCGTCTTTTGTCTCCCTGCTCATACAAGTCGCCAATGAGAGTAACTGTTGTCGGTTTAAAAAACCCGTTGCCGACAGCAAGCAAGGTAAGGCCGGTAAAGAAAGGAATTTGTCCGGCATCGGTAGCCAGTGTAAAATGCCCGAACATGATGAGCAAACCACCGATAAAGATGGAACGCCTTTCACCCAGATATCTGTCGGAGAGGTAACCACCCAACAATGGCAGCAGGTAACACATACCATTGAAAATACCATAAACAAGGCCTGCAAAGCCATCTTCAAAATTTAAACCGCCTAAATGTCCGCTTTCCGGATTGGTCATGTCGTTGACCATGTATAAAATCAGAAAAGCTCTCATGCCATAATAGCTGAATCTTTCCCACATACTCGTAAAAGACAGTACGTAAAAGGCGGGCGATTGTTTTGTTTTTCCTGTACTCATAAACTTTAATTTTGTTCCTGACTTTGTATGGGTAAAGTTACCGAAATAGTAGTACCTTCTGAAATGACGGAATGAATTTCTAACTTTCCGTTGTTTTTTTCGATAAATTCTTTTACAAGGATAAGTCCCAGGCCACTGCCTTTTTCCCCTGTCGTTCCTGCCTGAGAGCTTTTCCCGATGGTGAAAACATTTTTTAAAATGTCCGGATGCATGCCGGTTCCTTCATCCCTGATGGTGATGGTAACATGATTTTTCCCTTTGGATGAATTTAAATAAATATTGCCTCCTGCAAAGGAATACTTAATGGCATTCGAAATCAGATTTCGGAATACTGTGGCGATAGCGCTTTGATCGACATACACGAAAAGATTTTCTTCAATATTGTTGTATAAATTAATTCTTTTTGTCGTGATGGCTGTTTTAAATAATTCTGTTGAATGCTTAATTAAATCAGTCAGGTTAACATTTTCAAAGATAAATCTATGTCTCTCTGATTGCAGCAATGACCAGCGGAGAAGGTTCTCCAGTAAAAAATTCAGATTCTCGCCTCCCTGACGGATGTAATTGATAAATTGCTTCGTTTCTTCATCAATTTTGTCTGACAGCTCGTTTTCAAGAAGTTCAGAGAACCCAATAATACTTTGAAGCGGATTTTTGATGTCGTGTGCAATGATGGAAAACAATTTATCTTTTGTTTCATTAAGCTCTTTTAGCTGACGGGCTTTTTGCTCTATTTCATCATTTTTTAACTGAAGAATTTCGTTGATTTTTTTCAGGCGTTTTCTTTTGCTATCAAGGTAAATCGGAATGGCAATCAAGATCAGGACAATTAGAATTGAAATGATGATGCCTGCGCTTAGTAGTTTAAGTCGTTGTTTCTGAAGTTCATTTGTAAGTCTGAGTGTTTCATTTTCTTTCTTTTTCGCTTCCAGTTCAAATTTGGTTTGTAGCCTGGCCAGGTCTTTACTTTTTTCAATATTAAATTTTTTCCAACGTACATTCGTATAATGACTAAAATACTGAAGTGCTGAATCCGGTAATTTACTTTCCTGATAAATTTTTGATAAATTTAAAAAACTTACTTCCATATAGTCAAGAACGCTGTCTTTCAACGAAATAGCAAGGCTCTTGTGAGCATATTCACTTGCTTTCTTGTAATTCCTCATCTTTAAATATACTAAACTCAGATTGTTGTAAATTCCGGCAAGATACATGTTTCCCGGTGTGTTTGCATATTCAGCAGCTTTGCTGAGGTAAAATATGGCAGAATCATAGTTATTAAGTTCGCGCCAGGCAGCACCTTTAATATCGTAAATGCTTACCAAAAAATCTTTATCATTTAATTCACTGTGAAAATGAATGGCAGAATCAATATAGGATAGTGTTTCTTTATATTTATTCAATTCAAAATAAACAGCGCCAAACCGGTCAAATATTGATTTGATGACAGCATAATGATTGTATTTTTTAGCGATTTTCAAGCCTGTATTCAGATATTCGAGTGCCTTTTCATACTCTGCCTGCGAACGCATTAACTCTCCGATAGAAAGATAAACAAATACCTGATTTTCGGTATTATGAGTTTTTTCGTAAAAGTTCAAAGAATTAAGATAAGCGTCAAGGGAGGAGCGGGAATCATTCATTTTTGAATAAGCTCTGCCAAGTTTGTAATAAATCTCTGCTTTAAGATTAATGTTGCCCGAGTTCTCCGAGAGTTTACGGGCATGTTTCAGACAGTTAAATGCAGAATCAAAATTTTCAGACAGTAACTCATCGTATAGATCTAAATAGACTTCGATAAGTTTATCGGGCTGAAGTTGTTTTGTTTTAAGTAAATTTCTGAGGCTGTCTGCTGTACGGTTCTGACTGTAAACCGAAAAGCTTAACAATAAAATTAATAAAACCGGAAGTAATATTCTCATAACTGAGCCTGTTGGTTATTTGTCTAATGAGCCGAAAACCCTTTTCAGTATATCGGTGGTTCGGGCAACAGGATCATGGCGAATTTTCTGCTCTTCACCGGCAAGTTTCAGAAAAAGGCCATCCATGGCTTTTTCGGTTACATATTTTGCCAGATCGGTTTCAACTTTTTTGGTAAAAGGAATTTTATTATAGGCAGTCGTTACATCATCCCAGTATTTGGTTACCTGAAGCTGGTTGAGTACAGCCTGAACTTCAGGTTTGAAGGCAGCTGCGAGCTGTGCAGATGTTTTGTCTTTAAAATATTGGGTGGCTGCATTGTCGGGGCCTTTCAGAATACCCATCGCGTCAGTAAAACTCATGGTCATGATAGCATTGGTAAATATAGGCCCGGCTTTTACCACGGCTGCCTCGGCACCTTCATTCATCTTTTTGATAAAATCATCTACCAGTTTTCCCATGCCAACGGAATAAAGCTTATCAGCAACATACTGAGCTTCAGGTGGAAACAGAATCTTTACCAATGGGTCGCCATAAAAGCCATTTGTTTTGTTGAGGATGCTGATAGCATTTCCGGTACCTATTTTAAGCGCTTCTTTCAGTCCGCTGATGACTTCTTCATTTGTCAATGGCTTAACTGTATTGATATTTTTCTGAATATCGGATAAGGTAAGATTTTGAAGCAGGTCGCACCCTCCCAGTAAAAATGTCGCGAAAATAAAAATGATGTATATTTTTTTCATGGTTTTAATTTTTAGAAAGAGCAAAAGTAAGGGTTTTTATGCTAAGATTATACTGTAATCTGAATTAAAATAAGAGGAAAGCTTAAAGGATAAAGTATAATTCCATTAATCAAAGGTAGGCTTTTTGGGAATGGTAAAACAAATTTTTGTCCAAACATCCAGTTCGCTGGTTGCCCAGATTTTACCCTTATGATTATCTACAATTTGTTTGGCAATGGACAATCCAAGGCCAGAGCCGTATTTAAAATCCTTTGGGGCGTTTTTCGCCCTGAAAAATTCATCAAATATAAATGGCAGATCTTCCGGAGGGATTCCTATTCCGGAATCAGAAACTTCAAATAAAATATTCTCGTAGCGATTGCGAATATTCAGGTTGACTCTTCCACCGGGTGGGGTGTATTTTATGGCATTGGTAAGTAAATTCATCAGTAATTCCTCAATAGCGTAAGGATTGGCGATAATTAAATTCGTACCTGGTTCAATATAATCTTCAAAAGAGATGTTTTTATCTTTGGCAAGAATTTGAATAGCAGGTTTTATTTTATTGATTAAAGCCTGAATCGAAAATTCCTCATATTCAATTTTGTTCAGCAATTTTTTTTGAGTAAGATTTAAAAGGTTTTTAACAAAATGAGTCAGGATTTCTGTACGTTCATAAGCCCGCAACACAAATTCTTCCTGAACTTCATTCAAATCACCCTTGATTTTTGATTTTATTACCTCCAGACAACTTAAAATTGCAGCAAGATGACCTTTTATATCATGGGTAACCCGCTGAACATATTCATTTTGAATTTTTTCTTTCTTTTCGAGCTCAAGATTTGTTTTTACATAGGTTTCTTCACTTTTAATCGATTTGGAAATAATCCGGTTTGAAAGGCTGGCTATTATGATTGCAATGAGTGTAAATACAAAACAGTAACTTAGAATGTAAAGTTTATTAAGGTAAAGTTCGGGGCTTGTAAAACCTTGTAAATGATAATGTGGAAGAATGCCGGTATATTCAAAAAAAATAAGGGTAAAATAACAGAGTATGGCAAAAAAGGTATGAAGATAACTGATTTTTAGAGGATAAATAGAGCTTGAAACAATGATATGGAGATAATAAACGATAACAAGCGGATTTTCAATACCTCCGGAAAAGTGAATAACTGCAGTAAGCAGTAAAAAATCTGAAAAAATCTGAAAATGAATCTCATTTTTTATTTGCAGGATAATATTGCTGTTTCTTTTATTGGCAATTGTTTTTATAAGGTAGGAATGAGCAATATTCAGTAAGATTAGGATGATGACAATAATATAAATGGCGATTTCATTAACTGAAATGTTGAAAAAGCGCTTGACTACATAATTTGAAACAGCAAGAACTATGATAGATGCCCAACGAATCCGGATAAACCATCTGGCAAAATAAACATGAGAAGGTATTAGTTTTTCATCCATGCATTGAAATGCTTAAAGATTAATAATTTATGACAAATGTACAAAATTATTTAAGCATTTCATTTAAAATGTCAGCAATTTCGTTTGGATCGGCTGGTTTATCCTGAAATCTGACATTGGGGAATAACTCATTATCTTCAACAGCTGAGTAAAGATTGACGCCCATTTGATCTCGCATTCCGGTCATAATTATAATGGGTAATTGACTAAATTCTTTATTTTGTTTAATCTGATGAAGGAGGTTGTATCCTTCGAGATTTGAAGTCATCATGATATCCAGAATAAGGGCATCCGGGTTTTCTTTTACAAGAAGTTCATAACCACTTACACCTTCTTTCGCGGTTAAAATGTTAAACCCTTTGTTTTCCAGAATAACCTGAAAAGAACGAAGTATGTCATCATCATCATCTATAAGTAAAATTTTCTTTTTCATGAGCTGTGTTTTTTATGTTACAAAATTAAGCATTTTCATAAGATAATGCAAATTCATTTCCTTTGCAGATCCCATCAATTTGGGCAAGTATTTGTTTGTCTGTAAAATGTCGTCCTTTAATGGCAGAAGAAGGACATGCAGAAACACAAACCCCGCAGGCTTTACATAATGCGCTTATTACTTCACTGTGTTTTTCCTCCTCATTAAATGTAATGGCACTAAATGGACAAAGTTTGTTACAGAATCTGCATCCGGAGCATAAATCAGGATTAACCTCAGAAAAAACAGCATCTACCTCAATTTCTCCTTTGGATATACGGGCAAGAATACGGGCAGCAGCTGCTCTGGCTTGTGCAACGGTATCGGGAATGTCTTTTGGGGCTACACAGGTTCCTGCTATAAACACTCCATCAGTTGATGTGGCAACAGGTTCCAATTTTGGATGACTTTCAATGAACCATCCGTCTTTATCCTGACTAATATTGACAAGATGGGCCACTTCTTCCGCATCTGCACGTGCTTCCATTCCAACCATTAAAACAACCAAATCTGCCGGGATTTCAATATGCTCTCCGGATAGTCTTTCGTTTACCTCAATCAGTAAGTTGCAATCGTCTTTGGGCTTTGCTTTATGAATAACTGGCCTGTCGTTTTTTTCATACATTAAAAATAATGTCTTGGCTTCTGATGACTTCAGGTAGAAATCTTCATGCCCCTTGCCGAAAGCATGCATGTCGATATATATGTCTGAAATATAACAATCGGGAATAGCCGATTTTATTTCATGTGCATATTTCAGGGCTGTCATGCAACAAACCCTTGAACAGTAGGCATGAAATTCAACATTTCTGCTCCCGACACAGTGTATGATGGCAACATACTTTGGAGGCTTACCTGATGATGTTACTACCTGACCTTTTTTAAGCATTTTTTCAAGATCAAATGAGGTGATAACATCCTGGAGTTTTCCGTAACCGTAGTGTGTCACTCTTGAAGCATCAAATTCTTTGTATCCGGTACATACAGCAATATTTCCGATTTTTATAACATCTGCTTTTTCTTTACTGTTTCCATTCAGTTTACTGATTTCTGCTTCAAAATTTCCAACATATCCGGTAATTTTTGTTACTTTTGAGTTGAGATAAACATGAATTTTAGTGTGATTCAAAGTGCGGGTAATTCTTTCAGAAATCAGATCTCTGGCTGAATAAAAATAGGGGGCAGTTAAATCGACCCGTGAAAGATTTCCTCCTAAATGACTGTTTTTTTCAACAATATGAACGAAATAACCGGCATCAGCTAACTCAAGAGCGGTTGTCATCCCTGCAATACCACCTCCTATGACTAAAACTTCAGGGTTCATTTTAACGGATAAGTTTTCCAGTGAATCATGAAGTTTTACCCGGTTTATTGCAGCATATATTAAGGAAATAGCTTTCCGTGTTGCTTCTACAGTATCTTTATGTACCCAACTGCATTGCTCCCTGATGTTAACCATTTCTAACATATATTGGTTTAATTCAGCAACCTGAAGTGCCTGCCTGAAAGTTCTTTCATGCATATTGGGGCTGCAGGCAGCTACTACAATTCTGTTTAGCTTGTGCTCTTTAATGTTTTGGCTGATCATTTCCTGCCCGGGATTTGAACACATATACTTATATGTTTTTACCAGAATTATATCTGGAAGTTTAGAGATGGTCTGAGCAACGGCCTCCACATCTATAATTTTTGCGATATTAGTTCCGCAAGCACAGATAAATACGCCAATTCTGCAAGTTTCCATATTCTTAGATTTTATTTTATTGATAAAGCATAGGGATTCGTTAATTTTTCCTGCCTTTTTAATGTTTCTTTTCGAATAGTTGCAAAATACATGGCTAATGGACGGTAAACCAGATGTGACCATTTACTGAATGGCATTCTGAATAGCCATGGAACAACAAACATCAGATGGGCTACATAGATGTAATTAGCTATTTCATAAAAGCCTGTGCGGTGAAAAATATGCTGTGCTATTCCTGTTATCACGATAAAAAATAACAAAACCACAAATACCCAGTCAGTACTATGAGATTTTTTGTATTGAATATAATTTTTAATAAACCTGTTTCTGATAAAGTAAACGGTACCTGCAATCAGGCCAAGAGAGGCAAGATAACCAAAAAAATGGACTTGCCATCTGATTTCAGGCCCATACTGAAGTTGTTCAATAAAAACCATAACCAGGATAAGCATGGTTACATATCCGAGCATCAGGCCAAGATGCAATATCCATGGCATATAAACTTTATGTCCACGTTTAACTTCACATTCTGCATATCTTTTTTGTGTAAAGAAGTGCCATGGCAACTGATAAATTTCTTTTAAATACATCCACCATGGTATTTTCAGAGGTGTCCCTTTAATCATTGTAAAGTACCACATTCTGACTGAATTAATGAGTAAGAAAACCAGTAAGATAAGGCCAAAACTCAGGTCAAAATGATGGATAAATGAACTATTAAGGAAAGCGTCTTTCCCATCATAAATATGAATATTACCATGCTGAAAACCATAAAAGAGAAAGAACCCCCCGGTTAAGAGTCCGATAATAACAATAGTCAGAATTTCACTGGTTTTCGATTTAAAAAATTGCCTGGCTATTCCAGTAAAATCATAAACTCCAATCAGCCATCTTCTGAGACTCATCATGGTTTCGCCAGGGTCAGCTTCACGTGGACATTGTTCAGAACATTGGCCGCAATAGTAGCAAAGCCATGGCTCAAGAGTGGTTTCAATTTTTTGTTCCAAACCCATCTGCAACTGACGCAATGATTTTCTTGGAAATTTATAATATTCGTCAGCATGAGGACAAACGGTTGAACAGTCACCACATTGATAGCAAAGCTGAACATCTTCAGCACCATAACGGTCTAGTTCATCTATAAATCCGGGATTAACTCGTATTGCCATAATTTTATCTTATTTGATTTTAATATTTTTTGCTCTTTTTTCAAATTCAGTCAAAGAAATACTACTCAGGTTGCCGACACCAAGCCCACTGGTATGACTTCTTAAAACACCGGCTGCAACTGCTGATGCCTGTGCCACTGTATCCGGAATATCTTTTGGAGCCTGACACATGCCTGCTACGTAAATTCCACCTCTGTCAGTATCTGTCGGGTTTCCATTGTAATCAAGCTCTGAAAGCCAGCCATCTCTGTCTCTTGAAATTCCCAATATTCTGCTAAGTTCTTCAGTCCCTTTTGCAGGTACTAAACCTACGGCAAGTATTACCATATCAACTTTGAATTCAACCAGTCTGTCATGAAAAATGTCTTCGCCCTTTACGATAAGTTCACCATCTTTCATGCTTACGGAAGCTGTATGTCCTCTTACAATGAAAGTTCCTTCCTGTCTGATTCTATCTGCAAATTCTTCATAACCCTTTCCAAATGCCCTCATATCGATATAAAATTCATAAACATTCACATTTGGAATTTTCTCTCTTAACAAGTGTGCAAATTTTAAGGAATACATGCAGCAAACCCTTGAGCAATAGCGGTTATATTTTTTGTTTCTTGATCCGACACAATGTATCAGGGCTACATTTCGTGGCGGGATCCCTTCCGGGGAAAAATACCATTCTTCTTCCTGTGTTTTTTTATTGATCCTTTTCGATTTCATGACAATTCTGCCTCCTGTGGAACCAGAAGCGTTGGTGAGTCTTTCAAATTCAAGTGATGTCAGTACATTTGGATAAATTCCATATCCATATTGTTCTATCTTTCTGATATCCAATAACTCATAACCGGTAGCAATAATAATATTTCCAACTTCTATATCAATTGTTTTTTCTTCTTCATCTAAATGGATACACTCTTTTGGACATTTTTTTATACAAACACCGCATTTTTGTCCACCAGATTGAATATATGTGCAATTCTCTCCATCTACAAGATAAGAATTAGGTACAGCTTGAGGAAATGGGATATAAATTGCTTTTCTCAAAGAAATACCTTCATCAAATTCGCTGGGAACTTTGACAGGGCATACCTCCGAACAAAGACCGCAGGCAATACATGATTCAATATCAACATAGCGAGGTCTTTGCCTTATTTTCACCCTGTAAGTTCCTGGTTTGCCGGACACTGAAACAACTTTTGAATTAGTCAGAAGTTTTATTTTTTCATGTTGCCCGACAGAAACCATTTTAGGAGTCAGAATACATGCAGCACAGTCAAGTGTGGGAAATGTTTTGTCAAACATTGCCATGTGTCCCCCAATTGTTCCGTTTTGCTCCACCAGATAAACCAATTTCCCGGCATTTGCAATTTCCAGAGATGCCTGAATACCTGCTATCCCTCCTCCGATTACGAGTGTTGTATGGTTAACGGGGTTTCCTCCACCAACAGCCACTAATGAAAAAGGGACACCCATGGTAGCACATGCGATGATTGCTTTTGCTCTTTCATTTGCATCTTCTCCGCTGGCTCCATGCTCATTAAAGGAAGCTAACCATATTTCTTCAGGATTACATCCTGCAGTAGCTGCCGCTTTGGTAAACAAGGGTTTAAAATATCCGGGGATGTCGCCAGCAATAACAATTCGATTTAACTGGTTTACTTTGATTGTTTCAGCAAGCTGATCAATGTTAATCCTTGGTTTTACTCCAAGAATCTGAACAATCTCCACTTCTTGCAGATTAGCTGCATATTTTGCTACTGAATCAATATTAATTTTCAGACCGTTATCAATCTGACAAAAAAATATTCCTATTCGCATAAATCCTCCTTATGATTATTTGAAACTGATATTATTTTCTTTCATACGTATTAATCAAATTGCCTTTTTCATCATAAATACATAATTTTAGCTTCATTTCACCGGGTAAACTATGGGTTGCACACGAAAAACAAGGGTCATAGGCCCGAAAAGCCATTTCAATTTTATTTAGAATTCCGTCTGTAATTTCAACTCCTTTTTTAATAAGCCCCATAGCTGCTTTTTTTATAGACATACTGATGGCTGCATTATTATTTGTTGTCCCTACGATTATATTTGCTTTAAGTACTATACCCCTTTCATCTGTCCAATAATGATGTAAGAGTGTTCCTCTTTGTGCTTCAACTATCCCAACACCTTCACCATGAATTTTTCCAAGTTCTGCACGTAACTCCTTTCCCGTTATATCAGGGTCAGTAGCTAATTCATATAAGCGTTCAGAAGCATAAAGTAACTCAATCAAGCGTGCCCAGTGCATGGCTAATGTTGCATGAACGGGTTTTTCACCAAGAACAGAATACATTTTTTCGTATTCTTTTTGTGCCAAAGGAGTAGCCATTCCATCTGCAGCATTCAATCTTGACAAGGGTGTAGCATGATATACTCCTGATTCCTGACCGTCTACAAAACCTTTCCATCCAATTTTCTTCAGATATGGAAATTTCAGATAGCTAAAAGGTTCGACTCTTTCTGCAACATATTCCCGGTATTCCTCAGGTGAATATTTGCAATGTTCATTTCCATTGACATCAACCACCCTGACTTTACCATCATAAAAGTTCACATGGTTATTGTCATCTACCAATCCCATGGAGTGAAGTTTTAAAGAATACGGACCATTGAGAATCAGATCAACATAATCTTTATTTCCGAGAACAACATCTTCAAAAATTTTCAGGCTGAACTTTGAAAACTCAATAAAACCTTTAGCTTTGTTAACAATTTCATCGCGCTCAGCAGGGAGCAATCCTTTTCTGACTCCACCAGGAATATTCATGACCACATAAGTCTGATGTCCGCCTAATAAGGCCTGAATTTCCTGAGCAAGCCGTCTTTGTTTAATGACTTCAGTTCCGATTTCAACTCCAACTTTTCCAATAACTCCCAATACATTTCGTTCGGAAGCAGGAGCATCAGGACCAACTACAAAATCTGGTGCTGCAAGCGCATAAAAATGAGCAATATGACTGTGGACAAAATGAGCCATATAAAAAAGTTCCCGAAGTTTTCGGGCAGTTGGAGGGGGAGTTACACCAAATACAGCATCCACCGCTTTACCTGAAGCCATGTGGTGACAGCCCGGACAAACTCCACAAATTTTTGCTACAATGGATGGTAGTTCTTCAACAGGTCGTCCTTCAACAAATTTTTCAAATCCTCTAAGTTCCGGAACCTGAAAATAAACATTGGACACATTTCCTTCTTCATTCAGGAATATTTCAATTTTTCCGTGTCCTTCAAGTCTCGTTATCGGATCAATAGTTATTCTTTTCATACTAATTTCCTCCTAAAAATTGCATTTGGCAAACTAAAACGGTAAAATGTTCCGGCAGGATCCACAAGATCGTTTAGTATTTTATTGATTTCCTGGGGGTCTTTTTCGATCAGATTACTGGCTATTGCAGACATCATTTTGGCACCGGAATCTTTAATGTCATCAGGAGGGCCATAGCATCCTCTGCATGGTGCATTTCCCAATATGCATCTGTTTCCACACCCTGTTCGGGTTGCAGGGCCCATACATATTATGCCTTGTTCCATGAAACATGTTTCATCATCATCAACTATTTCCCATGGCCTGTAAAACTTCGTAATTTGCTTGTTCTCTGTCTTTTTTCGAATGCATTCATCACATTGTGATTTTGTTCCGGCTCCGACTACCGAGCCTTTGGGTGGTAATTCAGCTCCGGTTACAATGGCTAAAAAAACTTCCACCAGCCTTTCTGTTTGCGGAGGGCATCCTGGTAAAAAATAATCGACATCAACAACTTGCCCAAGACTTCTGACATCATTGTAAAATTCAGGAATTTCAAGTACTCCTTCTGCTACCGTAAAACGAGATTGTGGTTTTGTTTTCTCAGGATTAATAGTCGATTCGCTTTGCTCATAGATCCTCTCAAAAATTTCTTTTTTCGTTGAAAAATTGGCCAATCCGGGAATTCCACCAAGATGAGCACATGAACCATAAGCGACTAAAATCTTTGTTTTTTGCCTTAATAGTTTTGCTATATGCTCATTTTCACTGTTTCGTACCGCACCATTAAACAGCGTTACATCAATGAAATTGTCTGGCATTGCTTCAATGTCTTTATATTTTGTATCAAGTGCAATAGGCCAAAAAACAAGATCGGCATTTTCAACGACTGTAAAAAGTTTTTCATGTACATCCAGTACGCTAACGCAACAACCACCGCAAGCAGCTCCCCAATAAACGGCAAGTTTTAATTTGGGCTTTTTTGTTTCCATAATCGTTTTTTTTAATGTAAAACTTCCATTATATTTTTAATCTTTGAAGGCTCCATTTCACTCAAAGTCTCTGTAAAACTATTGACAAGCTCCGCAAATTGTTTTCCTTCACTTGCACTAATCCATTCAAGTTTGAGCCTTTCTTTTTCAAATCCCATTTGCTCAAGATAATTCTGCAACAATAAAAATCGTCTTAAACACCTGTAATTCCCTTCCTGATAGTGGCAATCGCCCGGATGGCAACCACATAATAAAACACCATCAGCGCCCTGCCTGAATGCCTGCAGTACAAAGGTCGGGTCTATTCTTCCTGAACATAATACCCTGATAATACGTACATTAGGCTTATACTCAATCCTGGAGGTTCCGGCAAGGTCGGCTCCGGTATAAGAACACCATTTGCACAAAAATGCAATAATCTGAGGTTTAAATTCCATAATTATATTTTTTATCTTTATCCGCTATTTTCTGCTGTTATTTAATAGTCATCTTGAAATTGAGGTACAATTGGAGAAAAGTAGTAATTAGTATTTTTGTTTCATTTTGACTAAAAAATAACAGACAAATGTAGTTAAAGTTGTACCATTAAAAGAATGATTTAGGACATAAATAGGAAAAAAAATGTTATTTAACTTATTGATATTATGGATTTTGCATTATTATTGAGAAAATACAATATTAATAAATTTAATAAAACTTTTTATTTTATATTGATGAAAAAATAATAAGATGAAATCTTTTCTGAGCTAAAATATAATCGTTTAATTTATTTTCAAGATAAATTGTTTCTGGTTAAAATTTGGATTATTAAAAATAGCTTCATTTATTTATTTCTGATTAACATTTATAATTTCTTTAAAAATATAATTTAATTTGAAAAATATATAAAGATTATTGAAAAAATAGGGAATTTTGATTGAGAAAAATTTTCAGCTATTCAGTTTGAAAACTAATGTCAATTAATAAATTGATTTTATTTTAGCAATTCATGATGATATCATAAGCAAGTTGATTCTAAGTTGTTAGGATATTTAGCAAAATCTGAAATAATCGGGCAATTTCTCTCAATCTGATCTGAATTTCTCTTCCCATTTATTATCATTTAAAGTTTTAAGCTGCTCATTTTTCTCAAAAAAGAAATTTCCAATAATGAGGCAATCCATTTCGGTTCGCATAAAACAACGGAAGGCATCGTCTGGTGTGCAGACGATTGGTTCTCCACGCACATTAAAGCTGGTATTGACGATAACGCTATAACCCGTTTGCCTCTTAAATTCGTTGATTAATGCCCAGAATCGGTAGTTGGTGCTCTTGTTTACCGACTGAATCCGTGCAGAGTTGTCTATGTGGGTTACAGCCGGAATATCAGAACGAATGAAATAGAGGCGTTCAAAGAGTGGTAATTCATGATAATTTTCAGGCATTTTCTTCAGATGAGCAGATTTGACAGGGACAACCAGTAACATATAGGGAGAAGGCCTGTCGAGCTTAAAATATTCCTGAATATCTTCTTCAGGTACAGATGGGGCAAAGGGGCGAAAACCTTCACGAAACTTAATCTTCAGGTTGAGTTTTTTCTGCATTTCCGGATTTCGTGCATCAGCCAGAATACTTCTGTTTCCAAGGGCACGAGGTCCAAATTCCATTCGTCCCTGAAACCAGCCTATCACTTTCCCTTCAGCAATTTTTTCAGCAGTCAGTTTTGTTAATTCCTCAAAATCATTGTAATAATAATACTTTGCATTGTATTTTACAGCCATTCCCCTGATTTGATTGTCAGAGAATGAAGGGCCGAGAAATGCTCCCTGCATGGCATCGGGCTGACGGGAAGCTGTTCGTTTATTTCCTTTCCACAGGTGCCAGGCCAGATAGGCAGCACCTAATGCACCACCCGCATCGCCAGCAGCCGGTTGAATCCAGATGTCTTTAAATAAACCTGTTTCAAGCAGTTTCCCGTTTGCTACACTGTTGAGTGCAACACCTCCGGCCATGACCAGATATTCTGCTTTCGTAAGCGATTTGGTAGTTTTGGCTAATTTTATCACCGTTTCTTCACACACCTGCTGAATGGCAAGTGCTAAGTTCATGATGTCACGGGTTATGGGCTCTCCTTCCTGTCTTCGTTTAACTCCAAACAATTTTTCCCATTTTTTGTCGTAAGTCATGGTCAGACCGGTTGCAAATCTGAAATATTTCATATTCAGCAGGAGGGAGCCGTCTTCACGCACATCTGCAAGTTCCTGATAAATAATTTCCCTGAATTTTTTTGTTTGTTCAGCGTCAGGGTTACCAAAAGGAGCAAGTCCCATCAGCTTATATTCTCCGCTGTTGACCTTAAATCCGGTATAGTAGGTAAATGCTGAGTAAAGCAAGCCCAGGGAGTGAGGAAAATGAAGTTCTTTGATGATTTTTATTTCATTATCTCTGGCATATCCGATGGTAGTCGTAGCCCATTCGCCCACACCATCAATGGTCAGAATGGCGGCTTCCTGAAAGGGGGAAGGATAGAAGGCACTGGCAGCATGCGACAGATGGTGTTCCGGAAATATGACAGGAACTTTTTTGAACCCAAGCTTTTCAAATTCATCCTGCAACATCTTTCTCATAAAAAGTTTTTCCTTGATCCATACAGGAACTGCCGAAAGAAAGCTGATGAGCCCTTTCGGGGCAAAGGCATGATAGGTTTCAAGCAGGCGTTCAAATTTGATAAACGGTTTATCGTAAAAAGCAACTATTTCAACATCTTTCAGGGAAATTCCAGCTTCGGAAAGCACATATTTTACTGCGTTTGAGGGAAAAGAAGAGTCATGTTTTTTCCGGGTAAAACGTTCCTCCTGGGCGGCAGCAACGATTTCTCCGTCAGCGAGCAAGGCTGCTGCACTGTCGTGGTAAAAGGCTGAGATTCCCAGAATAAAAGAGGACATGATCTTTTCCTTTAAAAAAGTGTATAGATAAATGGTGCAATCGCACTACCAGAGGTGATAACGATTAAGATTCCAAACAGCAATAACACGATAATAAGAGGTAACAACCAGTATTTTTTTCTCTTCTTTACAAAAGCCCAAAGTTCCTGAATAAAGCTCATCGTTTTAATAGTTATTCATTTTCAATCTTTAATAAGGTGTTTCAATATCTTCCTTTTTAAACCAATGGTCTCTGGAAATCATGACTGATGAGGCAGATTTTTTAAACTGCCGGAGCTGTAGGCTGTCTTTACCTGTCAGTCTTCGAATGAAAGCAACCGGTAAGACAATTATTACATAGCTAATTGTAAGGATGATTTTAGAAAAGATAATTCCGAGCAATTGAGCAAGGCTAAACCAGATGACAGCAAAGGGATAAAACAACATGGGGAACATCATTAACATGATCAAAACCGGAATTGCAAGCCTGAAATAAAGAGTGTTGTGGCCAAAAAAGCCAATCAGCAAAAGCAGCAGAACCATTGCCATTCCGGCATCCGTTGCCTGTTTTTTATTGATTTTCAAAATGATTAAACTGTTTCTTTTTTTCATACCTCACTTTGTTGCTCAGGAACTTTCCGATTTAACCATTAAGTTTTCATTTGTTAATACTTTTAAACATTACCAAATAAAAGGCAGCAGTTTGAAACGGGTTTTTTCTGAATATACCTGGTATCCGTTCAGCTCGCTTGTTAAAAACTTATCTTCAAGTTGAGTTCTGATGATAAACAATACAATCAGCAGCAAACAGGGAATCACTACCCATACTGAACGGAATAAAAGCGGAAATCCGGCAGTCTGAATGATAGATCCTGCATAAGCCGGATGCCTTACGATTCTGTACAAACCCGACTGACATACGTTGTGTCCTCTTTCATTCTGAATTCTGACAGTGCTGGAAAAAAACCTGTTTTGTTTTTGTGCGATCAGAAAAATAAGTTGCCCGACAGCAGTTAAAATTCCGCCAAATATCATGGAGTAGTCAGGAAAACCGTGTGACCAGCCGAAACGTCCGGAATCAAGCCCGCCAATGATGTAAATGGCAAGAATGGCTAATGATGAAAGACCTAAAATGGTCTTATCCCATTTTTGAGTGTTTTCAGCGGGTTTTGCTCTCTCCTGCAGTAACTCATCATCTAACCTGAAAACTGTAAAGCTCAGGATCATCATTAAAATGCCAATACCTGTGTAAATAATCCCTGGCGGGTAATTTAATTTTCCTGCTGCAATGAAAATCACCAGAAAAAATATGATGCTTCCTGTTATACTTTTCAGATAATAAGACTTTTTCATAAACCTATCATTATCAGTCTTTTAAAGAATAAAGAAAAATATCAAAGAAACAAAAACAAATGAAAGCAAAGCTATTTCTGAATATTCGGCAATTCGAGGCCATATCCTTTTTTTCTGTCTTCTGCTTTAAGCAGAAAAGCAAAAACGAGTGCCAACAGTCCAAGGCTCATAAAAATTAACATCGGAAGGGTATAATTATAGTTATTAACCTCAACATTGTCAATGATTTTTGTACCTGTAATGCAGTATTTATCCAAAACCCAGCCGATGAGGGCAGGAACACCCATTAATCCCCAGTTTTGTACCCAGAAAATCAATGCATAAGCAGTTCCAAGTTGTTTTTCAGGGATGATTTTAGGAACAGAAGGCCACATGGCTGAAGGTACGAGGGAAAAACCGATACCCAAAATAACAATCAGCAGGATTGCAAAAATCCAGCTGTTAAAGATAGGAATAGAAAACATGGCATGAACGAAAATAAGCAGAATGGCTCCGATAATCATGATAGTAGCCCCTTTTCCTTTCCGGTCGTACAGATTGCCGAAGGTCGGGGTCAGAATCATGGTGCCAAAGGGTAGCAGGCCGGGGATAATACCGGCTAATTCAGGGTCAACGCCAAATTTATTGACCATCAGGTCGGAGGCATATTTCAGAAAAGGAAATACGGCCGAATAAAATAAAACACAGAGAATGGCAATATACCACCATCCTTTATTGGTTAAAATAAACCTGATGTCAGAGAGTTTAAATTCTTCTTCCGGTTCCACTTCTTTGCCTTCATTTTGAGCGATGATGGAAGCATCGAGTTTTTTATCCATGAATGTATAGACGATAAAGGAAATCAGTCCGATACAAAGCATAATCAGACAGAGCAGGATGGGTACGGAAACATCTTTAAAATGAGAGGCTATCGGAGCGGAGGTGGATAATGCGAGGGCAGTACCAAGACGTGCGGTTGCCATTTCGAGCCCCATGGCAAGGGCAAGTTCCTTCCCTTTAAACCATTTGACAATAATTTTGGAAACCGTAATACCTGCTATTTCAACGCCAACACCGAAAGTGGCATATCCAAGTGCAGCAACCATGACCTGTGCTTTCCATCCGAACAGTGTTAATCCATCAAGGGAATGGGTCGAGATGGCGTAATATTTCACGGCAGTACCGGCAACCATGATGGAAGCGGCCATGACACCTGTAAACCTGACACCCATTTTGTCGAGGATAATTCCACCCAGAATAAGCATCAGCAGGAATACATTGAACCAGCCGTAAGCACTGGTGAAAAATCCATATTCCGTGCTTGACCATGCTTTCTGGCTTTCAAGCAGTGGTTTGAGCGGAGCCATGACGTCTGCCAGATAATATCCGCACAACATCGTGAAAGCTACGACCCCTAATGCCGTCCATCTGGCAGCTTTTGAATCTCTTAAACTTTTTCTGATCTGTTCCATTTGCGTTTACTTTAAATGTTATCAATGATTTATAAATTCGATAAGATGTAATTCGTAATCTTTGTAAACAAATGATAGCGTGTCAGTCCGCCATAAATGCTATGGTTTTTATTGGGATAAAGATGCATGTCAAATTGTTTGTTGGCATTGTTCAGGGCATTGACAAGCTCCATGGTATTCTGCAAATGGACATTATCGTCAGCGGTGCCATGAATGACGAGGAGTTTTCCTTTCAGGTTTTTAACATAGTTAATAGGTGAATTCTGGTCGTAGCCTGTAGGGTTGTCCTGAGGTTTTTGCATAAACCTTTCCGTGTAAATGTTATCATAGTATCTCCAGTTAGTAACCGGTGCAACGGCCACAGCCATTTTAAATACATCATTTCCTTTGAAAAGACTTAAAAGGGAGAGATAACCCCCGAAACTCCAGCCCCAGATACCGATTCTTTCATGGTCAACATAGGGGAGGCCGGCAATATAACGGGCAGCATCAATCTGATCTTCTGCTTCCAGCTTGCCTAATTTTTTATAAGTACATTTTTTAAATTCAACTCCACGGAAAGCAGTACCCCGGTTGTCAACAGACACTACGATATATCCTTTTGAAGCCATCATTCTGTGCCAGATATCGAGATAATCCCATTCATTGTTTACGGTATTTGAACCTGGTCCGCCATAACAATAAAAAAGTACCGGATATTTTTTGTCTTCCCTGAAATTATGTGGTTTTATCATCCATGCATTGAGTTCTGTTCCGGATTGTGTTTTAATGGTAATAAACTCCTTTTGAGGAAAATTATATCCGGAAAGGATAGATTTTGCTCCTTCTCCGTTATCAACATACCTGATGGTTTTTCCCTTGCTGTCGGTTACAAAAACTTTATAGGGGTTGTTACCATCCGACCATTCCACCACAGCATAGTTGAAAGTTTTGCTGAATGCAGCATCAGAAGTGCCTTTTTCTCCGTAAAAAAGCGCAACGTGGCCATCAAATCCGGCTGTATAAATTTCCTTGTCTGTAGCTGATCTGCCTGCAGCCTGATAGTAAACTGTTTTGTTGGTTTCATCGACCCCAAAAATTTTTGTAACATCTACGTGCTGAGCACTAATCATCTTCGACTGGCCGGAAGAAAAACTGTAAAGATAGATTTGATTATATCCACCTTTTTCACTAGTGTAAATAAAATATTGATTTTCCGGGTTGCCTGTTGTTTGCTTACCCGGTTTTGATGGTGAGGATACAAAAAAGTAGTTATCGGTGATGTCCACATAATAAGGATCGGTGTCGGTAAAAAGTAAGTCGGTTTTATTGGTTGAGGTATGATAAATCAGGAAATCAAGTTGATTCTGAAGCCTGTTTAACCTGAACACACACAATTCATCAGGATTCCTGGTCCATATAATTCTGGGGATATAAATATCAGAGTCCTTACCTAAATCTGCCTGCTGTATATTTTTCGCAGATATGTTGTAAATATTAACACTTACCACTGAATTGTCTTCTCCGGCTTTGGGGTATTTGTAGCTATAGTTTTCAGGATAGAGTTTGCCGTATATGGTCATATTCCATTCTTTAACACGGCTTTCGTCAAACCTGATCCATGCAATTTTTTTGCTGTCGGGTGACCAGAAATATGCCTTTGAAAAGCTGAATTCTTCTTCATATACCCAATCGGGGGCGCCATTGATGATTTTGTTTGTTTCACCATCAGTGGTAACTTGTGTTTTAGTTTGATTATCAAGGTTGTATATAAAAATATTGTTGTCTTCAACAAAACTGACCATTTTGCCATCCGGTGAGAAATCAGGAAGCTGGACTTTTTTTTGTGGAGAAACAGAAATAAGTTTTTTGGCATTAATGTCCCAGACATAAACATTGCAATAATAAGAATGGCGATATTTTGGTTTTTTCCCGGTCTCAATCAATACCTTCTTTTCATCTTCTGACAGGCTTGCATTGAAAACCATGGAAATATCCTTGATCCCAGCTGATTCGAGTTCATTTTTACTGACAATGGTTTTAATGAGTTTCCCACTTTTAAAACTGTACTGATTCAGGTTCCCTTCTTCAAACAATACATAGGATTCACCATCTTTCATGGATTGATAATCATCAACTCCTCCGCTGAAATAAAGTATGTAATTCTGCCAGAGGTCTTCGAGGGTGATGTCTTTTTTGGGTTCCTCTGTGATTTTTGAAGTGGGCTGTGAAAAGACTGTTCCTGATAGGAATAATAAACTGAACAGGACGCATGAGAGATACCTGAAAACTGTCATTTTAACTAAATTTTTAGGGCGGTAAAGATAATTATTTTGCATGGACTGTTTTTTAAAAAAATCATTGTCTGTTATAAATGGTTTGAACAATGAGTAAATGGCATCCAATTATGAATATTTGTGTAATTTGGCTGAAATTTTAATTGAAGATTATGAGCATTTATAAGAAGATTGTCCTGAAAAAAGGGAAGGAGCATTCACTTTTACGATTGCATCCATGGGTGTTTTCAGGCGCCATCGGACAGCTTGATACAGGCATTGAAAACGGTGATATGGTGGAAGTATATGCTGCCAATGGTGATTTTCTCGGGCTGGGTTTTTATCAAAAGGGAAGTATCAGCGTCCGGATTATTTCTTTTGAGAAGGAGGTAATTGATAAAAATTTCTGGAAAAGGAAAATCGGTCAGGCTTATCAGCTCAGGAAATCTTTGTTTCTGAAAAAGACACAGCCTTTGGATGTTTATCGCCTGTTTCATGCAGAGGGGGATGGGGTTTCAGGCCTGATTCTGGATGTTTATGGACAAATGATTGTTATTCAATCACATAATGAAGGTGTCAATCATCAGAAAGAGGTCATTGCTGAAGCGATTTCTGAAATATCCGGTCTGGAAAATTTCAGCATCTATCTGAAATCAGGAGAGTCATCAGCCAATAAATCCGAGAAGGTGATGAAAGGCAATATGGATGATTTACTTCAGGTTAATGAATATGGGCATTATTTTAAAGTGGACATTGTCAACGGGCAGAAAACGGGATTTTTTATTGATCAGCGAGAAAACAGGCAGATTTTGAAAGATTTTGTCCAAGGTAAAAATGTATTAAATGCCTTTTCATATACGGGTGGATTTTCGGTTTATGCACTTTCAGGTGGAGCAAATCTGGTTCATTCTGTCGATAGTTCAGAATCAGCCAACAAACTTTGTGAAGAAAACATACGACTAAACAAGCTGGATGAAAAAAAGCATAAAGTGATTACCGCTGATGTGATGAATTTTATCAAAAATATTGATAACCAATATGATATAATAATTTTAGATCCTCCTGCCTTTGCCAAGCATCAGAGTTCAAGACATCAGGCAGCAATGGGTTACAAACGCCTGAATACCGAAGCTTTCTGCAGAATCAGAAAAAATGGGTTTTTGTTTACCTTTTCCTGTTCACAGGCAGTTGACCGTGAATTATTTGAGAACACCATCCGGGCTGCTGCCATTGAAAGCAGAAGAAAGATAAAGGTATTGGCACATCTGGGGCAGCCAGCTGATCATCCTGTCAGCATTTATCATCCTGAAGGGGAATACCTGAAAGGGCTGATATGTTTTGTTGAATAAAAAAAACCGCAATACCGATGTATTGCGGTTTCAGTTGGGGAAAAAGGTTGTTGTTAGTTTTTAGGTGGGAAGGGAGCATTTGGATTCGGGCCGGGGCCACCACGATAGCCACCACCCTGACCACCTCCATGGTATCCTCCGCAGCAACCGCCTTTTCCTTTTGGCATGGCATCAAAGTAAACTTTTTGTTCATCGGTGAGCAATGCCCTGACTTCCTGACGGTGATTGGCACCTGCTTTAGCCAGTTGGGTTTTCAGTGTCATGATTTCGTCTATCTTCTTATCAATAGCGTTTTTATCAGGTTTATCTGCTGTTTCCAGCACACGGAGTTCGGCTTCCTTGATTTTTACCTGATTTTTCAGGTTGGTTACTTCTTTCAGGTGTTTAACATTCAGGGCATCGATTTTCTTTTGCTGGTCATCAGTCAAATTAGGAATCATTTTACAATTCCCACTGCCTGGTCCGCCATTCGGACAATTACCCGGACCTCTCTGTGCGATACCGGCCAGCGGTAAAATCATCATCATGGCTATTGCCAGAGTTTTCATTTTCTTTAACATTCTTGTTTTCATAGGATTAATTTCATTGGTTAACAAACAGCAATAGGACAATCATGTATGTAAAATCTTGCACTTGAAATAAAAAAAAAAGCAGCCTTTAAGAAAAAGCTGCTTTTAAGTTATTGAGAATGATTAAATTATCTTACAATTAATTTTGAAGTCAGGCTTTCATTCCCGCTTGTCAAAGTAATAATATAGGTGCCTGGTTTCAGTCCTGAAGCATCAACCGGAAGTTCATGCTGTCCGGCTTTCAGGTTACGATATTGATTTTCTGTTACTTTTTTACCCAGAATATCAAAAATGGTTACCCTGACATCTGAAGTATTCGGGATGTTAAAGCTGATCACCGATTCGTAGGTAACAGGATTAGGATAAATTCCGTTAAGTGAAATTTCCTTGCGGTTATCTTCCTTGATGGAAACACCGGCACCCGGGCCGATAACATCATTCAGTATATCCTGAACGGGGATTTTGAGGTAGAAAATGTAGTTGATTGTCGGAGGATCGCCATTCTGGACTTCTGTTCCCGGTTCTTCGTCTTCCTGATAATAAAAATGAAGGTAATTGTCGGCTTTTTTGGCACAATGACCAAAGACATTTTCCATCACGGGGTTGTCGGAAATGTTTTGAGCAGGGCCCCATGACTTTCCGCCATCTTTGGTATAGGTAACATAAATATCCCTGTAGTTTTCACCATTCACAGGTGAAATGGCTTCTTCGACCGGGGAAGAATAAATGAGGAAGAGGTTGCCGTTGTCGTCAATAGCAGCATTGGGCATTGTGGTTAATCCGGTACTTCCGTAGCGGCCTCCACTGGCTATCGTGGTGTTCCATGTAGGCTCTTCAATATCGATTCTGCCGTTTTCATTACGGTCAAGAACGGCTGCCGTAGGAATTCTTCCCTGATTGGGATAGGTTAGGAAATGTTCATAATGGCTTGTGATTTTATCAATGATTTCGACAACAAATGAGTCGAGCATGATAACAGAATCCGGTGGCACCAAAACGGAGTCTAAAGCGTTTCCGGTCAGGGTATCCCATTTGGTAATGTTGTAGTAGGTAGGCCAGACGGTCATGTTAGTGGCTTGAAATGGATTACTTTTGTCGTTATATAAAGTAAGAGCAATAGATGGCTTAGGTATCATGGAAACTGTTGAGTCAGCTGTATTGAATTTTTGCCAGTATGATGGTTTGAACATGAAATGAATTTGATTGGCGACTTTGCCGTCAACCCAAAGGCGATAGACGATGGTATCTTTATAAAAGGTATCATAAACCAATGCTGAATCAGGTGTACTGATGTCGTTCCAGTAATAAATTCCGTTTGAAGTGGGATAATAGCGGAATGAACCATCCGTAACAGAAGGATCGTATGTGAATCCAAGTGTTACACCCCTGAAAACATGGGTTACATTGCTGTTGTCGATGATGACATGAACGGAACCGTCACTATACCAGAAATAATTGGTATCGCCAAGAAATTTTGGTTTGGGAAGTTCAAATTTTTCAACAAATATCAGCTTCCATGTAGAGCCATAATCTTCTGATTCCCATAAAAGGGTGTGGCCAATTCTTTGTGAAAGGGCTATTCTTACCTTATTTTCTTTTGCATCAATAGAGTAATTATCGGCAGTTCCATAGTTAAAAATGGTGTTATCATAGCCCGGAAGAAGAACTTTGTCGTCAACCCAGGTTTGTGTTTTCAGATTATAGCGGGAATAAACGAAGGGTTGTTTAATGCCGTTTTTAATGACATTAGAATCCGAATAGTTACCAATAATGTACAGATAATCACCTGACTGAGCGGTACGTGCCCAGATAGGTCCTGATCCTTTGTCTTTTGAAAACTCTGTCCATGTCGTGCTGCCAATTCCTGTATTGGTATTGATGGAATATCCTCCACTGCCTCCTCCTGCTTCAGCATAATGGGAAACAATCTGCTCTACTTTATTTGTGCCATCATTATAAAAGGTGAGGTTGGGCCAGCCACTGCGGAAGGTTTCAATTCTGTTTTCAATGACTCCAAACCATGAATTGCCATTGAAATGGTTATACCCTGAACCTCTGGTGTTCCACGGGTTGATGTCGGGGGAAGTAGTAAAGGTCAGAGAAACTTTTCCATCATCATACAGAATAACTCTTCTGGCAATGGCACTGTTGGTCTGAAGGCCATACTGTGATTTTCCGACAAGTGTACGGGGATAACGGTTGTTGGCACTGTTGAGTTTCCAATCAGGTGCTTCCAGCGGTTTTGCAACAATGGACTTTGATGGTACCTGATCCAGCACCATTTTGTTTGGCTCAACAGGTACACTGAAATTATCTGCCGGCTTTACTATCTCTTTAACTAATTCCTGTGCATACGATGTAAAGCCTGCAAAAACCAATAAGAATAGAATTTTTCTCATTTTTTGTTTGTTTAATTTTGTTAGACACTCATGATAAATTCAGGTGCGAAGATAAAACTTTTTTGAATTACCGTGATAGTGTTGGAATATTTTCAGGTGGTAATTGTTTGGATTTAACAAATGGAGTAGTTGAAGGGAAAGAATAATTGCCCGTTTGCTTTAACAGGAAAAGGGAAGGATTGTGATTTTAAAAGCTGAAGAATTAAGATGCTTGTGTTTTTAAAGATTGGATGCCAGCAACAGGTCAATGGCTTTGCTTTGCAGGTTAAACTTGGTTCCGATAAAGCGGTTGGTTAAAATGCCTTTATAAATAAATACGCCATGACGGGTATAAGGGTAATCCCAGAAATAATTTAAGAGGCTACCGCAACGCTGAAATTGCAAAAGCATGGGAACCAATATGTTATTGAAAGCGTTGGAGGCAGTCTGAGGCACTGCTGACGAAATGTTGGGGACACAATAATGAATAACCCCGTGTTTTAAATAAACCGGATTGCTCAGTGTGGTTACTTCAGAGGTCTCAAAACATCCGCCATGATCGATACTGACGTCAATAATGACGGCATTTTCTTTCATTTGCATGACCATGTCTTCGCTGACCACGCAGGGTGTACGTCCGTTTTGCGGATGAAGTGCTCCGATGACTACATCGGCTGTTTTCAGCACCTTGGTCAACAAGTCGGTATGGATGACAGAATTGTAGATATTGAGATTATGAATCAGATTTAATCTTCTGAGTTTTTGAAGTGAATTGTCAAAAACTTTCACATCAGCTCCGAGTGCCAGAGCAGTTCTGGCTGCATAAAGTCCTACAGTACCGGCACCGAGGATTACCACCTCGGTGGGTGGAACCCCTGTAATACCGCCCATTAAAATACCTTCTCCCTTAAAAATGGTAAGGTAATCTGAAGCTATGAGTACTGCGGCTTTTCCTGCAATTTCACTCATGGATTGCATGAAGGGCAATATCCCTCCCGAGTCCTGAATGTTTTCATAGGCAAAAGCCGTTACCTGCTTTTGCATAAGGCCTGTCAGTTGTTGCTGGTGAAGGTTGGGGATGTTCAGACTGCTGAAAATGATTGTTCCCTGTTTGATAAAGCCTATTTCTTCTTCCGTAGGCAAGGCAATTTTCAGAATCATGTCGGCTTTATAGAGTTCAGCCTTTTCAGGGGTAATAAATGCACCGGCCTCGCTGTATTCCCGGTCAGAAAAATGAGAGGAATGTCCGGCATTTTGTTCTATCATTATTTTAAAACCATTGGCCGCAAGCATTTTAACGCCCTGAGGGGTAAGAGGAATTCTTTTTTCGTCCATGATGGATTCACGTGGAATTCCTATGGTGAGTTCCTGATCTTTTTTCTGAGATTTAAGCGGCATCTCAAGAGGTAAAACGCCTCCTTCTTCACTTATCTGAAAAAAATCATCCTTTTTTATTCTTTGCATGGCTGAAACATAAGATTTTTTTATGCCGTGAAGTTAAGTTTTTTTCACTTCCCGAGTTCAAATATCCTTTTTTCTCCGTCAACCATTATTCTGACATTTAAAAAAGTATCAGGTATCAAACCTTCAATTTTTTCCGGCCACTCAATAAAAACATAGTCTTCGGAAAAAAATATCTCTTCATAGCCCAGTTCATAAACTTCCTCTGGTTTTCTAAGACGGTAGAAATCAATATGATAGATTTTATACCGGCCTTCATATTCGTTGATCAGAGTGAAAGTTGGGCTTGTTACTTCACCTTCATATCCCAGCTGAAAACAAAGTTCTTTGATCAGCGTTGTTTTACCCGCACCAAGTTCTCCTGAAAAAGCAATTTTTTTCTGATTGAGAGCCAGAATCCGGGAAGCAATGAAAGGCAGGTCTTTCAGTTTATTACATTCTAATTTAATCATGGAATCAGTTTTCAAGAACAACGATGGGCACCATCATCTCTTCCATCGACACACCGCCATGCTGAAAAGTGTTTTCGTAGTAATTGGCAAAATAGTTATAGTTATTCTGGTAAATAAAATAATAGTCTTCTCTGGCAAAAATATAGCTGGAACTGATAGCAGGCTGAGGAAGCATGATGTCAGCAGGATTTTTAAAATAAAGTACTTCTTTCATTTCGAAGTCAAGGTTTTTTCCTTGTTTAAACCTCAGGTTGGTGGTGGTGTTTTTGTCACCTATCACACGGGATGGCCTTTTTACCCTGATTGAACCGTGGTCGGTGGTGATTACCAGATAGCATTTTTCTGAAGCTATTTTTTCAATGGTTTCATATAAAGGCGAATTTTTGAACCATGAAAAGGTTAGTGAACGGTATGCAGCTTCATCTTCGGCCAGTTCTTTCAATACTTCCATTTCTGTTCTGACGTGTGAAAGCAGGTCGATAAAATTGTAGATGATGATCCGCAGGTTGCCGTTCATGTTGTTTACCTGATCCGGTAGCCTTCTTCCTGCTTCGAGTGAAGTGATTTTCTGGTAATTGACACTGATATTTTTTCTGAGTTTACGGAGATATTCTATCAGAAATTTTTCTTCGTTCAGGTTTTTCGAGCCTTTTTCTTCATCAAAAACCCAGGAATTGGGATAGCTTTTTTCGATATCCAGTGGCATCATACCAGAGAAAATCGCATTTCGGGAATAATTGGTTGCTGTTGGTAAAATACTGAAATACAAATCGTCATCCAGAAGATGAAATTTGTCTGTCAGCAAAGGCTGAATGGTTTTCCATTGGTCGTACCTGAAGTTGTCAATGATAATGGTATATACCGGACGTCCCTTTTCCGCCAGTGGTAATATTTTTCTGATCATCAGCTTGTTCGACATGAGTGGAGCAGAATCGGGATTTTTTATCCAGTTCTGATAATTTTTCGAGATGAATTTAAAGAAATTTGCATTGGCTTCAGATTTTTGGGAATCTAAAATTTGCTTCAGATTGGTATCATTCGATTTTTCGAGTTCAAGTTCCCACCTGACCAGTTCACGATACAGTTTTTTCCATCCTTCGATATCAAGATTGTCGTTGATGGTCATCGATAACTCCCTGAAATCCTGCTGATAAAGTGAAGTTATTTTTTCACTGACCAGTTGTTTTTGTTCCGTATGTTTTTTTACAGTCAGCCAGAGTTGTTTGGGATTAACCGGTTTGATCAGATAATCAGAAATCTGGGAGCCGATGGCTTCGTTCATCACAGGCTCTTCTTCAATTTTGGTTACCATGACAACGGGTAATTCCGGCCTTATCTTTTTAATGGCCACAAGGGTATCAAGCCCGTTGATGCCCGGCATTTTTTCGTCCAGAAATACGATATGGTAAAAATTGTTTTCTATTTCTTCAATGGCATCATAACCATTGGTTACTGCAACTACTTCATAATCTTTTTGTTCAAGAAAAATAATGTGTGGTTTAAGTAAATCAATTTCATCATCTGCCCAAAGAATCTTAATTTTGCTCATGATTTTTAACTGTTTATGACGTTGTGCAAAGGTAAAAACTTAATTTTTAACAGTTTATTATCAGGTGAAAAAGATAATATTTATCAACGACCCGGTTGCCGGATTTATAAAAATTGATAATCCATTATTACTTGAAATTGTCAATCATCCGTATTTCCAGAGGCTCAGGCGTATCCGTCAGCTTGGCCTGACCGATCTGGTGTTCCCGGGCGCTTCACATACCCGTTTTCAACACACCCTGGGTGCTTTTCAACTGATGAATGATGTTTTGGGTATCCTGAAAATGAAAGGTGTAGATATCAGTGCTGAAGAAGAAACAGGTGTTCTTTATGCGGTTTTGCTTCACGACATTGGTCATGGCCCATTTTCTCATGCACTCGAAATGGAAATCGTTGAGAATGTCAGTCATGAAACAATTTCCAGGTTTTTTCTCAGGCACTTTAACCATCAGTTAGGAGGCCCGCTTCAAATTGCAGAAAAAATTTTCAACAACAGTTTCGGGAGGCCTTTTTTTCACAGCCTCGTTTCCGGACAACTCGATGTTGACCGCCTCGACTATCTCAGGAGAGACAGTTTTTATACCGGTGTACCTGAAGGTATGACTGGCTCCGAGCGACTGATTCGTATGATGAATGTAGCTGAAAACCAGTTGGTTGTTGAAAAAAAAGGTGTTTATACCGTTGAAAATTATCTGATTGCCCGTCAGTCGATGTACTGGCAGGTTTATCTTCACAAAGCTGTTATATCAGCCGAACAAATTCTGATTAAGATACTGAGAAGGGCCAAATGGCTTGCCCGTCAACAGCAAAATCTTTTTGCCAGCCCGGCTTTGTCTTTTTTCCTCTATAACAACATTTCTGCTGACGATTTTAACAATCCATCTGTTTTGGATAACTTTGCACTCCTTGAAGATAACGATATATTACTTGCAATTAAAGTTTGGATGAACCATAGTGATTTTATTCTTTCATATTTAAGCCGTAACCTGATTAACAGAAACATCCCAGCTATCGAAGTATCCGATAAACCTTTCAGCGAAGAAAGAATAAAATTTTATAAAACGTTGACGCAAGAGCATTTTCATACAGGTGAGGAAGAAAACGACTATTTTGTCTATTCCGATTCCATTCAAAACACCTTATATGATTTTGTCAACGAGCCTATCAGAATCCTGAATCCGGATGGAACTGTCGTTCATTATCACTCACCGCTTCTGAATGCAGAAATCCCGGTGCAGAAATATTTTCTTTGTTACCCCAAGCAATTCAAAAAAATATAGCATTCATGCAGATTACCCTTAAAGAAATATGTGATATCACTGATGGTAAACTCAGTTCTTCTTTATATGAGTCGAGAAATATTTCCGGTATTGCTACCCTGGAGGAAGCCTGTGCTGATGATTTATCTTTCTATCATAACGCCAAATATCTTGACAAGCTTTATCAGACTCAGGCAGGAGTTGTTCTGGTACCTGAAAGTTTCAGAACAGATGATAGCCTGAACTTTATTCCCTTGTATGTTAAAAATGTTTACGAATCTCTTGTCTTGTTGCTCGAAAAATTCAGCTTTACTTCAGATCAGAAGACCGGAATAGAAGAGCCGGTATTTATCGGTAGTAATGCCACGATAGGAAAAGATTGTTATCTCGGGGCTTTCACCTATATCGGCAGCAACGCAAAAATCGGTGAACACGTTAAAATCTATCCCAACTGTTATATCGGAGAAAATGTTGAAATTGAGGACTTTACGGTAGTTTATGCTGGTGTGAAGATTTACTCAAAAACAAAAATCGGTAAGAAATGTATTCTTCATTCCGGTTGCGTCATTGGCAGTGACGGCTTTGGACATGCACCCATGGAGGATGGAACTTTCAGAAAAATACCCCAGATAGGCAATGTGGTTATTCACGATAATGTTGAAATTGGTGCAAACACTACCATCGACAGGGCTACCCTTGAGTCAACCATCATCCGCTCAGGTGTCAAACTTGATAACCTTATTATGATTGCCCATAATGTGGAAATCGGGGAGAATACGGTCATTGCAGCGCAGAGTGGTATCAGCGGAAGTACTAAGTTGGGTAAAAACTGTATGATTGGTGGTCAGGTGGGAATTGTCGGGCATATTATGATCGCTGAAAAATCAAGGATAGGTGCCAAAAGCGGTGTTTCCAGGGCAATCAGCGAAGCCGATAAAGATTGGTTTGGTATTCCTGCTCTGCCACTTCATGATACGTTGAGAATACATGCTATTCTGAGAAAATTGCCTGACCTTTACCGGAAAATTAATTTGCAGGAAAAAGAAATTCAGGAACTTAAAAAACAACATAACTCATAACTTAATATCAATTATGGAAATCAAACAGAAGACAATCGGAAAGCAGGTCAGTTTATCAGGAACCGGCTTGCACACAGGAAAAAGGGTTGTATTGACGTTTCAGCCTGCTGCAGAAAATCATGGCATTAAATTCAGAAGGATTGATCTGAAAGAACAACCGGTTATTGAAGCAGATGTTGATCTTGTTATTGATACATCCAGAGGAACCAAACTGGGAAAAAATGACGTTGAAATTGGTACTGTTGAGCATGTAATGGCTGCCATTGCAGGACTTGATATTGACAACCTGCTCATCGACCTTGACGGGCCTGAATGCCCGATAATGGACGGAAGTTCCATGCCTTTTGTCAAAGCGCTGCTCGATGCAGGGATTAAAGAGCAAAATGCTGAAAAAGTTTATTTTGAAATAAAATCGAATATCTATTTTTCAAATGAAGAGGCTAAAGTCGAGATGATTGCCATGCCGCTGGATGGCTTCAGAATGACTGTAATGATTGATTATCATTCCCCTATATTGGGGAGTCAGCATGCCAGCATTACCAATTTGCGGGAGTTTAAAACCGACATTGCCGCCAGCCGTACTTTTTGTCTGCTGAATGAAGTGGAAGAGCTTGTCAATCAAAACCTGATCAAAGGGGGAGATGTCAACAATGCCATTGTAATAGTTGATAAAGAGTTATCGGATGAGCAAATTGACAGACTTGCCAAAATATTTAATAAAGATCCCAAAACCCTGAAGGTACAGAAAGACGGGATTCTTAACAATGTTGAACTGCATGCACCCAACGAACCGGCACGCCATAAACTGCTTGATTTACTGGGAGATATGGCACTTATTGGTGTTCCTATAAAGGCTCAGGTCATGGCTGCCCGTCCGGGACATAAATGGAATATCGAATTTGCGAAAAAAATCAAAAAAGTCATTAAATCAGCACAGAAGGCCGATAAAGTGGGTTTGCCCAAATATGATCCTAACAAAAAGCCTGTTTTCAGTACAGTTGAAATTGAAAATTTGCTGCCTCACCGCCATCCTTTTTTACTGGTTGATAAAATCATTGAAATTTCAGACCGTTTTATCACAGGAATTAAAAATGTAACCTATGATGAATATTTCTTCAAAGGCCATTTCCCAAAAAACCCTGTTATGCCGGGTGTTTTAATCATTGAAGCATTAGCCCAGACAGGCGGTGTTCTTGTTTTATGCGATAAGCCTGACCCTGAAAATTATTCCACCTATTTCCTTAAAATTGATAATGCCAAGTTTAAAGATAAGGTATTACCCGGTGATACCCTGATTTTAAGGTGTGAAATGACTGCTCCCATCCGAAGGGGTGTCTGCATCATGAAAGGAGAAGCCTATGTCGGGGAAAAGCTGGTGGCTGAAGCAGAATTAATGGCTCAGATAGTTAAAAACAGTTAATATGCACCAACCCTTAGCTTATGTTCATCCGGGAGCTAAAATAGCTCAGAATGTGGTCATCGAACCGTTTGTGACCATTCACAACAACGTGCAGATCGATGAAGGAACCTGGATAGGCCCTCATGTAACTATTATGGAAGGAGCCATAATCGGTAAAAACTGTAAAATTTTTCCCGGGAGTGTGATTTCTGCTATTCCTCAGGACCTGAAATTCAATGGTGAAGACAGCAATGTGGTTATTGGCAACAATGTCGTTATCCGTGAATTCTGCACCATCAACAGAGGAACGGTTCAGTCGCGTCAAACTTTTATTGATGATAATTCCCTTGTTATGGCATATGTCCATCTTGCTCATGATTGCCATGTCGGGAAAAATGTCATCCTTGCCAATGCGGTCAATATTGCCGGACATGTAAATATTGGCGATTATGCTATTATTGGCGGCATGAGTGCCATCCATCAGTTTGTGAATATCGGGGCACATGTCATGGTATCGGGAGGCTCTCTGGTCAGAAAGGATATTCCTCCCTATACAAAAGCTGCCCGTGAACCACTGTCTTATGTGGGAATTAATTCCATCGGATTGAGAAGGAGAGGGTTTTCTTCAAAGAAAATCAATGAGATACAGGATATTTACAGGATACTTTACATTCGTGGATACAACACTTCTCAGGCATTGAGAATCATTGAAGCTGAATTTAAGGCTACGCCTGAACGTGATGAAATATTAAGCTTTATCCGTAATTCCGACCGCGGTATCATGAAAGGTTATAGCCGGAAATAATTAAAAAGACATGCGGATCGCCTATATTGTCATGGCTTATAAAGACCCTCAGCAAATTGACCGTCTTGTTAAGGCCATGAATCATGAGGCTATTGATTTTTACATTCATGTTGATGCCAAGTTTGATATAAAGCCATTTCTGTTTCTTAAGGAAAACAGGAATGTCTATTTTTTTAAGAAAAACTATGTAATTTACTGGGCGGCATGGAATTTTACCCGGACATTGCTGCTTTGCATCCATGAAATAATACAGACCGGCATACCTTATGAGTTTGTCGCTTCCTTTTCAGGTCAGGATTATCCGTTAAAAAGCAATGAATATATTGTTGATTATCACCTGAAAAACATAGGTTGTTCCTTTTTTTCCCTTGAAGAACATCATTCGGAGTGGTGGACTCATGCCATCAGCAGGGTCAAGAAATATCACCTGACCAATTACAATTTTAAGGGAAGGTATAAGCTTCAGGACATCATGAACAAGGTTTTGCCGGAACGTAATTTTCCCTTTTATCAGACACTTTATGGCGGGCCCAGAGCAACATGGTGGACCATGTCGTCTGATGCGGCCAGATATGTTTCTGAAAGGGTTTTATCTGACAAAAAGCTTCAACGTTTCTGCAATTTTACCTGGTGTCCTGATGAGTTTCTGATTCCAACCGTATTGATGAATTCTCCTTTTAAGGACTCAGTTATCAATGATAGCGGAAGATATATTGACTGGTCGTCAGGAGGGGCAAACCCAAAGATATTGACGACAGATGATTTCGATAACATCATGAATTCCGGAAAGCTGTATGCCCGCAAGTTTGATGTATCCGTAGATTCTGAAATACTTGACCGGATTGATGCGGTGAGGTAGTTTTTTGTTAAAGGTGATGCCTGGTCATCCTTCTTATATCTCAATCTGAAAAAGATGATTTTCCTGACATTTGCTCCCGTAGTGGCAAATTACTTATTGTAATCAGGGACAACAAATCCAAATTGATTTTTAAGTTCAGCGGCTGAAAAGTTTTCAATGGTAACTTTCTGCATGTAAATATTTGTCAAAGGCCTGTTGCTGGAATTTACCGGTTGTTGTGCTATGGTCTCCACTACATTCATCCCCGATACGACAATGCCAAATACCGTATAATTTTTATCCAGATAATGAACCCCGTTTGGATTCTGGACAATATAAAACTGGGAGCCATTCGACTTTTTTTCAGGATTCATACTGTCGGGAAGGCGGGCTGCACCAATAGCTCCGTTTACATGCGTCAGGCTGTCATGAAATTCGGCAGGGATATCATATCCCGGGCCACCAGTACCTGTTCCTGTTGGGTCTCCGCCCTGAATAACAAAATTTTTTACAACCCGGTGAAAAATCAGACTGTCGAAATATCCATCGCGAATGAGTTTTAAATAATTGGCCTTATGGCCGGGAGTTTCATTGTACAACCAGCAAAAGATATCACCAAAACTGGTTGAAATTTTCCAGATTTCATATTTTTCGGGCTCAGCAACGGTTACACTATACGTTTCTGTCCATGCAGAATCTTTGATAATACAGGTATATGTGCCTGCTTTTAATTCTGAAATATCTTCCGTTTTTGCTCCGTTCGACCATTCAAACAGGTAGGGAGGAGTGCCTCCTGTTACCTGAAGGTCAATACTCCCGTCATGTCCTCCTTTCCAGCTGACATTCACCACACTGTGGCTGATGGCCATTTTTGGCGGGTCAGGTGGTTCTTTACATTCAGAGAGAAATAAAATTGTTGCGAAGCCTGCTAAAATGATTGTTAAAAAATGCTTCATGGTTAAAATTTTAATGATATGAATGAACCTCTAAAATAATTACCAAACGCATATTGTGTTAAATTTGCGACCAAAAAAACAAATATGAAGGTAGTTGCATTTAATGGCAGTCCCCGTAAAGATGGCAATACACGCCTGCTGATTGAGGAAGTTTTTAAAGTCCTGCAGACTCATGGAATTGAAACAGAATTGATTCAGGTAGGCGGAACGAATATCAGAGGTTGCCAGGCATGTGAGAAATGCAGAAAAAATCTTGATTTTCAATGCTCTATGAAAAATGACATTGGAAACGACTGTATCAGAAAAGCGCATGATGCTGATGCCATTATTTTTGGTTCTCCGACTTATTTCAGTGATGTAACAGCAGAGATGAAAGCCTTGCTCGACCGTCTTGGGTATGTCTCAAGGGCAAACGGTAATTTTCTGAACCGTAAAGTGGGGGCTTCGGTAGTGGCAGTGCGAAGGGGAGGCGCTACCCATGCTTTTGATACCATGAACCATACCATGCAGATTTGCGGGATGTTTATTGTCGGAGCTACCTACTGGAACATGGGTTACGGAAGAGAAAAAGGTGAAGTACTGAACGATTCAGAAGGAATGAAAAACATGAAAGCATTGGGAGAAAACATGGCCTGGCTCCTTGAACGCATTCATTCTAAAGGGAAAGACACTTAATTAATGGCTGAAGGGAAAACACTTTCTTTTTTTCTAATCGCCAGATATTATATTTTTTTTCGATTTGAATCGCTGAATATTATAATTTTTTTATACATCCAACAGACGTCAGCGAAAAATGAGAGAGTGGTTTTCAGATCAGAAAGTCATTAATATTGGCAGGTGTAATTATTTTAAAATCACAATCAGGATAAGCACTAAGAAAAGTCCTTGGAATTTTTGCCTTTTTATGTGGGTTTAATTTAAATTCAAAGGCATTTAAATGACCGTCTTTTTCTTCAATATAATCAATCTCCTGTTGCTGAACTGTACGCCAGAAAAAAGAGTTTACATCCAGATTATGATAAATTTTAAACTTTTGTCTTTCCGAAATAAGAAAATTTTCCCACAAGGCTCCGGCATCAGACCGGGCATCCATCGGTAAAAAGTTTCCGATTATTGTATTTCTGATTCCATTATCGTAAAAATAGATTTTTTTACCTTTCTTAATTTCATTTCTGGAATTTTTGCTAAATGCATTTAATCTGAAAATCAAATAAGCTTTTTCAAGTAAATTGATATATTTTTCAATAGTTCCTTTATCTGAATCCAGCAATTGTGCCAGTTCATTAAATGAAACTTCATTGCCTGTCTGCAAAGCCAAAGCTTTTAATATTTTTTCAAGTAATACGGGTTTTTTAAGCCCTTCCAGCTGAAGTAAATCCTTATATAAAAAACTTGAAGCAAGCGATTTTAATATCATTTGCTCATTTCCCTGGTTTTGAATTACATCCGGATAGTAACCGTAAATAAGGCGATGATTAAGCAGTTTTTTTTCTTCAAAAAAACCGTGATGCTTTGTCATTTCTTCAAAGGAAATGGGATGAAGAAAAAATTCAAATTTACGGCCCGTCATAGGTTCGTTAATTTTTCCGGAAAGGTCAAATGCAGATGAACCGGTTGCAATTAATTGAACATCTTTAAAATTATCGTGAATGATTTTTAACACCAGTCCCGCTTCGGGAATTCGTTGTGCTTCATCAATAACAATAATTTCATTATCAGCTATGTATGGCTTCAGTTTGCTGGAACTTACATCAGTCAACAAAGATCTGACTTCTGCCTCGTCACCGTTTAACATCAATGTTTTTTTACCGGTATCAGGAATTAACTGTTCAATAAGAGTGGTTTTCCCGACCTGACGGGCTCCATAGATAATGATGGTTTTGCCTTTGAAAAGAAAATCTTTCAAAATATCTTCGAGAAGTCGCTTTATCATGATTGTTAATTTTTTTGCAAATATATGAGCTAAAATAAAAATCGCAAAATATTATATTTTTTTTCGATTTGAATCGCTGAATATTATATTTTTTAGTGATTTGTGGCTTGTTGTTAATGCAAATGTCCGAGCTGGTTATGGTTGATGGGTATGAGTTCAGTGTCCCGGAAATATACTGCCTATTGAAGCCTGCCTGTTGCCAGCTTAAAAAAGGTAGTAATCTCAGCTTGCCCTTTTTGCCCTTTCCCACCTGACACTTTGTTTTTTAAGGATAAAACGTAAAAACCCGAGATAGACAGCATAATTCATGATGAAGAAATAAAAAGGGACAAAAAAGCCGGGGATAGAGACATTTTTATTCCTGAACAGCCAGCCCGTAAATGCCAGCAAATAGAACAAAACCTGACCGGCCAGCAGCAATGCATAGATATTACCTGCATTTTGTGAAACCAGCAGGATGTTGATGAGCAATAAAAAGGGGAGACAAAAAGGAGTAAGTGTCCAGCGTAGAACTCTGTGGGAGATATATTGAAAGCTAAGCGTTTTGTATTTAAAGAAATTCAAGAGCGGCAAAAGTCGGAGGATAGACTGAATACCACCTGCTGCAATGCGGATTTTCCTTTTTAACTCTTCCCCGACAGAGGCTGAGGATGTTTCCATGGCATAAGCCTGCGGACAATAAGCAGTTTTGTAGCCTTTCTGTGCCAGACGCAGAGAAATCATAAAATCGTCAAGAATGCAGTCTTTTTCAACCGGTTCAAATAATTCCGTCCGGATGGCAAATAGTTCACCAGCTGCCCCAACGACAGAATATAAGCGGTCGTCCATTTTTTTCAGGAAAGATTCATATTTCCAGTAAAGCCCTTCACCGCTGCCGGCTGCTCCTGTTTTGTTTGCAATACGTTTCTCTCCGGCTACACAGCCGGTTTTTTCATCGCGGAAACGTAAAACGATTTCCCTGATTGCATTTTCAGATAGTTGTGTATTGGCATCCGAAAATATGACAATGGGTGTTTTGACGTGTTTCATCCCCCTGTTCATGGCTTCTATCTTCCCTTTTCGCTCAGGTTCATATAGCACCTGAATTTCAGGGTAAGAAAGCAGCTTTTCATACGTGCCGTCATCTGAGCCGTCTGCGACAAAAATGATATACAGTTTTTCTTTCGGATAGTTTAACGACAGGCTGTTCCTGATTTTTTCATCCACATAATCCACTTCGTTGTAGGCAGGAATGAATAATGTTACATCAGGCTCATATTCAGTATTTTCTGTTGATTTTTCCCTTGAAAATATTCTTTTAAAAGCAATCAGAATTATTAATAACAATCCATAGCCCAGATAAGTATAAAAGACAATGAAAAGCAGTATCCAGAAGATGATTTTCAGGCTAATCATACATTACTCTGCTTTTTCCCATTTCTGAGTGTGGGTGTTGTAAGTTTTCAATATTCTGGCTGGATTTCCGCCAACAACCGAAAACGGAGGAACATCACGGGTTACCACGCTTCCGCCTGCAACCACACTATGCCTTCCGACTCTGACACCGGCTGTGATGACTGCATTGGCACCTATCCAGCAATCATCTTCAATGACGATTTTTGCTGTTGTAACAGGTTGATTGCGTATGGGTTGCGTGATGTCTTCATATTGATGATTCAATCCTGAAAGTACCACATGCTGGGCAGTCATCACATTGTTCCCGATTTCAACAGGGCCGATGATAATATTGGAAATCCCGATAAAAGTATTATTCCCGATAATAACATCGCCTACACCATTGTTGACCACGGTGTAGTTTTCTATGACAGAATAATGGCCAAGAATAAATTTGTTAAATGGCAGCGTATCAAGCCTTGCCCTGCATTTGACAAGGCTTTTTTTCCCTCTTTGATGAAAAAACCTGTTTAGAATCAGCCTGACCCAAAGCCTTGGCCTCGAACCCTGTGAAGAAATCAGGAGCCAAAGTAAGAATTTTTTCATCTTAGGCCTGCTCTCAAGATAATTCTGAATTTTATTCTTCATGCTGTAAATTTATGCCTTTTTCTTTGGAAATCAGATTGATATACTTGTATATTTCGTTCACATTGTTTTCCCAGCTATGACTGAAACCAGTTGCTTTTCTTTTATTTCTCAACTGATCGTTATCTTCTTCAAGGGCTTTTTCAATCAATCTTACAAATTCATCCTTGTTATCAGCCAGATAAACTACCTCACGGAAATAATCCATAGCTTCAGTTCTGGTAGCAACAACGGCTTTTCCCATTGCCAGATATTCATCAATTTTTCTCGGATAATTGCCAATGGTAATATCATTAACTATCTGTGGATTGATGGCCACATCAAAAGCCTTAACCCATGCCGGAACATCTTTCAGGTCAATTTTACCGATAAAATAAACATTATCAAGCTGGTGCAGAATGGATTGCTGAAATTTTTCATCCTCAGGGCCAATCAATACAATGCTCCATTCGGGGTGGGAGCGGGCAATATATCCGATGAGCTCAATTTCAAGCCTTAATGTCCACAGCGTTCCGATATAGCCGATAACAGGCCTTTTTATTTTCTTTGCTTCATTAGGAATCTGAATGAGATTTTTCGTTTCATCAAAAGCACTGACATCGCAACCTTGTCCGACCATATAGGAATGAGGGTTGTATTTTCGTCCATAGGCTGCATAATATTCGCTGTTGCAGGCGACCAGGTCTGCTTTGGCAATAACTTTCGGCTCTGTTTTCAGGCCATGCTTTGCCCAAAACGGCACTTTCATCATGTTGTCGCGCATGTAATAAACATAAAAGGCCGGCCTGAGCAACTCTTTCAGATGAAGTCCGAGAAACATGGAGGTGTCGTTGAAAAGAATTTCATTCCTGAAGTGAAGTTTTTTCAAAACTTTTTTGATGTCGCGGCAAAACAACCATGCATTGATAAAATTAAAAATACTGAAAATCAATCCTTTAGGTAGCCAATTAATTGAAAACAGGACTGTCGGGGTATAAAGCAGATAAAAGTTGTCATTTACTTTTACCAGCCCTTTTTCAGGACTTTTACTTATCTCCTGCCTTTTCCGGGCATTTTCATTATTTTTAGTGGCAGTATTGAGCGGATAAAACACATAGATAACGCGGTTTTGCTTCGAGAATTCCCATGCCAGATCCTGACAATTACTCCGGATAGGTAATTCCCAGTGAATAATACCGGTTACTATAATATCTTTTCCTTGAATCAAAACAGATTTTCAAGCTTTTGCAGAGGTTCGAAAATAGAGATTTGACCATAAACTACAAAAATTCAGGATTGGAAAATATAAAGTGTAGTAAACAAATGCTATAGAGTGAGAGAAAGATGAATAATGCTGCTTATGGGGTTCAGGTTATGTAACAGCCTATTTTTGGTGAAAATTGTAGATTGACTGATTTAATCATGAAGTTATTGAATAAGGAATAAATCATAATTTTGCAGATTAATTATTTGAAATAACATTCGACAACTACAATGGCCAGACAAAACGGAAACGGAGAAAGAGTAAAATCCATGGAAGCATGGATTTGGGATGCTGCCTGCAGTATCAGGGGTGCTGCCGATGCATCAAAATTCAAGGACTATATTCTGCCACTCATCTTTGTGAAACGCTTGTGTGATGTGTTTGATGATGAAATTGACCGCATTGCCGAAAACCTGTCCGCCAAAGCTTCAGCGAAGGCAGAAGTCAAAACAAGCGCTGCGGTGAGCCTGCCGAACCGAACCAAAGCTTTACAATTGGTGGAAAGAGACAAATCGCTGGTGAGGTTTTATATGCCCATACGACCCAAAGACCCTGAAAAGGAATCAACCTGGGATGTTATCAGAACTTTGAGTGATAAAATAGGTCAGCAACTTACTGACATTTTACGTTCAGTGGCTAAAGAAAACCCAAGTTTACAAGGAATTATTGACCGCATTGATTTTAACGCTACCACACACGGACAACGAGATATTGATGATGACCGTTTGAGCAAACTCATTGAAAAGATTGCCGAAAAGCGTTTGGGTTTAAAAGATGTGGAACCTGACATCATTGGCAGAAGTTACGAGTATTTGATACGCAAGTTTGCCGAAGGCAGCGGACAAAGTGCCGGGGAGTTTTATACGCCAGCCGAAGTAGGTTTTATCATGGCAAAAATTATGGATCCCGAGCCGGGCATGGAAGTGTATGACCCTACCTGCGGCAGTGGCGGCTTGCTGATTAAATGCGAGTTGGTGCTGGAAGAAAAGATGCGGCTTCGGCTCCGCTCAGCCGCCTCAACCAGGTATGCACCGCTGAAACTTTACGGACAGGAATTTACACCTGCCACCTGGGCCATGAGCAAAATGAACATGGTGATACACGACATGGAAGGCGAAATTGAAATTGGCGACACGCTGAAAAATCCCAAGTTCCGTGCTTCGGCTACGCTCAGCACGCAGGGCAAAAATTCTCTCAAAAAATTCGATCGCATTGTGGCTAATCCCATGTGGAATCAGGGGCGAGACAGCCTGCCTTACATCAACGATGATTTTTTTATTAACGATGAATTTGGCCGTTTTCCGGCAGGAAGCTGTGGCGGGAAAATTGACTGGGGTTGGATGCAGCATATTTACAGCAGCCTGAATGACACCGGCCGTGCAGCAGTGGTTTTAGACACCGGAGCCGCCAGTCGTGGCAGTGGTAACCAGGGCAATAACAAGGAAAAAGATTGCCGCAAATGGTTTGTGGAGAACGATCTGATTGAGGGGGTAATCTACCTGCCCGAAAATCTGTTTTACAATACCTCAGCACCGGGCATTATTATCTTTTTGAATAAGGCAAAACCTGCACACATCAAAAACAAAATTTATATGCTCCATGCCGGAAAAGAATTTGAAAAAGGCGACCCGAAAAATTACATTCCACCGGCAAGCATTGAAAAGATAACCGACTACTACAAGGCATTTAAGGAAGAAGAAAACCCGCCTGACGGACAGGCAGGGTTTGCCCGACTGGTGAGCAAAGAGGAAATTGTAAAAAACGATTACAACATAAGCCCCAGCAGATACATACAAATAACCGATGCCGAAACCTACCGCCCTATAAGTGAAATTGTAGAGGAGTTAAATATACTGGAAGAAGAGGCGGTCGCAATTGATAAAGAATTAAAAGCGATATTAGATAAACTGATCATATGATATTTCGATTGAAAAATTGGTATCACAAAATGCGATACCTTGAAGGTCAATAACAATTTCAGAGAACGTAAGAATCAATATCAAATGAATGATAAAACAGAAATAGAAATTAAAAATATTGAACAGAAAATTTACACTGTACGCGGTGTACAAATTATGCTTGACCGTGATTTAGCTGAATTTTATCAGACAGAAACCAGAACGCTCAAACAAGCCGTAAAGAGAAATATTGAAAGGTTTCCGGGTGATTTTATGTTTGAACTAAACGATAACGATATGGATCTTCTGGTGTCACAATCTGTGATACCATCAAAAAAATATTTTGGAGGAGCAAAGCCGTATGCCTTTACTGAACAAGGTGTATCAATGTTATCTGCTGTAATTCGTTCACCCATTGCTGTAGCGGTAAGTTTGAAAATAATAAGAGCCTTTGTTGAAATGAGGAAATTCATATCCGCTAATGCAGCTCTGTTTCAGAGAATTGAAAATCTTGAGATTAAACAGCTTGCTACGGAAAACAAACTGGATAACATTTTAAAAGCCATTGATAGCAAACAACTTTTGCCTCAACAAGGAATTTTCTTTAACGGACAAATTTTCGATGCCTGGGTGTTTATCAGCGATTTGGTGAAAAGTGCCCAAATCAGCCTGATACTCATTGACAACTATGTGGACGAAACCGTGCTTTCGCTTTTTGCCAAAAAGAAAAAAGGCGTAAGCGTGAGCATTTACACCCAGAACATTAGCCGTGACTTGCAGGAAGATGCCAAAAAGTTTAATGCCCAGTATGGCGGGCTTTCTTTGCATGCCTTTAACGCTTCGCACGACCGGTTTTTATTAATTGATAATACCGATGTCTATCATATTGGCGCTTCGCTCAAAGATTTGGGCAAAAAGCTTGTAGTGAGCATTGCCGAACTATGGTTTGCTTTCTCCAAAATGGAAAAATCATCGGTAGTCATTTTTCAAAAGTTGGGGATATGAAAGAAAAGTCTATCAGCAGATATGAGCAGGATATTGTTAATCTGATTTTCACCATCAGAGGCAAACAAGTGATGATGGATGAACACCTGGCTGATTTATATGGTATTGAGACCAAATACCTGAACAGAGCTGTTAAACGTAACCCCGAGCGTTTCCCCGAACCCTTTATGTTTCAATTATCCAAAGAAGAATATGATGGTTTGAGGTTCCGGATTGGCACCTCAATTCAGGATGAAACTTTGAGGTTCCAAAATGGCACCTTAAATAAAAGAGGAGGCAGAAGATATTTGCCTTATGTATTTACAGAGCAAGGTGTGGCCATGTTGTCGGCTGTTCTTAATTCGGAAACAGCTATAAAGATGAGCATTGTCATCATGGATGTTTTTGTAAAGATGAAACATTTTATGCTGGAAAATGCTGCTTTGCTTCAACGCATTCACAATATTGAAACCAAACAGATTGATACCGACAATAAAGTGCAACTTCTGTTAGAAACAATGGAAAAGCAAGCATTAAAACCCCATCAAGGTATCTTCTTTAACGGGCAGGTATTCGATGCCTGGGTGTTTATCAGCGATTTGGTGAAAAGTGCCCAAATTAGCCTGATACTCATTGACAACTATGTGGACGAAACCGTGCTTTCGCTTTTTGCCAAAAAGAAAAAAGGCGTAAGCGTGAGCATTTACACCCAAAACATAAGCCGTGCCTTGCAGGAAGATGCTAAAAAGTTTAATTCCCAGTATGGCGGGCTTTCTTTGCATACCTTTAATGCTTCGCACGACCGGTTTTTATTAATTGATAATACCGATGTCTATCATATTGGCGCTTCGCTCAAAGATTTGGGCAAAAAATGGTTTGCTTTCTCCAAAATGGAAAAATCATCGGTAGTCATTTTTCAAAAGCTGGGGATATGAGAGGCTATATGTATATACTGGAATGTGCTGATGGAAGTTATTATACCGGTAGTACAACCGATTTGGAGCGAAGGCTGGCACAACATCAGGCGGGCGAGGGAGCCAATCACACAAAAAAACGACTGCCGGTGAAGCTGGTTTACTTTGAAGAATTTCAACGGATTGACGAAGCTTTCTATCGAGAAAAACAAGTGCAGGGTTGGTGCAGAAAAAAGAAAGAGGCACTAATAATGAATATGCCTGAAAAATTGCACGAACTGGCTAAATGTATGAATGAGAGTAGTCATTTGAATTATACCGGTGGTTTCGGCTACGCTCAACCACCGGGTTCTGCTCAACCATCGAGTTCCGCTCAACCACCGGGCCACGCTCAACCACCGGGTTCCGCTCAACCACCGGGCTACGCTCAACCACCGGGCTACGCTCAACCACCGGGTTCCGCTCAACCACCGGGTTCCGCTCAACCACCGGGTTCTGCTCAACCACCGGAAAGTACTCAACCAACAAATACAGTTAAAAAAGCCCCCCTCTGCTGCCTGAGCGGAGTCGAAGGCAGCGGAGTCGAAGGCAGCGGAGTCGAAGGCAGCGGAGATGAAGAAATCGATAACAAAAACTCAAATATTCAAAAGTTGGGGGTATGATTAAGTTTATTGATGAATCATATACTTTGCCTGAAGGATGGACTGCGAGTAAATTAGTTGAACTTGCAGAAATTCATGATAATAGAAGGAAACCAATTAATGCCTTAGAGAGAGCAAATATGAAAGGCATATATCCTTATTGTGGTGCTAATAACATTGTAGACTATATCAATAAGTTTGAGTTCGATGGTGAATTTGTTTTAATTGCTGAGGATGGTGGTTATTGGGGAAAGAATGAAAACACTTCCTATATAATGACTGGAAAATTTTGGGTAAATAATCATGCACATATTATTAGAGCAATTAAAGGAAAATCTACAAATCAATATCTTTCTTATGTTCTGAATTACCTGAATTTAGAACCAATAATTGGAGGAGATGCAAGAGGCAAATTAACAAAATCAATTCTTACAGAATTACTAATTCCACATCCAGTTTATACCGAGCAACGCAAAATCGCTTATGTATTAAGCACGGTGCAAAAAGCCATCGAGCAGCAGGACAAACTCATTAAAACCACCACCGAACTCAAAAAAGCCCTGATGCAAAAACTCTTTACCGAAGGCATTGGCTGGTTGAGCGGAGCCGAAACCAGCCTGAAACAAACCGAAATTGGACCGGTGCCGGAGAGTTGGGAGGTGGTGAAGATTGAGAGCTTATTTAATATTCAGCAAGGCAAACAAGTTTCAAAATCGAACCGTATTGGGGCTAACCAGAAACCTTTTTTAAGAACCGCTAATATATACTGGGGTAACATTGATTTCAGAGAATTAGATAAAATGCACTTTTCAAAAGAGGAAGAGAAAAAATATAAGCTTGAAAAAAATGACCTATTAGTTTGCGAAGGCGGAGATGTCGGGAGAACTGCTATCTGGAAATATGACATTAAGAATATCTATTATCAAAACCATATCCATAGGTTAAGAAGTGTGTCTGATGAAATTATACCTAAATACTTTATGTATTGGATGAATTATATTGTAGTTGAAACAAGCTATGTTAAAGATGCTGGTAACAAAACTACAATTCCTAATTTATCTAAATCTAGACTTGGGGGCTTAATTTTCCCGAAACCAAACATAGAATATCAAACCCAAAGTGTTCAACTATTAGAAAGTCTTGATAATAAACTTGAATTCCATCAAAAGAAAAAACAAACCCTTTCCGACCTTTTCAAAACCCTGCTGCATGAACTGATGACAGGCGAAAGAAGGGTGCATGAGATAGAGTTTGAAAAAATGTCTGCACCGTTGACAAGAAATGATTAAATGATGCCGTTGATTAACAATAGTATGACAATAATAATAAGAATTACTGATTGAATTTGATAGGATAATTAAACTGATGAAAGATATTGTAAATGATAAATACAAACATTCCGAACTCACAGGCAAAATTATTGGCTGCGCAATGAAAGTTCATTCTGTTTTGGGAAATGGCTTTCAGGAGGTGATTTATCAACGGGCATTGGCTATTGAACTGCAAGAGGCCGGCTTAAGTTTTCAGCGGGAACTGGAGATGCCTGTTATGTATAAAGCACAGCAAATAGGCACACGAAGGGTAGATTTTTTGGTGGAAGATGCTGTGATGGTTGAATTAAAAGCACTGGTAAATCTGGAAGATGTGCATCTGGCGCAGGCATTAAATTATCTGGAAGCTTACCACCTGGAAACAGGACTGCTTATTAACTTCGGAGCAAAGAGTTTACAATTCAAACGCCTGACAATGGAGCACAAACTAAAAAATCAAGGAAATCAGGAAATCAAATAAATCAGCGGTGCAGACAATTAAACGGCAATAAATAATAAAAAGTTATGATAGTACAACAATACTCTGTAAATCAGCATCCCATTCAAACATTGCTTACATGGGTTGTGTCGGGTGAAATTGCTATCCCCGAAATTCAACGACCTTTTGTCTGGGATTCGTCAAAAGTCAGGGATTTAATGGATTCACTATATCAGGGCTATCCTATCGGGTATCTGATTGCCTGGCGCAATCCTGATGTAAAATTAAAGGATGGCACATCATCAAGTGGCAAAAGAATTTTAATTGACGGCCAGCAGCGCGTAACTGCCTTGATGGCCGCTTTGCTGGGGAAGGAAGTTGTGGACAAAGCCTATAAACGTGGGCGTATAACTATCGCATTCAACCCCATCGAGCGAAAATTCGAAGTTTCGAATCCGGCTATAAAAAAAGACAAAACCTGGATTTCAGATATTTCCTCTGTCTTTTCTCCGGAATTCAAAATACTCAAATCTGTAAATGAATATTGCAGGAAAAATGAAACAGCCGACCAGGATGAAGTGCACGAAAGTCTCGAATCGCTAAAAGGTATTGTCAATAACCCCATCGGGCTTATCGAATTAAATTCTAATCTTGATATAGAAACTGTTACGGAGATATTTATCAGGATAAATTCAGCGGGTGTAGTCTTGAGTCAGGCCGATTTTGCCATGTCAAAAATAGCCGTAAACGAAACGTATGGAGGAAATACACTGCGAAAAGCCATCGATTATTTTTGTCATTTGGCCATTGCACCCGAGTTTTATCCTACATTAAGTAGGGTGGACAAAGAATTTACCCAAACCGATTATTTCTCCAAAATGGCATGGCTACAGCACGAAAATGATGACTTATACGACCCTTCCTATACCGATATGCTTCGTGTTGCATTTACTTCACGGTTTAAAAGGGGAAGACTGCAAGATCTTGTCGCATTGCTATCAGGAAGAAATTTTGAAACCCGGGAATTCGAAGAGCGCATTGCCGAAGAATCATTCAAAACGCTGAAAGAAGGCGTGATGAATTTCATGAACGAAAATAATTTTAAAAAGTTTGTGATGATACTTCGATCTGCCGGTTTTGTTGACAGTTCCTTAATACGCTCCCAAAATGCAATTAACTTTTCTTATATTTTGTATTTAACCTTACGCGAAAAAGAAATAAATCAGGCTGAAATTGAATCGCTGGTGAGAAAATGGTTTGTGCTCTCGGTACTTACCAGCCGCTATTCTGCATCCCCTGAATCGCAATTTGATTTTGATATTAAAGGAATCAACGAAAATGACCCAAGCGACTATATTTCAAACGTCATTAATGCTGAATTATCGGATGCTTTTTGGGAATTTGGACTTCCACAACAAATGAATACCTCCGTTGCCAGCAGTCCTACCTTTAATGTTTTTTTAGCTGCTCAGGTTAAATTACAGGATAAAGGATTTTTATCCAAAGATATTACAGTTAATGATCTGATAATTCACAAGGGCGATGTTCATCATATTTTTCCCCGGGAATACCTGAAAAAACATGGATTTACCCGAGGAATGTATAATCAGATTGCCAATTATGTGATGGCACAGAGTGAAATAAACATTTCAATTGGTGCTAAACCTCCAGCTCAATACATGAATGAAGCTCTGAACCAATGCAACGGTGGCAGATTAAAATATGGTGGTATTACCGATAAAAAAGAGTTGTTCAAAAATTTAAAAATGAATTGCATACCGGAAAATATTTTTGAAATGGACGTAAATAACTATAATGAATTTTTAGAAAGAAGACGTAAATTGATGGCTCAAAAAATTAAAGTGTATTTTGGCAAATTGTAGGTAACTATGCCCCATCCCACAGAACATAAAAGCGTTCAATCCCGTATTCTCGAATATGCGGGTGAAATCGGATGGTCTTATGTTTCGCAAGCTGAAGCTGAAAGCCGCAGAGGTTTTGATACTTCGGCAGCATCACCAAGGGAGAAAGCCAAAAATGCCAGTCGTTTTTTCACCGATACACTTTTTGAAAAAGTAAAAGAGTTCAATCCAAAATTCAAAGACAGCAAGGCAGATTTGTTGCGTATGCTAGATTTGCCCTTACCTACCATTTACGGTAATCGTGATTTTCTGCATTACCTGCAAGGCGAAAAAACATTTTTCAGCAAAGAAGAAAACCGTGAATTCAACCTTTTGCTGATTGATTATGAAAACCCGGCTAACAACATTTTTGAAGTAACGGAAGAATATTACCTGTTCAACGGACAATATGCCAATCGTGAAGATGTGGTGTTCCTGATCAACGGTATTCCTGTTCTTGTTATTGAATGCAAAAACGCCACAAAAGATGAAGCCATAGCCATCGGAATAGACCAGATAAGACGGTATCACAGAGAAACACCAGAACTGATGGTTCCGCAACAGTTGTTCACAGCAACTGAAAGCATCGGTTTTTCTTATGGCGTAACGTGGAATACCATTCGCAGAAATATCTTTAATTGGAAAAGCTTGCCCTTCGACTCCGCTTCGGCTCAGCTCAGCAACAATGCTCAGGGCTCGATTGGAAACCTTGAAGCCAAGGTCAAATCGTTTTGCAATCGCCAGCATATACTTGACCTGCTTAAAAAGTTTATTCTGTTTGCCGAACAAAATGAAGAACTCAACAAATTCATTTTACGTCAGCACCAAAAAACAGCCGTTGAAAAGGTAGTTGAACGGGCATTGGACCCAATCAAAACAAGAGGTTTGGTATGGCATACACAAGGCAGCGGAAAAACCTACACCATGATTAAAACTGCGGAGTTGCTGTTTAAAGCCCCGCAAGCTGAGAAGCCGACCATTTTGTTGATGATTGACAGAAATGAGTTGGAAGACCAGATGCTGAAAAACCTTCAGTCATTGGGCATAAACAATGTTGAGCAAGCCGAAAGTATTCAGGATTTGCAAAACCTGCTTAAAAGAGATTACCGGGGCATTATAGTGAGCATGGTTCACAAGTTCAGAGACATGCCGGCCAATGTAAATGAGCGTAAAAACATTTATGTGCTTATTGACGAAGCCCACCGCACCACCGGAGGAGATTTAGGAAACTTTCTGATGGCAGCCGTTCCCAATGCCACCTTCATAGGTTTTACCGGAACACCGGTTGACAAAACTGCTTATGGAAAGGGTACCTTCAAAATCTTTGGCACCGATGATGATCAGGGTTATTTGCACAAATATTCCATTGCCGACAGTATTGAAGATGGAACAACGCTTCCGCTTTTCTACGGCATGGCTCCCAATGAATTGTTAGTGCCAAAAGAAATTCTGGAAAAGGAGTTTTTGGATTTGGCAGAGGCCTACGGTGTGAATGACATTGAAGAATTGAATAAAATTCTGGAACGTGCCGTAAACACCAAGAACTTTTTAAAAGGAAAAGAGCGGGTTGATAAAGTGGCTGAATATGTTGCCAAACATTACAAGGAAAATGTTGAACCATTAGGCTACAAAGCATTTTTAGTAGGTGTTGACCGTCCTGCCTGTGCTATGTATAAAAAAGCACTGGACAAATATTTGCCACCCGAATATTCAGAAGTTGTTTACACAGGCAACAATAACGACACTGAAGAATTAAAGGCTTTTCATCTCGATGCCAGAAGCGAGAAAGAAATCAGGAGAAGATTTACCAAAATCGATGAGTTGCCGAAAATTTTAATTGTAACCGAAAAATTGCTGACAGGTTATGATGCCCCCATTTTATATGCCATGTATCTGGACAAGCCCATGCGGGACCATACGCTGTTGCAAGCCATTGCCAGAGTTAACCGTCCGTATGAGAATGAAGAATTGGAAATGGTAAAACCACATGGCTTTGTGTTGGACTTTGTGGGAATATTTGAAAACCTTGAAAAAGCATTGGCATTTGACAGTGATGAAATAAACGCCATAGTAAAAGATATAAACCTTTTAAAGCAACTTTTCCAAAGTAAGATGGAAAAAGATGTTCCGCCTTATCTGGCTTTGATTCAGCACGGTTTTAATGATAGAGACACAGATAACCTGATCAATCATTTTCGTGACAAATCGAAACGCAAGGAGTTTTTCAAACTCTTTAAGGAAATAGAAATGTTGTATGAAATTATTTCACCTGACAAGTTCCTGCGTCCATACATTGACACGTATGCAACACTTTCGGCTATTTATCAGGTAGTCCGCAATGCTTATTCAAAGCGGGTTCAGGTGGACAGAGAGTTTCAACGCAAGACCAATGAATTGGTGCAAAGCAGAATTGCCGGGACTTACCCGAGATTTGAAAATCAATTTTTTGAAGTCAATGAAGTTTCGATTGAATACATCCGGAAAAATGATAAAAACGACAATACCAAAGTCATTAATCTGATCAAGAGCATTGAAAAAATAGCCGATGAAAAATCGGATGATCCGTTTTTGATAGGTATTAAAGAGCGGGCAGAAGTCGTAAAAGAAAATTACGAAAACAGGCAGATAAGTACAAAAGAAGCATTGGAAGAACTTAGAAAACTATATGAAGAAGATATAAAGCGCAGAAAGGAACAAACAGAAAAAGGCTTTGATGGTTTGACTTTCTTTATTTACAGATTACTTCTTGATAAAAAAATCTCCAATAGCGAAACTATTACCAAACTGATAAAACAAGAATTTGTCAATCATCCAAACTGGAAAACCAGCGAAAAAGAACTGAGAGAATTACGACAGGCCATTTATTTCGCTTTGCTTGCAGAAGAAGACGATATTGACAAAGCCGTCAATCTGATTGACGAACTGTTTAACCATTTATTCATTGCTTTCAAATTGTAGTTATGGCAAAGTGGACAGACAAAGCAGAATTTAAACGAGCAGTTTACGACTATGCCGACAAGATGAAAATCAAGGTAAAGTCATTGGCATTGCGACCTATGGCAAATAAATGGGCTTCATGTTCGACAGATGGAAATTTGAACTTCAATAAAGACCTACTCGATATTGACAGAGAATTGGGAGAATATGTCATTGTTCATGAACTACTGCATTTCAATGTTCCGAATCATGGAAAACTTTGGAAGAGCTTGATGAAGGCATACCTGGGTGATTATGAAAAAATAGAAACGAGATTGAAGGAAATTGCTGCAAACAGGACGACAGATAAATCCCGGCCAAGAACAAATTGAAATTTGCTGCCTTGTTTTGATTGTAGTTAAAAATCCGGCTTAATCCATCCCCGCCCCAGTATGCCCTGTGTGTAAAAATCCTTTTTTAGCCTTACCGGAAAAGATAATGGCTTTCAGCATCAGAATAAAGGCAAGCGGAAGTGAGATCAGGGCTTTAATGGTTTGGATATTATAAAATTTCTTAGGCGTTGACAATAAGATGGTTAGGAGGGAGGCAAGGAAGGTTGTTCCCCAGAGCGAAAGCCAGAGAGAAGTTGGAAAGAAAAGATTAAGGATAAACATAAGGAAAGGTATGGCAAGCAAAATTACACGGGGAGGCAGTGCTGTCGAAAATGAACGAAAGGCCAGACCTCGTTTGTTTTTTTTGAAAAATGCAGGAAAGGATTTCAGAAAGTTAAGCCTGAAAAAATAAATCTGAGAGTAAATCCAGCGGGTGCGTTGTTGCCCGAAAGCCTGATGATTCTGTACTTTTTCATCATAGACGTATGCATCTTCAAGATAATCAATGTCGTAGCCATTTTCAAGCAGCATAAATTCTATTTCCTTGTCTTCGAAAGAAGTTTTGGCGGTTGAGATCAATTGCTGAAATAATTTCCAGGGAAAAGCCATTCCCGAACCGATTAAGATGGCAGGTAATCCCAATATACGGTGAGCTTTCCTGAATAAATGATTGTTTACTTCCTCACTGATGGCATCCAGAACAGCAAAATTTGTATTCATATTTTTAGCCACCCGGTGAGCCTGAATAACCCGGCAGCCGCTTTGAAAGGCATCATTTATTTTCCGGAGAAAATCCGGTTCAGTCTGATTATCAGCATCCAGGACAATGGCAATATCATAATGATTCCTTCCCAGGTGCTGCATGGTTTCGGTCAATGCTTTTGCTTTTGAGCTTTGATTCAAATTGAGTTCAACGACAATAGCTTTGGTTTCTGACAATTGCTGCAGAGTTTCGGGTTGAAGATGATCAGCAGCAATGATGACATCATACAAATCATCCGGGTAATTTAGTTTCAATGCATGCCTGACCGTGTGGAGGATGACTGCATCTTCCCGGTAAGCAGGAATAAGAACCGCTATTTTATTCAGTTTTGAGGCTTTTGGAAAATGTTTTCTGTAGCTGAAATTTCCGGCAATGGCAAAAACAAGAAAATACAAGGCTGAAAAGAGAAAATACAGCAATAATATCCATTGGATAAAATCGGGAACACTATGTAATGAAATGGTGATCAGCATAGTTTCTGTTTTAACAATCCATAAGCTTTTAAAAGGCTTTTCATGTTTTCCTTTTCTCCTTTAACAAGAAAGATAATCATGTTTTTAACCAAAGCAACAGAATAAAGGTAGATTAAACCGGTCAGAACCTGCAATGGTTTAAAGTGTATTCTGAGCAATCTTATTCGGTTCCGGTTCATGTAATAGGTCTTCAGCGGGCTGTTTCTTCCCGTACTGACCGATTCCTTATGATAAACGACCGACTGAGGTTCATACCAGATGGTAAAACCGGCTTTTTTGATTCGTATAGCCCAATCCAGCTCTTCATAATACAGAAAGAAACTTTCATCCATTGTGCCGGCTGCTTCAATGACTTTTCCGGGAACCAGCATGGCGGCACCATGAGCATAGGCTGTAGGGCAGGCTTTGTCGAAATTACCATTGTCAGTTTGTCCGGCTCCAATGGTTTTATTTCTCATGGTCATCGGGTTAAGGGCGGTATAACCTGCATATTGTATGGTTTTCTTATCATGAAAGAAAATAATTTTCGGGCTGACCATGCCAACATCGGGAGAGCTGACTGCCCTTTCAACCAGTGGTTCGAGAAAACCCTTTTCAACTTCAGTATCATTATTGATAAACAGCAGATATTCCCCTGTTGATTCTTTTACGGCAAGATTGTTACCTCCGGCAAATCCTCTGTTTTCCCTGCTGACAATTAGTTTTATATCCGGATATTGCGTTACAAATTCAGCAGGATAGGTGAGGGAGCCATTGTCAACCACCAGCACTTCAAAATTGGGATAAGTAATTGAAAATATTGATTTTAGAAACTCAAGCGTAGTAAGGTTTTGCCTGAAATTGACCGTAATGATGGAGACCTTTGGATAGTTTTTTAACATACTTAAATCAGGACGTTAATTGTTTTTGGTTCAGTTCGTTTTCAAGTTCCTGAGCACCGAAAATAAATGCAATGCTGAAATAAGTCAGGAAAGAGGTAGGTATCTGGCCGATCACATTGTTACCGTAGCTGGCAACTGCCACACCCGCAAGTCCTGCCATCAAGGCAATCATTTTTGTGATATTTTCCTCATTTTTAAGCCGGAACATGATGATATAGCTCCCTTTGGCAAGTATGTAGATGAGAATAGACAGGTAGAGTATGAGTCCGATAATTCCTTCTTCCGCCCAGATCTGAACATACCAGCTGTCGGTAGCAATTCTGGCAAGGGGAGAATCCACCCCGTAATGTTGTCCCCAGTAACCAGCCATTCCCACACCCCCGCCAAAGGGTTTGTCACGGAGGTATTGTTTGAAAAGACGTTGATTTTCAATACGAACCTGAAGTGAGGCATCATTGGGGTCGAAAGCTGTACGCATGCGGTAGATAAAATAATTTTGGTTTCCGATGTAGGTAAATTTCAGAAATCCGAAAGCCATTGCCGATAAAAACAAGGCGAGCAGAGCCATGCGAATATTTTTTCTCAGAATAACATAGGCTAAAGCTGCAATATAAGGCACAAACACGGCTCCTCTGGTTCCGGAAAGTATCATGCCGTACAGACCTGAAAGTCCCATCAACACATAAAAGATTTTAAGTCTTTTGTTTTTGACAGCGGTCGCCATGATAAGTCCTATCACAGCCGCATGTCCCTGTGCGGCACCAAACTGTCCGGCATCTGTATAAAAAGAAAATGCTCTCAGGTGATTGTTGACAAAATGAGTTAAATAACCGACTTCATTAAACCAGATTTGTTCATACTGATCCAGCCCGATGTATATCTGTAAAGCGGCTTTAATAGTCCCCAGAATGCTGAAAATGCCCCAGATAATCAAAATAATGTTAAATGTCCGGTTGTTGACAATTAACATGGAGGCAAGTGGTAAAGCCAGCAAAAGATACAATGCGATGGGCCTGACAACGGCAAACCATGCTCCCGCATAAGCCGTATAGGGATTAAATAATTGTAAAATATTGTACAGCATCCATAACCCGGATAATAAAAGTAAGTCAAATTTAATAAGGTGGTGCTTGTTTTTAAAGATGTTTCCGTTGAAAAGACAGGCAAAATAAGTTAATACGAGTAGAGCATCAATGATTAAACCAAGCTTGTTTTCTCCGGGCAGATAACGTGAAATCCCCGGAATAAGAAAGGAAACAATCACAATCGTAATTAGGCCTAAAGAAGGGTTTTTAACAATATAAAAGAAATAGACTAAAATTAGCGGAATGCTTATCAGTAAAAGAATAAGCAGAATGGAAACTTTTGAGAAAAAATATGCTGTAATGGCTAAAACAATCAACAAGGCAAACAGCACCAGTGGGGAACGGATGTATTCAGATACTGTCTTCTTGTTGTAAATCATTCTCTTTTCAATTTTTTATGTCATGCACTGTTTGAATGCAGGTACTTTTTGAAGTAATAGCGGTAAAACTGATAACCGTAGGGAAGAATTTTGGAAAATTCAATTTTTGCGGTTGATTTGGTAAAAAATAAGCCTGAAACTGCTCCAATGATGAGAAAAGCCAGTGTAACCCATGCCACCATCACAAGATTCTGGAAAACAAATACGGCAATTAAATCTCCGATGACATTGGCTGTAACCATGAAGATAATTTTATAAAAATTCAGGTCGGGACGGTTCAGGCTGTCGAGGGCAATACCTGTAAAACGGTCGAGTGGAGTTAAGAGGCCGAAAATGGTGAATATTCTGAAAATAATAGCTCCGCTTTCATATTCCTTCCCGCCAATAATAATCATGATTTCTTTGGCAAAGATAAAACCCAGTATCATGATAGGCACAAAAAGGAGGCTCAACGCACCTGAGTAGGTATAAAACTGTTTCCTGAACTCATCCATTTTATTTTCAAGACTTAGTTTGGATAAAACAGGATAACTGGTCAGGGAAAAGGCTCTGAGCGGGATTTCAATAAACTCAATTGCTTTCATGGGAATGCTGTAAACAGCAACTGCAGGCGCACCTAATCCAGAGCTTAAACCTAAGATGAAAGTGTCGGCACTTCTGAGCAGATGAGCACCCAGCAATGTTCCTGTGCTGTATTTGCCAAAATTGAGAATTTTGAGGATGGATGATTTTTCGGCAAAACGGATACACCACAGCCCATCCCATTTTTTAATGCTGCAAAAAATGGAACTGCATGCAAAGATGAAAATCTGAACAAGTATAATGGCCTTTAACTCAAAATGAAACCATAAGTAGTTGAATATGAGAAATAAAAGAAAGCTCCCGGCCTCAAACGAACGCAGAAACAACATTCTGTCAAAACGTTGAGTAGCCTGAAGAACTGCCTGTGCATTGAATGAACCAAAACTGGCAATTACCAATAAAGGATAATAAATGAAAAAGTAATGATAATCAGATGATTGTATCGATTTACGAAAAACAAGAGATGCAATAAAAACAATCAGTGCAATCAGCAATCCCGTGGCTACATTGATAATCCAGTTTGCACTGCAAATTTTTCTTTTTTCTGTTTCGTCTGCTCCCGATAAAAATCTGACGGTTCCCTGAAGGGTCAGCCCATAACGAAGTACATCAATAAAGCCATAAGCAGTAATGTAAATAACCCAGTGTCCGAAAGAAATTTTGTCAAAACTTCGGGCAAGAACGATAAAGGAGGTGAAACCAAGCAATGCAGAAATAAACTGAAGCAACAGAGAGTGAGTGTTCTTATTCTTGAAAAGTGTCGGGAAAATGTTATTCACTTTTACTGTGTTAATTTTTTTCGGAACAATAATCTCTTGACAAATTTTCTTAATTTGCTTCGTTTTCGTGGCACTTCTCCCAGTATGCTTTCCAGAGATTCGGTAACCGAACCGTTTAATATGATTTTAGGTTCTCTTTTAAGCAGTGCTTTCAGAGATTCCACCGATTTGGTGTCAGCTTCAGTCCATGGTCTTCGGGCATTGCAGATGTAGTAGGCCTGATCTATATTTTTTATCAGGTCTGAGGGAAAATTATGTGTCAGCAGTGCAGGAAACTCAATCAGCAAATACTCGTGGTTCAGGCTAAAAGGATTGTTTTTGATAAGATCTTCAATGTTTTGAGAGATATTGTAACTGATGCCCGGCTCATAGGTTTTAAAAATATCTGCTTCAGATGTAATCTGTTGATGAGTCAGACACAATACATCCAGGCCGAAATGATTCATTCTTTCTCCGACACACCTGAGGATAAATGACTTTCCTTCATGCTCTTTTGTACTGAAAAAACCGGTGATGTTAGGTTTTTTACTCCCTGTTGCCGTTTTTCCCAGATTGATGTCCTGAATAATCAGATCTGTTATTCTTTCCTTAATAAGCGGATAATCAATTTTCTTTTTTCTCTCAGGGAAAAGAGGATAAACGCCTGCCACTTCAAGTTTTGAATAGGCTCTGACCCGTTCCGGGGTTTTGATCTTTTTATCAAAAAAATCAATGATAATCAATAAGATAAACAGAGAAATAAAGACAAAGATGAATGAAAGCCCGACAATGAATTTTCTTTTGGTGGATTTAGGGCTTAATGGAAAATATGGATAATCAATTACTTTAACATTGGAGGTCAGCTCTATGTTTTGTTGTCTTAGTTTGGCTTCATTAAGGCTCGAAAGCAAGGCAAGATATTCCTGCTCAGCCACACTGATTTCTCGTTCAATCCTTTTCAGCTGGGCACCCAAAGGGGCAAATGTTTCGTAATTCCTTTCAAACTCGATTCTGCGGCTGTTGTAGGCATCTACTTTGGCCTTACTTTCCTCATAACGAATTACATTTTCAAGCCATTGATTCAGAATATCTTTCATTGGAATGCCTTCGGTGGTATTTAAAAGGCTATACACATTGTTAATGGCTTTTTCCAACTCTGCTTTAAGTTTCTCGGCTCTGATTTTTAATGTCCTGATTTCTGCAGAATATTGATTGTTCTGATCATTTTCAGTTTCCAGATAGGCAATCCGTGTCGTAATTTCTGACAGCTCATTTCGTTTGGAAATTATTTCTTCATTGGACAGGTTAATTCTTGCCTGTGAAGATATTTTATTCTCAAGCTTTTTGATAGCGGCCTGAGCGGAGGCCATATTCATTTTTTCATCCTGATAAGCACTTTCGAGCTCTTCTTTTTTGGCAGCAATGTTCTTTGTTTGCTCATCATAATTGATAATATTGTGCTGCTTATTGAACATAAGAAGTTCATCCTCTGCATTTTGCAGCCTTTCCTGAGCCTTTCTGACCTGTTCGGTGAAATATTCCACCACAGCGTCTGATTGATTGGCTTTTATCAGTTTAAAGTTTTTGATCAGAATCTTGCAAAGGATAATCAGGGTGTACTGGCAGACACCCGGATCATCAGTTTCGTAAGTGATTTCAATCAAATCACTGGATTGAAGCCTATTGACGGATATTTTGCTTAAGGCTTTGATGCTGTAGTGTTTGTAGTCATAATTGAGCAGGCCGTAGATGAAATTGGTGTCGTTTTTCATTTTGTAGTTGTAAAGATTTCTGACGGTTTGCTCAAGTTGCCACGAGGTATCATAATCCCGGTTCAGGCGTTTTTCAAGTGCCGATTGTCCGACTACTTCTTCATCAACCGGAATTGTTATTTTAGCTGTATTTGACGGTTTTGACCCTGTTTCAGCATTGTCATTCTTATTCCCGACAATCAGTTTTTGACCTGCTGCTATTTGCCTGTCTTTCAGTGAGTTCCAGATAATCAGGTCTTTTACCGAAATGTTAAATTTTTGGGCGATGGATTCAATACTTTCGGTGGCAGTGGTGATGTAATAAATTTTACCGTCTTCCTCTGCGGATGAAGGGGCAGGCGTATTCTTTTCAGTTACAGCAGTTTCTGAAACGATGAGTTTTTGTCCGGGTTTGATATTGTTGTCACTGAGATTATTCAACCTCATCAGGGTTACGAGGGGAAGGTTGTACTTTCTGGAAATACTGTATAAGGTTTCATCAGGCTGTACTATATGATATGCAACGGTTGTATTCTGCTGATTATCATTTTGCTTAATCTCTTCCTGAGGTGTTGCAGAGTTAGTGTCTGTATCAGGTTTTGCCGAAGTTGGTGGTGGAGGAGAGGAGGATCTGGTTTTGACAGCAAGAGCTTTGACATCGGGAGGAACCAGTTTCATCAGCTCTTCATAGTTTTTTTCACTGATAAATTTCGGATCTGGTTTATCGAGCAGAAGGTGTTTGGCGAGCAGGCGAAGAGAAACTTCTTCGAGCGTTTCACGTGAGGTGATGATACTGAGCAGATTATCAAAGGCATTGGTTTGTCCGTAAATATCGAAAAAGCCCGGTTTTGATTCCACTCCGCTGCTTGCTATTCCTGTATAAACTTTTGCTTTGGATACATAAATTCCCGGAAGTTCCCTGGTAAAAAAATAAACCAATACTGAAGTAAATAAAGCACTGAAAAGCAATAGCCAGAAATACCTGATGAAAAGACGTATCAATTGAAGAAAATTCATGTTTTTATTTTAATGCGGTGAAATTAATACCTGCCAGTTCCTGAAGGAGCATGTAGGAGGTTGTGAGATCTGATTTTGCTTTTTCGTATTCTACCAGTGCATTGTTGTAAATTTCGGTTACTCTTGCCAGTTCTTCCACAGTTGCCTGACCGTTCACAAATTGTTTTTCAATCATTTTAACCTGAACTTCAGCCGATTGCCTGTTTTTATTGTGAATATTTACCAGATTCTGGAAGAGTATAATTTTGTAATATTGTTCAATGACGAGGTTTCTGATTTCCCTGATTTTTTGCTCTTTTACCAGTTTGGCTTCTTCTATCTCAAGCCGTTGTATTTCAATATTGTTTTTCCTTGAAACAGCATCATAAAGCGGAAGTCTGAAATAAACACCAATGCCATAACGGGTTTCAACCTGATTGGATAAAAAGGTTGTGCCTGTGGAGGGATTCATGGTCATATAATCCCATGTCCCGTAAATGACATCGGTCGAGAGACCGAGGTTTTTTGTCCAGTCCTGTTTGACAGTACGCAACCTGAATTGCTGTTTGATGATTTCAGCATTCTGATATTGAAGATAAGGAGAATTGGCGGTGGCTGAATCAATGATGGTCTGAAGCGGGGGCAATAGTTTAACTATATTCAGGCTATCTGAAGGTTGGGCAAAAATATTCGTTGCGTAACAGGTCGCGATGAAAATCAGACAGAGCAATATGTTAATTTTACTTTTCATGGTATTAGGAATTTCGGAACATAGCCGGTATTGTTTTGATAATGATCTTGAGGTCTCCCCAGAAAGTGTAGTTGGCGGCATAGTAATTATCTGTTATTTTACGGTTAATGCTTGTATCCAAAGGTGTGTTTTTGAGTTTCACCTGCCATAAACCGGTGATTCCGGCTGGCCCTAAAAACCTTTCACTCCATTGGTCGGATGTCAGCATCTCGGCCTCATAAAGCGGCAAGGGACGGTTGCCAACGATAGACATATCACCTTTTAGTACATTGAACAGTTGGGGAAGCTCATCAATACTCGTTTTTCGGATAAATTTACCTATCCGGGTTATCCTCGGATCATCTTCAAATTTTTTGAAGGCATTTTCTATTTTTGCCTTTTTTCTTTTCAGATAAAGGTTCTCACAGATTTTTTCTCCATGAATATAAAGCTCAGGACTGCACAAATGCCCAAGTCTTTTGCATTCCTCACATTCCTCATTTTCTTTGTCTTTCAGATAGATGTTGCTGCTTTCCAATGAATGAACCTTCTTGTCGGACCCGACACGCATCGATCTGAATTTATAAAAATCAAAAACATGGTAACCTGTTCCAACCCGTTTTGATTTGTAAATAACTTTTCCTCTGGATTCTAACCTGATAAGAATTGCTACTATCAGCATTAGCGGTGAAAGCAATAAAATCAGCATAAATGAAATAACAATATCGAAAAGGCGCTTGGAAAGTGGTATTTTGAATTTTGGATCTAATTCAATGGTTTCCTGAGGTTGTGGTTTGTAATTGAGGTATTTTTTAAGATAATAAATCCTTTTATAGAGGTTTTTGGCATTGATGGGTATTGAGTAAAGGTCGTCAATCCTGTATTCCAGAGCTTTTTGGATATTCTCAGGGTTTTTGCTGCTGTCAATCAGAATGAACGGAACGTTAAAAAAATAGGAATCGGAAGTGATTTTTCTGAAAAAGTTGAACCCGGATATTCCTGGAAAATTAACATCGCACAGGATGGTATCCGGTTTTATATTTTGCTCTTTAATCTCTTTCAGACGGTTGATGGAGGTAATAATGTTTTCGTATTGTTCAAAGTGAAATAAATCCTGATGTTTGTTTAATTCTTCCACTACGTTGGATATCGAACCACAATAGATCAGATAATATTTTGAAGTGGATTCAGTCATTTTCTATTTCGTCTTCTTCATTGAGAATTAACTTGATTAAGACCAGAAGTTCCTCAGGATTAAAAGGTTTGGTAATGAAATTTTTAACCTTCATTTTATAAAACTTAATACGGGTGCTGCTTTCTTCTTCTCCGGAAAGCATCAGCAGGGGAATATCTTTAAAAAGACCACTGCTGCGAATGTTTTCAACAAATTCATAACCATTCATATTGGGCATCTGGATATCGCAGATAATCAGGTCGGGGAGATTACCTTCCTGCATCCATTTTAAAGCTTCAAGGCCATCAGGCATGGCTGTAACTTTATAGTGCTTACCAAGGTAAACAGTCAAAAGCTTGCGTATGGTAGCTTCATCATCAATGGCAAGAATTTTTTTCATAGATTAAAATTTGCTGATTTGACAAACAATTCCCATTCCCAGGCAGTTTTAACCATATCTTCCAATGTGAGTTCCGTCTGCCATTTCAGATATCTTTTGGCTTTCGATGAATCTGCCCATATTCTTGATATATCTCCCGGCCGTCTTGGCCCTATCTGATAGTTTACTTTAACCTGATTCACAGCTTCAAAGGTACGGATTATTTCCATTACACTATATCCTTTTTCTGATCCAAGATTGAATACTGAAAACTTATCTTTTTCAGAATTATTTTCAAGAAACTCGTAAGCCTTGACATGTGCCTTTGCCAGATCACTGACATGAAAATAATCACGAATGGCGGTTCCGTCTTCTGTCGGATAATCATTTCCATGAACATAAAACTCTTTAATTCTTCCTGAGCACGACTGGGTAAGGGAAGGAAACAAAGCCTTCGGGCTCTGACGGGGAAATTCACCCAACAGTCCTGAAGGATGGGCCCCGACCGGATTAAAATACCGTAACGAAACGACTTCAAAATCAGAGACCCTGATAAAATCGTTCAGAATTTCTTCTGATACTTTTTTGGTATTGCCATAGGGAGAAGCTGCTTTAACTACCGGAGCCTCTTCAGTGATGGGAACTTGTTCAGGTTCACCATAAACTGTACAGGAAGATGAGAAAATTATCTTTTTACATTGCCCTGCCTGCATGCCTTCCAGCAAATTTATCAATGATAATAGATTGTTTTCATAATACAAAAGAGGTTTTTCAACAGACTCTCCGACTGCTTTTAAGGCCGCAAAATGTATTACTGCTGCAATGTCGTTGTTTTGTCTGAAAAAATTAATGACCTGATTCTTTTCCCTGAGATCAATGTGATGAAATTCAGGCATTTTTCCGGTTATTTTTCTGATTTGTCCGGTAATCCACTGATAAGAATTGACCAGATTATCAATGATAACAACTTCATAGCCTGCTTGCTGAAGTTCAACACAGGTATGGGATCCGATATATCCACAACCTCCGGTTACTAATATTTTTTTCAATAATTAGCCCTTTTTAGAAAGATAAGCAATAATAAATCAGGACTCAAATATACTCTTACCACTCTATTTATTGTTCAAATTGGTTAAAAGTAACTATTACCGGATTTAAAATTTATTTATTGTATTGATAATCAGCTATATGGTGATTTTATTTTCCGAAATATGGTTCTGTATGCCGAAATTTTAAGTTGAATTATTGTGGACAAAACAAAATATCCTTAGATGCAACAACCTTAAATTTGCAGAGGATATTTGAATTACATCGGCTTGATTTTCTTTGCTTTTATTAAACTTTTCTGAAATTATTCTGATGAACAAAACAGATGATCATTTTCTGAAGCTGATTGATAAAGTTCCGGGTGAATACCTGGCTGTCATTAAAAATAAAGAGGAGATTACTTATCAGGAACTGAGGAACCTGTCAAATAAGATTGCCATCTATTTGTCTGATTATCTTCATTTTCATCATCGTCTGATTGGAGTGAAAATGCAAAGGGATATTTCTTTGGTGGCAACTATTTATGGAATTATTAAGTCGGGGAATGCTTACCTCCCGCTTGATTCATCTTACCCTGAACAAAGGCTTGCTTATATGCTTGAAACTTCAGCTTGTGATGTAATCATTACCGATAATATCACAAAAAATATTGATATTCAGGGAATAAGCCTGCTTACTTATGATCAGATTGTTTCTGAAGTAAATTCCTTACGGTTAACACCAGAATTTAATTCAGATGAACATACACCAACCTATGTTATCTTTACATCAGGTTCAACCGGACACCCGAAAGGAGTGGAAATGCCTTTTGGTGCATTGAATAACCTTATCAGATGGCAAAACACACAATCACATCCGGGTTTGACCACACTACAGTTTGCCCCAATCAGTTTTGATGTTTCCTTTCAGGAGATCTTTTCCACCTTATCATCCGGTGGCACACTTGTATTGGCCGATGAAGAAGCTCGCACCAACCCTGAAAAGCTTGCTGAAATCATCACAAACCATAAAGTTGAGCGTCTGATTCTGCCTTTTATCGCTCTGCAATTGTTTTCTTCGTATTGTGTTCAGGCAGAAAAGGACTTCCCGTTTTTAAAAGAAGTTATTACCTCTGGTGAAAAGTTAATTATTACCAGCCAGATCAGGTCATTTTTCAAAAAGAATAAATGCCTTTTGGTCAATCAGTATGGCCCGACTGAGAGCCATGTGGTTACAGCTTATAAATTATTGCCGGAAGATGTTGCCATCTGGCCGGAGTTTCCCCCGATAGGTTCTGCAATTGATAACTGTAAAATATTGATTATGAAGGAGGGGGATGAAATGGCTGCAACCAATGAAGCAGGGGAAATCTACATCGGAGGAAAATGTCTGGCAAATGGCTACATCCATCAGCCTGAGCTGACAGCTGAAAGGTTTATCATGTTTGATAATGAGAGATTCTACAAGTCTGGTGATGTGGGAAAGATGAATGAAAAAGGAGAGATAGAATTTTTAGGGCGGAAAGATGAACAGGTTAAAATTCGCGGTTACCGGATTGAGCCGGCTGAAATTGAAATCCAACTGGCTGAAACAGAGGGCATAAAAGAGGCTGCCGTCAAGCCTTTCATTTCCCCTTCGGGAGTGCAAATGCTGGCAGCCTTCATAGTCGGAACTCCTGACATTGATCTGCTTAAAATAAAAGCAAAACTGTCTGAAAAACTTCCTGAATACATGATCCCTGCTGTGATGGTGCAGGTCGAAACACTTCCCAGAACACCTTCCGGTAAAATCGATAAAAAAAGTCTGGAAGTCCCGGTAAATAAACGGACATTGCTCAAAACTGAATATACAGAGCCAAAAACAGAGACAGAACGTCAACTGGCAGAGCTCTGGAAAACCCTGTTAATGTTGGATGATATTGGAATTCATGATAATGTATTCGATTTAGGTGCCAATTCACTTGTATGTATTCAGTTTTCATCACTGTTTGAAGAAATGCACGGTAAAAAACTTCCTGTGGTTAAATTATATCAATATCCTGCCATTTCAGGACAGGCAGCGTTTATTGATAATAAAAGACAAAATGAAATTATATCAGAATCGGAAGATGACAAGACAGAAAAAACTTTTACAGGTGACATTGCAGTAATTGGAATGTCTCTTCGGGTACCGGGCGCCTCAACCCTTGAGCAATTCTGGAAAAACCTGCTGGAAGGGAGGGAAAGTATCAGCTATTTCAATGATGATCAATTAGATCCTTCTATTCCTGAACACCTCAGGAAGCATCCTGATTATGTAAAGGCAAGGGGTATCATTGATGATGCACAAAGCTTTGATTATGAATTTTTTGGGATAAATGAAATGTTGGCACGGCTGATGGACCCCCAGCAGCGTAAATTTCTGGAAGTTGCATGGGAATGCATCGAAAATGCAGGCCTGAACATTGATGATATTAAAAAGACTACTGCTGTTTTTGCCGGATGTGGAAACAATACATATTTTCTCAATAATGTTTTACCTCATTCAGAATTGATAGAGAAAGCCGGAGATTTTCAGGTGATGACTTTGAATGAAAAAGACTACATTGCCACAAAAACGGCCTTTATTCTGGATTTAAAAGGGATAGCTGTAAGTGTTTATACCGCTTGTTCTACATCTTTAACAGCCATTGTACAGGCCTGCGAAAGCCTTCGGGCAGGAAGATGCCGGTATGCCCTGGCTGGAGGAAGCTCCATTACTTCTCCTGTCAACAGTGGCTACCTGTACAATGAAGGAAGTATGCTCTCAAAAGATGGAAAATGCAGACCATTTGATGAAGAAGCTGCAGGAACTCCCTTTTCGGATGGGGTCGGGGTGGTCTTGCTCAAACGTCTCGATGATGCACTGAAAGACAAAGATCATATTTATGCAGTGATAAAAGGGACAGGCATCAACAACGATGGAGGAGGAAAATCAAGTTTTACGGCTCCTTCGGTTGAAGGTCAGGCTGGCGCCATCACCATGGCTTTGAAAGATGCCGGCATTGATGCCGATACGGTTTCTTACATTGAAGCCCATGGCACGGCAACCCCTATCGGAGATCCGATAGAGATGGAGGCTCTGAACATGGTTTATCCGAAAAGAAAAAATAACAAAATCAGGTATATTGGCTCTGTTAAGAGTAATTTTGGCCATCTAACACCTGCAGCAGGTGTAATAGGGCTGATTAAAACAGCTTTGGCTCTGAAGTACAAACAGCTGCCTCCTTCCATCAATTTTAACAAACCCAACCCTGCTATTGATTTTGAGACACATGGATGGAAAGTGGTTGATAGTCTGACAGATTGGGAAAAAGATCCGGTTCCGAAAAGGGCAGGGGTCAGCTCTTTTGGGGTAGGCGGAACAAATGTACATGTTATTCTTGAAGAGCCACCTGAATTAACTGCTGATAATGAGCAAGTTACGTCCTTACTTTTGCTATCGGCAAAAACTGAAAGTGCATTGGATAGAAATGTTCAAAGGATACGAGATTTTATTGGGAATGCTGAAAACCCACCTGTTAATCATATTGCCTATACACTTGCTCATGGCAGAAAGCATTTTAGATTCAGACAATTTTTTGTTTATGATGTTGATTTTAAGGATACTTTCAATGAAAAAAACCTTTATTCTTCCAAAAACCACCTCACTGAGATACCTCAGGGACTTGTGTTCATGTTTCCCGGGCAAGGTTCCCAATATCCGGGAATGGGAAGATATCTCTATGAAAATCAGGATTATTTTAAAAATGAATTTGACAGATGCATTGAACTGGCAGAAAAATATGGATTACCGGATCTGAAGGAAGTCATCTTTGCTGACCACAGCGTAGAGGCGGCAGAAAAACTTAAAAACACCAGATATACTCAGCCGGCTTTGTTTGTTCTGGAATATTGCCTCTCCCGCCTGATCATGAATAATGGCATTTTTCCGGATGCTTTGGCAGGACATAGCATTGGTGAATTTACGGCAGCCTGTCTGGCAGGGGTTTTCAGTGTGGAAGATGCGATGAAAATGGTCATAAGCCGGGCCATGATGATGGAAAAAATGCCTTCAGGCCTGATGTTGTCTGTTAGATCAGAAGTTTCCGGCATCGAAAAATTTCTCAACGATAAAGTGAATCTGGCTGTTGTAAATACCAGTCAATCAGTTGTGTTATCAGGACCAAAAGAAGATATTTCAATGCTTGCTGAGGTGATGAAAAAAGAAGGGATTGCCTGTACGATATTGCAAACTTCTCATGCTTTTCATTCATGGATGATGGAGCCGGTTTTGGATTCATTCAGGAAGGTGGTAGAGTCAGTCAGCTTTTCAATTCCAAGAATACCAATTGTTTCAACAGTCAGTGGAACATGGCTGTCTGACTATCAGGCAGTAAATCCAGAATATTGGGTCCGGCATCTGCGCGAAACAGTCCAGTTTGCCGGAGCGATAAATACTGTTGCCAATGAAGGAAAGTATTGTTTTGTTGAGATTGGTCCTCGAAATGTCCTTTCTTCCCTTGTCCGGCAGCAGTTGCGGGAACTTTCAATAACTGTATTCAGTTCACTTGGTGATGAATCCGGTAAAAATGAGTACTTCAGTTTATTGAAACTATACGGAAATCTTTGGTTAAATGGAATTACTCCTGATCTGACCAAACTTTTTCCTCATGAAAAATACAGGAAAATACCTCTGCCTCCTTATTCTTTTGAAAAAACATATTGTTGGCTGGAAGCTGTACCATTTAAAGTTAATAAAATCAGTGAGCCCGACACTGAAGCAGTTCTTCCTGAAATTCAGACTGAGGATACCCAACAGCCTGATATGGAGGATTTTGTCAGAAAAATACTGGAAGAGTCATCAGGTATCAGTTTGAAAGGATTTTACAGGCAGACTGCATTTACTGATATAGGCCTCGATTCCCTGTTTCTGACCCAAATAGCCCTGAGTATTCAGAAAAAAACAGGTATTAAAGTTACTTTTCGCCAGCTGAATGAGGAATTGGGCTCTATCGGAGGTCTTACTGACTATCTGAAAGAAAAGATGGCTGCAGTCAAGCCGGTTGTTCAAAAGGAGGGAGTGGCTGATATAAAAATCTCTGCTGAAAAAGAAGAAAGAAAGCCATTTGGTGCTATTGCACGTATCGAAACAAAGAAGGTGACTGCCATTCCGGCAAGTATTGAAAAATTTCTGACTGACTTTATAGAGAAATATAATGCAAAAACCAGATTATCAAAAGAATACACGCAAAAGTTCAGGAAATACCTTGCCGATCCGAGAGTTGTAACCGGTTTTAAGCCGCATATCAAGGAAATAGTTTATCAGGTTGTGGTTAAAAGGTCAAAAGGTTGCCGGCTGTACGACCTGGATGGAAATGAATATATTGATATCCTGAATGGTTTTGGATCAAATTTCTTTGGATATGCGCATCCTGAAATTACACGCAGTATAAGAAAAATAGCCAGAAATGGGTACGAAATAGGTCCGCAGCATCATTTGGCAGGAGAGGTGGCAAAAATGATTTGTGAATTGACAGGAAATGAAAGGGCAGCTCTGTGTAATACCGGTTCAGAAGCTGTTCTGGGCGTGCTCAGAATTGCCAGAACAGTTACCGGAAAAAACAAAGTAGTCATGTTTAATGGTTCATATCATGGAATCAATGATGAAGTAATTGTCAGAGGAGGAAAAGAGCTGCATTCTTATCCTGCTGCTCCGGGTGTGCCACCGGAAGCTGTTCAGAATGCTGTTGTGCTTGATTATGGCGAGCAACAATCTCTTCAGACAATTGCAGGAATGGCAGATGAAGTCGCTGCTGTTTTGGTTGAACCTGTTCAAAGCAGGCGACCTGAATTTCAACCGTTTGAATTTTTGAAAGAGCTAAGAAAGATATGTGATGAAATGGGGATAGTCCTGATCTTTGATGAAGTCATTACAGGCTTCAGGTCGCATCCTGCCGGTATTCAGGGAATTACGGGAATCAGGGCAGATCTGGTTACATATGGAAAGGTGCCCGGAGGAGGAATGCCCATTGGTATTATGTCGGGAAAAGCTGAAATGATGGATGCACTGGATGGAGGTTTCTGGACTTTCGGTGATGACAGCAAGCCTGAAAAAGGAGTAACCTATTTTGCCGGCACCTTTGTCAGACATCCCCTCACACTCGCAGCGGCTTATTCGTCTCTCACTTATTTAAAAAAGGGAGGACCTGCTCTTCAGGAAAGTTTAAATAAGTTGACAAAAAGATTGGCTGATGAATTGAATTTGATGTTGAAGAGAAAAAGTATTCCTTTGAAAATCAATTACTTTTCATCTTTATTCAGGCCTGTTTTTACTGAGGAATTGCCTTTTACCGAATTGCTGTATCCGTTGCTTCGTTTTCATGGCGTGCATATTCTGGAAGGATTTCCCTGTTTTCTGACCCTGGCCCACCATGAAAAGGATATTGATAAGATTATCAGTGCTTTTGATTTAAGTCTGGATGAAATGTTAAAAGCCGGAATATTTGAACAAAAAGCTTCAGATAAAAGATTTCTTGGTGAACCACCTGTCCCCGGAGCAAGGTTAGGGAAAGACCCCGAGGGAAATCCGGGTTGGTATATCCCTGATCCTGAGAAACCGGGAAGTTTTCTGAAGCTGGTCTGAAACGAAAATTGAGGATTAAACTAAAATATGTATCATTGCACATTGCTTAAAATTGCTGAATTTTTGTAAAATTGAGGGAATATCAGTCAGTTGAATACAATCCATTTGCAGGAGAGGATTTGCCTTTGTGGTGTCCTTTGACGGAATCGCAGAAAGAAATATGGTATTCAACCCTACTTGGAAACGATGCCAATTGTGCCTATAATGAATGTATTGGTCTGGATTTATATGGAGAGCTGAATGTCTCTTTTTTTGAAGAAGCTGTCAGAAAAACTTTTCTTCGGCATGATTCATTAAGGGCTTTTTTTGATGTTGACGGAGAAAAAATGTTTTTTTCATCTGATAGTGAAATAAAAATAAATTACATTGATTTTTCGGGAACAGATGAAGAACAACAGCAATTTGCTTCAAAAGATTTACTGAATGAAAGGGTTTTAACTCCGTTTGAACTTTCCCAGTATCCGCTTTTCCGCATTGATTTAATCACCTTTAGCCCCCGGCATCACTTGTTTATCCTGACTATTCACCATATCATTTGTGATGGATGGTCGCTTGGAGTAATCGTTAAAGAATTATCGCAGTTCTATACGGCCATGGTAAAGGAGCAGGATTTGAAATTGCCTCCTGCTTCGCAATTTTATACATTTTCCCATGAAACTGAAGTTTTTTATGATTCACCTGAATTTCAGCAAGTTGAAAACTTTTGGTTGAGACAATTTGAGCACCATATCCCCATATTAGATCTGCCTGTTGAATTCCCCCGGCCAACCATCAGAACTTTTAAAGGGAACAGGGTGGATATTCTTGTTCCTGATAAAATTAATTTGTTAATGAAAAATACTGCCCTCAGGTATAATGTAACTTATGTGAACCTGATGCTGGCACTTTTTGAAGCATTTTTGTCGAGAATAACCGGACAACAGGAAATACTGGTTGGCCTTCCGGCTGCTTCCCAGGCTGTTTTGGGAAAATACGATCTTGTCGGACATTGTGTGAATTTATTGCCTGTTTTAAGTAAAACAGATGACCAAAGTTTTGAAAATTTTCTGGCTAAACGTAAAAAGTATTTAATTGAAGCACTTGATAACCAGCGCATTACATTTGGCAGGCTACTGAAAAAACTTAAAATTGAACGTGATTTTTCCAGGGTGCCTTTCATTCCTGCAGTATTTAATGTGGATATGGGCATTGATGAAGGAGTTTATTTTGAAGGCATCACTCATAAACTGGTCTCCAACCCGAGAAAAGCAGAAAACTTCGAATTGTTTTTAAACATCACAGGATCTGAAAATGAAGTAATTATCGAATTTTCCTATAATATTTCACTGTTCAGTGAAGAGCGTATCAGACAAATGGCCGAGGAATTTTTAGTTTTTTGCAGGTCGGCATGTGAGAATCCTTCAGCCATGATACATGAATTGGATATTTTGCCGGAATGGGAAAAAAAACTGGTAACAGAAGAGTGGTGTTGCCGGAATACTGACTATCCGAGGGATAAAACCGTACATCAGCTATTTGAAGAAATTGCGGCTCAGTATCCTGATAAAATTGCTTTGGTTGAAGAAGGGAAGGTGCTCACATACAGGGAGTTAAATGAGAAATCCAACCAACTGGCTCATTTTTTAATCAGCCTTGGAATCAGGCCTGCTTCCCAGATTGCCGTTTGCCTTCATTCATCCTTTGATCTAATTATATCTGTTTTGGCTGTATTAAAAACTGGTAGTACCTATGTTCCGGTTCCTACCGATTATCCGGAATTCAGGCTTAAACATATTCTGGAGGAAACCCGACTTAATATTTTTATTAAAACAAAAGCATTTCAGCCGGAAATACTTAAAAACATTGACTATCTGGAAATCAATACAGACGAACTACCTGATCTGACGCCATTTCCGGTGACAGCTGTTTCTGCAGAAGCAGATCCGCTTAGTCATGCTTATGTCATGTTTACTTCAGGATCAACCGGAGAGCCAAAAGGAGTTTGTATTCCACACAGGGCAATCGTCAGATTGGTTAAAAACACTGATTATATTGAATTTACTGATGATCTTGTATTTCTGCAGGCCTCAAATATCGGATTTGATGCTTCAACTTTTGAAATCTGGGGTAGCCTGCTCAACGGATGCACCCTTGTTTTGATGCCATCAGCTAAAAAGAGCCTCTCAGAACTTGCAGACGCTATTGTGAAAAATCGGGTGAATGTTCTATGGCTTACTTCCGGCTTATTTTCGCTGATGGTTGACCATGAAATTGATTCACTCACAGGGCTGAAATATCTGCTTGCCGGAGGAGATGTACTTTCTGTCCCTCACGTGCTGAAAGCACTGGGAATACTTGGACCGGGTAAAATAATCAATGGATACGGACCAACGGAAAACACGACCTTTACTACTACTTTTCTGGTTAATGAAGCCAGTCAGATTGTGAACAGTGTTCCTATTGGTAAACCTGTCTGCAACTCGGGTGTATATATCCTTGATAATCATCTACATCCTGTTCCTGTTGGTGTTAAGGGAGAGCTTTATACCGGAGGCGATGGTCTTGCCTTATGCTATTTGAATAACCCTGAACTGACTGCAAAAAAGTTTATTCCTAATCCTTTCTCATCTGATCAGAAAGACAGATTGTATAAAACAGGGGACATTGTGAGATGGAGAAGTGATGGAAATATTGAATTTATCAGTCGCTATGATGAACAGGTTAAAATCAGGGGATTCAGGGTTGAACCAAATGAAATTGAAAAAAATATTCTGCAGTTTCAGGAAGTTTTATCCTGTGCCGTTCTGGTCAAAGGGGAAGATGCGATAAATAAAAAGCTTATTGCTTATGTGGTTTTTAAAAATAAGCAGGCAAATGAAAATGATCTGAGGGAATATCTTGCAACCCGTTTACCCGATTACATGATCCCCTCATTATTTGTCAGATTAGATAAGCTTCCGCTTAATGAACAGGGAAAAGTTGACAAAAACAGTCTCTTGGCTGAAAAAGTTGTTGTTCAGGAAAAAGGAAAACCCATTGCATCGGTCAGTAAAATTGAAAAGAAAATCAGCGAAATCTGGATGAATCATCTGGGGATCAACGAAATCAGCATCACAGATAATTTCTTTCATTTAGGAGGCAATTCACTGGTGGCTGTACAGATTCTGGCTGAAATTGAGAAACATTTTTTCATTAAGTTACCATTAGCTGTATTTTTTGAAAATTCGACCATCAGAAGTTTAGCCAAAGTAGTTGCTTCCAAAGCAGAAGCTGTGTCGTGGCAGCCGCTGGTTCCCCTGAATGCAAAAGGAACCAAAACCCCTCTTTTTCTTGTTCACGGGGCAGGTATGAATGTCGTTCTGTTTGAAGCATTGGCCAAAAATTTATCATCTGACCAACCTGTTTATGCACTTCAGGCGAAAGGTCTTGATGGGAAATCCGAACCTCCTGAATCAATTCAGGATATGGCCAGTTATTATATATCTCAAATCATTCAGGTTTGCCCCGAAGGTCCTTATTCTATTGCCGGATACAGTCTGGGAGGATATATTGCCTACGAAATGGCACAGCAGCTTACCAGAATGGAAAAAGAGGTCAGATTTTTAAGTGTTTTTGATACAGATTCTTACATCAATGGCTTTTATTTTATTCCTGAGAATGCAGGTTTTCTGCAAAAAATGGTTCTTTTTCTTTTCCATCATTTCTCCCGCATTATTTTTCTGTCTGGTGTATTTTTCAGACAACCCTTACATTTTTTAGCCGAAAAAAAGAGAGTGCTTGCCATGAAGTTTAAACAAAAAAGATATGCGAGGTTGAAGCAATCAAATGTTTCTCAGGTATTTGAAAACCCAATGGAAAAAATTGAACAGGCGGGAATTCATGCATTGTCAAAATATGAAATTCAGGAATATCAGGGCGATTTGTATCTGTTTAAGGCAAAAAACCAGACGTACTATATTGCTGACAGTAAATATTATGGCTGGAAAAGGTACGTAAAGGGGAATGTCTATTCCATAACAATTCCCGGAGACCATGCCGATATGTTTAGTCCGCCCAATGACGCTTATTTTGCTTCTGTTTTACAGGATTGCCTGAATCAGGTGAATAAAAAGAAACATGGGTGAAAAATACATGCTTCATTGTAATTCAATACCTGAACTGATTTTCAGGGATTCTTCTTCCTTTTCACAGAAAAATGAAACCTCTGTTCTGTTGTTTTTTCAGAAAGAAATTTTAAGGCCTGATACATTATTGTTTTGCCTGACTGAAAATGAACTGCAACGCTATCATCATTATTACTTTCAGAAAGATAAGTACAATTTCTTATGGGGTCGGTTTTGCGTGAAATCTGTTGTAAATCAATGGTATCATATTGATTTGGCGGATATTGAAATCGTACAGCAGGATTCACACAACAAACCATTCATTGACCTGCACAATCATCAGTTTTTTTTCAATATTTCCCACACGTCTGATATTGTGGCTGTTGCAGTTTCTTCCTCCGATGAGGTAGGTATTGACATCGAAGCTGGTGCTAATACAAAAGGGTTTCGTCTGGTGATGAATTCATATTTCACTGAAAATGAAAAGTATGTAATTTTAAACTCTGCCAGCCCTGAAAATGTATTCAAGCAAATATGGTCAAGAAAAGAAGCTGTTGTGAAGTTGCTCGGAGGCCAATTGCTCGATCAGATAAAATCATTTGATGTGAGTAAGGAATCATACATTTTTGAAGAAAAACTAATTCCTCTTCAGCCTGATATCATCTATCTTCATTCATTTGAATTAGGAGAAAATGTTTCTGGTTGCGTGGCAAACACAGAAAAAAACAAGGAGATTTCGTTCTATCTTGTTGATAATGATATGATCAGATTATGGTCGGAAAGATTAAAAACCCGGCTTACCTAATAATGTAAACATATTCTTTTTGTAAGCCTCAACTCCCGGCTGGTCGAAAGGATTGATATCATTAAGATAACCGCTGATTGCACAGGCTGTTTCAAAGAAATAAATCATTTGGCCGAGATAATATTCATTAAGCGATGGAATGATGACTTCAATATTGGGAACATCTCCTTCGATATGAGCCATCTGGGTTCCTTTCATGGCCTTAACATTGACAAATCCGAGTGTTTTTCCGGCCAGATAATTCAAATCATCATCATTATTCGTAAATGACGGTATCTCAACACTTTTGGCAGGCCGGACAATGTTCAGAACCGTCTCAAACATCAGCCTTTTACCTTCCTGAATATATTGACCAAGTGAATGTAAATCAGTCGTAAAGATAACGCTTGCCGGAAAAAGTCCTTTTCCTTCTTTTCCCTCACTTTCACCAAATAATTGTTTCAGCCATTCCATAAAGTAAAACATTTGGGGCTGATAGGTAACAAACAATTCAATAAGATAACCTTTTTTTTCAAGGCTCATGCGGGTCAAAATGTAGTCGTTTATCAGCATTTCTGGAAGATGATGATGGTCGTAATATTCCTTCATCATCCTTTTTGCCCCTTCAATAAGATTTCTGATGTTAAATCCGGCTGCGGCAATTGGGAGAATCCCAACGGGTGTCAGAACCGAATATCGTCCTCCGATATCATCGGGAATGATAAAAGAGGAAAAGCCGTATTGTGATGCAATTATTCGCAAAGCACCTTTTTTTTCATCAGTAATACAAATTACCCTGTTTTTAATCTGCTTTTCACCATATTTTTCAAGCAGGTGAGAGAATAACAGACGGAAGGCAACGGCAGGCTCGGTGGTTGTTCCGGATTTGGAAATAACAATGACAGCGTAATCCACATTATTCAGGTATTCCAGCAATCCGGCATGATAATCATCAGAAAGATTAAAACCGGCAAATAAAATCTGTGTATAATCCTTTTTATCAAATGAAAACGGGTTGCTTAAAGCTTCAATGACAGCCCTTGCCCCGAGATAGGAACCGCCAATACCAATCACTACGATGGCCTGAGAAATTTTTCTCAGCGATTGAGCAGATTGTTCAATCGCTTCCAGAAGACTTTCAGGCATAAAGTTATCAATATGCAGCCAGCCGGTAAATTCATTTCCCGCTCCTGATTTTTCCAATAACATCCGATGACAGGAGGGTAGTTTTGATTTTAACTGCTCGTAAATTACATCAGAAATATATTTTTTACTTAACGAGGTATCTGTTTTAATTAATTCCATGATGGCTGAGTTTTGATATAATTTGATATTCAATTTCCTATGCAAAATTAATGATTTTTGTCATTCAGTTTCGATTAATCAGGGATATTTTTAAATAAAAAAGCCCGGCAGTGTGATTACTATCGGGCTTGAGATTTTAAAGTGATAAAATGTCAGGGAAGATTGAATACCTGTTTGGCAACAGGATGTATTTCCCATTTGACATCACTGAAGTTAAAGTCAACCTTTTTCCAGTTGGGGTGTCCTTTTTCCTGTAGTTTGCCAATATTATTTTTAATAGAAGTGAGCATACGTTTTAAAGCTTCCTTATCCTTGGGCGATTCTTTTGAAATGTCGCTGACCAGCAGAAGTCTTACGCCAAGTGTTTGAACATCTTCTTTTAACCAGTGGTAAGTGCCTGAAGGAATGCTTGACTGCACGTAGTATTCTGTCAGTTTAGGATGGGTTACAGGAATGAGTTTCAGTTGCTCAAAGGTGGGTGAAAGCCCGTTAAGGTTCAGTACCGGAGCAGAGCCAACAAAGAAAAAGGCATCTATGTTTTTATTGAGTAAGGCAGGCAAAGCATCTTTGATATTCAGGTCAAACGGAATCCATTCAATACCGGTTTTATCTTTAATAAAATTGGCAGTAACGGCTGTTCCCTGTCCGGCAGAGCCTATGGCAACTTTTTTCCCTTTCAGGTCAGTTAATCCTTTGATTTTAGATGATTTTAAAGTGATCAGGTGAATCTCTTCAACTCCAAGAGGCATCAGCATCAGAATACTATCGGTGCGTTTGGCATATTTCTTAATGTCTTTCAATTGTTCATTAACCAACACATCGTATTGCATAAAGGCTACCATGGGTGTTGTGGATTTGTAAAGTCTGTTGAAGTTGTGCTGGCTTCCGGTTGAGGTCAGAATTTCAACGGCTGGCGTGATTTTTTTCTTTAAAACAATGGAATCCTTATCGTCCCATGTGGTAGTAAAAACAGTGTCGAAGGTTACAATGTCACCGACAACAGACCTGATATCATTACCCATCTGATAGTAGGAACCTTTTTCAAAACCAGTAATGATCTGAATTTGTCCCAATACTGACCTGACAGAGAGTAAACCCGTAAAAATCAATAGAAGTACAAGTGTTTTAGCTGTTTTCATAAACATACCTTTTTAAAATGTTTGATTTACTTAAAATTATTCGACCAAAACGCACGAATTTTCATTGCAAAAATATGGTAATTCATAAAAAAATCAATCACACGAAAAAATATTTTCTGATTTTCTGTAAATTTGCTGATTATTTAAAAGTTAAATTTTAGAGTTATGGGAAAAAAAATAATGCTGTTTATCGTTTTAGCCTTGTTTGGATTGAATAATCTGAATGCCCAGTGTTTTTTCAAAACATATTCGACAGAACTGCTGAATGAATATCACGAAGGCTTTTACGTAACACCAAAAGGAAAAATTGTCTGTCGCTTTTTTGACGGCTTTTCCTTTTTTGACGGTTCAACATGGAAAAATCTTCAGACAACTGCTATCCCTCATGGAAATTCTTTGGCGATGGAGGAAAACGGAACGGTCTGGCTGGGATCATTTTATGCTGGCCTTACAAAATTTGTGGATACCAACAACATCACCAATTACGATACTTCTGACGGCCTTGCCTCAATGGAAATTCAAGTGATTAAAATTGCACCTGATGGAAAAATCTGGATTGGTCATTACGGAGGAGGTGTTTCGGTATGGAATGGGACTTCATTTACGGTTTATGATACCACTAACGGACTTTCTGATATGTTTATCAGACAGATAGCATTCGATAAAAACGGAAAGGTCTATATTGGCAGCATGAATGGAACGGTTGATGTTTTTGACGGGATTAAATTTACCAAAATGAATCTTCCTGCAAATGGAGAAATAAATGACATTGCTATTGCAGATAATGGAGATATTTATATCCTGACCTACGAAATGACAAGCTACATGGATGTTGTTTACAGGTTTGATGGAAATAAATGGTACCAGCTTAATTTTACAAAACTCGGGGCTGAACCTTCCATTAATAAAATCCTGACAGATCAGGCAAATCATTTATATCTGGCAAGTTATAACGGATTACTGAAATTTGATGGGAAAAATGAATCACTCTACACCCAAAACAGTGGTTTATTTGCTGACAATGTGTCAAACATGGGCATCACGGAAGACGGAACAATTTATCTGACTTCCAACACAGGTATTACAGAATTCAAACAGGCAACCACCTTTGTGATAGACATAAAGCAACCCAATGGTAGTACATATGATGGAAAAATAGTGATATTCAAAAAAATGAAAGGAGTTAAAGCATTTACCCAAATAGCCAGCCAGACTTACACTGCCAGTCCGGCTGTGATAACCGTAAATACTACCGGTGACTTTATAATACTTGTCGAACCCAATGCTTCGGTTAATCCTGATCTGGTTGGGACCTATTTCGGAGATGTTGACATTTGGGATAAAGCCACCGTTGTTCAGAATCATTTTTGTGAATCGAAAATTGATACCTATGCCGTAAAAGTTATTCAGATTCCGCCAATGCCTAAAGGGAAAGGGTATATAAGTGGAACGGTAAAATCTACTGATGGCACGAGAGGAGTTGCAGAGCCCATTAAGGATGTTGACGTTACCCTTAAAAAAGTACCTGGTGGAGTTATCGTAAAAAAGACCAAGACAAATGACAATGGCGTTTATGAATTTACCGAACTCGATACGGCTACTTATGCCATTTTCGTTGATATTCCGGGTCTTCCTCAGGATACCCCCAGAATTGTGAAAATTACCGAAACGGATACCTCTTTCAAAAACCAGGACTATAAGGTGGACAGCACAGGTATTAAAGCCGGAGACTTCAGTGGAATCAAAGAAAAGAGAAATGATTTCAAAGCTTCTGTATATCCCAATCCATTCAGCGATAAGTTGTTTGTCAGGTTCTTTAACAATGGTATTACCTCTGTTGAAATAGTCAATATTTCCGGGGAGGTGGTGCGTTCGTTTAAAGAAACCGGATATGGAGAAAAGATAATGACTATCAATTTCAGCGATCTTCCTCATGGCCTTTATGTGCTGAAAATCAATAATGGCGAAAAACTTTCTGTATTTACAGTGAGTTCTTATTAAAACAGTTTTTCAAAACTTAAAAGGGTTGGTTGAAAAAACACCAGCCCTTTTTTTATTTGCTTAATTATATCCGATAGCTGTATATTGTGGTGCATTTTTTTGTTAAAAATTCTGATTATTTTCAGCGATTAAACAGTTTCTGATGAAGATTCGATGGTTAACTGGTATCCTTTTACTGTGTTTTCTTTTCAACAACACAATGACATTTTCACAATCAAAAGATAGCCTGCTGAAGGTTTTAAAGGAGGCAAAAACTTCCAGAAAGGCTGAGGTCTATCTTCAACTCTCTGATGTGGTAGTAAATGACTCTGCTGAGTTGGGTATTTTTTATGCCAACAAAGCTTTGGAACTGGCAAAACGTTTTAAAAACGAGAAAGAAATTGCTGATGCCTATTTCCATCTGGGTGATGCCTATCTCAATCTGAATGATTTCCAAAATTCATTGCAAAACTATATTAAGTCGTTGAACCTCAGGAAAGAATTGAAAGATTTTAAAGATATTGCTGCTGCTTACAATGGTATTGGAATGGTGTTTTATCTTCAGGGCGAGTATGATAAAGCCATAAAATATTTTACAGCTGCCTGGCAAAATGATAAAAAAGCCAATGATTTTGAAAATGCTTCCAAAAGATTGAATAACATTGGAATAGCATATAAAAAAATGGGAGACTTCGATAAAGCCATAGAATATTACAATCAGGCTTTGAAAATTGACAGGGAAAATAATTTTGAAGCTAATATAGCCATAGACCTGAATAATATCGGAGCCATCCACAAGGCATGGGGAAATTACGAAGAAGCATTGAAATATTATACTGACGCACTCGGGATAGATAAAAGAATCGGCAAACCTGCCGATGTGGCCATTGACATGAATAATATCGGGATGGTTTATTATTCTCAGGGAAAATATGATAAAGCCATAGAATATTATATGCAGGCGCTTGAGATTGTCAAACAAAGCGGAGATGAAACGCAGGTTTCCAATTATCTGACCAACATTGGTTCCGTTTACGACACATGGGGACAGTTCGAAAATGCCCTCGAATACTACACCAAAGCACTGGAACTCGATAAAAAGCTGAACAATGAAGCCAGTGTGGGAGGCGACTTAAACAATATCGGTTCCGTTTGTTTTTCAATGAAAAAATACAGGGAAGCTGTCAGATACTATGAAGAAGCGCTTGAAATATTTACCCGCATGAAGCAGGAAGGGGCGGTTGCCGTCATCCTGAACAATCTGGCTTCGGTTTACAAGGCTTGGAAGCAATACGAGAAAGCCATTCAATATTACAACAGGGTGCTCGAAATAGATAAAAAACAGGGGCGACAGGCTGATATTGCTGTTGACCTGAATAATCTTGGACTTGTGTATTATGACCGGAATGAATATGCTTCTGCTCTTTACTATCATCAGCAAGCCCTTGAGCTGGCTGAATCCATTAAGGCAACACCAATTATACTAAGCTCATACGGATATCTTTCTGATGCATATTTCAAAATGGGGAACTACAAAGAAGCATTGAACTTTTACAAACGTTACACTTCACTGAAAGACTCTATTTTTACAGAAGAAAAACACAAGCAGATTGCTGAGTTTCAGACCAAGTATGAAACCGAGAAAAACAAAGCGCAGATAAAGATACAGCAAACAGAGCTGGCCAAAAAGGATGCTGAAAACAAGCGACAAAAGGCTATTATCATTTCAGCAGGTATTGTCCTGCTGCTGGTTATCGGCCTGGTTATACAGGTTTACAGGAGCCTGCAACGAAAAAAACGTGACAACGAAATTATTGCCCGTGAAAAAGCCAAGTCTGAAGAGCTTTTGCTGAATATTCTGCCACTCAAGGTAGTCAACGACCTGAAAGAGACAGGAACCACAGAACCAGAGAGTTTTGAGGAAGTTTCAGTCTATTTTTCTGATATTGTTGGATTTACAGATACTTCTTCCCAACTGGAACCAAAGTTTTTGATCAATGAACTGAACGAAATATTTACTGCTTTTGACGATATTATGGAAAAATATCAGTGTGAGAGAATCAAAACTATAGGGGATGCATACATGGCCGTATGCGGAATGCCTGTCCGCAATGCCAATCATGCAGAAAATATTGCCAGAGCAGCCATCGACATTATTCATTACCTGACCGAACGCAATAAAAATTCTAAAATTCAATGGAGGGTGCGAATAGGCATTAATTCCGGAAAGGTCGTAGGAGGGATAGTCGGGGTGAAAAAATATATTTATGATGTTTTCGGAGATACCGTCAATACAGCATCACGTATGGAAAGCAATGGCAGTCCCATGCGTATCAATTGTTCCCATTCCACCTACCTGCTGCTGAAAGATAAATTCAACTTTATTCCCCGTGAACCGGTTGAAGTGAAAGGAAAAGGGATTCTTAAAATGTATTTTCTTGATTATGAGTCAGAATTTGTAAAAGAAGATTTGCAGACAGTTTAATATGCACTATCAAAAGCTGGAAGAATTTGTTCTGAATAAGTTAAGGCTGGAACTAGACCCGCGGTTATATTATCATGGGATTCATCATACCCTTGATGTGCTTTCTGCCTGTCGCAAAATTGGCTTTTCTGAAGGAATACATGGGGATGAAATGATTTTATTACAGACTGCAGCTTTATTTCACGATTTAGGTTTCATCAGACAGTATAAAGGTCATGAAGAAGTTTCGTGCCAGCTTGCAGATGATATTTTACCCGGTTTTGGATACACCCGCAATCACATTCAGATTGTAAACGAAATGATAATGGCCACCCGGATTCCCCAATCACCAAAATCTTTACTGGGACAAATCATTTGTGATGCTGATCTCGACTATCTTGGCCGGAATGATTTTGAACCTATAGCTCACAGTTTATTTAAGGAACTTATGGCATTTCAGCTGATTAGCGGAGAAGAGCAGTGGAACCGGATTCAGGTCAGCTTTATCAGCAATCACCGCTATTTTACTCAAACAGCCATTTCTCTTCGGGAAGAAAAGAAACAAATCCAGCTGAAACGATTGAAAGAGATAGTTGAGGCCTATGATTCGAAGTCCTGAAAAGGAATTTTTCAGAAATCACCAGACAATTTTCCTGCTAATTTCAGCATCCCCGATCTGAATACGAACAAGGTATATCCCTTTTGGTAAATCCTGAATATCAATATCATTTCTTCCGGATTCAAGACAAAATTCCCTGACTGATTCCCCCATCAGGTTATACAGATTACCATTTGCATGACTGATATTATTTCTGAGAAAAATCAGTACTTTTTCCCCACTTCTGTATATGCTGACATATTGGTCTGCATTTTCAGCAAGAGAAGAGAATGTTTGTCCGGCAAGGATTTTCTTAGCGGGATGGCTTTCGTATGCAAAATCTTTTATTACAACAGTGTCGGCATTTTTCGATACACTCAACCGTGCCCATCCATAGTGCCAGTCGTTTCCTATTTTAAATCGTAATCCAAGATATTTTTCAGAGCCGCCTCTCCACTTCCCCAAAGTAATATTTTGGGATCCCAATACGGCTTTTTGATAAAGAAGGCCGTAGCTGCTGTCTTCCCAAACTCCCTGGTTTTCATCAATTAAGTCATTTTTATTGAGTGGCCTTGGATAAAACATTAAATAGGTGCTCCCGCTTGAGGATACTGTCAGGGTATCACCCAGTGCTTCGTTACCATTTAATGTTTGAACCCCTCCGATATTCATGAAAAACGTTGAATAATAAAAATATTTTTCCTGAACTATTTTAAAATCAGGAATACTGTCTTTATTCATGTCGAGCAGGTAACTGGTATCAGATAATATGATATCCGGGTCGATATCAGTATAAATAATCTGTCCATTGGCAGCATTTCCGGCAACCACCAATCCGGCTGCCAATGCTGAATATGATTTTAATTTACGGTCAAAGTCTGTCATTATTTGAATTTTATGTGATTAATTATTGAAGTAAAGATACTTCAAAATAATATTTTAAAAATCAGAAATATTTTATGGATATTTCCGGTGAGTAATGAGTGACAACCGGTGAGAAGTTACTGCCTTTTTTTAAAATCAAAAGGAATTTTCATTCCAAGTAAAATTCTTTGTGAATTGCCTTTGAATATAATATCTCCTTCAGTCAGTTGATTTTTAATCCAAACGTTAGCTGAAATCCTGTTAAACTCGCGGACTCCAAGGTCCAGCTGACCATCAATAAACAGGATTAGATTTGGATGAAGGTAAAACTCAATCCCGATTCCTGAATTAAAAGTAATGATGTTTTGATGTGTCCTGAAATAATTTTCAAAATAATACGCTGTATCTTTTGTAGGAGTATAATTATTTGAATAGGTGTTGGTTTCGTAAAGGTCGCTTACAGCCGAATGTAAGAAGCTGAGTCCTACTGAAGGGGTAATTACCACGCGATAAAATATACCGGGCAACTGGTAATGATATTTCGTTCTGACTCCAAACTCATTGATATTGTATTCACCTGAAAGCCAGCCATGTCCGGTTCCAATGTTTTTGTAATATATTCTGTTTGTGTAGTTTTGCCTGTAGTACGCACCTTCAACGGAAATACGGTTAAACTTGAAACCCGCATAAATTCCTTTAAAAATATCAGCATATTTAAATTCCCAGAAGGAATGTCTTCCCCAATTTGAAGCGATCTGCTCAGCATTTGATTCTTTAAAAAGACGCCAGAGAGGTCCTGCACCAATCCCTATAAAAAATCTCCTGTCAATTGATTTTGAATAGTTTATCTTTATGTCTTCGCGGGTATCCTTTCGGGTTTGTCTTAATTGCCAGATATTGCTGACCGGATATTTTAATCCTATGGTGTACTGAAAATTGTTCCCTTTTGAAATCAGATAAGCAACCTGTGGGGGCTCTGAATTATATTGGTAAATGGCATCAATCTCAATCACTTTCTGAAATCCTTTCTGGTACCTGCTTTCAAATGTTAATGATAAATCCTCGAATAGCCTGACATTTATTCCCAGTCCGGCTTCCAGCATCGGAAAGTAATGGTGAAAATTTTCGAATTCTTCATATTTTATATGACCTGTATCCCCACTTCTTGTTAATGTAAATTCACCTTCCCCATGCGAAAGGTAAGAACGATTAATGTTGTTAACATAGCCAAAAAGAACATGGGCAGTCAGCTTTTTCTTTATCAGAGGTTGTTCATATTTCAGCACCAACGGGATCTGATAAACATCCATTATGTTTCCGGCTGATGCAAAAAAAGAGAATTTAAAATTTGGCCCCCCGTAATAGGTAAACCCATGAAAACCGGATTCAACAGTTAGTTGTTTATTGATTTCCCTGCTGATATTAAAACCCCATGAAATGGATGGAATGTCCGGGTTTTTAAGTTTTCCGCCCGGATCATATAATTTGTATTTGGCAGCAATAATTCCTGTTTCAGCACCAAGGAATAATTTATTTTGAGAAAGTGTAATGAGCGGGGTTAATATCAACCCGATGATAATCAGTGATAAATTTTTCATTAACGTGTTTTTTCTATTAACGGAAATCTGAAATTTTATTGTTATTTATTCCTGAAAATAAGTTACTTTTAAGGAATAAGATTTATCTACTGCATCAATCTTAACCAGATAAATGCCTGAAGAGAATCTGCCGAAAGGTACCTCTAAAATTTCAGAAACCGGATGGTTAAAGCCGGCAATTTGTTTTCCGTGCAGATCAAAAATATTGATGCTGTTGATCTGAAAATGATCCGGAACGACAATATTCATTGTTTGATTTGAAAAATAACAGTTAATCTTGCTAAGGTCAAAATTATCCATGCCTGAATTATGAGTCAGCATAAATTCATCAGAAGGGAGTGATAAAGCATGTTTGGAAGCATAAGTTCCATCAGCCACACTGATAACGAATGCTTTGTATTTGACATTGTTGGTAATTAAAGCCCCATCTGCGTCAGTGGCTGTTTTTGAAAGTATAATCTCGAGGTCGCTGCCGGTTTTTGGAACATTCGTGAATACTGAAGGAGGCAGATTCATGGCATCTTCAATGGTAAAATTCTGTGCTTTTTCAGATTTACAGACAACCACACTGTAGAAGGCCACTTTCTGTTCATCTGCAGCTTTTGCAAAGGAAATTTTAAGATCCTGACCATTACCGTTGTTGCCAATATCAGTGGCTACGGGTGTTCCGGCAGGTGAGGAGAGAACATGAAAAGCAAAATATCTTCTGTTGGTGGAGAGGATAGGCTCGGTTGCATGGACCCCATCCGGCATACTCAATACATATACCTGATAATACTGACCAATTTTCAGCGGATTTCCCTGAAGGTCAACATTGGAGGAGTTTACTGTTTTTTCAAGATTAAAGCCTGTTTTCGGAACTACTACAATATTCGGAGGAGATAAATTCAAGGCCATATTAGGAGTCAGCTGAGTGCTGTCGAGAACGTTTTTCAGAATTATCCGGTATTCCAATACCTTGCTTTCGTCAGCTGCTTTATCGAAAGTGATTTTCAGGCCGTTTCCATTTCCCAGATCCTGAGCTAGAATCTTTGTAACTCCGTAAGTATTGGCGGCATCTCCTGTTCTGATGGATTTTCCACTCGTAAACTCAATTGCAAAGTCCTTGATGGTAAAAGACCTGCCGTTTTGTGCCACATCCAGCCTTGCCCAACCTAAATAGGGTTTCCCGTCAATCTTTATTTTAATGCCAAGATATTTATCATTGACTCCTTGCCAATAGCCATAATTTCCGGCAGTACCCTGCCAGTTTAATGTGCCGTAGTCACGTATCCTCCAGTTTTTGTTGATTGTATCGAGCAGATACCCGGCATCGAGGGCAAACGGATAAAGATAATTACCCGTGCTTTTTCCAAGTATCTCAGTGTCCTGAGCCCTTTGAACACTGACAAAATAGGCATTGGTACCAAAAGCCTGAAACACCAGCAGGTCGTGAAAATAGTCATAATTAAAATCGAAAATGTAGCCTGAAGTATCTCCAAATGTCAGGTCTTCAAACTGATCGGTATATAAAATCTGACCATCTGAAACAACCGGTGTTGCCAAGAGTCCGGCTGCCAATGCCGAATATCCGGCTAATCTTTTATCAAAATCTTTGTTTCTCATTACTGTTTTTTTATCGGTTAAGTACTTTTAATCTGAAAAAGTTAGCTGTTTATCTGATTTTCGTCCTGTATAAATTTTTGTCAATGACCTTAATTGCCTCATCTTCATCGAGTTGATAATCGAGAAAATGATTAATTTTACAGATATTTTCAACCGGATTATCTATCAAATCCCCATAGTCAACGTAAAGTAGTTTTACATTCGGCTCTTTCTGATGCCAGATTTCAACATTTTTCAACTCCCTATCAAAAGCCTGTGCGACTGAAAGCGGAAACTTATCCTGTTGACGCCCAAGCATTTTCTGCTGTGAATGAATGATTTCATACATGTCTCTTTTCATAAAAATCACCTTGTAATCATATTTAACGGGCAGAAAACGCAGCAGTTGTGCGATGACTTTTAAGGCTTTTCCTTCTGCTTCATGCAACCAGCTGTTGTCACGCGGAAGACTTTTTACCTTCTCATATTCAAAATATCCTTTCGGATTAGACTCATCTGCCAGCCGTATTTCATCCGTCAGAATACCCATTCCGCCTGCTTTCAGTATCTGCATCATCAGCGAGGTGCCGGAGCGGGGGAGCCCCGATACTATTGTTATTTTGCCTTTCATCTGCTCATTCAGAATTTTCCGGTGTATTTCTGCCATTTCTTTCTGCTTTAGTTTTTCTTCATAAATCTGTATTAGCCATCTCCTTGCTTTATACATGCCCGGATTCATTTTCAGACTCAGTTCAAAAGCCTGACAGGCTTCAGTGAATTTTTCCAGTCTAACCAGTGCTTCCCCAAGGTGGTAATGAGCAGGTGGAAAATGATACAACAATCCGATGGCATTCAGTGAGCTTTCTGCAGATTCCTGAATAAAACCAAGTCTTAGTTGGGCGAGTGCCAGTCCATGCCATGCATAGGCATTTTCATCATCATTTTCAAGTACTTTGGTGAATATTTTCAGGGCTTCCTCATATCGTTGCAGCCGGATAAAAACTTTGCCAAGCTCCTGTAACAGGCTGGCCGTAGCCGGCATTCCTTTTTCTGCCTCACTGAACATTTTCAGTGCTGCATGCGGGCGGTTCTGATGGGAATAAATGATGCCTTCAAATACTTTCAGGTAAGAACTGTAGCTTTCATCTTTTCTTTTCAGAATTTCAATGATTTTCAAAGCTTTTTCGAATTCTGAAAGTTGAATATTGTATTTAATGGCATCCAGCTGAAAACGAATTTCATCTTTGTCGTCCTCAAGCAATTCCTCTATTATTTCAATGGCCTTTGAATAATTATTTCGGCTTGCCAAAACCCTTGATAGATTATATTTTAACTCTCTGACCGCCTGCGCTGAAGCTTTGTTTTTATCTTCTCCCGGATCTTCCAGGTAGCCTAATTCTATCAACTGCCGGAGAGCTGCTGCTGAGCTGACAGGATCTTCAGTTTTTTCAGGCGGATGAGTTCCGAAATCTCCCGGAAGCGTATCCCATGATTCAATCCTACTGCTTTTCGGATGGTCTGTAAAAATATTACTCAGTACTTTTCCATCCATATCTTTTCCGGAAGGTAAACCGTAAATGTTTAAAATAGTGGGAGTTATATCCAGAAGGGTTGCTCCGTAAACTCTTTCATCGGCTTTAATGTTTTCTCCAGAAATACATAAAATACCATAAGGCCTGTGTTCAAGGGCAGGGGCAGCAGGTATTCTGGGCAAAGAAGCCGGTCGATGGCTATCGGAATAAAAACCATGATCACTTACAATGATAAAAGTTGTGTCATCTCCTGCCAGTTCAATCAGCCTGTCGAGCATCATGTCGTGGAAAATGTATCCTCCATCCACAACATCCTTGTAAAGTTCAAAGTCGGCTACAGGGATATGATTCTGACGGGGAGGCCTGTATTTCATAAAGGCATGACCATAATGGTCGATAGCATCGTAATAGACAGCCATAAAATCCCATTCAGTGTTTTCCATCAGCCAGGTGGCGATGGCATGTGTGCTTGCTGCTTCAGCGGTGATTTTGGCGAGGGAAGCCAGGCGGGGGTCTTTTTCCTGATCTACTTCAGCAGCATTGGGGATAAAAGGTAAAATATGTTGCTGCGTGAGCTCTGCCGGATGAATGCGGTACTCTTTCAGAATTTTTGTCATTTCCGGAGGATAAACCGATCCTTCATTCACAGGCCAGGGACTATCGGGTGGTGTATTGGCCTTAACAAAAAGATTTGAAACCATTACCCCGTTGATGGGTTCTGCCGGATGACTTGGCCACCAGCCAACCACATTACATTTATAACCGTTGTAATGTAAAATATTCCAGACTGCTTTTGTCTGACGTGAGGTAACGGCAACAGGCCTGATACCTCCATTTATATTATCGGGTTCAATGAAGCCAAGAATGCCGTGTTTGTCAGCTTTTTTTCCGGTGGCGATGGATGTCCAGAGCATAGGGGAAAGGGGAGGATCGAGGGTGGCTAAATTTCCAATGACACCTTTATTGACAAGCTTTTCAAGTGCAGGCATTCGTCCTTCGTCCATCAGCGGATTGATGACTTTCCAGTCTGCAGCATCCCATCCGACTAACACAACCTTCTTTTTATGCATGAATAAAATATTTTCTGTTAATGAAGTTTTTCTGTCCCCTTTTCACTCATATTGCTGTTTTGCCGGGCTTTTTTTCTTGCTTCACGCCAGGCTTTTACACCCACTGCACCCAAAGCAAGCAATCCAAGTGAGCCCTCCGGATGAATCTCGACAGGCTGACCGGTCTGTTTATCCCTTATTGTTATCTTATCCGATTGATATTCTTGTCTTTCAGTCATTGTTTTATGCACTTTTAAAAATTGGTACAATTTTAGTTAAATTATGCCGAACTTTAATTAACCAAATAAACCGATAAAATTATGAAGAGAATATTTTTACTTTCAACAGTTTTGATTTCAGGTATTATTATGATGAGTTCCTGTAACAAAAAAGAAAAGGAAAACACTGATGCTCAGGAAGTTAAGCTTGACAAAGAAGCTGTCAGCTATCCGCTGGATTTAGCTAACAGCAAAGTCCTTTGGCTTGGAAAAAAAGTGACCGGACAGCATAATGGAACTATTAACCTGAAATCAGGTGAAGTATTGGTAAAGAATGACACCCTGACAGGCGGACGTTTTGAGTTTGACATGAACAGCATTACCGACCTTGATCTGACAGACGAAAAAATGAATGCAAAGCTGACCGGACATCTGAAAAGTGCTGATTTCTTCAATGTTGATTCATTTGCTACAGCAACATTTGAGATTACTTCAGCCGAAATGATTGCCAATCCTGTTGATTCCAACAATTACAACATCAGCGGAAACCTGACAATCAAAGGTATTACCAACAATATCAGTTTTCCGGCAGTAATCGTTTCAAAAGACGGAATGTTTAATGCCAAAGCCACAATTAAAGTTGATCGTACTTTGTGGAACATCCGTTATGGCAGCGGCAAGTTTTTCAAGGGACTGGGTGATAAGATGATCAATGATGAGTTTGAAGTTACCATTGATATCCTTGCTCAGAAACCTGCAGAAGTCGCTGAAAACAAGTAATTCGGAATTTTTTTCATCCTATAAAAGCCGGTAAATAGCCGGCTTTTTTTATTTATAGGGTACAAAAAGCTTTGTTGAAACAATAGGGTTTGCGGTATTTTGGTATGATACGGGATGTAATACCAATGAAAAGTAAAGGTGCCGATGACTGGACTCGAACCAGCATGTCCGTACGGACACTACGCCCTGAACGTAGCGCGTCTACCAATTTCGCCACATCGGCAGGCGCTGCAAATATACAACCTCTTTTGTTTATGAAAATCTTCAGGAAAAATTTTTTCATTTTTGGTAAAAATCCGATTTCTGTCTTACCTTCGTTTTTTAAAAAAGGAATAAAAACATCAGTTTAATGAAAAGAATAAGTCTTCCGATACAGATTCTGATTGCACTTTTATTTGGGTTTCTGTTCGGGTATTTTTTTACAGATCAGGTAGCTTATGTCAGTTGGATAGGCGAATTGTTCATCCGTTTGTTGAAAATGATTATCATCCCACTGATTTTAGCTTCCATAATATCAGGGGTGTCGAGTATTGAAGGAGGCAAGGAATTTGGAAAACTAACCCTTAAAACATGGTTGTATTATATTGCAAGTAGTTTGGCGGCTATTTTAACCGGTTTAATCCTTGTCAACCTGATTCAGCCGGGTGTCGGAGCCAATATCGGTCTTCAGGAAACTGTCGAAAACTTCAAACCAGGATCCGCCTCTGTCAGAGATTTACTCATGAACATAGTTCCGACCAATATCATTAAATCAACAGTTGATGAGCAGATGCTTTCGCTGATATTTTTTGCCATGGTTGTCGGGTTTTTTATCAACCGGATTAAAAATGACCATTACCGCACATTATTAAAAGATTTAGCCAATGCAGGTTTTGCTCTGATGATGAAGATTACAGGTTTTATTATTAAGCTCACACCTTATGGCGTATTTGCAATTATGGCAGGTATTGTCGCCAAGAATATAGATAATGTGGTGGAAGTATTTTCCCGCCTGGGTCTTTATTTTATTACAGTTATTGCAGGTCTGTTTTTTCATGCGTTCATTACTCTGCCCTTATTTCTCCGCTTTGTTGCCAAAATAAATCCTATCAAACATTATGGCTCTCTTTCATCGGCTCTGCTGACTGCTTTTTCAACTTCTTCTTCCAGTGCGACTTTGCCAGTTACTATGAATTGCCTGGAAAAAAACAGTGGTGTCAGCAATAAAATCACAAGTTTTGTCATGCCACTGGGCGCAACAGTCAACATGGACGGAACAGCCCTTTATGAATGTGTTGCGGCTATTTTTATTGCTCAGGCTTACGGGATTGAACTTTCTGCCCTGCAACAGATAATAATCGTTTTTACTTCATTACTTGCCTCAATAGGCGCTGCTGGAATTCCGATGGCCGGTTTTTTTATGCTTTCCATTATCCTGACTACTATTGGGTTGCCTCTTGAAGGGGTTGGACTTATTCTGGCTGTTGACAGAATACTCGATATGTTCAGAACAGCTGTCAATACTTTGAGCGATTCAGTAGGGACTGTTGTTATCGCTCATTCGGAAAAAGAAATATTAAATGACAGTGTTTTGAAAAATGTCCCCAAAGTTAGTATTGATGAAGAGCTGATTGATTAAATTACCCCACAGAAATTATAGGCAGGAAATTTGTAATAATCAAAGGCGTTAGTGTAAAAACTAATTTTTTTTATGCGCTTTAACCAAATACTTTTGCACCTCAAATAAAAATAATGAAACACATATTAGCTTTTGCTTTATTGCTTTTTTCTTTCAGTCTGAATCTATTTTCCCAGGAGGATAACCGGCATTTTTGCGGAACTGATCTTTATATGGAAGAGCTTTTTCATCAATATCCACAACTGAGAGAGCAAATCCATCAGGAGAGTATTACACGTGACCTGACCCCTTACCGTATGCAGAGAAGGGAAAGTGTCAGGATTATTCCGGTAGTCTTTCATATTATTCATCAGGGCGGTCCTGAAAACATACCGGATGAAGACATTTATGCTGTCCTGAAACGGATCAATGAAGATTTCAGAAAAATGAATGCCGATACAAATCAAATCAGGGATATTTTCAAGGGCAGGGTAGCCGATATGAATATTGAATTTCGTCTGGCTAAAATAGACCCGAACGGAAAATGTACCAATGGCATCAACCGTATTTATTCAAACCTGACTGAAAATGCAAGAGACAACGTAAAAAACCTGATAGACTGGGACAACATGAAATACCTGAATATCTGGGTAGTCAAGAGCATTTACAATTCATCAGGCGTAGGTACCATACTTGGTTATTCTTATTTCCCCCAAAGTGCATTGCAGAATCCAAAGCTCGATGGTATTGTCATCAGGGCAGATGTAACCAATTATAATGGAAGAACCTTGACCCATGAACTGGGACATTATTTCGGACTTCCACATACTTTTCAGGGCGGATGCGGGACAGATTGTAAAACAACAGGTGATTATATTTGTGATACCCCTCCTGTTTATGAAGATACCTATGGTTGCGATAAAACCAAGAATACCTGTCATAATGATGTTCCTGATGAGCCCGATATGACGGAAAATCACATGGATTATACCTCCTGCAGGGTGATGTTCAGTGCAGGACAAAAGGAAGTAGTTGATTATTACCTGAATTCACAATACAGGAGTAACCTTTGGAAAGCCAGCAATCTGGCCGCCACCGGGGTAAATGATGTTCCCAATATCGCCTGCAGCCCGGTTGCCAGATTTGAAGTTCCCTATTATGCTTTTTGTACAGGAGCTCCCGTTACTGTCTTAAATAAGTCATTAGGCCCTGATAATATGCAGTTTACATGGTATCTCCCGGGTTCTTCCAATCCTGTTTTTGACGGGAAAGAACCTGTTGTTACCTATGACCAGCCCGGAAAATATACAGTTAAACTTAAAGTGAAATCAGTTTACGGGACAGACAGTGTTGAACAGAATGCAGCCGTAATGATTTATCCGCCCAAGGGCGAGCCGGTAACCTTTAAAGAAGGTTTTGAAGATAACAATTTTTCCAATGATTTCTGGTATGTCGATCCGGGAGCCGGTAATATTGTCTGGAAACGAACAACAGCCGCAAAATTTGAAGGGAATAAATCTTTCTATCTCAATAACTTCAGCTATTCATCCGCAGAGCGGGAGTTTTATTTTATTCTTCCTCCTTTGGATTTAAGCCAGACCCAGTCACCTTATTTATATTTTACCTATGCACATGCACGGAAAAGCGATGCCAGCAAAGACCTGCTCAGGGTTTATGTATCATCCGACTGTGGTAAAAACTGGTCGTTGCGAGATATTACCAATCAAATTAAATTGCCTACTGTAACTGATTTTTATACTACTCAGTTTATTCCTTCTGCCAGCCAGTGGAGAGAAAAATTTATCGACATCAGCAATTATCAGGGGAAAGAAAACCTGCTTGTCAAAATAGGGTTTTATGCAGCTGGAGGAAACAATATTTACATTGATAATATTAAGGTTTACAGCGCTGTATCCGTACCGGATGCTTTGAATAGTAACTTACTCAGTATTTATCCGAATCCTGCTGATAATCAACTGAATATAAGTTATTTTAATGCTGGTGAAAAGCAATACAGTCTGCAGGTGTCTGACATGAAAGGAAAAATTGTTTATGAAACAGTGATGCAGGCAAATCAGGGAATTAATAATTATTCAGTGGATATTTCCTCTATTCAGACGGATGGCGTTTATCTCGTCAGTCTTATCAGTGACGGGGTAATTATGAGACAGAAATTATTGATATTCAGAAAGAAATAAAAATGAGTAAAAATCTTGTCATTGTTGAATCTCCGGCAAAAGCCAAGACCATTGAGAAATTTTTAGGAAAAGATTTTAAGGTAATGTCCTGCAACGGGCATGTCCGTGATCTTCATCCGAATGAACTATCCATTGATCTGAAGAAAAACTTTGAGCCGAAATACTTTTTGCTGAAGGAAAAAACAAAACTGATTAACGATCTGAAAAAAGCTGCCTCTGGTTCTGAAACCATTTGGCTGGCTACTGATGAAGACCGTGAAGGGGAGGCCATTTCCTGGCACCTGACTGAAGTACTGAATCTGCAAGAGGATAAAACAAAAAGGATTGTTTTTCACGAAATTACAAAGAATGCCATCCTTCATGCCATCGAAAATCCCCGTTATCTGGATTACAATCTGGTAAATGCACAACAAGCCCGCAGGGTTATCGACAGACTGGTAGGCTATCAGGTTTCACCCATACTTTGGAAAAAGGTAAAACCCTCATTATCAGCAGGTAGGGTTCAATCAGTAGCGGTCAGGCTGATTGTAGAAAGGGAAAGGGAAATAAATTCATTTACCCCTTCCATGTTTGTGAAGGTTTATGCTGATTTTGAATCAGTTTCGGATAAAACGATCAGGTTCAGAGCCGAAGTACCTGAAAAAATTGATGATTTAAAACTTGCAGAGAAATTTTTGAAGGAATGTATCCCATCAAAGTTTACTGTTGAGTCTGTTGAGAAAAAGCCCGGGAAAAAATCGCCACCGCCACCCTTTACTACATCAACTTTACAGCAGGAAGCCAGCCGTAAGCTTGGCTTTTCCGTATCGCAAACCATGCAACTGGCTCAGAAACTTTATGAAGCCGGACACATTACCTATATGAGAACCGATTCTGTCAGGCTTTCCGACATGGCCATTGGCGTTGCCAAAGAGGTAATTACTGAACAATTCGGGAAAGAATATTCACATCCGAGAAATTTTCAGACAAAGAGCAAAGGTGCTCAGGAAGCCCACGAAGCCATCCGGCCTACTTTTTTAAATGTTAAAAGTCTGGATGCCGGGGCACAGGAAAAGAAATTGTATGAATTGATCTGGAAACGTACCATTGCCTCACAGATGTCGGATGCCCGGATCGAAAAAACCACCGTTAAAATAAATGTATCTGAAAGCAAAAGACAATTTGTAGCCAACGGGGAAGTCTTGTTGTTTGATGGTTTTCTCAAATTGTATGTCGAATCGGAGGATGATGAAAATCCTGAAAACGGAACGGCAGTGCTTCCGGCCCTGAAAACGGGGGAAAATCTCATCATGATTGAAGCGCTTGCAGTGGAACGTTATACAAAACCACCGGTACGTTACAACGAAGCCATGCTGGTCAAGAAGCTGGAAGAGCTGGGTATTGGCAGGCCTTCTACTTATGCTCCGACTATTTCCACTATCATGAAGAGGGAATACGTCATCAAGGGAAATGTAAAAGGGAAGGAGAGGACTTACCATGAGCTTGTGTTAAAAGATAAGACCATCAGAGAAGAAAAGAAGTCGGAGATGTATGGTTTTGAAAAAGGGAAACTGCTTCCTTCACCTGTTGGTGTAATGGTCAACGACTTTCTGGTGGAGCATTTTAAAAACATCATGGATTATCATTTTACTGCAAACATTGAGGATGAATTCGATAAAATTGCCGAGGGATCACTCGAATGGCGGAAAATGATTGAGCTGTTTTACAAAGACTTTACCCCGGTAGTCGAAACAGCCAGCAAGGTTTTGTTTAAATCTTCATTTGAACGATTAATAGGTGTTGATCCTGCTACCGGTAAAAAGGTATATGCCAAATCGGGGAAGTATGGCCCTTACGTCCAGCTTGGTGAATCAAATGATAAGGAGAAAGCTAAAAATGCACCTTTGAAAAAAGGTCAGCTACCGGAAAGTATTTCACTGGAAGAAGCACTCGAATTGTTTAAGATTCCACGTGTATTGGGAGAATATGAAGGAAAGCCGGTAACGGTAAATATTGGCAGATTCGGGCCTTATCTCGAATATAACGCAAAAAATATTTCCCTCCCACGGAAATACGATCCCTATTCAGTTGAATTTAATGATGCCATTCAGGTGATTTTATCGAAGCAGGATAATGAATCTGAACCAAAATCCCTGACTTTTATGCATGAAGGTGAGGAAATGAAGATTTTGCGGGGAAGGTTCGGCCCGTATATCTCTTTTAAAAAGAAGAACTATAAGATTCCCCGTGGAAAAGATTACCGCTCATTGACACTGGCAGAATGCCTTCAGATCATCAATGAAGCCGTTGAAAAGCAAAAGACTTCATCAGAAAAATAGTTTTTGGTATTTTACTGTTTATTTGAAAAAGCTTTAGTGCTTTTTTTCTTTTCAGCTTATCTTTGTATGGGTAAAATAATTTTTATCTGATGAAAAAAATCGTTGCGGCCATTATTATTCTTTTTTGTTTCTTTTTTTCGGGGAATCATATACTTGCTCCCGATAACAATTCCCAAAAGGAAAGGCTCAGCCCAAGAGATAAATTTGAATATTCCGCAGATTTACAATCAGTTATAAATGATTTTGCTGCTCAGGGGAAGCTTGAAAATGCTTCCATCGGAATCAGTATTTATGATCTTTCTTCAGCCAGTTTTATTGCTGAATATAATCCCGTTGTTTCTCTTGTTCCGGCCTCTGTAATGAAAATTATTACGACAGCAGCCGCACTTGAATTACTTGGAAAAGACACTGTTTTCAACACAGAAATTTATTATTCAGGGAGTATTAATCCTCAATCCAAAGTACTGACGGGTGACCTGATTATCAGGGGAGGAGGAGATCCTTGTCTGGGATCCCAGGCATTTAAAAACTATTATTACCAACCGGATTTTCTTGAAAAATGGGCTGAAGCGGTTAAAAATGCAGGTATTGAACATATTACCGGAAACATTATTGCCGATGCTTCTGTTTTTGATGATGAAAATGTGCCTTCCAACTGGAATTGGGTGGATATTCCTGCCTATTATGGTACACCTGCTTTTGGACTTTCAGTCTATGACAATCAGTTTGTGCTGAATTTCAGTCCTAAACGAAAAGGCAGGTATAAAGTGCATCCGGATAGCATGAATCCTGTTATTCCTGATTTATATGTGGAAAACAGAATCAGGGCAGATACAAAGGAAGAAAAATACCTTGATTTTGTTGGGGTATATTACTCAAATCAGCGGATTATCAAAGGCAATCTCTCAAAAATATCAGGAACGCTTGAGTTGAAAGGCAGTATTCCCGATCCTCCGTATCTGATTGGATATCAGTTGAGAACAAAACTTCAGGAGAAGGGCATCAGCATTACAGGTGATGTCGTAACCTCAAGAATGTATTTAGCTGAGAATAAACCACTTCCTGCTGAAAAGAAACTTATTTGTACGACAAATTCACCGACACTTGCTGAAATAGTCAGGCGCACCAATATGTTTAGCATTAATCTGTATGCCGAACATTTGCTGAATCATATCGGGTATTTCAAATCCGGTCTTGGCAGTACCAAAGCAGGCGTAAAATCTATTCTTTCTTATTATGAATCAAAAGGTTACGATACAAAAGGGGTTAATATATGTGATGGCAGTGGTCTGTCAAGGAACAATACCCTCACGGCCCGTTTTATTGTTAAGGTTCTGGCCGGTATGTCCGGGAACAAACCTGTTCAGGAGGCATTTTACCAGTCTTTGCCTGTTTCCGGTAGTTCAGGAACATTGCGTTCGTTTTGCAACGGAACTGTAGCTGAAGGAAAAATTCATGCAAAATCCGGCACTATGTCAAGGGTGAAATGTTATGCAGGATACATGGAAGTCAAATCGGGCAAAACCATTGCTTTTGCCGTGATGGTCAATAACTTTTCAACTGGCTCCGACACCGTCAATGCCTTACTGGCTCAGCTTATGGTCAATATTTATAATAATTATTAGGTGGCTTATGGATTTTTATCAGTCATTGCATCATTAGAGTCGTTAATCATTTTATCAAATAAAAAATCAATACCATGAAGAATGTTATTTTAATAAGTATGCTTGCCCTAATTTGTTCATTTTCGGGTAATGCTGAAGAAAAAAAGGTGAGTTCAAAAATTACTACCGTAACGATTTATCAGCAAAACGCAAAAATTACCAGAACGGCCTCGGTAACTTTACCGGCTGGTTCATCAGTCATTGTTTTTCAAGGACTTGAAACGATGATTCAGACTCCGAGTATTCAGGTCAAAATGAGCAGGGAAGTCAGGTTGTTGTCAGCAGGTTTTCAGCTAAACTATCTGCAGGACAAAAAAAACTCTGCTGAATATGCTGTTTTGGCCGATTCGCTGGACTTGCTGAAATATCAGATAGGGTGGATAGACGAACAAATTGTAGTTCTGGACGGAGAAGCAAGGTTAATTTCTGAGAATCAGAAACTTGGAGGATCACAGCAAGGAGTTACAGTGAATGAATTGAAAGCGTTGGCTTTGTGGTACAGTCAACGTATGGGTGAAATCAGAAAAAGTATATTTGACCTGAAAAAGAAGAAAGATGATCTGAATAAAATTAAATCAAGGATTCAGAACCAGCTAAACAATATGAATGCTGTCAAAACCACTACAACCGGAGAAATTCTTGTCGAGGTAACAGCATCTGCAGCAGTTACAGCTGAATTTGAGATATCCTACATCGTTACAGGTGTTAATTGGGTTCCTTTGTACGACATTCGGTCTGAAGGAACCGACAAGCCTGTCAGGCTGGTTTATAAGGCAAGTGTTACGCAAATGACGGGTGTCGAATGGAAAAATGTTCAAATCAGGATATCCACCGGTAATCCGAATGCCAACAACAGCCGGCCGGTGCTTAATCCTCGTTATCTCTATGTGTATCAACCCACGCTGTATGAAACCAAAGCTGTTACCGCAGCCAAACCATCTGCTAAAAATATGTATGCTGAAGAAGCTGCCCCTGCCGAAGATTTGAAAAGAGCTGAAGCTGCTTCTCCCGATTATAATTACGTTACAATGGATGTGGTTGAAAACCAGCTAAATATCGAATTTAAAGTGGAAGAAGCCTATACCATCCCTTCTGACGGTAAACCCCATCTGGTTACCATGACCGAATTTGAGATTCCCGCCATTTATGAATATCATACAGTCCCCATACTGGATAACGGAGCCTTTCTGCTGGCCAAACTAACCGACTGGGGAAAATATAATTTACTTCCGGGAAATGCCAATATTTTCTTTGAAAACAACTATATCGGCCAGTCTTATATCAATCCAAAGGTAACCTACGATACTTTACTGCTATCGTTTGGCAGAGATGAGAAAATTGTCGTTACCCGTGAAAAAGTGTTTAAGGAAAGTTCTGTCAATACCAGTTTGGGGACAACCAAACATGTCAATGTGTATGAAATCACCATCCGTAATACCAAGTCAAAAGCCATCACCATCGATCTGCTCGATCAGATTCCGTTATCGAACATGAAAGATGTGATTGTTGAACTGATTGACAGAGGAAATGCAGAGTACAGTGATAAAATCGGCAAACTATCGTGGTTGCTCACCATTCAACCCAATGAAACAAAAAAAATCAGGTTTTCCTACTCCGTAAAACATCCGAAAGATTTGATTGTGGAAGGAATCTGAAATAGGGATGGAACCTTTTACCAGTTGTTTCAATTAAACCATGATGAATAAATTAAGTCAAAGTTTTCAAAGTTTAACCCTTAAAATAATGAACATGAAAAAGAGTTTGAATTTATTGCTGGTTATTTTTGCTGCAGGAATAACAGCCTTCTACCTGAATTCGTGTGATCAGGAAGCACGCGACAACGACACCAGTGTGGCTTATGACAATGGCCTTGCTGAGCAGATTTTCAGCGATGTCAAAGCTATATCCGATCAGGCATCCTCCGGACAGTTGACTACTTTTATCCCTGATTATCAGGAAGGTTTGCTGAGTGGTTGTGCTACCGTTACGCTGGACAATACTTCCACTCCCAAAAAGATTACTGTTGACTTTGGTTCGGCCAATTGTCTATGTAATGACCAGCGTACCAGAAGGGGAAAAATCATCATCACCTATACGGGAGCTTACCGCGATTCAGGAACCGTGATAAATATCAGCTTTGAAGATTATTATGTTAATGATAATCAGGTTCTTGGAGTGAAAACAATTACCAACAACGGTACAAATTCTTCCGGCCATCTGAATTACACGGTTGTGGTGGATGGAAAAATCAAAAAGGCAGACGGAGATTCCATCATCTGGAAATCAACCCGAAATAATGAATGGATAGAAGGTTCTGCTACACCTGCACTACTGGATGATGTATATCTGATTACCGGAAATGCCAGCGGTGTTTCTGCCAGTGGACTCCCGTTTACTGTGACCATTACCAAGGCATTACGCAAAGAAATAGGCTTTAAACATTTTGTCAGCGGAACCATTGAGATTGAACCGCAGGGTAAGTTTAAGCGGATTCTTGATTATGGAGACGGAACCCGCGACAACAAAGCTACCGTTACTATCAACAACCGCACATTTGACATTATACTGTACTGATTTTCATTATCATACAATTTGAATCCCGTCAGTGATTATGACAATTACTGGCGGGATTTTTATTTTCTGAAAAAAAAATTGTTATGGACTAAAAAACTATATTTGCCTCAAATCTGAAAGTTGAAACAAAAAATGTAAAGTTATGTTTAATAAATTAGTAGCAGGCTTACTCCCTTACATGCCTAAAGATTTTGTATGGCTCTTTTCAAAAAGATATATTGCCGGTAAAACCCTTGAGGATGCTATCCGTGTATCAAAAGAGCTGAATGAAAAAGGGATCATGGTAACCATTGATGTCCTTGGTGAGTTCATAAAGAATCTGGATGAAGCCGAAAGGAATAAAAAGGAATACCTCGAAGTGATTGAAACCGTTGAAAAACACGGAATTAATGGAAATTACTCCCTGAAACCTACCATGTTCGGTTTGTTGATTGACAAGGAAATCTGTTATCAGCATATCAGGGAAATCGTGGCAAAAGCTGCTTCCTACAATAATTTCATCCGTATTGACATGGAAGACAGCCAATGTACAGACCTTGAAATTGAACTGTACAGGAAAGTTAAAAAGGAATTTCCTGCAAATGTCGGACTGGTCGTACAGGCTTACCTGAAAAGGACGCTGATTGACCTGAAAAACCTTATGGATATTCATACCGATGAAAATCCTCTGAACTACAGGCTTTGTAAAGGAATTTATGTTGAGCCCAAGGAAATTGCTTTTAAGGATCATGACGAAATCAACCGGCATTTTCTGGAAGACCTTGAATTTATGTTCCAGAACCATATTTATCCGGGTATTGCTACCCACGACAAGTTTCTTGTGGAAGGGGCATACAAACTCATTGAAAAATATAATGTTCCCAAAGACAAATATGAGTTTCAGATGTTGTATGGGGTAACACCCGAACTCAGACAATCCATTGTGGAAAAAGGCCACCGTATGAGGGTATATGTTCCTTACGGAGAACAATGGTTTGCATATTCCACCAGAAGGCTGAAGGAAAATCCACGCATGGCCTGGTTGATTATCAGGGCTTTATTTGTCAGAGGCTGAATTTTATTTTTCTGAATTGCTCAGGTTTTATGGTTTATCAGTCTGATTTTATTTCTGTAGCTGTTCGTGAAGCCATGAATGGTATTCAGAAAGGGCATGGCGGACCGTTTGGTGCCGTCATAGTAAAAGACGGGAAAATTATCTCCAAAGCGCATAATGAGGTGGTCAAACGCAATGACCCGACTGCTCACGCAGAAGTCCTTGCTATCAGGAAAGCTGGAGTTAAGACAGGGTGTTTTCATCTGGAAGGCTGCTCAATCTATTCTACCTGTGAACCTTGTCCGATGTGCCTTTCAGCTATTCTGTGGGCAAGAATTGACCAATGTTATTATGTTTGTTCCCGTCAGGATGCTGAAAACATTGGTTTTGATGACAATCGTTTTTATGAGTTTTTAAATGGCCATGGAAATCTGGCTGATTTTAAACTGCTGAAAATAGACCATCGGGAATGTCTGCATTTGTTTGATACCTATAAATCATTAAAAAACAAGATTTTATACTGAAGAATGATTAAAATTTCCGAAGACTTACTCGATAAAGTCAGCAGTGGAGCAAAAGAAAGCAGCAGAAAGCGGCAGCATTTTAATTTTCATGAAAACTATCAGGAAAGCATACAGCGGTTGATCAATGCTTTCGAGCCTGACAGCTATTTCCGGCCTCATAATCATACCGATTCGGGCATTACGGAAATTCTGATCCTGATAAGAGGAAGTTTTGTGGTTGTCATTTTTGATGATTTTGGTGAGATACTGGATTATAGTGTTATCAGTAAAGATAGTGGATGCTATGGCGTTGAAATACAGCCACATGAATGGCATTCAACCATTGCCCTTGAACCGGAAACGGTTATGTATGAAGTAAAGCAAGGCCCTTTTGATGAAAACAGGGCAAAAGTATTTGCTCCATGGTCTCCTGAAGAGAATTCTGAAGAATCAAAACAATTTAATCAGTTGATATTGAAAAAATTAGGGATTAATTCCTAAACGCTTCAGCCACTTCGACTGCCGGGTATTGACAAGCAGCACACCTGTAAGGATTAAAAATATCCATAAAAACTGAGTAAGGCCAATTTTCTCACCGTCCCATATTCCCCACATCAGTGCAACGATAGGCATCAGGTAGGTAACAGAGGCTGCAAATACAGCCGTTGTCATTTTTATCAGACGGTTAAACAAAAGCATGGAAATGCCTGTACCTATCATCCCTAAAATGGCAATATATCCTATTCCTTCAAGTTTTTCAGGAGATTGAATAGTTTCAGGAATAAATTCTGTGAAAAAAAGAAGGATGAATGAGGTAATGATTCCTGTAAAGAATACCGAGAATACGGTGATGGAAACCGGATCGACTTCTTTCAGCCAGGTTTTAACCATATTGGTATTGAATGCATAACAAATGGTAGCCATCAGCACCATCATGGCATAGTGAAAATTGAACTGAAAATCATTGCCTCCGCTGACGGAAATTAAACCGACTGCTCCTGCCAGCCCGATCATGACACCCACAACATTGTACCATCTTGTTCTGGTTTTAAAGAACAACAAGCCGATAATCAGGGTGAAAAGGGTGGTCAGCGAGTTCAGTACCCCGGCAGTTGCGCTGTCGATGCCTGTTTCTGCCCATGCAAACAGGATGGCTGGAGTTGCAATACCGACTGCTCCCGAAAGAAAACAGAGCATGGTTTGTTTAAACGTAACCTTCCTGAACTGTTTCCAGACAAAAGGCAGAAAGAGTAAAAATGCAAAACTGACCCTGAGTAATCCGGTTTCAACAGGAGAGTAAAATATAATGGCTTTTTTGATTAACAGGAAGGATGTGCCCCAAACCAGCACAAGGATGCACAAAATCAGCCATGCCAATATGTTGTTTTTCATCGGATCAGAAGGTATAGCCAATGGAAAGGGCTGTCCGCAGCATGACAAATCCGAACGGCAGATGAACGGTGGCTTTGTCGTTAATGAAGTTAAATAACATTTGTCCCAGGCCAAAGAGTCCGTTCTGGTCAAGGCCGTCAATGCCAATGACATCAAGAATGGCTTTTTCGTCAATTAAACCGGTAAAATTTCCGCTGAAATCGAACCAGGAAAAGCGAAGTCCGCCAAAGGCAAAATCGAGGCTCAACCTGTCGGAAAGCCTGAAATTGTAGCCAAATTGCAGTCCTATGCCTTTTTCCGTAAGTTTAAGTTTAACGGTATAATCAACCAGATTAACACTGTCGTAGCTTATTTTCCCATTCCATTTCGAAGTCAGATGGGAATACCTGAGATAGGGACCTAAATAGAATCCGTGATTGGCTTCATGATTGACATAAAACCTGAATTCCGGATTTATAAAATATCCCCTCAGATTGTACCTCCACTGCTTGACATCAGCAGCAGGGAACAAGGTGCCTTTGGGATAGTGAAAGCCTGCAGAGAGACTCAGGCTGTTGTTGTCGTTGAAAACATATTCTCCTGAAAGTGAAAGATTATTAAAGACCAGTGAGGGAAGATTGGCTTTCAGGGTAAATTGCGAATGAGAAGTTTTGAAACAAAACAACAGGCAGGAAATCAGCAAAAATTTGAATTTCATTCAGGTATATATTAGGATTTTGTGATGCAAAGTTAAGGAATGCCCGTCAATCTTACTTCATCGAACGCCTGTTTTTGGCAGCCTGAAGTGTGTTTTGAAGCAAACCAGCAATGGTCATTGGCCCGACACCTCCCGGGACAGGACTGATGTAACTGCATTTTGGTGAAACCTGCTCAAAATCAACATCTCCTGTTAGGCGGTACCCACTTTTTTTGCTGTTATCGGGGATGGAATTCGTCCCGACATCGATGACCACTGCTCCATCTTTTACCATATCAGCCGTAACAAAATGCGCTTTTCCAATAGCAGCCACGAGGATATCGGCCTGTTGTGTAAGTTCAGGTATGTTTTTCGACTGGCTGTGCAGGATGGTAACTGTACAGTTTCCGGGATTTGCCTTTCTGCTGAGCAAAACTGCAAGCGGAGTACCTACAATCAGGCTTCTTCCAAGAATAACGCAGTGCTTTCCGGTTGTTTCGATATGGTAGTGATGTAATAAATCCACAATTCCCTTTGGTGTGGCAGGCAGGAGGGCAGGAAGCCCTCTCATCATTTTTCCCAGATTTTCAGGGTGAAATCCGTCCACATCTTTTTCTGCCTGTATTCTGATGATAATGTTTTCTTCCCTGATATGAGGCGGAAGGGGTGTCTGAATTATAAACCCGTCAGTTTCATTTTCTTCATTCAGCAAGTCAATTGTTTCCATAAGCTTTTGCTCAGAAACATTATCCGGAAGGCGGATAAGACGGGAATGAAATCCTGTTTCTTCACAAGCTTTCAGTTTGTTGCGAACATAGGTTTCGCTCGATGGATTATTCCCAACCAAAACCACGGCAAGTGAGGGTGGTTTCATGCCTGATTCAACCATTTGCCTGCACTCCTCTTTTAGTGTGCCCCTGATTTTTTCAGCTACCTGTTTGCCATCCAATAATATCATACTTTATTATTTGTAGTGTTTTACCAATAATCTTTTAAGTTCATTGACGAATAACTCATGACCGGTATCTACCCATTGCCTGAACTGTGAGTTATTATACTTTAAATTATTAAGTTCTTGAATATCAATATCTTTGAACTGAGAATATGATTTTCCGGCTCCCGAAAGTTCTGTTTCGCTGGCATTAACTTTTTGTTCCGGATGATTGGGCACTGCTACTACTCCTGCAGGTTTTCCGAGGTAATAGCTTTCGGCAATACCTTCAAATCCGGCTGTTGTCAGAAACATCCGGCAGTTTTGTAATTCATCAAGGAATCGTTCCTGACTGAAAGAAAGGAATCTGAGGCGTTGATTCTCCGTGTAATCATCCTTTGACCAGAAAACATGAAATTCAGCATCCGGATATTTTTTCTGCAGCATCCGTATATCATCTGCCAGTCCGGGATAAAGCAGATAAACAAGGATAAAATGTTGATTTTCAGATTTCAACTCTCTTATTTGTTTTCTGATAAGCGGGGGCATGACCAGCAGCTTATTACGGTTCAGCTTATCCCATTGAAAAAAATGAAGTGCCAATCTTTTTTTTGAGCCGAGTGTGGTGAAAAAATTGACAAGTTCAAGTGATAATTTGTGCAAAAATGGCATTCGCGGATAGGAAAACCTGTAATGATAATAAATATACTGATGGGCAATAGAAACAATCAGGCTGCCGGGTTTATAAAACAAATACCAGAAACCACACAGAATCTCGTGAAAATTCAGAATCAGATCCGGTTGTGCCCGTTGATATTCCCGGTGAATGACCCTGACTTGCCTGAGATAAAACGGAATTCTCAGTAAATTGATGATGAAGGTTTTAAACAGGAGTACCTTTTTAAGGTCATGGGATAAAACCAGTCCCGGGCTTTCAATCTGAACGACCTCATTTTGAAAAGCCTGAAAAAAATAGTCCGGAATTTTGCGGGAAAAAGATTTTCCGGTGATGACACTGACAATAATAAATCCTTGATTTTCAAGAATTTCTTTCATGGCAATGGCCTGACTCAGGTGTCCTCGTCCTTCCCCCTGGACAATCATCATTATTTTCTGCCCTTCCTTCATGAAAGCTTTGAATTCCTTTGCTGTATTATTTCATAAAAAATAATTCCTGCCGCCACTGAAACGTTTAATGAATCAAATTCTCCCATGCCGGGGATACTGACTTCCCCATTGACATGAGCCAGTAGCTGCATTTGAATTCCTTCATTTTCAGAGCCTAAGATAATGACAGTGGGAAAACTGAAATCGGTTTCAGCAACATTTTTTTCTGCTTTTTCGTGGGCAGCAATAATCTGAAATCCGCTGTTTTTCAGGAATTTCAAGGTTTGAACAAGGTTGAAACTCAGGCAAACCGGAACTTTCAGCAAGGCGCCTGCTGAGGTTTTAACGGCTTCATCATTAATGGCAGCCGATTCCTTTGCAGGAAGTATAAGTGCGTGAATACCAAAGAAATATGCTGATCTTGCAATAGCACCTACATTCCTTACATCAGTTATTCTGTCGAAAAGAACAAAAACAGGATTTTTACCTTCTTCAAACAATTGTTGTGTCAGGTTTTCAAGATTATGAAAATCAATGGGGGAGAGCATGCCAATGATTCCCTGATGGTTGGCACGGCTGATGCGGTTTAATTTTTCTTTAGGAACAAAAACAAAGGGAATATTCCGCTGCCTGCAGGTTTTTTCAAGCGACCTGATTTTTTCGTTGCCTGCATCACGCTGAAAAAAAACTTTACTCAGTGTTTTCCCTGACGACAGGGCTTCCTCCATCGCATGAATTCCTGCAACGACCAATGGGTTTTTTGTCATCTTTTGTTTACCGGTGTGAAATTTTTTATTCATTTTTGAATGACAAAGATGAGTATTAATTTTCTATTTAAAGACCGGTTTTTACAATGAAAATAGCCTTAATCAGCGATACCCACAACAGCCTTGACCCGATCATTGAGCAAAACCTTCACCTGTGTGATGAAATCTGGCACGCTGGCGACATCGGAACCCGTTACTTTTATGAGAAACTGGAATCCATTAAACCCATCAGGGCAGTTTTTGGAAATATTGACGGATTTGATCTTCGGATATTTTTACCTGAAATTCAACTGATTGATTTGGAAGGGGTGAAAGTGCTGATGACCCATATTGGCGGTTATCCCGGCCGTTATGCCAAAGGGATTAAAGAGAAATTGAAGGATTTCCGCCCCGATTTGTTCATTTCAGGTCATTCCCATATACTTAAGATCATTCCCGACCATGAACTTAACCTGCTACATATCAATCCGGGAGCTGCCGGGAACTATGGCTTTCATAAGGTGAATACCATGGTTTATTTTGAAATAAAAGAGGGCAGGATTTATGACTTAAAAATCATTGAAGGCAAAAAAAGAAATGTACTATGATTGATAAAGACATCAGAATAGAAGATTTGGTGGAGAAATATCCTGACAGTATTGCCTTTCTGGCTGAAAAAGGGATACGTTGCATCAGATGTGGAGAACCTGTCTGGGGTAGTCTGGATTCGGCTGCGGCTGAAAAAGGTTTTAATGAAAAGGATATTACAAAACTTGTCGAGGAACTTAACCGATTTTTAAAGATAAACGAATGAAAAAACTGTTTTTATTCTATGCAGTGATGCCCGGCCTGATTTTCGGGCAGGATATTTCAGGAACATGGACAGGGACGCTGGAAGTCATGGGCAGCAGCCTGAGAATCGTCTTCAACATTTCTTCTGAAAACGGACAGCTTAAGTCAACCATGGATAGCCCCGATCAGGGTGCATTCGGCATTCCGATGGACAATACCGTTTTTAATGGAACTATGCTGAAGATAACTGCCCTGCAAATAATGGGGGAATATGAAGGCGTCATTTCTGATTCTTTTAATTCATTTTCAGGCACATGGAAACAATCCGGGATGAAATTTCCTTTGAATCTGAAAAAAACCAATGAGTCTGTTACGCTTCAAAGACCACAACATCCTCAACCTCCTTTTCCCTATGAGATGAAAGAGGTTACATTCAGAAATGAAAAGGAAAACATTACCCTTTGCGGTACCTTTACATATCCTTCGCAGAAAGAAGCTTTTCCTGCTGTCGTACTCATTAGTGGATCAGGAAAACAAAACCGTGATGAGGAAATATTGGGTCATAAACCATTTCTGGTTATTGCTGATTATCTGACACGAAATGGTATCGGGGTTTTGCGTTTTGACGACAGGGGAGAGGGCTGTTCGGAAGGAGATTTTTCCACCGCAACATCTCAAAATTTTGCACAAGACGTTCAGGCAGCTGTTGACTTTCTGAAATCTCAACCTGCTGTGATAAAAGACAGGATCGGATTAATCGGTCACAGCGAGGGCGGACTGATTGCTCCCATGGTAGCTGCAGCGGATACATCCATTTACTTCATTGTTTTACTGGCAGGACCCGGCACCTCGGGGAAAGAAATCCTGATCGACCAGAATGAGTTGATTCTAAAAAGTTATGCTGTGCCTGACGAAGAAATCAGGAAAAAGCAGGCCTTGAATATGGATTTGTATGAAATGGTGATTAACGCTAAAAATATTGAAAAAACGAAGGAAAAGATAGAAAAAAGGATATTCAGACAGTTAAAAAAGGAAAATTCTGCAAACCTCAGCGATGACATACTGAAAAAGCAGGCAGCATCGCAGGCTGAAGTACTTTGTAGTCCATGGTTCCGCTATTTTCTGACGTATCAACCGGCCACCGCATTGTCGAAGGTGAAATGTTTTGTTCTGGCACTTAATGGCAGTCTTGACCTGCAGGTACCTGCCGACAAAAATCTGTCTGCCATCGAAAAAATATTAAAAGAATCTGGTAATCAGAAATATACGATTAAGAAATTTGAAGGCTTGAATCATCTGTTTCAGCATGCTACTACAGGAAGTCCTGCTGAATATGTGAAAATTGAAGAGACATTCTCTCCCGAAGTACTTGAATTTATGAAAGACTGGATGATGAGTATCTTAAAATAGATTCCAATCTCATGCTGAATGAAACCTTCTTTACTTAATATTTTCTGAAAACCCGGGATTCGGAACAGGGAATGCGGAATGTTTTAGCAGGCAGTGGGTAGTTTTCAGTAGGCACGGACAATCTAACTCACCCCCAGCCCCTCTCTTTCGAAAAGAGAGGGGAGCTAATGCCGTTTCCGGATTTGAAGATTGTCTTGTTAAATGAAGAATCTACACCCACTCAAGTCCCGCAGGGAGGATATTTTGGTAACAGTTTCTGACTCACCCCCGGCCCCTCTCTTTCGAAAAGAGAGGGGAGCTAATGCCGTTTCCGGATTTGAAGATTATCCTAAAAACAAAAAATCAACACCCAGCTAAGTCCCGTAGGGACGATCTTATGGTAACAAAAACAAAATAAAAGAGCCAAGTCCCGTAGGGACGACCCAATTCCTTGTAAATGATGTGTGGCAGCTTTGATTTAGATTGTTTTGTCTAACTCACTCCCAAACCTTCTCATTCAAAAATACTAATATTCCCTGTTAACAATCATGAACCTGAGGTAAGGATATAAAAAAACAGAAAATTCCTGTAATTGTAATTCTCCATTCATGGTAATACTGTCAGCAGGTATTCAGATGTCCGTCTTTCAATTCAAAATGAGAGGCCGGGATATTTTTTAACCTGACATCATGGGTAACGATGATAATCAGTTTCCCTTTTTTCTGAAAGCTTTCCATGATTTGAAGCAGGCCTTGAAAATTGCTTGTATCCATTCCGCTCGATGGTTCATCTGCCAGAATAACCTGAGGGTCTTTTAATACACTCATGTATAAAACAACCTTTTGCGCCTGTCCGCCAGACAGATTTCTGGCAAACTGAAACATCAGTTGTTCATCTTCCTTGTTAAGTCCGGGGAGGTTAAATGCTTTAAGCCTTTCGTCCAGAATGTATTTTAGCCTGTTTGTCCGCGTAATATATAAATTCTTTTCTGCCAGACTGATACAAAGATTTTCAAAAACTGTCATTTCCTGATTAAGACTGTCGAAAGGGTTTTGTGTCAGGTAAAAAACAGAGTCGGGAAAATGTAAGGATTCTGAAGCAATGATCTCCCCGCTGTCCGGCAATAATGTAGAATGAATGATTTTAAGCAGACTGGTTTTTCCGCTGCCGTTTTCACCTTGTATGATGTTAATACCTCTTTTGAAATTTGCATTTAAGCCTTTGAAAATCTGTTTATTAATGTAATCAGTCTGATAAGAAAAACAGATGTCTTTAAGCCGGATGCCATCTTCAGAGGAAGAAAAATTACGTTGCAGTTTTCTTCCTGCCTTTGCCGGCAAAACTCCCGCACCGGGAAGTAAAATCAGGGCAAACAGCAATTTCCACCAGGAAGGATTCGGGGTATAGAAGATGACGAAAATCGCAATGGTTTGAAAAACAAGTGAGCCTGTCAGTGCTTTGAAAACGGGAGATCTAAGCAGGGAAATCAGGATAAAAAGTTTTCGGTTATAAGATGTTTTGGTTCTGAAAACCAGTTTTTTAACGGAAAACTCGAGAAATTTATCAGTAATCAGGAAAGAGCCAAGTGCCACAATGAGGAATTCAAACCCGCCACCACTTCGGGCTACTCCCTGTTTGTGGACATAAATAAAGGAACCGGTTGAAATGATAATAGCCGTTGCAACAAAAGCCAGATAGATTAATGCATTATTTCTCAAAGAGTTATGTTGATTTTCCTCTCTGCCGGCATATCTGATTTTCAGTCCGGTGTGAGTTCTGAAAAATAATTCTGTCAAAAGCAGGATCAGGATGCTAACCGCAAAAACGAGCCATGAAAAAGAAAAAACACCGGAGAAGAGGGTAGAGCCTTGTAATACAAGAGATTCCCCTATGATGATGGCTGCTGCTGAATGAATGATCAGGGTCAGTATAATACCGGCCAGTATGGGATGTACCTGAAATTTTCTGATCAGAAAAAAAACGATGGTATATACCAAAATGGAGGTAATTATTGCGGAAAGTAAAGATAAAAAATATGACTGGGAATAATTAAAGGATACCACAGCCATAATGCCCGAAGCCACAGCGGCTCCCTCAATGCTGATGTCGATAATTTTCAGGTAACGGTAAAGAATACCTACTCCGAGTACAAAAGGTACCCAGATAAATCCTTCGTATAAACCAACCTGAATTAAATCGAAGATTTTCTCCAAAAGATATTATTGAATGATGGCATTTTGGGTAAGCTCCTGAGGTAAAGTCAGCTTCATATCGTCAAAAACAGCCTTTTTATTGATATAAAAATTAGGTTTGGCAATTCGTCTGACGGGTATTTCCTCAGCTTTTTTTCCTTCAATAATTTCCAGTACGGTTTGACCTGTCAATATGCCCAAATCATGATATTCAATGGCACAGCTGAAAGCAAGGCCACCTTTTTTGACCGACATATCATCGAGGCTAAAAGTCGGAATTCCCAGTGAATGACATTCCTTTGCAATGGCATTAGAGCTTAACATGGCAAATTTATCGTGCGGAAGAATGATGGCTTCCACTTTTTTAACGATAAGTGCTTTTAACACTTTCATCACATCATCAGGAGAAGTCAGCAATCCTTTTTCAGTTGTAATACCTTCTTTTTCAAGAGATTGAATGGTCTTTTCTGCCGTAATTTTTGCAGAAATATCGCCTTCACTGTATAATACTCCGGCTTTTTTCATATCCGGCCTGATTAGTTTCATGTTTCTGGCAAGTCCGTCATAGGCACTTTCTTCGGGCATTCCGGCTACAATGGCGAGTGGGGATTTTCTGGGTGGATTTATTCCCTCCCTGACAAGAATTTCAACGCCATCGGGTTCATCAACGGCAGTGGATATCACCACAGGCAAGGATTCCCGGTACTGAGGACTATAGGCAATATTGGCCAGTAATGCCCCACAGATAACCAGATAATCCGGTTTTCCAAGCAATGCTGATTTAACCACTGTTTCAAATTTAGAAGGATCGCTTTCGGCACTGTAGCTGTTGATTTCAATGTTTTTGCCGGAAAGCTGTTCCCTGATGCCATTTTCAAGCTCCGTGAACGCATCAGCCGATACCGACCTGATAATGGTTACTTTTACGGGCTTAACTTCTTCTTTTTGCTTTTTCTGACAGGATTGAATACTGAAAATACCAAGCAGTATCAATACCAGATAAAAATATCTTTTCATCATTTTCATTTTTGTGCAAATTTATTCTTTGTCGGGAAATCAGGAACGTTATTATGCCTGAATATTTCCCGAAAATATCCCCGCAACATAGTTGCTTGTACCGGATTTATTTCGGGAATCCGTTTTTCCTGTCTGCAGCTGACGGATTATACATAGCATTAGGTATTTTTTGAAGCCCCGTAAAAAGGTGTCTTTGTCTATTCTTCTCATACTAACTGTTTACTACTTCAATTTCCACCACCTCAAACGCCTGATGCAGCAATGCTTTAAGCAGTTGCTCGGTGGCTTGTTGGTTGGCTACCACTCGCTAAAGTAGGTGGTAATTCATCTCTGGTTGATTCAATTGCAATAGTAAATTGCATTGCAATGCAAAAGAGAATTGCAACATTGAATTGCAACAGGCGTCAGCCTGTTAATAATTAAAATTTCATTTCCATTAAGGCTTTAGCCTAATCTTTTTCTTTTACTTCGAATGCCTCGTGTAAAAGTGCCTTTAATAATTGCTCCGTTGCAGCCTGATTAGCCAAAACAAGCTCTTTTAATTGTTTGGTTTTGGCAAATTGCCTTTCTATTTCTGCTACAATGCGTTTTTGCTCGGCAAGTGGGGGAAGGGGGATTGGCATATTTGCAAATTCTTCATATTTCAAACTATGAACAGTCATCCCGAATTTCACAAAGCGTTTTAATATAATTTCTTCTAATCCTAAGAACATAAATTGAAGGTATCTATTCATCTCAAACAATGTTGGTATGTAAACCTTCATATCTTGATTGACTGCACAGTCAATTTTATTTATAGCAACTGGAACTTTCCGTTTTAATATTCCTGAACGACCAACTATAAGGATTGAACCTTGTGGAATCAAGTTTGCAGTTGTCTCTCTTACAGCCTTTTCTGTAATTTTCATTTCAGAATCGTAGATAAATTCTGACTTCATATCCTTAGGACTAACCCAAGGAATATCTCCATTCCAATATGCTAAATTTAGCATTGATGGTGTCCCACCACCTGTAATTCTAACTATTTCAGATAACCTACACCACACCCAATTATCAGGAATGTCAAACGGTATCTCTTCGGGTTTGATGGGTGGTAATTCTTTCATAGGGCGGGGTTTAAACCCCGCCCTATTGATTGCGGATGGATTGGGCTTTAGCCCAATTTTTTCATTTGGGTCGGGTTGAAACCCAACCCTGGTCATTTTGATGCGTTTGAGCAATTCGCTGGCGGGTTCGTCATTGGGGTCTTGTGGTACTAACTTGCCCTGCACCGCTTCTTGTAATATGGCTTGGTTGAGCTGCTCTATGAGGGTGAGTTGGTGGGAGTAATTATTTTTAAGTAAATCTATTATTGCCTCTTTTTGTTTAAATTTTTCAATAAATGAATTTTGCTCTTCTATTGAAGGGAGCATCAATTCAATTTTAGCTAAATCCTCAAACCTTAATGCATTTCTTACAGAGCCACGTCCATTTCTTTTAATTTCTTTAATTCCAAATTCAGATTTTAGAAATTTGTATAACAAGAATTTGTTAATATGTTTCTCGTCAACATTAAACACTACATAAGCTAAGCTTGTAATTCCATAAAAATCTGAGATTCCAATAGAGCCAACATTTATTCTATATGGGTTATATACAAAATCTCCTTTTTCAACTACATAATAATTTTCAATTTTTTCTCCTGCATCAACTTTTGATTTCACAACCCCATCTGTGTTTGTTACGCCAAGCACTATTGGGTCTTTTAAATTTGGTACATCTTTAAACTTTAAATTTTTTTTAATTAAAACATCCCCCAACTTTACTTTCTTCCAACTCATAGTTCCTCCTTTTTTTGATTTTCCCATTGCTCTAAAAGTGTCATTGGCAATGACACAATTTTAGGTTCCTCTTTTTCAGTACCTTGCAATTGTGTCAACGATGATGACACAATTTGGGTATTCTTATAGGTTTCGAAAAACTGGCGCATTCTGTATAATCCCCTTCGGTTGAACCCTTTTAGTTCGGGATGCTCTTTTTGAATGAAATTGGCCAATTCGTCCACGGTCTTATCGCCCCATTGTGCTGCATTTAGTTTCAACGAAATGTAAAATACTACATTCCAGTACAAATTAATCAGTTCTTTATTAACAGCTCTGTATGCTGAAGTTTGTGCAGAACGGATAAGCGAAATTATTTCAACAAAACGATTATCCATGCTTTAATTCATTTAAAAGTTGTAAGGAAACCTGAAATGATTTTTCCAACTTTTCAATGATCGCTTTTCTGTCATACACTACTTCTTCTACTTTCTTATTCGGATTTTTTATATCCAAATCGTAATTGCGGTCAACGATGGTTTGTATGGGCACTTTCCAAGCCACTTCGCTTTCGGTTCTATTGTTCCACCATTGTTTGATGGGTTCAAACTCTTCAATACGGATTGGTTTGGTTTTGCTGTATGCTTTTACCCCTTCGGGCAGGGTGTGTTCGTAATACCAAATTTCTTTGGTGGGTTTTCCTTTTTCAAAAAAAATCAGATTGGTGTTTACGGTGGCATACGGAGCAAATACCGATTGGGGCAATCGCACAATGGTATGTACATTGCAATCTTCCAGTAGTTTTTGCCGTATCCGTTGTTTAACGCCATCGCCTGTTAAGCTGCCATCGGGTAATACAATGCCTGCCCGTCCCCTATCTTTCAGCAATTGAATAAACAGAATCAAAAACAAGTCGGCACTTTCCTTGGTGCGGTAATTCAAGGGAAAATTGGTTTCCATCCCATCACCCACCACACCGCCAAAAGGTGGATTGGCTACAATGATGTCCACACGGTCTTTTTGTTTAATGGAGTTGTATTCACGACTCAGCGAGTCTTCGTTTACAATTTGCGGCACTTCAATGTCGTGGGTGATTAAATTAATGACGCAAAGCATAAAAGGCAGGGGTTTTAGCTCGCTGCCGGTTACAGTTTCCTGCAAGGTTTTGCGGTCGTCAATATTCTTTACCTGCTTTTTCAGGTGTTCGATGGCACACACCAAAAAGCCACCGGTACCGCAGGCGGGGTCGGTAACTTTTTCGCCTAATTGGGGATTTACCATATCCACAATAAACTGCGTTACGGCTCGTGGGGTGTAAAATTCGCCTGTGTCTTTTTTGGCGGCCAATCCCTGCAAAATCTCCTCATAAATCACGTTAAAAACGTGGTGCTCTTTGCTGCTGTTAAAATCAATCTCGTTGAGCTTGTTAATGGCCTGGCGGAAGGTGGTTCCGCTTTTCATGTAGTTATTCGTGCCTTCAAATATCTGGCGAATGGTAATGCCCAAACGGTCGTCAGCTGCAACGGTGAGGTTTTTGAGGGTTGGGAACAATTGGTTGTTCACAAAATTGATGAGTTCATCGCCTGTGATGCCTTCATCATCTTCTGCCCAATTACGCCATTGCAGCTCCGAAGGAATGGGCGATTTGTACTTGGGGTTCAGGATTTCTTTTTCCTTGTCTTTGTCGTCAAAGAGTTTCAGAAAAATCATCCACCCCAATTGCTCAATGCGTTGTGCATCGCCACTCAAGCCCGGGTCTTTGCGGAAAATGTCTCTGATGGATTTAATTGTGCCGGCTATATTGCTCATATGTTTTATTCAATTATTTGGTTAAAGCCAATCTGATTTGTTTAATTTGTGTGGAATGGGCTAAAGCCGCATTCCTATTTATAAAATTGCTTCCAATGGAATGGGCTAAAGCCACATTCCTATTTATAAAATTGCTTCCAATGGAATGGGCTAAAGCCGCATTCCTATTTATTGAAATGCCTCTTATGGAATGGGCTAAAGCCGCATTCCTATTTATTGAAATGCCTCTTATGGAATGGGCTAATGCCGCATTCCTATGAATAAAATTGCCTCCAATGGAATGGGCTAAAGCCACATTCCTATTTATAAAATTGCTTCCAATGGAATGGGCTAAAGCCGCATTCCTATTTATTGAAATGCCTC